>Ga0307517_10000815_pt1 | contig 53636 bp, 46 predicted proteins | sample 23_EM_MG_FD_194515 | JGI IMG/M metagenome (GOLD analysis project Ga0307517, IMG submission 194515) | Populus trichocarpa ectomycorrhiza microbial communities from riparian zone in the Pacific Northwest, United States - 23_EM | ecosystem: Host-associated > Plants > Roots > Unclassified | place... | reverse complement strand
TCCAGTAAAAATCTAATGTACTTTCACTCGACCTATGCATGGGTGGCTTTTGAAATTTGATACCTTGCCGCGTGCCTTCGAGTGGGGTTTGTGGTGGTTTTATGATGCAGCTGTTCACGACAGGAAAGGAGCCGCGATGTGTCCAAACATACCTAACACCGACGGAAGTGCGTCAGAGGCTAGGTCTATCAAAGATACCGGGGAGGTTCAGGTTGTTTACAACAGGTAGGTGGCCAGAGATCTGTGATACTTCAAATGCAGCGTTGATAAAGAGAGCCTTTACTCTCCCCAAGAATACAGTGATATATGCGGGCGGTCATGGTGGGGAGGTAGTGAAAGGCGAAGCGAGTGTGGCATTGTCCGAGTATTTTACCACTAAAAAGGGGGCGGCCAAAATGCTCGACAAGAGGGGTGAGGCGCCGCGATGATTGCCATACAACGTGAGCATCATGCTCTGACAATCATTTGGGATCTGCGGGACCTCAAACTCTGGCTTATCCCCCGCCGCGCCAAGCCGTACCCCACTGGAAGCGGAATTGTGGGCGACTGTTTCTGGGCAGGGTCCAGGAGGGTGCGAGTGCGAGGAGTTCAGTGGTCTGACCAGGGGAACAAACGCCTCTGCAAAACTATTTTCTGGATGATGGTTGTTTGGGAGATATATCGATGGAGGCCGATTGCCGTTGTAATTTCACAACGGGAAAGTGAGTGTGAGGCAACACGACGAACGGGCAGAGTCGCCAGCTGGTGGTCGGACGTTGAGCGAGTAGGCATTTCGGTGGTTGAGCTTCATCTCTAAATGCGGTTACGAGATGCAGGAGCGAAAGAATATCAGGTCATACACACGCCTAATGGTGGGAAACGGCCTCCTGTGGATCTCCGGGAAGGGTGAAAGCGCATTCATTGTCTTGAGCACAGTCGGCAAGCTGCTACAGCCCACGCCTCGCGTATAACGACCCGGCTATCCTCCAATCCCGCCAAGCTTGCTGGAAGAAATTCAGTACCAAGCCTCAAGGGGGGATAATCGCATACTGTATCAATTCACTTCAGTGCTTCTGCTCTTCCACGTTGCCCGGGAGTGCTGAGGAAGGTACACCCAGTGCACAGTGTGGTTATATGTGGGAGGTCTTAATCTCGTTTCTGACAGCAATTGTTTCCTGCAGATAGATTTATCAAGAACTTGAGCAGGAGGTCGTAAGCGAGCTTTGTGATTGGCATGGAAGGCGGAGACGGCCTCTGGGGCGGGTTTGGGGGGGGCTGGATCCACCCGCATCCTCTTTTGCGACATCAACGAGAACAACGATGCTCCCGAATGACACCACCATGCTCTCGGCACATACCCTTCGATGCCTCCAACGATTCGCCCTCTTCATCCGTAGTGCAAATATTATTATCTTCTGGTGCGGAGATGCATCGAGATTCATATAAGCGTAATCCCAAACTACAGGGATTGAACACACTGACTCGGTGGGCTTTTCTGTGGCAGGCGTGAACTTCAAGGGCGAGCACATATTACGGCAGCCATGACACGAGACACCCGGGAACGTGGAGCACGAGTACGGTGCTGTAGAGCAGGTGAGGATGGGGTAGAGAGGTACTTAGGTTGGTCATAGATCGCTGCGGTGAATGTGATGAGTTGGGTAACGGCGGAATATAGGCGACGGAGCTTCAAGTAAGCCGCGGGCACCACGAGAAGAAAGCTCGCGGTGAGTCGACCTTCTGTTTTCGGCGTAGTATGCCCTCGTCGGACACCCGCAGACGGAGTTGCCCCAGAATGCATGTGCGAGTGGTTGAAGGAACGCTGGTGGCATGGAAACCCACGACGCCAACGTCGAGCGTTTCTGTGTACGGATAACTGCGGCGCACAATCCGAATCAAGCCAGGTTAGCCGGGAGGTTGGGCTGCTAACCTCTCGCACGAATTGCACGTTGCATAGCCGCAGTGAGACCATCCAAATCCCAACGGACGCCAGGTCATCGGTCATTTTCAGGCCGAACTCTCACTCCAGTGTTACTCGAAGGGCGAAGAATGTAGATCAAAATTCAGGATCCTACCCAGCCTTGTGGGTGGGGTGGACCGAATTGGCGGGAGGAGAGTGGTGTCATCAGGGTGACTAAACATCCCGTTGAAACAGGATAAAAAAGGAAGGTTTCGCCGGCCCGGACGTTACCGGGTTACCCTATAGCACGGCTATGGTGCGCGTCACTTAGTCCCCACAACTTTTTGACAACGGCAAAATTGGGCCGGAGGGTCAAATGGGCGTCAAATTCACCCTGCCGCCGCGTCAGCGGCGCAGCTTCTGGAGCAGTAACCCCTCTGAACGGGCAGAAATGCAAATATTTTCCTCTTTTTGTGTGGTGCAGCACTGTCCCAATAGTGGCTGGCATGCCCCTTTCACCGGGAATATGGGCGCCTAATGTGGGAACAGTTGCCTAATATGGAAACGGCAAAATTCATGGCCGTGAAAAAATAATATCTCAGCAACGAAGCACTTTCAAGAAAATCCGCTCGACAGATCTCTTCTGTGAATAAAAAGGAGACAATCTATCAGTTTAGATTGTCTCTAGGTCGCGCGTGTATGGTCGACTTTTTGCCCACGATCGGTTGTCACAAAGTTGTGGTGACTAGGTGACGCGCACCATAGAAATTTGATGACACCCCCTCTCAGAAATGTCTCGACTCCCGATGCCACCTAAATGCCTCCATCGTCCCCTTGACCTCTCTATTCGCTAGAAGATCCACAAGGACAATCAGGAACGCGTTGTCGGCAGCATATACCACGAAATACTTCATCAGCCCCGCCGAAACCCACGCGACAGCCGTAATCCCACTGTACAACCTCGACGACAATCCCGGCTTGTTGTTTGAAGTCAGAGGGAAGGTGCGGACATATTCAGGAGTAGCCGAGTACGTGTTTTTTGTTCTTTTTATCGTTCCCTACCCAAGGTGGTCAAGTTTCTCAGGCGAAAAAATCGATCCGACCGATGAATCGATTTCGCATGTCATGCTGAGGGAAACGAAAGAGGAAGTGGGGATAGACGAGGAGAAGACCGAGATACTAGGAAAACCTGGTCCGCTGAGTGGCCCCAGGCCTGGCCCTAGGCGGTGAGTTTCGAGGCTTGTGTTCGTGTTTCCTTCGAATGGCGTCGTATGAAGGCGTTTCTGCACTAAAGGCCCTACGGATCGGCCTCTGGCACGGATGACGTATTGCCATTGACCTCACCGTTGTCATCCCTGACGTTACCCCAAGTCGAGGATGCCGCCGTTTTCCACCTCTCGAATGACCCACAGGCACATGTTATCTCCGTGAGCTCAGCACCGGTTCCGCAGATCTACCCCATATTGGGCGTGCGATATCACAGGCCTTGTGGCGCATGGAGCCGAATGATCGAATGTAGGGTCGAACTCCAACGACGGGGTGGATGGAGGATTAGGGATCTATGTGTTAACAGGGCGGTACCTCAGCTCGTTCATGAGTATCTTCCTTGGTGGTAGCCGCCATTAGACGCGGGCTACCTTGGGTAGACTTGGGTAGAAGCAATCGTTGTTGTAATATCACACTTTTCTTGGAAATCCGACTGGACCTCAAATCCAGAGACGAAGCAGGCGCACGGATTTCCGCCGATAGTTTTCAATCCTCTTCGGTGCCTTTAACACGGTTCGAGCCTACCTCCATAGAGAGCAAGACCGAGAGGCACGAGATAGTTAGGAAGCTCAAGCGGGAAAGGGGTCAACGAAAGCTGCAGTCGAGCTTGGCAATAACCAAGGCAGAAATCACAGATCCTGCTGCGAGGGGGGGTGCGTCTTCCTCTATTTCATTCCCCAGGCGATCGGCCAAATCATTTGACTTCGGAAACGGCTGGCGCAGAATGTCCCAAAGACTCTCGACAACCAAAGGGAGTTCGACCCTTCCGTCTTGACCGCCGATCCACAATAGACACAATAGATGCGGGATAATGCGGGCTCTACCTCTCAGCCCGCTGAGGGTTCCAATGACCCGAGTGCAGCGCCCATATACATAGCACCAGAGACACTTGCCGACATCGACTCCCGCCCATTCGCGTCGTATTTCTCGGACTAGGATCCAACCACCCCACCGGAAGTCCTGATCACAACCTCGCCCAAAGATACAAAGGCGATGTACAACTTTTGCGAAGAGCTGGTAGACGTTCTCTCTATGGCCGAATTCATCAGGAGGAATAGGGGACGAGGGTTTGAGATGGGTAGGATTGCAAGGTGAGTCGCGGATCGAGGATATCAAAAGATGTTGGTCGTGAATGAAGACGTGAAACAGCCGAGTAAGTTTGTACTGTATAGAGTCCTAACCTTACCTTCGGGACACAGATGCAATCACATTAATTCACCTCCCAAATGGATCGACGGCGCACTTCAAGTTGACATTGATTGAACTCTCGAAACGCATGTCCATGCGGCCGATCGGGCTGTCGATTCACTGCATACAATCGCCAACACTAGTGAACCGCAGGGTCATGCCCTGTCGACCCGCGCGGCCCATCCCCCCGAACCGGTGTTAAACGTGTACGTTAGAATGGTACGATTTATCGACGTACACACTAGTACAAGTAGAGATCGCATGGGGGTTTCCTAAAACTTGTATAAGACAAAGGAAGTGGAGGGCACAGTGCTGGTGTATATAGTGAGCGAAAGGAAAGCGTTGCCCGCAAGTTACTCGTCCAACTCCAGAATCACAGCCTCTAGTAATTCACCACGCAACAACCCAAGATACCGTCCACTCCACTTCCTGTTCGTCTCAGGTGACCTCCAATCATGGGGCAACCATAAAAGTCGCTTCCCGCTGGGGCTGACTACCCACCAATCGTCCGTAACTCGGTAGCCACGAGACGATCGCCAGGGGTTTCCTCCTGATGGTTGGATAGTTGGACCTACAGGCTCCAGCTTTGTGACGCCGGATTCGCTATCCTTGACAATTGTCCACCCTCTCACGCTGTTGCCCATACACCAGACCTCGCGTCCGTCCGGAGTGAACCACGGCATCAACCCCCCTATTGCGGTGCCCGCGAGGCGTTCCCCGGTAGACACGTCGTAGATTTCCAGGGGATCGGATCCATAGCCTACGATGGCAACGCGATCGAGGCCCGGGGATATTGACATGTAGGGTACAAAGGTACGGCGACCTTCCTGTGCCGGATAATCAAACATTGTCGTCTGAACGCTCTGGTCAATGTTCACCCGAGCATTGAGGGTACAGTCCCCTGCAGGTAGGGTCCAAGTGACGACCTTTCCCTGACCAACAACGACAATGGTGTCCCGAGTCACCCTCAGACCGATAATCCCCATGCCCGCGTCGACGATCAACCGTGGATTACCAGACTTGAGGTCGAGAACCGTAGCCGTATTTCCATTCACCCGCGCAACCGCTGCTAATGCCCCGTCCGGGGAAAATTCCAGAACGAAATGGCCAACAGATTGAGTCGGAACGATAGAGGGAGGAGGGGTCGGATCCGCTGTGCGCCATAAGTGAACAATTGAATTGTGGACCGCGACGATTGATCCTCCATCTGGGGAGATAAATGGCCTGGGGGTTTCGAAGATGCCGGGCATAAGCTCTTTACAGTGTATGTAGCCGGCGTGAGACTCCTTCCAGATGTAAACTTCTCGATCAAATGTTCCGCATGCGAAGAAACGTCCATCAGAGGAGAAGGACATTGTCTCGGGTCTAATGTTGCCCGCATTGAGGAGAAGCTTGGAATTCCGGGCATCCCATACCATAGCGCCCGCCTTAGAGGCGCTGGCGAGCCGGGAGAGTGCGGGAAGGAACAAAGCTCCCCTCAGACCACCAAGGTCGCCTAGGACAGGCAAACGTTCGACCTCTATCGGCGCGTCTGTTGAGGTAAACCCGACCTCCCATATGACAATGGACCCTGGCCCCACGGTAGCGAACCGGATACATTCACCGTGAGTCCAAATTGAGGCCACGATGGATCCTTCCGGGGAGTGATAGCGACATGTGTGCGTTCTGGAGGGGAGATCGTAGGTTGAAACGGCGAAGGTGGATTTGTAGAAATCCCCATATGCAATAGCAAGCATCTTTCCGTCCGTGGAATATGTGGATGAGATATGCCGTCCATAAGACTCATCCAGCCCTGAGGAGATGATACTGACTGGACCACCCGTCTGAAGGTCCCAACTGGTGAGTTCCAATTTGGCATTGAACCGTGTTAACAAGCGGCTGTCTGGGGAGAAACAAAGCCATCGAGTCCCATCCCGGGGAACCTTGAACGTGTAAAGTCGTTCGAGAGTCGCCGCATCCAGAACTTCTACGGAGTAAAGTGGAGCAACCGCAACGAATCTACCACACGGCGACCACGCAACCACCTCGATCATAGCGCGGTAGGACACGGTCGCAGCGGCTGGCTTCCATGAGACCGGTAACCCTTGTACAACCCTCACAAAGGGACGCGCATGCGGTTTGTGTAGTTTGTATACGATTGGTGTTCGGGGCCGGGATAGGGGGAGCGCGGAATGATAGATATGTGGAGCGGATGCGTTTATCACCTCGAAGAATGCGATTACGAAACGAAGGCAGTCGTTGACGAGGTCAAGAGTTGGTGACACCTGAATCCAATCCGAGTGAATTTCGGAAGCACTTCAAGTAGAGAAACCTAACGCACATCCAACGACTTCACAGCTGCTTCCAATGCATCAACCGCCTCCCTTGTGGCACCAAGGATGCTAAGTACCTCTAACCAAAACAAGAATCTTCCCTCCAGGAGCTGGTGCAGAACAGATCTGATTGTGGGTGTCCGTGACAGTACCGTGCCAATGAGGTGCTTATGCCACGACGTGCAGGCGTATCGCAAACACTGATCAATGTACCGCTCGGTCCTCTCCTGCAAGTCTTCAACCTCCGAGTTGGTCACCGCATCTGGGAGCTTGCACATATCCCTCTCCAGCCCCCGATTCATCAGCTTGAGGCAGCCAATCAGCAGCTCCGAATGGTGATCTGGTGGGGACACATGGAACCTCTGCTCGACACACCGCGTCGGGTCGGTGATAAAGTCCGGAAATGATTTGTGGAAGGGTCGGACTGGGAGATCGGTGTCTTCTTGGAGGGTGAGAAGGGAGTGAGCTGATGACAAGAGAGGGGATACATCATCGATATCTAAACCCAGGAGCGCAGCGATGGTGGATGGGGAAAGGGGATTCGCAGCCAAGATCACAGCACCGAGCACAGAGCGGATCTTGGGATCATCCTCGGGGTCACCGTCACCGAAGGCTTCCTGAAGAATCGACGTGTACAGTGAATCTAGCGTCGTGGTCGCGTTTACCCTGGTCCTCCCCTCGCGTACGCTGCTCTCTGGCGACTGTAGGATGCGATCCAGCTGTGTCTTGGGATTATTGTTCTTGTGATCGATGAACCTGACCGTTGCCACGGCATGGACAAACAGTCCCGCTGCCCGCTCGCAAAGCAGGTCCAGTTGTTCTTCGTTCGGCCAGTTATCCAGTCCACGTCGGCGAGTCGTAATCTCCGAGAACCTGTGTGTGAAGAACAGCCGTATGTCGTTGTTGACTTGGCTCGGTTCAACCCCGTGGAGGACAAACACGTCCGTTGCTTCAGCCAACAGAGGCAGACGGAAGCCTGTTCGAATGCGCGGCTCCGGACGACCGGTGACGAAAAATTTGACGTTGGGGACCTTGGATACGAACTGGCCAAGGACGGACAGGATCGCCGAGGCGGGTTCGTCATCTTTGCACTCGTCCAATGCATCGATCACGATCACGGTTGAAATTGCGGACTCCATAAGCAGCTGCACAATCAACTTGTCCATCTGATTGTACAAGGACTCGTGAATGATTCCCGGATCCGACTTGACCAGCGGGACAAAGATTGATCGAAACTCTGCGTATCTCCGTGCGAGCTGGACGGCGAGGGTAGGGAATATGAAGTGGAGGTTGCTCCGGTCCTCGAAGTCTCGTGAGCAGAAGAATGAGGCTCCGAGCCATCCATCTGCGAACAGCCTCTCGGCGATGGTCTGGGCGATGGTGCTCTTCCCCGTTCCGGCCAGCCCATTCAACCAGTAGACGGGGGGCTTGTCGAAGTCTTGTGTCCAGTGTCCAATATCGTCCAGGACGGATCTGCGGGTTCCCTTGAGGCAACCTCCACGGCCGCCGTGCCGATACTCAGCTGCCTGCGCGGAACGGAAGTTGTTGAGGATGGTCGCTTCATCTATCAGAAGTTCGCGTCAGACGCCGGTGGTCGCAATCGGAAGATGTTCTGACCTGGGTCCTGTGAAAAGGTTATTGCAATTACTTTGATGCGAGGTGGAGCACTCACAATCATCTTGCGTCGTTGCTTATCGCTCGCAATTTGTTGCACCGTCTGCAGTCCTTGTTAGAGTCGAGAACGGTGTTAAGAGCATTAACAAACTTGGTAGTCGAAGATGGCCTCTCGTAGATCCTCAAGGTGTCTGAACACATCTTCATCGTCTCGAGCGTGGTCAGCAGATCGCTGCAGTAATGGCCTTTCATGCAGCAACCGCAATCGTCCCTCGATGACCTCGAGCTTGCTGGGAGGAACTCAGGGCCGAGTCTCAAGAGCGAAACATGGCATACCGTATTAGCTCGCGCCGGCGCCTCTGCTCCGACACGTCATCAGGAAGCGTTGCGAAACGATCTTCCAACGCCACTATACGTGAGAGAAGGTCTTCGATCTTGTTTCCGATGGCGGCAGTTTCCTGCGGATGGGTTGGTCAAAGAAGGGTTTTGAACAACAGAGGTGGTAAGCGAACTTGAGAGTCAGCATAAACAGCGGATATGACCCCTAGAACGGCTTTGAGAGGACCGAATCCATCTATAGCCTCATTTGTGGCGTCGACGGGAATGGCGGCACCCCCAAGGACGGTGCCCCTCCGAACATTCTTCGCAACTTGTAGACGTTAAAGGAAAGTCAACGCAACAATGGAGTCGACACGTACCTTTCGATGGTTCTGCTGGTTCGCTTTCTCTCCATCCAGTGTCCTCACCTGATGGGGAGGCACGGTTATTCACATATTGTTGGTCAAAATCACGAGGGTTAGGACCACTCACTGATAGGGTCGCTTCCGTGACCAGTACCAGCACCAACAACGCCAGATGTCGAAGCTTCTGGCGCGGGAGGCTCTTGGTCCCCACCACTCCTGTCCTGAGATACAATCCGCAAGCCCCTGCTGCCCTCTTCGTCTAGTGCCGAGTCAAGTCGAGTCAATCTACTTCTAGATACTGATAGGATTACCTTTGGGGTCGGTGTCGAGCTCGACTTGGAAGCCAAGTGGCCCAGCGACGATGTTGGTCGGAATTCCTGGAAAGATATGTCCTCGGCGAGGTTTGGATGATTTATTGCGGCTGTTGCTGTGGAAGCGATCCATCTGTGTTCTGGGGGCAATGGGGAGACAAAGTTTGTGAAGCTACAGCGCTACATCCCATTTTGCTCAGAGTTGGTGCGGTGACGAAGCGCGTGTCTATCAATGGGCGAACAAATCGAAAGGTGAGCGAAATCGAGCACAGCCTGGTGGGGCTCTCTTGTTCACCTAGCAACCTTCGTCCGTTGACACAAAGGGCATTCGACAATATCTGGCCTATCGATTATATACTAAGTAGTAATATTCGCTGTGGTACCGCTGGAGTCCGAAAAATTCAGATTTTGTTCAAGACGTCCCATTTGACCCAACGAATGTGTCTGAGGCTTCTTCGGGCTTTCGGAGTGTCGTAGGGCAAGAGCGTCGGCGACAAGTCGTATCGTGGGTGGTTGTCTTGTTCTTCGTTGGTTAACGCGTTGCACGTATCTATGTACTGGCCCCGGGGTGCTGTTTCCGATAAAACTCGATAAACTACGCCGAGTCATAGAATGGTCAGGGTGGACAAACACCCGGTAGCCGAGTCAAGGAGGAGTGAGATGGGACTTTAAGCTTAAGCTTTACTGGCCGGTCAGGAAAGGCGCAAACGTTCGAGTCGATCACTTCCGTCGCCAACTCATGACAAACCCGTCAGCAGAATGTCTCGACTCCCGATACCCACCCCAAATATCTTCATCGCCTCCTTGACCTCCTTATTCACTAGAAGATCCCTAAGGATAATCAGGAACGCGTTGTCGACAGCATACACCACGAAATACTCCTTCAGTCCCGCCGAAGCCCACACGACAGTTACAATTCCACTGTGTAACCTCAACGGCAATCCCGGCTTACTGCTTGAAGTAAGAAGGAAGCTGCGGACACATTCCGGAGAAGTCAGATGCGTGTTTCCTTGTTCTTTTTATCATTCTTCCCCCAAGATGGTCAAGTTTCCCGGGCGGAAAGGTTGACACGACCGATGAGTCAATTCCGCATACCGCGTCGAGGGAAGCGAAGGAGGGGGTGGGGATAGATGATGAAAAGACCGAGATACTGGGAAGGATTGGTTCGCCGACGCGGTCGCCGAGTGGTCCTAGAGTTTGGCCCATGTGGTGAGTTCCAAGGCTTGCGTTCGTGTTTCTGCACTAAAGGTCCTACTCATTGGCCTCTGACATAGATGACATTGCTATTGATTTCACCACCGTTGTCGTCCCCAAGTCGAGGTTGCCTCCGTCTTCCATCTCCCTCTCAAATGACTTACCGACCCACGTTATCTCCGCGAGCACCAGTTCCGCGGATCTACTCTATATTGGGCGTGCGATATCACAGATCCCATAGTGCCCGTGGTTGAATGGCCGAATGCAGGCGCGAACTCCAACGACGAGGTGGGTGGACGATTAGAGATCTGGGGGTTAACAAGATGATACTTGAACTTGTTCGTGAGTATCTTTCTTGGTGGTAGCCGCTATTAGATGCGGGCTACCTTGGGTGGAACCAATTGTTGTAGTAATATCACATTTTTCATGGAAATCTGATCGAACCGCAAATCTAGAGACGAGGCAAACGTGCGAGTTTCTGTCGATAGGTTTCAATCCTCGTTCGATGCCTCCAACACGGTTCGAGCCTCCCTCCAAAAAGAACGAGGCCTAGAGACAGAAGATAGTCATCAACTAAAGCTGCGGTCGAGGTTGGCAATATCCAAGGCGGAAATCGCAGATCCTGCCGCGACGAAGGTGCGTCTCCCTCTATCCCGTTCCCCGGGTGATTGGTTGGATGATTTGACTTCAGAAACGGTTGGCGCAGAATGTCCCCGTGACCCTCGGCAACCAAACGGAGTTCGACCCTTCCATCTTGACTGTCGATTCACAATAGACGCGGGATAATGCGGGCATTACCTCCTCTCAGTCCGCCGAGGGTTTCAGTGACCCGAGTACAACACTTGTAAACGGTGTATCCATAGTCCCAGAAACGTCTGCCGACATAGACTCCGACCAATTCGCGTCGTATTTCTCGGACCGGGATCCAACCGCCCCACCGAAAGTCCCGATCACGACCTCGCCTACCACAAAAGTGACGTACAACTTTTGCGAAGAGCTGGTGGACATTTTACTGGGGCAAATTTATCAGAAGGAATAAGGAACGAGGGTTTGAGATGGCTAGGATTGCAGGGTGGGCCGTGGATTGAGGATGCCAGAAAACGGTGGTCGTGAATGATTAATGAGGACACGGAGAAGCCGAGTGAGTTGTTTGTACTGTGCAGAGTCCTAAGCTTACCTCAAGGGCCTAGACACAATCACGTTAATCCATCTCCCGGGTGGGTCGGTCGCGTACTTCAAGTTGATATCAATTGAACTCTCGAGACGCATATCCGTGTAGCCGTTCAAACACCTGACTCGATTCATTATAGACAACCACTAACGCCAGCGAACCGCAGGGTCATGCCCGGTTGACGGCTCACTTCCCTGAACTGGTGTTGAACAGCTTCGTGACGTGGTTGGGGCACACGGTTGGAAGGATATTCCGAACGATGCTCCATCCCATGCCCCAGTTCCAGGGTCAGCAGGTGGTCACGTTGCATAATCAGCATGGTTTCTTACTCTTCAGGCGTCACAGGTTAGTGTCGTCCTCATCTCCACAGTCTGGCGGCGATAGACTCATTCGGGAGTGCTCAGGTACGTCTTCCAATCAACAGAGAAGGTGGCGTCACAAGAGATTTCGATTGGGCCTCGCTTCACGTTGAAGTTGAAGTCACTGAAAATAGGATTACCCACCGTGGATCAATTTGTGGAACCCTCGATGCAGCTGGAATTCGACAAGTTTGATGACACGACGGTAGACAGGGAGCAGCCTGAAGGTAAAGGTCCGGTCCCACCATCTACAGAGGAAGCCGGTGAAGGTGGGGAAAATGATGATAAGAAGGATGAGGAGTCGGAATCAACGTCGAAGAAAAGCAGACCGCTAACGGTTGATGAATACCAGTGACAGTGGAACGTGAGTGATCTTTGTTCGCATCTCGTGTGGCAACATATTGAGCAGATGTCACAGCCTCAACTCGAGACCACCAGACGCACATTCTTTCTGTAGCCTTCATGTCTTGTTGTCGAGCCCCTACATTCTTCTTCGCCTCCCCACGAACGATCTGCGCTGTATGATTCCCGCGCCTTCTTCGTCAGATCGGGGCATCTGCATATAAGGGTTTTCGCCAATCCGCGGCTACCCTGGTTTCCACCAAACACGGTCCTTGATTATCACGGAGATGGTGCAGAGTTAACATGACCGAAAGACCATCGTAACCATGAGGAGAGGCAACGACACTGCTGCCATAGCCAAGGTCCTTGTCTCTCTTCGGCGCCGGCCGGTCCGAGATCGAGCACTGGGATGCCTGGGGTCCGCATTCTTCACCCCCTCGTGCGACGGGCTTGAAGCACACAGCGACGGCGAATCAGAAGTGTCGTAGTAAATGCTGGAGAGAAATGTTACCTTCGCTGCCCTTAGGAAGTTGATGATTAACGCTCGACCCCTCGCGCAGTTTATCCCGACACACGAGTAATCGGACCATCCTCTGTGTAGATATATGTGTACATTAGAAAGCTACAATTTGATCGACATACACGTTATTACAAGCAGAGATCATATGGATGCTACCCGAAACTTGAATGAGACAAGCATACAGAGGACACGGGGCGGGTGTATAAAGTGAGCAAAGGGAAAGCGTTGCCCGCAAATCACTCGTCCAACTCCAGAATCACAGCCTCCGGTAATTCATGATGCAACAACCCAAGAAACCGTCCATTCCACCTCCTGCTCGTCTCACCTGACCTCCAATCGTGAGGCAACCATAAAAGTCGCTTCCCGCTGGGACTGACCACCCACCAATCGTCCGTAACTCGGTAGCCACGAGACGATCGACAGGGGACTCCTCCTGATGGGTACGCAGTTGGTCCGAGGGGCTCCAGCTTTGTGACACCGGATTCGCTATCCTTGACAATTGACCACCCTTCCACGTTATGACCTATACACCAGACCTCGCGTCCGTCCGGAGTGAAGCACGGTATCCACCCCCGTGTTGTAGTGCCTGCGAGGTGCCCCCCGGTAGACACATCACAGATGTCCAGATTGTCGGATCCACGGCCTATGACGGCAACGCGATCGAAACCGGGGGATATTGATGTGTAGGGTACATAGAAACGGGGAACCTTGATTGCCGGATAATCAAACATTGTCACCTGGACGCTCTCGTCAATGTTCACCCGGGCATTGAAGGTATCGTCCCCTGTAGGTAAGGTCCAAGTGACGACTTTTCCCTCACCAACAACAACGATGGTGTCCCAAGTCACCCTCAGACCGATAATCTTCATGCCCGCGTCAACAATCAACCGTGGATCACCAGACTTGAGGTCGAGAACCGTGGCCGTATTTCCATACATCCGCCCAACAGCTGCTAATGTTTCCTCCGGGGAAAATTCGAGAATAAAATGACCAATACATTGAGTCGGAACGATAGAGGGAGAAGGGGTCGGATCCGTGGTGCGCCATAGCTGAACCATCGAGGAATGGGACGTGATGATTGATCCTCCATCTGGGGAGATATCTGGTCTGGCAGATGAGAGAAGGGTGGGAATGAGCTTTTTATGGAGTTCGTAGCCGGTACCAGACTCCTTCCAGATGCAAATTTCTGTACGGGCTATTCCGTATGCGAAAAAACAACCATCAGAAGAGAAGGATATCCCCGTGATCTTGGTGCTGCCCACATCGAGGAGAAGCTTGGAATTCCGGGCATCCCACACCAGAACTCCGGAAGTGGTGGCGCTGGCGAAACGGGAGAGAGTGGGAAGGAACAAAACTTCCCACAAACGACCAAGGTCGCGTGGGCCAGGCAAACGTTCGACCTCTGTTGGCGCATCTGTTGAGGTAAACCCGACCTCCCATATGGTAATGGACCCTGGCCCCAAGGTAATGAACCGGATACATTCACCGTGAGTCCAGATCTCTGCCACCATGGGTCCTTTTGGGGAGTGATAGCAACATGTGCGCGTTCTGGAGAGGAGGTCGTAGGTGAAGATGGTGGAGGTGGATATGTCGGAATCCCCATATGCAAGAGCAACCATCTTTCCGTCCATGGAATATGTGAATGAGAGGTACGGGCTACAAGGCTCACCCAGCCCTGAGGAGATGGTGCTAACTGGACCACCTGTCTGAAGATCCCAACTGGTGAGTTCCAGCTTGTCATTGAACCGCGTTAACAAGTGGCTGTCTGGGGAGAAACAAAGCCATGGAATGCCACCCCGGGGATGCTTGAACGTGTAAAGTCGTTCGAGAGTCACCGCATCTAGGACTTCTGTGGAGTCGTGCTGAGCAACTGCAATGAGCCTACCGCATGGTGACCATTCAACCATCCTGACCATGGTGTCATGGTACACGGTCGCAACAGCTGACTTCCATGAGATCGGTAACCCTTGTACAACCCTCATAAAGGGACGGGCATGTGACTCATATAGTTTGTGTACAATTGATGTTTGGGGGGATAGGGGAAGTGCGGAATGATAGATATGTGGAGCGGATGTGCTGATAACCTCGAAGAATGCGATTACGAACCGAAGGTAGTCGTTGATGAGGTCGAGTGTTGGAGATTCCTGGACCCAGCCAGAGTGAATTTCGGAAGCACTCCAAGCAGAGAAACATAACGCACGTCCAGTGACCTCGCGGTCGCTTCCAACGCGTCAACCGCTTCCCTTGCGGCACCTAGGACGCTAAGCACCTCTAACCAGAACAAAAACTTTCCCTCCAGGAACAGGTGCAAAGCGGATTTGACTGTGGGCATCTGGGAGGGTAACGCGCCAACGAGGTGCTTGTGCCACGACCTGCAGGCATATCGCAAACACTGATCAATGTACCACTCGGTCCTCTCCTGCAAGTCCTCGACCTCCGAGTTGGTCACCGCATCCGGGAGCTTGCACATGTTCCTCTCCAGCCCCCGATTCATCAGCTCGAGGCATCCGATCAGGAGCTCCGAATGGTGATCTGGTGGGGATACATGAAATCTCTGATTGGCGCATCGCGTCGGGTCGGTAATGAAGTCCGGAAATGATTTGTGGAAGGGTCGAACTGGGAGATTGTCATCGTCTTGGAGGGTGAGAAGGGAGTGAACCGATGACAAGAGGGGGGATACGTCATCGATATCTAAACCCAGGAGCGTAGCGATGGTGGATGGAGAAAGGGGATTCGCAGCCAGGACCACAGCACCGAGCACAGACCGGATCTTGGGATCATCCTCAGGGTCACCGTCACCGAAGGCCTCCTGAAGAATTGACGTGTACAGTGAATCCAGCGTTGTGTTCGCGTCAACCTTGGTCTTCCCTTCGCGTACGCTGCTCTCTGGCGACCGTAGGATGCGATCAAGCTGCGTTTTGGGATTGTTGTTCTTGTGATCGATGAACCTGACCGTTGCCACTGCATGGACAAACAGCCCTGCCGCCCGTTCGCAAAGCAGGTCCAGTTGTGCTTCTGTCGGCCAGCTATCCAGTCCACGTCGGCGAGTTGCAATCTCCGAGAACCTGTGTGTGAAGAACAGCCGTATGTCGTTGTTGACTTGGCTTGATTCAACCCCGTGGAGGACAAACACGTCCGTCGCCTTGACCAGCAGAGGAAGACGGAAGCCTGTTCGAATGCGTGGCTCCGGGCGACCGGTGACGAAGAATTTGACCTTGGGGACCTTGGATACGAACTGGCCAAGGATGGACAGGATTGCCGAGGCGGGTTCGTCATCTTTGCACTCATCCAGAGCGTCGATCACGATTACAGTTGAAATTGCGGATTCTACAAGCGGCTGCACAATCAGCTTGTCAATCTGGTTATACAGGGACTCATAAGCAACCCCCGGATCTGACTGAACCAGTGGGACAAAGATCAATCGAAACTCGGCGTATCTCCGTGCGAGTTGAACGGCCAGGGTGGGGAATATGAAATGGAGGTTGCTCCGGTCCTCGAAGTCTCGCGAGCAGAAGAATGAGGCTCCGAGTAGTCCGTCTGCGAACAGCCTCTCGGCGATGGTCTGTGCGATGGTGCTCTTCCCCGTTCCGGCCAGCCCATTCAACCAGTAGATGGGAGGCTTCTCGAAATCCCTCGCCCAGAGCTCGATCTCGTCCAGAACAGCTTCGCGAGTTCCCTTGAGACAACCTTTGCGGACGCCATGGCGATACTCGGCCTCCTGAGCACAGCGGAAATTGTTGAGGATGGTCGCTTCAGCTATGAAAGTCGACGTCAGGCGCTGGTTGTCGCAACTGGAAGACGTTCTGACCTACATCCTGTGAATGGTTACCGTAGTTACTTTGATGCGAAGTGTAATACTCACAATCATCTTGCATCGTTGCTTATACAACGCCATCTGTTGCACCGTCTGCAGTCCTTGTCAGAGTTGAGAACGGCGTTAAGAGCATTAACAAACATGGTAGTCTGAGATGGTCTCTCGTAGATCTTCAAGGAGTCTGAACACATCTTGATCATCTTGAGCGTGATCAGCGGGTCGCTGTAGCAATGGTCTCCTGTACAACAACCATAATTGTCCCTCGATGACCTCGAGCTTACTGGAAAGGAACTCAGAACGGAGTTTCGTGTGGGAAACACGGCGTACCGGAGTAGTTCGCGCCGGCGCCTCTGCTCGGACACGTCATCAGGAAGCGTTGCGAAATGGGATTCCAGCGCGGCGATACGTGAGAGAAGGTCTTCGATCTTGTTTCCGATGGCGGCAGTTTCCTGCGGATGCGTTAGTCAAAGAACAGTTTTGAATGGGGGTCGTAAGCGAACTTTGGAATCAGCATAAACTGCGGAAATGTCCCCTAGGACGGCTCTGAGAGGACCGAATCCACCTGTGACCGCTCCTGCGACATCGACATGGATTGCGGCACCCTCTAGGACGGTGCCCCTCCGAGCTTTCTTCGCAACTTGTATACGTTAAAGGAAATCCAAGGCAACGGTAGCGTCAACATGTACCTTTCAATGCCTGTGCTGGTTCGCTTTCTCTCCCTCCGGTGTCCTTATCTGATGGGAAGGGGAATGGCGATTCACATAGGCGTCGGCCCAAACCACGAGGGTTAGGAGCACTTACTGCCAATACGATCGTTTCCGTGTCCGGTCCCGGGATCGACAACGCGAGATATTGATGCCTCTGGCACAGGAAGGTCTTGACTGCCACTACTTCCATCCTGGAATACGGTCCGTGGTCCCCTGCTGTCCCTCTCACCTGAGCATCGTGACCAAATGAACTTGATCAACTTCTAGATCATAATAGGAACAACTCGGCCCACCTTTTGGGTCGATGTCCATCTCTGCCAGGGATCCAGGTCCAACGACGGTGTCGGTGAAGATCCCCAATTGTTGGGGAGGTTCGGGTGATTTCTTGCGCTTTTTGTTGAACCAGCGATCCATCTGCGTTATTGGGGGAGGGAGAGACCAAAGTAGTGGACCCACAACACCAAACCCCATCCTTTTGCCCGTCAGCGTGCGCCAGTCGATGGATGAATGGGATCGGAGAATGCCCCGCAAGGCTCAAGCCGAGGGACTAAAGCTGGCTGATAGTGTCTGAATCCGTAGACCTCAGATCTATCGACAACTTGCCGAGCCCGGAATGTTGTTTAAGGCGCCCTAGTTGACCAAGTGCGCCTCGGACTTTCCAAACTCCGCGGGCGACTCGGAGAACCTCACTCGTCATCAACAACACAGACTCATGGTGTCTGTCGATATCCTCTGTGCAGAACTATCGCGACGAGGACGTTACACCTATTTGCTAAGCGTAAACGCCTCCAAATTGATATTTCCTGGGGATACAACAAAACTGGATGAAGCTATAGTGAATCGGATTCTACATAACACGCAGGCAAGATGAGACGGCGAAAACGAGGTCTCATGTAGACATTTCGGTTGTTGACCTGTCAAGCTTCAAGTCCCAAGCCTCGAGTGCGGTTGGAATTGCAGGGGCGGGGGAACGTCAGGCCATGGGCGTAACCGGTAGCGAGATACGGCCTCTCGTGGATCTTCGAGAAGCCTGAGCACGTCTTCATCATCCCGAACACCGTCGGCGAGCCACTGTATTCACCCCTCGTGTACAGCGACCGCAGCTATGTCTCGATGCCCTCAAGCTGTATGGGAGAAATTTAGCACCGAACCTCAAGGGGGATGATCGCATACCATGTTAGTTCACTTCGGCGCCTGGGCGTGTTACAACAAGTGCGTCCAGTGTAGTTATACGCGGGTGGCCTTCGATTTTGTTTCTGGCAGCGGCAGTTTTCTGTAGACAGATTATCAAGAACTTGAACAGGAGGTCGTAAGCGAACTTTGCGATTAGCACGGGGGGCGGAGAATACCTCTAGGACGGTTTTGAGAGACAGAGGTTTGTGACATCGACGGGAGTGGCAATATCCCCACGAGTGTCCTTCGATCGGGTCTCTCTTCGCGGCCGGCGTACGCCAAGCACTTCGGCCGGTGTCTCTTCACACGCAAAAGTGACGGCTAGCGTTACATGTATCTGCTAGTCCCGTGGTGCCATCTCCGACAAAACCCGACAAAACCATGTTGAATCGTAGAACGACTGGGGTGGGAAGGCACCCCGGTCAAGGAAAGGTACAAACGAATCGATCACTTCCGTCCCCACTCAAGTACTCATGACAAACCCATCAGCAGAACGTCCCGACTGCTGATACCCACCCCAAATGCCTCCGTCGCCTCCTTGACCTCTCCATTCACTAGGAGATCCCTAATAACAATCAGGAACGCGTTGTCGGCAGCATACACCACGAAACATAACATCGGCCCCGCTGAAACCCACGCGGCAGTCGTAATCCCGCTCTACAACTTCAACGGCAATCCTGGCCCGCTGTTTGAAGCGAGAGGGAAATTGTGGACACGAAGTTAGGTGCGCGTTTTCTGTTCTTTCCATTGCCCTTCGCCCATGATGATTCAGCTTCCCAGGTGGAAAGGTCGACCCGACCGATGAATCGATTTTGCACGCCGCATTGAGGGGAGCGAAGGAAGAGGTGGGGATAGACGAGAACAAGGTTCAAATTCTAGGAAGGATTGGTTCGCCGGCGCGGTCGCTGAGTGGCCTTAGGGTCTAAACCTACGTGGTGAGTTCCAAGGCTGGTGTTTGTGTTTCTGTCAAATGACCTCAGATGAAGGCGTTTATGCTCAAAAGGCCCGTTCTTTTCCATGCGTGTCATGAGCGAGCATCGAGTCGAACCGTGACTCCTCTGATCTCCGGCGAACGCTGTCCTTGATTATCACCGAATGAACATGACCGGAAGACCGTCACCGTGACCATGGGAAGAAGCAACGACCCCGCCGCCATAGCCTCATCTCCATTCGGCACAGACCAGTCGGAGGGATGGAACCACCTATAACTCGGTTTTGCAAGGAGGAGGCTGAGCACCAAAGGACACGAGGGTCGCCCCCCTCACCCTTGTGTGACGGTTCGAAACAAGCACTGGGGGCGAATCAGGAGCGTCGCAGTAAAGCTTTGAGAGAAGTATCACCAACCGCTTCCAGGCAGTTAGGTCGCGCGCCACGTCCTTGAGGGGTTGGTGACAATCAAAGTTCGACTCCTTGTACGATTTATCCGGACACCCGAGCGATCACAACGTCCTCTGCATGCATATATGTACATCAGAATGGTACGATTTATCGATATGCCCACTAGTACTAGAGAAGCGCCGACTTCGTCGGCAGGAACCTTGCTTGCGTGCGTATACGCACATGCAGACCAAATCTTACCCGGAATGTATTCTGTGCCACCAGAGCTTCGTCGTGTTGCCCGGATTATCCAACCTCTCAAACGTTGAGGATAATGTCGACAGTAGTGTCTCTCGCCCCGTTCGTGATATCAAGGTCAGTTGCAATACTACTTACTCCTCCATGATCCCGATCGCGACAGAGCATCGGATGGACGGAAGCGGAGTTGAGCGCCAAGGGACAACAATACCAAACAAATGTGTAGATGCTGCGATGCTGCGATGATCGTTCAGGCGGGATAATTTAGGGGTCCAGAAACCTTGCAAGCAAGGTAACAAGTAGAGATTGTATGGGTACTTCCTAAAACTCGAGTAAGACAAAGGAAGTGGTTGACACAAAGCGGGTGTATATAGTGAGCGAAAGGAAAACGTTGCCCGCAAGTCACTCGTCCAACTCCAGAATCACAGCCTCTGGTAATTCACGATGCAACAACCCAAGAAACCGCCCACTCCACCTCCTGAACGTCTCATGTGACCTCCAATCATGGGGCAACCATAAGAGTCGCTTCCCGCTGGGGCTGACCACCCACCAATCGTCCGTAACTTGGTAGCCACGAGACGATCGGCAGGGGACTCCTCCCGATGGGTACGTAGTTGGTTCGAGGGGCTCCAGCTTTGTGACACCGGATTCGCCATCTTCGACAATTGTCCACCCTTCCATGTTGTCATCCATACACCAGACCTCGCGTCCATCTGGAGTGAACCATGGCATCAACCCCTCTGTCGCAGTGCCCGCAAGGCGCTCCCCAGTAGACACATCGTAGATTTTCAGGTGGTCCGGTCCGCAGCCTACGACGGCAACGCAATCGAACCCGGGGGATATTGATGTGTAGGGTACAAAGGAACGGTAACCCGGTTCCAGATAATCAAACGTTGTCGCCTGAACGCTCTTGTCAATGTTTACCCGAGCATTGATGATACAGTCCCCTGCAGGTAAGGTCCAAGTGACGATCTTTCCTTCACCAACAACAACAATGGTGTCCCAAGTCACCCTCAGACCGATAATCCCCATGTCCGCATCGACGATCAACCGCGGATCACCAGACTTAAGGTCGAAAACCGTGGCAGTATTTCCATTCACGTGTGCAGCCGCTGCTAACGTTTCGTCCGGGGAAAATTCCAGAATGAAATCGTTATCAGATTGAGTCGAGGGGGAAGGGGTCGTATCCGCTGTGCGCCATAACTGAACCACCGAGAAATAGAACGTGACGATTGATTCTCCATCTGGGGAGATAGCTGGTTTGGGGAGATTTTGAGTGATGGTCATGAACTTTTTATGAAGTTCGTAGCCGGCACCAGACTCCTTCCAGATGTAAACTTCTCGACTGTTTGTTCCGCATGCGAGGAAACGTCCATCGGAGGAGAAGGAGATTGTATTGGCCACAATGTCGTCCACATTGAGGAGAAGCTTGGAATCCCGGGCATCCCATACCATGGTACCCGCATCAGAGACGCTGGCGAGCCGGGAGAGAGCGGGAAGGAACAAAGCTACTCTCAGACGACCAAGGTCGCCTGGGACAGGCAAACGTTCGACCTCTGTCGGCGCGTCTGTTGAGGTAAACCCGACCTCCCATATCGTGATGGACCCTGGCCCTACGGCAGCGAACCGGATACATCCACCGTGAGTCCAAATCGAGACCATGGATCCTTCTGGGGCGTGATAGCGACATGTGTGTGTTCTGGGAAGGAGGTCGTAGGTTGAGATGGAGGTGAGTCTGTGGGAATCCCCATATGCAACAGCAAAGATCTTTCCATCCATGGAATATGTGGATGATATGCGCCGTCCATAAGACTCATCCAGCCCCGAGGAGATGGTACTGACTGGACCACCTGTCTGAAGGTCCCAACTAGTGAGGTCCAATTTGTCATTGAGCCGTGTTAACAAGCGGCTGTCTGGGGAGAAGCAAAGCCATGAAGTCCTATCCCGGGGATGCTTGAACACGTAAAGTCGTTCGAGAGTCACCGCATCCAGAACTTCTACGGAATTGAATAGAGCAACCGCGATAAACCCACCACACGGTGACCACGTGGCCCTCTCGATCCCACTCTGATGATACTGGGCCGCAACAGCTGACTTCCATGAGATTGGTAACCCTCGTACAACCCTCACAAAGGGACGGGCATGCGACTCATATAATTTGTGTACGATTGATGTTCGGGGGGATAAGGGGAGTGCGGAATGATAGATATGTGGAGCGGATGCGTTTATCACCTCGAAGAATGCGATTACGAACCGGAGGTAGTCATTGATGAGGTCAAGCGTCGGAGATTCCTAGATTCAGCCGGAGTGAATTTCGGAAACACCAAGCAGAGAAATCTAACGCACATCCAGCGACCTCGCGGCCGCTTGCAATGCGTCAACTGCTTCCCTTGTGGCACATAGGACGCTAAGCACCTCTAACCAGAACAAGAACTTCCCCTCCAGGAATAGATACAGGACAGATTTGACTGTGGGTGTCTGTGACAGTACCGCGCCAACAAGGTGCTTATGCCACGACCTGCAGGCATATCGCAAACCCTGACCGATGTATCGCTCGGTCCTCTCCTGCAAGTCCTCAACCTCCGAGTTGGTCATCGCATCCGGGAACTCGCACATATTCCTCTCCAGCCTCCGGTTCATCAGCTCAAGGCATCCAATCAGGAGTTCTGGGTGATGATCTGGTGGGGACACATGAAATCTCTGATCGACACACCGCGTTGGGTCGGTAATGAAGTCCGGAAATGATTTGTGGAAGGGTCGAACTGGGAGATTGTCATCTTGGAGGGTGAGAAGGGAGTGAACTGATGACAGAAAGGTGGATACGTCATCGATATCTAAACGTAAGAGTGCAGCGATGGTGGATGGGGAAAGAGGATTTGCTGCCAGGACCACGGCACCAAGAACAGAACGGATCTTGGGATCGTCCTCGGGATCGTCGTCACCGAAGGCCTCCTGAAGAATTGACGTGTACAGCGAATCTAACGTTGTGTTCTCGTTAACCCTAGTCTTCCCCTCGCGTGCGCTGCTCTCTGGCGACTGTAGGATGCGATCCAGCTGCGTTTTGGGATTTTTGTTCTTGTGATCGATGAACCTGACCGTTGCCACAGCATGGACAAACAGCCCTGCCGCCCGCTCGCAAAGCAGGTTCGACTGCTCTTTAGTTGGCCAGTTGCCCAGTCCACGTCGGCGGCTCGCAATTTCCGAGAACCTGTGTGTGAAGAACAGTCGTATGTCGTTGTTGACTTGGCTCGGCTGAACCCCGTGGAGGACAAACACGTCTGTTGCTTTGGCTAACAGAGGCAGACGGAAGCCTGTTCGAATGCGTGGCTCCGGACGACCGGTGACGAAGAACTTGACCTTGGGGACCTTGGATACGAACTGACCGAGGACAGACAGGATCGCCGAAGCGGGTTCATCATCTTTGCACTCGTCCAGGGCGTCGATGACCATCACTGTTGAAATACCGGATTCCACGAGCAGCTGCACAATCAACTTGTCCATCTGGTCGCACAAGGATTCGTAGATGATCCCTGGATCTGACTGCACGAGCGGAACAAAGATTGAACGAAAGTCGGTGTACTTTCGTGCGAGCTGGACGGCGAGGGTAGGGAATATGAAATGGAGGTTGCTCCGGTCCTCGAAGTCTCGCGAGCAGAAGAATGAGGCTCCGAGCCGTCCGTCCGCGAACAGCCTCTCCGCAATGGTCTTGGCGATGGTGCTCTTCCCTGTTCCGGCCAGGCCATTCAACCAGTAGACAGGGGGCTTATTGAAGTCTCGGGTCCAGTGTTCAATATCGTCCAGGACAGTTCTGCGGGTTCCCTTGAGGCAACCTTCGCGGCCACCGTGCCGATACTCAGCTGCCTGCGCGGAACGGAAGTTGTTGAGGATGGTCGCTTCAGCTATCGGAAGTTCGCATCAGACGCTGCTGGTCGCAATCGGAAAGAGTTCTGACCTGGGTCCTGTGAAAGGGTTATTTCGATTACTTTGATGCAAGGTGGAACACTCACAATCATATTGCACCGTCGGTTATCGCTCGCCATCTGTTGCACCGTCTGTCGTCCTTGTCAGCACTGGTAACGGTGCTACGGGGGTGAACAAACGTGGTAGTCGGAGATAGCCTCTCGTAGATCTTCAAGAAGTCTGAAGACATCTTCATCTTGAATGTGGTCAGCTGGCCGCTGTGGCAATGGTCTTCTGCACAGCGACCGTAATTGTCCCTCGGTGACCTTGAGCTTACTGGATGGAACTCAGAATGGAGCCTCAAGAAGGAAACCTGACATACCGTATTAGTTCGCGCCGGCGCCTCTGCTCCGACACGTCGTCAGGAAGTGTTGCGAAACGGCCTTCCAGTGTGGCAATACGTGAGAGAAGGTCTTCAATCTTGTTTCCGACGGCGGCAGTTTCCTGCGGATGGGTTAGTCAAAGGACAGTTTTGAACGGGGGTCATAAGCGAACTTTGGAATCAGCATAAACTACGGAAATGTCCCCTAGGACGGCTTTGAGAGGACCGAGTCCATCTGTGGCCTCAACTGCAGCATCGACGGGGATCGCGGTACCCCCAAGGATGGTGCCCCTCCGAACTTTCATCGCAACTCGTATACGTTAAAGGGAAGTCGAAGCAACGATGGCGTCAACGCGTACCTCTTGACGCCTCTGCTGGTTCGCTTTCTCCTCCTCCGGTGTCCTTATCTAATGAGAAGAGGGGCGGAGATTCACACAGACGTCGATGCAAATCGCAAGGATCATGAGCACTCACTGATGTGACCACTTCCGTGTCCAGCACCAGGATCGACCACGTCAGATGTTGAGACTCCCGACGCAGGGGGGTCTTGACTCCTACCACTCCCATCCTGGAATGCGATCTGTGGGCCCCTGCCGTCCCTATCGCCTGGCATCGTAGCTAAATCAACTTGATCTACTTCTGGATCCAGATAGGAACAACTCGGCCTACCTTTTGGGTCGGTACCCATCTCGGCTAGGAATCCAGGTCCAGCTATGGTGTTGGTGGAGATCACCGGTCGCTGGAGAGGTTCGGGTGATTTCTTGCGCTTTTTGTTGAACCAACGATTCATCTGCGTTATTGGGGGGGAGCGACCAAAGTAGTGGACCCACAACACCAAACCCCACCCTTTTGCCCGTCGGCGTGTGCCGATGGATGGACGAATGGAATCGAGGAATGCCCCGCAAGACTCAAGCTCGGGTCCGAATCCGTAGACCTCGGGTCTATCGACAACTCGCCACTGGAGCCTTGAATGTTGTTCAAGACACCCTAGTGCGCTTCAGAGGCTTTCCGAACTTCTCGGAGAATCTCGTCCGTCATCGATCATTGACAACCTGGACCCTTGGCATCGGTCGATATCCTCCGCGCATAACCTTCGCGACGAGGATATTACACATATTTGCTAAGCATAAATATGCCTCCAAAGCGACCTTTCCCGGAGATACAACAAAACTAGACGAGGCTACGGTGAACCGGATTCTCCGCAACACGCGGGCAAGATGAAACTGTGAAAGCGAGGGCCCATGTAGACATTTCTGCGGTTGATCTGTCACATGTCAAGCTTCGAGTGCGGTTGGAAGGTGCAGGGGTGGGGGAACATCGGGCCATGGACGTAACCGGTGGCGAGAAGTAGCCTCTTGTGGATCTTCGAGAAGCCTAAACACGTCTTCACCACCCCGAACGCCGTTGGCAAGCCGCTGCATCTCACCGCTCGTGTACAAAGACCGCAGTTGTCCCCCGATGTCCTCGAGCCTTACGAGAGAAAATCAGTACCAAACCTTAAGGGGGGTGATTGCATACCGTGTCGGTTCACTTCGGAACGTCCGCCCTTCCACGTCGCCCGGGCGCGTTACAAAAAGTGCGTCCGGGGTAGTTATACGGGGGTGGCCTTCGATTTTGTTTCTGGCAGCAGCGGTTTTCTGTAGATGGATTCATCAAGAACTTGAGCGGGCATAGCGATTGAAAGGCACCTACCTTCGCCGTTGGTTGTAATCGTTGTAATTGTAACAATGCAATCGCAAGCGATGTCTACGTAGTAAGAGGTGGTGGAGATAAACAAAATATTAGCCGCGAGGCCGATCCTCTATAACGCGTGGGAGCGAGACAACAAATGAGCCGGCGGAGCACCCTTCAAAGTAGTGATGACTGCGAAAATCCGAAGTTTTCGAATCCTTCGGGCTGAGTTTGTGCACCAGTCGGCCTGGGATCGGGGGGAAGGGATCTGATCCACTCAGGGCGAACAGCGATTATTTCAGTGTTAAGGCATATGCGCGGGTTTGGGTCTACAGGTGCATGTGTCGGGCTACGATCAAGGAAAGCTGCAAACGAATCGATCACCTCCGTCGCCACTCATGACGAACCCGTCAGTAGAGGATGATACACCCTCTCAGAAACGTCCCGACTCCTGATAGCCAACCCAAATACTTCTATCGCCTCCTTAATCTCTCCGTTTACTAGAAGATTCCTCAGGATAATCAGGAACGCGTTGCCGGCAGCACACCACGAAATACTCCGTCAGTCCCATCGGAACCCACGCGGCAGTCATAATCTCACTGTGCAACCTCAACTGCAACTCCAGCTTGCTGCTTGAAGTAAAATTGAAGCTGCGGACACATTCTGGAGAAGTCAGGTGCGTGTCTTTTTGTTCTTTTTATCGCTTTTTACCCAAGATGGTCGGGTTTCCCAGGCGGAAAGGTCGACCCGACCGATGAATCGATTTTGTACGCCGCGCTGAGGGAAGCAAAGGAAGAGGTGGGAATAGACGAGGATGAGGTTAAGATTCTGGGAAGGCTTGGTCCGCCAACGCGGTTGCCGAATGGTTTTAGAGTCTGGCCCTATATTGTGAGTTCCGAGGCTTGCGTTCGTGTTTCTGTCAAATGACCTCGAATGAAGGCGTTTCTGTACAAACGGCCCTACGAATTGGCGTCCGATATAGACGATACATTGACTTCGCCGCAGTTGTCATCCCTGACATTGTCCCAAGTGGAGGTTGCCGCCGTCTTCCATCTCCTTCATCGTCTCGCAGGCCACTGCTATCTCCACGAGCACCAGTCTCGCGGTTCCGCCCCATATTAGACCTGCGATGGTACGGGTCTCCTGGCGTGTTTGGTCGAATAGTCGAATGCAGGTACGAAATCCAAGGACGAGGTGGGCGGAAGATTCGATGATGGACGATTGGAGGTCTGGGGGTCAACAGGACGATACCTCAACTTGTTCATGAATATCTTTCTTGGCGGTAGCCGCCATTAGACGCGGGATACCTTGGGTAGAACAAATCGCTGTTTTAATATCACACTTTTCTTGGAAATCTGATTGGACTGCAGATCCAGAGACGAGGCAAGCGTGCGAGTTTCTGTCGGTAGATTTCAATCTTCGTTCGATGCCTCCAACACGGTTCCGGCCTCCCTCCTAAGAACAATGCCAGGAGGCAGAAGGTGGAAGCTCAAGCGAGAAAGGCGTCAACGAGAGCTGCAGTCGAGGTTTGCAGGGGCGGGAATCGCAGATCCTGCGGCGAAGAAGGTGCGCCTTCCTCTATCATGTTCCCCAGATAATTGGCTCAGTTATTTGACTTCAGAAACGGTTGGTGCAGAATGTCCCCGAGGCCCTCGACAACCAAATGGAGTTTGACCCTTCCGTCTTGACTGCCGATCCACAGCAGACCCTCAGTCCGTCGAGGGTTCCGGTGGCCCGAGTACAGCGGTGTACCCATGACCTCAGAAATACCTCCGACGTAGACCCCGACCCGTTCGCGTTGTACTTCTCGGATTGGAATCCAACAACCCCGCCGAAAGTCCTGATAACGACCTCGCCCAATGCAACAAAAGTGACGTACAACTTTTACGAAGAGCTGGTGGACATTTTTCCTGGGGCAGAATTCATCAGGAGGGAGAAGGAACGAGTATTTGAGAGGGGTAGGATTGCAGGGTGGGCCGCGGATCGAGCATATCAGAAGATGTTGGTCGTAAATGAGGGCGTGAAGAAGCCGAGTGAGTTATCTGTACTGTGTGGAGTGTCAAAGTTACCCCCGGGATCCAGATGCAACCTCCCGAATGGACCGACCGCGTACTTCAGGTCGATATCGATGGAATTCTCGAGACGCACATTTGTGACCATTCAAACCGTTGATCCATTGCAGACAATCACTAACACTATCGAATTACAGGGCCACAACCAGTCGACGGCTCATTTCCCTGAACTGGGGTCGAACAACTTCGTGACGAGGTTGGGGCACACGGTTGGAAGGATGTTCCAAACGATGTTCCCTCCTGTGTCCCGGTTCCAGGGTCGGCAGGTCGACATGTTGCGTAATCGGTGTGACTTCTTATCCTTCAGGTGTCATGGGTTAGTTTCGTCCCCATCTTCATATTCCAAAGGCGATAGAATAACTCAGGGGTGTTCAGGTACGCCTTACGATCAACAGGGAAGGTGGCATTACAGGAGATTGGGCCTCGCTTCGCCTTGAAGTTGAGGTCGCTGAGAGCAGAATTACCCACCGTGAAGGAGTCTGTGAAACATTCGACGCAGCTGGAATTCTACGAGTTTGATGACACGGCGGTAGATGGGGAACAACCCGAATGCGAAGGCTCGGTCCCACCATCTGCAGAGGGGCCGGTGAAGGTGGGGAAGAAAATGATGAGGAGGATGGGGAGTCGGAATCCACATCGAAGAAAAGCAGACCACCAACGGTTGTTGAATACCAGTGGCGGTGGAACGTGAGTGATTTTAGTTCGCATCTCGTGTCGCAACGTATTGAACAGACGCCACAGCCTCAGTTCGAGACCACCAGACGTACAACCTTTCTGTAGCCTTCATGTCTTGTCGTCGATCCCCTACATTCTTCTTCGCCTCCCCACGAACGATCTGCCCTCTATGATTCCCGTGCCTTCTTTGTCCGATCGAGGTATCTGTATATAGGGGGTTTCGCCGATCCGCGGCTACCCCAATTTCCTGCAAGCATTGTCCTTAGTTATCACAGATATAGTACTAAGTGAACGTGACCGAAGGACCATCGCAACCAGGGGGGGACGACCCCGCTGTCGTATTGTCTCCCTTCAGCACCAGCCAATCGAAGAGCACTAGGATGCACGGGGTCCGCATTCCCCACCCCCTCATGCGACGAGTTTGAAACACATACCGAGGACGAATCAGAAGCGTCGTAATAAATACTGGAGAGAAATGTTGCCCACCGCTTCCAGGCGGCCAGACCGTGTACTATGTTTTGGAGGTCTTCGCCGTCCTTAGGAAGTTGGTGATCAGCGTTTAACGTTCGGCTCCTTGCGCGATTCATCCCGACACACGAGTGACTAGAACGTCCTCTGTGTACATATATGTGTACGTTAGAATAGTACGATTTTATCGACATACACGCTAGTACAAGCAGAGATCGTATGGGTGCTACCCAAAATTTGAATGAGACGGAAAGGAAGTGAAGGACACAAAGCGGGTGTATATAGTGAGCGAAAGGAAAGCGTTGTCCGCAAGTCACTCGTCCAACTCTAGAATCACAGCCTCTGGTAATTCACGATGCAACAGCCCGAGAAACCGACCACTCCACCTCCTGTGCTCCTCATATGACCTCCAATCATGGGGCAACCATAAAAGTCGCTTCCCGCTGGGGCTGACTACCCACCAATCATCCGTAACTCGGTAGCCACGAGACGATCGCCAGGGGATTCCTCCTAATGGACGCCCAGTTGGACCTACGGGCTCCAGCTTTGTGACGTCGGATTCGCTATCCTTGACAATTGTCCACCCTTCCACGTTACGATCATTATCCATACACCAGACCTCGCATCCGTCCGGAGTGAACCACGGCATGAACCCCCGTGTTATAGCGCCCGCGAGGCACTCCCCGGTAGACACGTCGTAGATTCCCAGGGTGTCGTCTACACAGTCTACGACGGCAACGCGATCGAACCCGGGGGATATTGATGTGTAGGGTACAAAATCACGGGGATCTTCCAGTTCCAGACAACCAAACATCGTCGTCAGGACGCCGTCGTCCTTTTTCACCCAATTATTGAAGGTACAGTCCCCTGTAGGTAGGGTCCAAGTGACGGCCTTTCCCCCACCAACAGCAACAATGGTGCCCCGGGTTACCCTCAGACTGAGAATCCCCACGCCCGCGTCGACGATCAACTGTGGATCGCCAGACTTGAGGTCGAGAAGCGTGGCCATATTTCCATACGCCCGCCCAACCACTGCTAATGTTTCGTCCGGGGAAAACTCCAGAATGAAAAGGCCAACAGATTGAGTCGGAGCGACAGAGGGGGGAGGGGCAGGATCCGCTGTGCGCCACAGCTGAACGATCGAATTATGGACCGTGATGATTGATTCTCCATCTGGAGAGATAAATGGTCTGGGGGATTCGAGAAGGGTCGAGATAAGCTTTTTATGGAGCATGTAGCCACCATGAGACTCCTTCCAAATGTAAATTTCTTGACCGGCTGTTTGGCATACGAAGAAACGACCATCAGAGGAGAAGGTCATGTTCCCGGCCTCCATGTTGCCCGTATTGAGGAGAAGCTTGGAATTCCGGGCATCCCATACCAAAGTGCCCGCCTCAGACCTGCTGGCGAGCCGGGAGAGAGCGGGAAGGAATAAAGCTCCCCTCAAATGACCAAGGTCGCCCGGGACAGGCAAGCGTTCGACCTCTGTCGGCGCGTCTGTTGAGGTAAACCCGACCTCCCATATGGTAATGGACTCTGGCCCTACGGCAGCGAACCGGATACATTCACCGCGAGTCCAAACCGAGGCCACCATGGATCCTTCTGGGGAGTGATAACGACATGTGTACGTTCTGGAGAGGAGGTCGTAGGTCGAGATGGTGGAGGTGAATTTGCGGAAATCCCCATATGCAACAGCAAGCATCTTTGCGTCCATGGAATATGTGGATGAAATGTGCCGTCCATAAGCCACACCCAGCCCTGAGGAGATGGTACTGACTGGACCACCTGTCTGAAGATCCCAACTGGTGAGTTCCAATCCGGCATCGAGCTGTGTTAACAAGCGGCCGTCTGGGGAGAAACAAAGCCATGGAGTCACATCCCAGGGATGCTCGAACGTATAAAGTCGTTCGAGAGTCGTCGCATCCAGAACTTCTACGGAGTAGAGTGGAGCAACCGCGATGAACCTACCACACGGTGACCACGCAGCCGTCTCGACCCTAGTGTCGTGGTACATGGTCGCAACAGCTGACTTCCATGAGATCGGTAACTCTCGTACAACCCTCACAGAGGGGCGGGAATGAGGTTCGTATAGTTTGTATACAATTGATGTTCGGGGGGATAGGGGGAGTGCGGAATGATAGATGTGTGGAGCGGATGCATTGATCACCTCGAAGAATGCGATTACAAAACGAAGGCAGTCGTTGACGAGGTCGAGAGTTGGTGATATCTGGATCCAGTTCGAGTGAATTTCAGAAACACTTCGAGCAGATAAACCTAACGCACATCTAGCGACTTTGCAGTCACTTGCAATGCGTCAATCGCTTCCCTTGCGGCGCCAAGGACGCTAAGCACCTCCAGCCAGAACAAAAACCTTTCCTCCAGTAACAGGTGCAAAGTGGACTTGACTGTGGGTATCTGTGACGATACCGTGCTAACGAGGTGCCTGTGCCACGACCTGCAGGCATATTGCAAACCCTGATTGATGTATTGCTCCGTCCTCTCCTGCAAGTCCTCAACCTCTGAGTTGGTCACCGCATCCGGGAGCTTGCATATATTCCTCTCCAGCCCCCAATTCATCAGCCCGAGGCAGCTAATCAGGAGCTCCAAGTGGTGATCTGGTGGGGACACATGAAACCTCTGATCAACACACCGCGTCGGGTCGGTTATGAAGTCCGGAAATGATTTGTGGAAGGGTCGAACTGGGAGATCGGTGTCTTCTTGGAGGGTGAGGAGAGAGTGAACCGATGACAATAGGGGGTACACGTCTTCGGTGTCGAGACCAAGGAGTGCAGCGATGGCGGACGGAGAAAGGGGATTCGCGGCCAGGATCACAGCGCCGAGCACAGAGCGGACCTTGGGATCATCCTCGGGGTCACCGTCACCGAAGGCCTCCTGAAGAATTGACGTGTACAGTGAATCCAGCGTCGTGTTCGCATTAACCCTGGTCTTCCCTTCTCGTACGCTGCTCTCCGGCGACTGTAGGATGCGATCAAGCTGCGTCTTGGGATTGTTGTTCTTGTGATCGATGAACCTGACTGTTGCCACGGCATGGACAAACAGCCCTGCTGCCCGCTCACAAATCAGGTCCAGCTGTTGTTCGTTTGGCCAGTTATCCAGTCCACGTTGGCGACTCGCAATCTCTGAGAACCTGTGTTGGAAGAACAGTCGTATGTCGTTGTTGACTTGGCCCGGCTCAACCTCGTGGAGGACAAACACGTCCGTCGCTTTGGCCAACAGAGGCAGACGGAAGCCTGTTCGAATCCGTGGCTCCGGGCGACCGGTGACAAAGAACCTGACCCTGGGGACCTTGGATACGAACTGCCCAAGGACAGACAGGATCGCCGAAGTGGGTTCGTCATCTTTGCACTCATCCAGAGCGTCGATCACGATTACAGTTGAAATTGCGGATTCCGAAAGCAGCTGCACAATCAGCTTGTCCATCTGATTGTACAGGGACTCGTAAGCGATTCCCGGATCCGACTGGACCAGCGGGATAAAGATTGATCGAAACTCGGCGTATCTCCGTGCGAGTTGAACGGCCAGGGTAGGGAATATGAAATGGAGGTTGCTCCGGTCCTCGAAGTCTCGCGAGCAGAAGAATGAGGCTCCGAGCCGTCCGTCTGCGAACAGCCTCTCCGCGATGGTCTGGGCGATGGTGCTCTTCCCCGTTCCGGCCAACCCATTCAACCAGTAGACGGGGGGCATGTCGGAGTCCCTCATCCAGAGCTCGATCTCGTCCAGAATGGATCCACGGGTTCCCTTGAGACAGCCTTTGCGGCCGCCATGGCGATACTCGGCCTCCTGGGCACAGCGGAAATTGTTGAGGATGCTTGCTTCAGCTATCAGAAGTTCATGTCAGGCGCTGGTTGTCGCAACTGGAAGATGTTCTGACCTGCATCCTGTGGGAAGGTTATTGCAGTTGCTTTGATGCGAAATGGAACACTCACGATCATCTTGCATCGTTGTCTATCGCTCGCCATCTGTTGCACCGTCTGCGGTCCTTGTCAGCATTGATAACGGTGCGAAGGGGATGAACAAACGTGGTAGTCGGAGATGGCCTCTCGCAGATCCTCAAGGAGTCTGAAGACATCTTCGTCGTCTTGAGCGTGGTCAGCGGGTCGCTGCAGCAATGGCCTCCCATATAACAACCGTAATTGTCCGTCGGTGACCCCGAGCGTGCTGGGAGGAACTCAGAACGGAGTTTCGGGAGTGAAACATGGCATACCGTATTAGTTCGCGCCGGCGCCTCTGCTCCGACACGTCATCAGGAAGTGTTGCGAAACGGCCTTCCAGCGCGGCGATACGTGAGAGAAGGTCTTCGATCTTGTTTCCGATGGCGGTAGTTTCCTGCGGATGGGTTGATCAGAGAAGGGTTTTGAACAGAGGTAGTAAGCGAACTTGGGAATCAACATAAACTGCGGAAATGTTCCCTAGGACGGCTTTGAGAGGACCGAATCCACCTGTGACCTCTCCTGCGGCATCGACGGGGATTGCGGCACCCTCGAGGACGGTGCCCCTCCGAGCCTTCTTCGCAACTTGGATACGTTAAAGGAAAGCCAAAGCAACAATAGCATCACCACGTACCTCTTGATGCCTCAGCTGGTTCGCTTTCTCCCCCTCCGGTGTCCTTATCTAATGAAAAGAGGAGCGGAGGTTCACATAGGCGTCGGTTCAAATCACAAGGGTTAGGACTCGGAGCACTCACTGATACGATCGTTTCCGTGTCCGGCACCAGGATCGACAACGCCAGATGTTGAGACTCCCGGCGCAGGAAGGTCTTGACTCCCGCCACTCTTGTCCTGCAATGAGGTCCGTGGGCCCCTGCCGTCCCTCTCGCCTGGCGTCGTAGCCAAATCAACTTGATCAACTTCTGGATCCTGAAAGGAACAGCTCGGCCTACCGTTTGGGTCGATGTCCATCTCGGCCAGGAATTCAGGTCCAACGACGGTGTTGGTGGAGATTCCCAGTTGCTGGGGGGGTTCGGATGATTTTTTGCGCTTTTTGTTGAACCAGCGATCCATTTGCGTTACTGGGGGAGGGAGAGACCAAAGTGGTGGACCCACAACGCCAAACCCTACCCTTTTGTCCGCCGGCGTGTGCCAATTGATAGATGAACGGAATCGAGGAATGCCCCGCAAGACTCGAGCTGGGGGGCAGAAGTTGGCCGATAAGGTCCGAATCCGTAGACCTCGGGTCTATCGACAACTCGCCACTGGAGCCCTAGTTGACCAAGTGTGCCTCAGAGGTTTTTCGAACTTCGCGGGTGACTCGGAGAACCTCGCTCGTCATCGACAACCTGGACCCATGGCGCCGGTCGATATCCTCTGCGCAGAACTGTCACGACGATGATGTTACACCTATCTGCTAAACGCAAATGCCCCCAAAGCGATATTTCTCGGAGATACCACAAAACTAGATGGAGCTACTGTAAATCGGGTTCTACACAATACACGGGCAGGGTGTCGGTGGGACGGCGGCACAGATTTCGGTGGTTGACCGGTCAAGCTTCAAGTTTCAAGCTTCGAGTGCGGTTGGGAGGTGCAGGGGCGGGAGAACGTCAGGCCATGAATGCAGCTGGTAGAGAGAAGTGGCATTCTGTAGATCTTCGAGAAGCCTGGACACGTCTTCATCATCCCGAACGCCGTCGGCAAGCCGCCCCAGCCCACCCCTCGTGTACGGCGACCGCAGCTATCTCTCGATGCCCCCAAGCTGTACGAGAGAAATTCAGCACCGAGCCTCAAGGAGGGATGATGACATACGCTATTGTTACGGAGGGCGGAAATGGCCTCTAGGACGGTTTTGAGAAGACCAAATCCACTCGCGTCTTCCTTTGTGACATCAACGGGAATGGCGACACCCCGAGTGACGCGTCCTTCGATCGAACGGTCTCTCTCCGCAACTGGTATATGTCAAAAGAAGGTCAACGCCACGATGATCTCAACGTGTGCCTTTCGACGCCTCTGATGATTCGCCTTCTCCCTATCCATTACCACCACTATTCTCTTCTGGTGCGGAGTGCATCGAGATTCATCTGAACGCAAGTCCAAAACGCAGGAACCGGACACACCGACTCGATGGGCTTTTTCTGTGGCGGGCGTAAACTCCTTTGTGGCTACCACACGAGAAACCCGGGAACGCGGAACACGAGTGTGGCGTCGCAGAGAAGGTGAATGGGCACTTAGAATAGTTACAGATCGCCGCGGGGAAAGTGATGAGTCGGGTAGGAGTTGAATATAATGGATGGAACTTCATGTAAACCGCGGGCCCTACGAGAAAAATCGGACCGGGCTGTCCAGAAGGTTGGACCTGTAATCTCTCGTGCGAGTTGTATGTATGGTCACAGTGGGGTCCAACTCCTAGCGGACGTCAGGCCATTAGTTTTCTCAGGCTGAATTCTTACCCCGCGGTTGCCCGAAGGGCAAAGCATATATGCACATCAAGATCGAACTCTCAATGCAAACGGGTAAGAGGTCATATAGCCGTGCACCACAAGCCCACCGTGGCACACAGAAACGATGCATTACGGGTGGCTACAAGGATTGCGTACAGAAAACAATCCTGCGCCTTTTCCCCTCTCGCCTGGCATTCGACGGTCTTCGCCATCTTCAACGACTCCATGAACTCCGTCGTGGATACACGCTTTGGAATGCTGGTCTCGTCCTGGGTGAGCTCAACAATGAACACAATCTCCATGTCTGACTCTTCGTCTTGAAACACGCAGTGGGGAACCGTCGTAGAGCCAAGCCATCATCAGCATTTCGCCCCCAAACGGGCCCATTTCGGCCATGGGCGGAGACGTATCGCGTGAAACGTGATGGAGCCAGGGTTATCTATAGCGTCGAGGACCCAAAACTACAGGATCGTTGAGATGAGTTCCCCGAGCACGTCAACCCCTCAAAACGCGCGTTCCTGCCTTGAGAGACGTGACCCTGGGGTTGATCCCGACAACGTGTGCATTCCACCGATCTCTCGCGCGTCGGGGAGTTCACAGCCTGTCCAGACACTGCTTAATCAGTATCAATTCTGCCCCCAGTCTGAGGTTGGGATTCCTGGTAAGACGTACTGTGCCGGCAACGCCTGATGCGTGGAGTTGTCAGCCATAAACGAAGTTGCAACATCCGGGTTCCCAGTTCCAAATGCCTCCCTGAGCTTGTAGAACATATCGAGTTGCGCGGAGATGGGTTTAGGGTACTTTGGGGTGATATATACAGGGCGGTGATTACGCAATCGTGTCCCATTCATAAGTCCGCTGTCAAGGCCAGGGCTGGGACATCGTGAATTAAATCTTTATCGGGTCAAGCGAGGATGACAAGGACGCTGGACATCTACGCAAGTTCCGATGACGAATATCAGACCAAGAAACACAATAATTTGGGACCTGCAGGATTTCAAGCTCTGACCTATCTTTTGCCGCGTCAAGTTGTACCGCGGTGATCATAGAGGTGGGAGTGGAATGGCGGGCGGCTGCTTCCAAGCAGGATCTGGGGGAGATGGGAGTGCGAGGAGTTCAGTGGCCTGGGTCACTTTTGAATGATGAGCGTGAAGTGACGTGACGAACAGGTAGGTCGGACGCCGATCATTTTCCAAGCGCCCATCCGCCGCGACGACGTCCTCCTGCTACATTTCGTCATTAGACGGCAGGGAACCAGACCGGACCTACATAACATATAGAGTGTCTCCGTCTCTAATACATGAGCTGAAGGGTGAGTACTAAATGAGTTCTGAAGAATATACAGTTACTATGCCAACGTCTGAATTTTGAACGGGGCGTAGCGCATAGTGGAGGACAAAAGGGAAGTCGTGAGGGGGAAAGGAAATGTAGATTGCTGGTCACTCCTCTAGTACCTCCAGAATGATAGCCTCCGGGAGTTCATGATGCAGAAATGCAAGGAACCGCCCACTCCACATCTTATTCTCTTCGCGCAACCGCCAGCGAGGAGGGAACCAGAAGACCCGCTTCCCACTGGAGTTGAGCATCCATCCGTCGTCCGTAAGTTTGTAACCACAGGGCGGCGTCCAAGGGCATATTTCTGGTCGAGTCTGTTTTAGGCGGTCCATCTTGAGGAAGTCGGATTCGCTATCCTCTACAACCGCCCATCCTTGCATGCCGACAGAGGTATGACACCAGACTTCGCGCCTGTCTGGAGTGAACCACGGTGTGTTCGCGAATGATTGGGCATCTGCGAGATGCTTCCCAGTGGTCATGTCGTAGATATTCAGGCCTATGAATCCTTTCACATCCACTCCCGCAATGACGACGTGGTTGAAACCTGGGGATATTGAGGCCGAAGGTAGCGATCCGGGCGATGGGTAACGATCGAAGATGGTTGTCTGAATACTGTCGTTAGTGTTCACGGCGGCGTCGGAAGCAGGATCCGTTTGAGGTGAGTTCCAAGTGACTACCTTGCCGTCGCTAACGACAAAAACGGTGCTCCCGGTTATCCCCAGACCGTAAATTCTCGTACCTGCATCGATTTTCAACTGTGGGACACCGGACCTGAGGTCGAGAACTGTGGCCGTGTTGTCCCCCAACCGTGCAGCCGCTGCCAATGATTCGTCTGGCGAAAACCCGAGAATGAAGGACCGGACATCCCAAGAAGCTTGGGTCGGAACGCTGAAGAAGGGGATGACCGTCTTTGTTGTATACCATAGCTGAAGGGTCCAACCACTGAATGCGAGAATGGATCGTCCACCTGGGAGAGAAGTAGTTTGCTAGATCTGGTGCTGAGCGCGAGCTTTCGTTGAAGGGTATAGCCGGTGGGGGAGTCCTTCCAGAGGTAAATTTCTGGACTACCTGTTGCACATGCAAAGAAGCGTCCATCAGAGGAGAATGTCATCTCCCTGGGCCCCTTTATGTCCACACAACTCAGGAGGAATTTTGAATGTTGGGTGTCCCATACGAAGATACTATTCCTGAGGACGAAGGCAAGCCGGTAGATGGTGGGGAGGAAAAGGAATTCATTCGAAGGATCAAAGTTGTTCGGGGTGGGCAGGGACTCGACCTCTGCGGCTGGGGGTCGGGAGAAGTGGGGAGGGGAGAGGGGTTCACTTGAGGAATCAAGGTTGTCCATGGAGGGAATGCAGTGGTATCCTCTTGAGTAAGAATAATAAGCGGTTGGGGATTGCAGGAACTGGTCCTCCGCAGCTGGCGGAGCTGGGTGTTCCGGGACGAATCCAACTTCCCATATGGTGATGGACGCTGGCCCCAGAGTAGCGAATCGAATGAATTGGTTGTGTGTCCAGATCATATCATTGGCTGGCCGTTTGACTGGGTAATGGCCTATAGATGCACCGGAGAGAACATTGTGGGTAACAATGTCGGCATTTTTGAGCAAAACTCCGAACATTGTTCCACATCCAGAATAAGTGATCGAGAGCACCATCCGGGAAAGCTCCGGTAACCCCCTTCTACGTCCTTGGAGGGTGGTGCTGGCTAAAACACCTATCTGGAGGTCCCAAGTGGTAACCATTTCTTCGCCGAGCTGCGTTAACAAGCGACTTCCAGGGGAGAAAGTGAAGAATCGACTGGAATACGGTTGCGATACAAGGGATTTGACCTGTTTGAGAGTTATCACATCCAATATTTCTATCTCCATCCTGGGCCCACCAATCGCGATGAACCTGCTGCACGGCGACCAACTGGGGCACCCGATGTTGTAAGAATATTCCATGGCCACGGTAAAGGGATCCCATGAGATCGGGACCCCTTGCACAATCCTCGTCAAGGGATGAGCATACCGCTCGTACAAGCGCCGCACGATCGATGTCTGGGGGGATAGCGGAAGGGCCGTGTGATAGATATGTGCAGCGGACGTGCTGATGACCTCGAAAAATCCGGTGACAAATCGAAGGTAGTCGTTGACAAGGACGACGGTCGGTGATCCCTGGATCAGTGTGAATGAATTCAGGAAATTCATCAAGTGCACAGTCTCGACACACCTCCAGCCACTTTGCTGTCACCTCTAATGCATCAACCGCATCCCTTAGGGTCCCAAGGATGCTAAGCACCTCCAGCCAGAATAAAAACTTTTTCTCCAGGAACCGGTTCAAGACGAAGATGATTTTGGCCGTGCGGGTTGGCGCTATCTTCGCATCAATGAGGTGTTTGTGCCACGACTCGCATGCATATCGTAAACCACGATCAATATTTCCCTCAGCCCTCTTCCGCAAGTCACCAGCCTCATCATTCGCCAAGCCATCTAGGAATTTGAACATATTCTTCTGCAACCTTCGGTTCATTAGCTCCAGGCAGCCTATTGCAAGTTCTGAATGGTAATCGGGGGGAGGGACGTGAAACCTCGCGTTGGTGCACCGGGTAGGATCTATGATGAAGTCCGGAAAGGATTTGTGGAAGGGTCGGACAGGAAGGTTGGTATCCTGCTGAAGAGTAAGAAGCGAGTGAACCGATGAAAGTAGAGGGAATACGTCTCCGGTATCAAGATCCAGGAGTGTGGCGATTGTGGACGGAGAGAGGGGATTTGCGGCCAGGATCACGGCACCAAGCACCGAGCGGACCTTGAGGTCATCTTCTGGCTCGTCGCCACCGAAAGCCTCCTCAAGAATCGACAGGTAGAGCAGATCGAGCGTTGTTTTTGGCTTGAATTCGGTTTTCCCTTCATGCGCGGTGTTCTCGGGTGATTGTAGAAGGAGGTCCAGCCGCTTTCTGGGGTTGCCGTTCTGTCTGCGGATGAACCTGAAAGTTGCCACAGCGTAGACAAACAACCCCGCCGCCCGTTTGCAGAGCAGATCCAGCTGTTCTTTGGTCGGCCAATCACCCAGCCCCTGCCGCTGACTCTTAAGCTCCAGGAACCTGTGGCTGAAGAAAAGCCGTATGTCGCTGTTGACTTGACTCGAGTCAACCTCGTGGAGGATGAACACGTCCGTTGCTCTAGCCAACGGTGGGAGACGGAAGCCTACTCGAATTCGTGGCTCCGGACGACCGGTGACGAAGAATTTGACCCCGCGGATTTCGGACACCAGTTGCCCAAGGACAGACAGGATCGCCGAAGCGGGTTCATCATCTTTGCACTCGTCTAGGGCGTCGATGACCATCACGGTTGAAATACCAGATTTCACGAGGGGCCGAACAATCAACTTCTCCATCTGGTCGCACAGGGACTCGTGGATGATTCCTGGATCTGACTGCACGAGCGGGACAAAAATTGATCGAAATTTAGTGTACCTCCGTGCAAGCTGGACGGCGAGGGTGGGGAATATGAAATGGAGGTTGCTCCGGTCCTCGAAGTCTCTCGAGCAGAAGAACGAAGCGCCGAGGCGTCCGCCTGCGAACACCCTCTCCGCGATGGTCTGGGCAATGGTACTCTTCCCCGTCCCGGCCAGCCCATTCAACCAGTAGACGGGGGGCTTGTCGAAGTCTCGTGTCCAGTGTTCGATCTCGTCCAGAACAGTTCTGCGGGTTCCCTTGAGGCAACCTTCACGGCCACCATGGCGGTACTCGGCTGCCTCTGCACAGCGGAACTCGTTAAGGACAGCCGCTTCAGCTGTCATAGATTCGTGTCAGATGCGCCCCATCGAAAACGGAGAATGCCCTGACCTGGGTCCTGTTGAGAGGTTATTTCATCTGTTCGGGTACAGAAGGGGGGCACTCACTATCAGTCCGCAGTCGTGTTCGTGGATTGCCGTTTGCTGTATCGTCTGCTGTCTATATCAGCATCGAGAAGGGTGGCAAGGTAACCAACAAACCTGGTATTCGGAGATAACCTCTCGTAAATCTTCAAGAAGTCTGAACACATCTTCATCGTCTTGAACGTGGTCAGCAGGTTGCCGCAGCAACGGTCGTCCGTACAGTGACCGCAGTTGTCCTTCGATGCCCTCAAGCTTGCTGGAAGGAACTCAGAGTGGAGTTCCAAGAGGGAAACATGGCATACCATATTAGTTCGCGCCGGCGCCTCTGCTCCGATACGTCATCGGGAAGTGTTGCGAAGCGGCCTTCCAGTGCGGCTATACGTGAGAGGGTGTCTTCGATCTTGTTTCCAATGGCGGCAGTTTCCTGCGGATGGGTTGGTCAGATAAAGGTTTTGAACAAGGGGTCGCAAGCGAACCTCGGAATCAGGATAAACGGCGGAAATGGCCTCTAGAACGATTTTGAGTGGGCCGAGTCCATCTGTGGCCTGTTTTGCGGCGTTGGCGAGAACGGTGGCACCCCCAAGAACTGTCCCACTCCAAGCTCTCTTCGCAACTTGTTTACGTCAATGGAGAGCCAACATAAAAATGGCATCGACACATACCCCTTGATGCCTCTGCTGGCTCGCTTTCTTTCCATCCAGTGTCCTCATCTGATGAGGAACAGTGATCCACGTAAGTGTCTGCCCAAATCACGAGGATCAGGAGCACTCACCGATAGGGTCGTTTCCGTGTCCAGTACCGGCACCGACAACGCCAGACGTCGAAGCTTCTGGCGCGGGGAGCTCTTGACCCCCACCACTCTTGTCCTGAGGTACGATCCGTAAGCCCCTTCCGCCCTCTTCGTCTAGTGCCAAGTCAAATCGGGTCCATCCACTTCTAAATCTTGATTGGATCACCTTTGGGGCCGGTGTCCAGCTCGACTCGGAAGCCAAGTGGCCCAGCGACGATGTTGGTCGGAATTCCCGGAAAGATATGTCCTCGGCGAGGTTCGGATGATTTATTGCGGCTTTTGTTGTGGAAGCGATCCATCTGTGTTCTCAGAGTGGACGGGGGACCAGGGTTGTGGACCCACAACGCCACATCCCATTTTGCTCAGAGTCGGTGCGGTGACGGAGCGTGTGTCGTTTAGTGTGCGAACAAATCGGGGGGCGAGCGAAATTGATGAATACCCTTCACGCCGACGGATGAAGGTTGCTGACTGAACGATAGGGTTCGGGTCCGTACTAGATTTCATACTATCAACCAGTATCCACCGTTGCACCGCAGGAGTTCCAGACCTTCAGATTTCGTTCAAGGCGTCCCATTGGACCCAGCGAACACGTCTGAGATTTCTTCGGGCTTCCGGAGTATCGTAGGACAAGAACCTCGGCGACGAGCCGCATCATGGGTGGTTGTCTTGTTGGTTGTTGGTCAACCTGGACCAAATGGCCAGTGTTTTTTGGACCCACTTCGGTCGGCGCGCGTATATATCTTGCGCAAAAGTGACGGCTGGTGTTACATGTATCTGCTAGCCCCGGGGTGCTACCTCCGATAAACTCAATAAAACCACGCCGAGCCGCAGAACGGTCGGAGCTGTAGACACATCGGTGACCAAGCCAAGGGGGAGTGGGAGGAAACTTCAAATTTGCCAGAGGGTCCTCGGAGGAAAGCTGCGAACGAATCGATCACTTTACGTCGCCACTCATGACAAACCCGTCAGCAGAGGATGACACTCCCTCTCAGAAATGTCTCGACTCCCGATACCCACCCCAAATGTCTCCATCGCCTCCTTGACCTCCCCATTCACTAGGAGATCCCTAAGGACGATCAGGAACACGTTGTCGGCAGCGTACACCACGAAATACTCCATCAGTCCCGTTGAAACCCACGCGGCAGTCATAATACCACTGTGCAACCTCAACGGCAATCCTGGCTTGCTGCTTGAAGTGAGAGGGAAGCTGCGGACTCATTCTGGAGAAGTCAGGTGCGCGTTTTTCTTTGTTCTTTTTACCGCTCTTCGCCCAAGATGGCAAAGTTTCCCAGGCGGAAAGGTCGACCCGACCGATGAATCGATTTTGCACGCCGCGCTGAGGGAAGCGAAGGAAGAGGTGGGGATAGACGAGGACAGGATTGAAATTCTGGGAAGGATTGGTCCGCCGGCGCGGTCGCTAAGTGGTCTTAGAGTCTGGCCCTACGTGGTGAGTTCCGAGGCTTGCGTTCGTGTTTCCGTCAAATAACCTCGGATGAAGGCGTTTCTACACGAAAGGCCCTACGAATTAACCTCTGACATTGACGATACATCACCATTGACTTCACCACCGTTGTCATCCCTGACGTTATCCCAAGTCGAGGTTGCCACCGTCTTCCATCTCCCTCTCGAACGACTCACTAACCCACGTTATCTGCGCGAGCACCAATTCCGTGGATCTGCTCCATATTGGGCGTGCGATGTTACGGACCTCGTAGCTCCTGGAGTTGAATGGTCGAACGCGGGCGCGAACTCCAAGGATGATGTACTAGGTGGAGGATTCGATGATGAACGATTAGAGATCTGGGGGCTAACAGGATGGTACATCAACTTGTTCATGAATATCTTTCTTGGTGGTAGCCGCTATTAGACCCGGGCTACCTTGGGTAGAAGCAATCGTTGTTGTAATATCACACACTTCTTGGAAATCTGATTGGATCGCAGATCCAGAGACGAGGCAAGCGTGCGAACTTCCGCCGATAGTTTTTATTCCTCCTTCGATGCCTTCAACACGGTTCGAGCCTTCATCCATAAAGAACAAGACCAAGAGGCAGGAGATAGTCAGAAAGCTCAAGCGGGAAAGGGGTCAACGAAAGCTGCAGTCTAGGTTGGCAATAGCCAAGGCGGAAATCGCAGATCCTGCCGCGAAAAAGGTGCGTCTCTCCCTATCTTGTTCCCCAGGTAATTGGCTAAATTATTTGACTTCAGAAACGGCTGGAACAGAATGTCCCAAAGACCCTTGACAACCAAAGGGAGTTTGACCCTTCCGTCTTGACCGCCGATCCACAAAAGACGCGGGATAATGCGGACTCTACCTCATCTCAGCCCGCCGAGGGTTCTAGTGACCCCAGTACAGCACCCGTAAACGGTCTATCCATAGCCCCAGAAACATCTGCCGACATAGACTCCGACCCATTCGCGTCGTACTTCTCGGACTGGGATCCAACAACCCCACCGAAAGTCCTGATCACGACCTCGCCCAAAGCCACAAAAGTGACATACAACTTTTGCGAAGAGCTGGTGGACATTTTCCCTGGGGCAGAATTCATCAGGAGGAAGAAGGGACGAGGGTTTGAGATGGGTAGGATTGCGGGGTGGGCCGCGGATCGAGGATATCAGAAGATGTTGGTTGTGAATGAGAACGTGAAGAAGCCGAGTAAGTTATATGTATTGTGTGAAGTGCCAAGCTTACCCTTGGGACAGATGCAATCACGTTAATTCACCTCCCGAATGGACCGAGCGCGTACTTCAAGCTGACATCGATTGAACTCTCGAAACGCATATCCGTGTGGCCTTTCAAACCTTCTATTCAATATAGACAATCCCTAACACCGCTGAATTGCAGGGTCACGCCCGGTCGACGGCTCACTTTCCTGAACTGGTGTTGAACAACTTCGTGACAAAGTTGGGGCACACAGTTGGGAGAATGTTTCAAACGATGTTCCCTCCCGTGCCCCAGTTTCAGGGTCGGCAGGTGGTCACGTTGCATAATCAGCGTGACTTTCTGTTCTTCAGGCGCCACAGGTCAGTATACTCCTCATCCTCACAATCTGGAGGGGATGGACTTATTCGGGGGTGTTCAGGTATGCCTTCCGATCGACGGAGAAGGCGGCGCTGCAAGAGATTGGGCCTCGCTTCACCTTGAAGTTGAGGTCACTGAGGACGGGATTACCTGCCGTGAAGGAATTTGTGGAACCCTCGACGCAGCTTGAATTCGACGAGTTTGATGACACGGCGGTAGATGAGGAACAGCCTGAAGGCAAGGGCTCAATCGGCGGGAGAGAAGAAAATGGTGAGGAGGATGAGGAGTTGGAATCCAAGTCGGAGAAGAAGAGCAGACCGCCCACAGTTGATGAATACCAATGGCAATGGAAAGTGAGTTATCTCGGTTCACGTCTCATGTCACAACGTATTGAACAGATACCACAGCCTCAGCTCGAGACCACCAGACGTACATTCTTTCTGTAGCATTTACGTCTCATCATTTATCCCACGTATCCTTCTCCGCCACCCCATGATCCGATGTTTTCTTTGTCCGATCAGGATGACCTAAGAGGGAGGTAGAGTCTTATCCCTCCCTGGAGTCTCCGCATATGAGTGTTTTCGCCGATTCGCACCTGGATATACATCCCTCGATCGCGGGCTGGCCAAGCGTCACGACCTGGACGATGGTTGACTTGGATCGGCATTATTTTCCAGGTGTCACGAGCGAGCATCAGGTCTCACCGCAGCTCCCTGATTTCCGGCGAACGTTGTCCTTGACTATCACGGATATGGTACGGAGTGGGCGTTGCTGGAAGACCATCGTAACCGTGAGGAGAAGCAACGACCCTTCTGTCATGGCCAAGGACATTGTCTCCCTCCGGCACTGGCCAGTCCGACGAGATCGAGCACATTGGGTACGCAGGGTCCGCCTTCCTCTCCCCCTCATGCAACGGCTTTGGAACACGCACCAAGGGCGAACCAGAAACGTCGGAGTAAAAGCTGGAGAGAAATGTCACCGGCCGCTTCCAGGCGGCCACATCGTGCGCTATGCTTTGGGGATCTTCACCGGCCTTAGGAAATTGGTGACTGACGAAGCTCAATCCCTTACGCAAATTATCCCGACATGGGAGTGATCAGAACGTCCTCTGTGTGGATATATATGTACATTAGGATGGTGGGATTTCATCGACATACGCGGTGGTACAAGTGAAGATCGTATAGGTGCTACCAAAAACTCGAATGAGACAGAATGTAAGTTGAGAACAGAAAGTAGGTGTATACAGCAAGGAAAGGAAAGCGTCGCCCGCAGGTCACTCGTCCAACTCCAAAATGACAGCCTCTGGTAATTCATCATGTAACAACCCAAGAAACCGTCCACTCCACCTCCTGTACTTCTCATCTGACCTCCAATCGTGAGGCAACCATAAAAGTCGCTTCCCGCTTGGGCTGACCACCCACCAATCGTCCGTAACTTTGTAGCCAAGAGACGATCGCCAGGGGATCCCTCCCGACGGATATGTAGTTGGTCCTAGGGGCTCCAGCTTGGTGACACCGGATTCGCTATCCTTCACAATTGTCCACCCTTCCGCGTGATTATCCATACACCAGACCTCGCGTCCGTCCGGACTGAACCACGGCATCGACCCCAGTGTTGCAGCGCCTGTGAGGCGCTCCCCGGAAGACACGTCGTAGAGAGCCAGACCGTCAAGGGATCTTCCCCTGGTGATGATAACGTGATTGCAATCGGGGGATATTGATGTGTAGGGTGACGCTGAGCGTGAGCAACCGTCCGACTCTGAATAATTGAACTTCGTTGCCTGTACACTCTCGACAATGTTCATCCGAGCACTGAAGGTATGGCTCCCTGCAGGCAGGTTCCAAGTAACGACCCTCCCCTCGCCAACAACAATAATGGTATTCTCAGTTACCCTCAGACCAAGAATCTCCATGCCCGCGTCGACGATCAACCGTGGATGACCAGACTTGAGATCGAGAACCGTAGCTGTATTGTCATGCACCCGCCCAATCGCCGCCAAAGTTTCATCCGGGGAAAATTCCAGAATGAAATCGCCCCAGCCAACGGATCGAGCCTGAGTGGCGGAGGGGGAAGGGATTAGATCCGCTGTGCGCAATAGTTGAATGTTCGAATGGTGGACCATGATGATCGATTCTCCATCTGGGGAGAAAAACGGCCTGGTAGATCCGTAGATGGATATAAGTTTTTGAAGTACGTAGCCAGTGTGGGACTCCTCCCAGATGTAAATATCCCGACTAGCGGTTCCGTATACCAAAAAACGACCATCAGGGGAGAAGGACATCCCCATGGGATGGATGTTGCCCACAAAATCGAGGAGGAGTTTGGAATCCCGGGCATCCCATACCAGAACTCTGTTCCGGGGGCCGTTGGCGAGCCGGTAGAGAGTGGGAAGGAACAAAGTATCTCGTGAACAATCAATGTCGCGTGGGGCAGGCAGACGTTCGACCTCTGTCGGCGTGTCTGTTGAGGCAAACCCGATTTCCCATATGGCGATGGACCCCGGCTTCGCAGCAGCGAATCGGATACATTCACCGTGAGTCCAAATCATGACCACCATGAATCCTTCTGGGGAGTGATGGTAACATGTGTGCGTTCTGGGGAGGTCGTAGGTGGGGATGACGGAGATGATGTGAATGTCGTCCCAATATCCAATAGCAACCATCTTTCCATCCATGGAATATGTGGATGAGGGGCACAGCATGGGAGGCATACCCAGCTCTGACGGTATGGTATTGACTGGACCACCTGTCTGAAGGTCCCAACTGGTGAGTTCCAAGTTGTCACTAAACCGTGTTAACAGGCGGCTGTCCGGGGAGAAACTAAGCCATGAAGTCTTATCCGGGGGAGACTCGAAGGTGTGAAGTCGCTCGAGAGTTACCGCATCCAGAACTTCTGTCTCCTTGCAATGGAGTCGAGCAACCGCGAAGAATCTACCACACGGCGACCACGCAGACCTTATCGCGCCGCCTTGGTGGTACTGGATCGCAACGGCCAGTTTCCATGAAATTGGCGACCCTTGAACAACCCTCGCGAAGGGACGGGCGTGCAATTCGTACAGTTTATGTACCATCGACGCCTGGGGGGATAGATGGAGAGCGGTGTGATAGATATGCGGTGCGGATGCGTTGATCACCTCGGAGAATGCAATTACGAAACGAAGACAGTCGCTGACGAGGTCGAGCGTTGGTGACACCTGGATCCAATCGAAATGAATTTCAGAAATATTTCAAGGAGGGAAACTTGACGCACATCCAACGACTTCGCGGCCGCTTCCAATGCATCAACCGCCTCCCTCGCAGCGCCAAGGACGCTAAGTACCTCCAACCAGAACAAAAACTTTCCCTCCAGGAACCGACGCAGAACAGACCCGACTTCGAGCATCTGTGACGGCACCCTGCCAACGAGGTGCTTGTGCCACGACCTGCAGGCATATCGCAAACCCTGATCGATGTATCGCTCGGTCCTCTCTTGCATGTCCTCAACCTCCGAGTTGGTCACAGCATCCGGGAGCTTGCACATATTCCTCTCCAGCCTTCGGTTCATCAGCTCGAGGCATCCGATCAGGAGCTCCGAATGATGATCTGGTGGGGACACATGAAATCTCTGATTGACGCACCGCGTCGGGTCGGTGATAAAGTCGGAAAACGATTTGTGGAAGGGTCGAACTGGGAGATCAATATCTTCTCGGAGGGCGAGGAGGGAATGAGCCGATGACAAGAGAGGGAATACGTCTTCTGTGTCGAAACCAAGGAGTGCAGCGATGGCGGACGGAGAAAGGGGGTTGGCTGCCAGGATCACAGCGCCGAACACAGAGCGGACCTTGGGATCATCCTCAGGATCGTCGTCACCGAAGGCCTCCTGAAGAACCGTCGTGTACAGCGAATCCAGCGTTGTGTTTGCATTAACCCTGGTCTTCCCCTCGCGTACGCTGCTCTCTGGTGACCGTAGGAGCAGATCCAGCTGTGTCTTGGGGTTTCTGTTCCTGTGGTCGATAAACCTGATCGTTGCCACGGCATACATAAACAACCCCCCTGCCCGATCACAGAGCAAGTCCAGCTGTTCTTTGGTCGGCCAGTGATCCAGTCCGCGTCGGTGGGCCCTGAGGTTGGAGAATTCGTGTATGAAGAATAGCAATATGTCGTTTTTCACTTGGCTCGGTTCAACTTCGTGGAGGACAAACACGTCCGTTGCTTTGGCCAACAGAGGCAGACGGAAGCCTGTTCGAATCCGTGGCTCAGGACGGCCAGTGACGAAGAACTTGACCTTCGGGATCTGGGTCACAAATTGCCCAAGGACCGATAGAATCGCCGAAGCGGGCTCCTCGTCCTTGCATTCGTCCAAAGCGTCGATGACAATCACGGTCGAAACCCCAGACCCCGTCAGAGGCTGAACGATCAATTTGTTCATTTGGCTGTACAGGGACTCGTCGCTGATCCCTGGATCCGACTGCGCCAGCGGGACGAAGATCGACCGAAATTTAACATACCTCCGTGCGAGTTGGACGGCGAGGGTAGGGAATATGAAGCGGAGGTTGCTCCGGTCCTCGAAGTCTCTCGAACAGAAGAACGAGGCTCCGAGATGTCCATCTGCGAACACCCTCTCCGCGATGGTCTGGGCGATTGTGGTCTTCCCCATTCCGGCCAGACCATTCAACCAGTAGACGGGGGGACTGCCGAAGTCCCTTGTCCAGACCTCGATCTCGTCAAGGACAGTTCTGCGTGTTCCCTTCAGACAGCCTTTGCGATCGCCATGTCGATACTCCGTCCCCTGTGCGCAGCTGAAATTATTGAGGACAGCCGCTTCGGCTATTGGAGGCTCGTGTCAGGCGACCGCCGTGAAAATGGAAGACATTCTGACCTGTGGTCTGTCGAAGGGTTACTGCATTGATTGCGATGCGAAGATGGAGCACTCACTATCAACGTGCACCCTTGGTTGTAAATCGTCATTTGTTTTACCATCTGTTGTCGTCGTTAATATCGACGAGCGTACCAGGGTTGTGAGCAAACCTGATAATCGGAAATAGTCTCCCGTAGATCATCAAGAAGCCCGGAAACCTCTTCGTCATCTTGAACATTATCGGCGAGTGGCTGCAGCGCTGGATTCTCAGACAAAGACCGCAATTTTTCTTCTATGTCTCTGAGCTTGCTGGGAGGGCTCAGAGTCGTGTCTTAGAGGAGAATACTGACATACCGTATCAGCTTTCTCCGCCGTCTCTGCTCTTCCACGTCACCTGGGCGTGTTGCAAAGAGTTCCTCCAGTTCGATTACGCGTGAGATGAGGTCCTCGATCTTCATCGAATGAGGGCGTTGAGCTGGGGCTCGTACACGAGCTTCGTAATCAATGTAAGTAGCACAGATGGTCCTTAGGACAGCTACGAGAGGACCGAATCCGGTTGTGGGCTCCTTCGGGACATCGACGTGAGCTGCGACAATCCTGAGCGGGGTGTCCTTCCGGTCTCTCTCCGGACCTGGTAGATGTCAACAGAAGATGAAGGACACAACGGTATCAACACGCACCCCTCGATGCGTCTGCCGGTTCGCCTTCTCCTTCTTTAGTGTCACCAGTGTTCTCTTCTGACAGATAGGGGCACAAAGATCCACGTGAACGCCGGTCGCGACAGCAGGGGTCAGAAGCACTCACTTGCCGGGTCGTTCCCGTGCTCAGTATCATCGATTACAACACCAGAGGTCGAAGTTTCTGGCGTGGGAGGTCCTTGGCCTTCGCTCTTTCTGTCGCGAAATACGATTCGCGAAGCCCTGTGGTCCTCATCATCTAGCGCCACAGTCAACAAGATCGGTGTGGTTCTAGATCGCCGTGGGGATGACTTTGCTCACCTTTGGGGCCGATGTCGAGCTCTGCTTGGAAACCGGCTGGACCGATGGCAACGTTAGTGGGGATTCCCAAAGAGGAATGCCGTTGGGAAGGTTTGTGGGATTTCTTGGGCTTTTTGCCGAACATGTTGCTCATCCGCGTCCGAAGGGAAGGCGGAGACTGAAGCGGCGGACCCAAGCGCCAGAAACACCCTCCTTTTTCCATCGCTGAGACCCAACTCAAATACCTTCATCATCCCTAAGGACAATCAAAGATGCATCCAACAGGAGGAAAGAGAGACGAGGGTTCGAGCTGTATGGGATTGTGTGGTGGACCGCGGGTTGATTCATCCCCCGCATGGACTATCGCGTTGAACCTTCGAACACACCCGTGAGCCCGTTAAAATGCTATCAATCATTCGTTGAAGCAATCACTGACACCAGTAAACTGTATGGTCATGCCCGGTCGATGGTTCGTTCCCCCGAACTGGTGTTGAACAGCTCCGTAACGATGTTGGGCGGGCGCTTTGAGCGGTACCTCCCATATCTCAGTCCCAAAGGTCGGCGGGGGGGCTACAACTCACGGCCAGTCGGAGATTTCCCACTCCTCAAGCATCGCACTTGTGTTTTATGTTCATAACCTTGGAGGAGATGGTGCCTTTTGATCGATGGAAACGGCTGCGTGACTTCGCAAGAGACCGGACCCTGTTTCACCCGCGCACTCTCTCTATTCATGGTCTCCTGGTTGTCGCTGTCGCATGCACGGATGCAGGTGGTTGGGCTCGTTCAAAATGTTGACCACTTGGGCCTGTCGTGGGATTGGATGGATTATCGAGTCCATACACGCGCTACTTGTGCCTCTCCATGGACTATCACCTACCGTCAGATCCTCTACCTGATTCTTACTTCGATCCTCCCCTTCAGATGTTCCTGGCCGAGCATATTCCTTTCTCCTTCTCGGGGATCTGGTCCCCCCCTACTTACATCAGAACTTCAATACCATGCTCGTTACACTATGTTACTTACCCCTCTGAATACCAGATAATGTTTTTAGTTATTTGTGCCGGTTACCCAGCCCACCCACCAAACGAACCGCCCCAAACCAATCATACGGTACAGTCCCACAGACTCCACAGGAGTGCAGTAAACCAGAGGGGACCCCACTAACCGAGCTACTGTGGTAACTGGATAGAACCGTTGTGGACTCGATCGACCGCCACAGCACCCACAGAACCTCACAGCAGTAGGACGGTTTTGCTGATGGCCTGCCATAGACAGGACTTTTCATACAAAGATCTGTGCGTGAACGACCACCCACACCCGTTCAGTCGGCCTTCTCTGAAGATGAGGACCGAAACAACAAAGTACTTTGACTTAGGTGAGAATCGAACCGAAGACACGCGAACAAGGGTTTTCGCCGCGCGATCCGTCACGGTGCCCAGACGCATTCCACGACCGCGGGCTGGCCAAGGGCCATAGCTCGTCGGGCGATATCTGGTTGTCGATTTGGATCGGAGATTTTGTCCAGATGGGTCGTGGGTGGATATCGGACAGGCTCGTTGTCGCTCTTCCGGTTCCCTGTGAACGTGGTCTTCGATTTTCACGGATATACGGAGCAGATGTAACTAGGAGGCCATCATAACTGTTGGGAAAAGCAACGACCCGGCTACTGTCATAGCGAAGGTCCTCACCGCCCTCTGGGATAGGCCAGTCAGGGAGATCGAACCATTGATGGTATCCGGAAATCGGGGATCGAGAACGAAGATACGCGAGGGCGGCCCTCTCCACCCCCTAGTACATCAACGGTCTTGAGGTACACACCGAGGACAGATCAGGGGCGTCGTTTATGCCGTTTTAAAGGGCTGCAAAGAAGTATCCGCAGTCGTTTCCAGGAGGCAGGATCGCGTGCTGCGTTTTGGGTAGGCCCGGTCCTCGCCGAGCTTGGGAAGTTGGCCCTTAACGTTTAGCTTCCCGTGCGATGCATCTGGCCACCCGGGCAATCAGATCATTCTTTGTATGTATATATGTACGTTGTACCCAATACTGTCGTTTGCCAACATATCCGTAAGCGCTAGTAAAGACCGCAAAGAGGGACACGACCGCCACCCAAAACTCGAATGAGACAGGGTGTGAACGAAGAACAGAAAGTAGTTACATACAATGAAGAGGAAAGGGAAGCGTTTCCCACAGATCACTTGTCCAACTCCAGGATAACAGCCTCTGGTAGTCTACCATGCAACAACCCAAGAAACCGTCCACTCCACTTCCTGTCCCTCTCAACTGATCTCCACTGGTGAGGTAGCCATAAAAGTCGCTTCCCGGTGGGGCTGAATACCCACCCATTGCCCGTAACTGTGTATCCACGAGACGATTGCCAGGGAAATCCTCCCAGTGGATGCGCAATCGGACCTAGGGGGACCAGTTTGGCGAGGTAGGATTCGTTGTCCTTGGCGATCGTCCACCCTTTTGGTCCGTTATCGCCATCTAAACACCAGACCTCGCGTCCATCCGGAGTGAACCACGGCATTTCCCCCCACGTCGGGGTGCTTGCGAGACACTCCCTGGTGGACACATCATAAACATTCAGAGACATGTCCGCTTCGTCGGTGCCCTCTGTGACAATAGCAATGTGGTTGAAACCGGGGGATATCGATGTGAAGAGTGGCAGTGGGTAATACTGCGGTTTTGGATAATCGAACGTTGTGGTCCGAACGCTGTCGTTAACGTTTGCCCTGGCGTTGAGAGCGCAGTCCCTTGCAGATAAGTCCCAGGTGACGACCCTTCCCCCACCAACAACAACGATGGTGTTCCCAGTCACCCCTAGACCAATAATTTTCATATCTGTGTCGACAATCAGCCGTGGATCGCCAGACTTGAGATCGAGAACAACGGCTGTATTTCCCTCCTGCCGCGTGACCGCCGCCAAAGTTCCATCTGGAGAAAATTCCAGAATGAAGATAGTCTGCCCATCGAATAGTGTTGGAACGGTGGAGAGGGAGGAGGTTAGATCCGCCATGCGCCATAGCCGAGTTGTCTGGGGACCAAACGTGATAATTGATTCCCCGTTCGGGGAAAAACGTGGTCCCATGAATGGGCTGGTGCTGGTAACAAGTTTTTGAAGAGGTATGTAGCCAGTGGGGGACTCCTTCCAGAGATGA
>Ga0307517_10000814_pt1 | contig 53667 bp, 34 predicted proteins | sample 23_EM_MG_FD_194515 | JGI IMG/M metagenome (GOLD analysis project Ga0307517, IMG submission 194515) | Populus trichocarpa ectomycorrhiza microbial communities from riparian zone in the Pacific Northwest, United States - 23_EM | ecosystem: Host-associated > Plants > Roots > Unclassified | place... | reverse complement strand
TACATAAGATTAATGATAAAATACTGTTCATCGAGGATAAACCCTTTCCGAGAGTCCAATGTCCTTAAGGAATAGAGAGATTTCATGTGCTGAATAAGTAGAGCAGCATTCAGAGTCATGACAAGTTTTCTTTCACCAAATATTTTTGCATTGGGCAAAAGCAACGACTTGCTTTTTGAAGTTCTTTTCTCTCTTTTTACAAGTAATGGATCAACAAAGGGTACTCTTAGTGCATTCCCCGAAGCAAAGGTAACCATTTGCCTACTATGTGTTGGAGTAAAAAGTGCGACAAAGTAAAAGAAAAAAGTTTATTCCCTCTGTGGCCTCAGGTTCGAGCCCTGTGGTTACTCATATGATAACCACTTGAGGCTTACATGGTCGTTAACTTCAGGACCCGTGGGATTAGTCGAGGTGCGCGCAAGCTGGCCGGACACCCACGTTAAACTAAAAAAAAAAAAAATTGCGACAAAGTGTTTCATAATTTTTTTAAGCTAAGATACTGGGTTTTGATTGAGAAGTGGGAGCACAAAAAGATCTTTATAAACTGTGGAAGACAATAATTAGTTGCTTCCCTCCAGTATTTGCAGTTGCTTTTCCTATGATAAGTTCTGAAAAACTTAGAACCAACTTTCAATGGGTGACCTTATGTAGCCACGCCATATCAAAAAATATATGAAGCTCCAAATAGTGTTTTCTCATCAATGTATCAAATTTATTCTAAAGATTCCACTAGTGGAGCCATATATTATATGGCATACATCTAATGTGAAGCATCGTAAATGAATGATACTTATTTAATTTATGAACAATACATATCTAATTTATGTGTATCAAGCAAATCATATTGCATGAATATATTAATTATAAAGCCAAAATGTGTTTGTTTTCCCCCACTCATTAATAGTAATTCATAATGTTTATTTTTATTTTTATTTTGCATTTTGATCCTTTTTTTTCTTTAGTTATTAATTTTTGTAATCTAGTTTTTATATGATATATTTATAAGGATTTAGAGTTGAAAATCTATTTTAATTTGCCTTCTATATGATCAATGTGATATCAAAAAAATATTTCAATATTAGATTGGTATCAAAAAAATATAAAGCTAAAAGGTGGAGGGAAAACATTGTTTCCCCACACCCATTAGCATTGTGGATTACAATAGTAATCTGTAATGTTTTTTTTTTTTTTGCATTTTGGCTCCTTTTTTCCCCTTTGGTTATTGATATTTTTTTTATTTAGTCCTTATATGATGTGTTTATAGGTATTTAAAATTGATAGTTTATTTTAATTTGTCTTTTATAAGGTTATTGTGATATCAAAAAAATATCTCAGCATCGGGTTTGTATAAAAAAAAAACTTCAGCATCGTTGCATGGTTTATTTTTAAAAAAAGTTTAGTTAAATAAAAATTATTAAAAAAAATTAGAATATTAAACTTTGTGAACTTAATGATCCAGTTTACGAGTTTGATGAGTTAACTCTAATTATGTTAACTCTAATTATGATGATATATATATAAAAAAAACTTTGGCATATCCTACAATTTTGGATAACTCTAATTAGGATAACTCTAATTAGAATATCCTACAATTTTGGCATTAACTTCCAGATTTTTCCTCCAATAAATAAAAAACTTGCAAAATTTGTAAGAGCACGGCCCACATTGTAATCTCGGTCCATTGAAGGCCCGACCCAAACTAACCATGGCCTGGACCAATCCACAACCAGCTATTGTTTGGGCATCATCTAGTTCTGTTTATGGGCTTAATACTAAAGTGCCTTTCTCTGAGAAAGATAGAACTGATCAACCTGCTAGTTTATACGCTGCTAGTAAGAAAGCTGGTGAGGAAATTGTACACTTACAATCATATTTACGGACTTTCCCTTACTGGCTGCGAATCACGGGACTGTTGCTAGGGATTTTACCTACATTGATGATATTGTGAAGGGTTGTTTGGGTTCGTTGGATACAGCAGAGAAGAGTACCGGGAGTGGAGGGAAGAAGAAAGGGCCGGCACAATTGAGGGTTTTCAATTTGGGGAATACATCTTCTGTGCCAGTTACTGATCTTGTCAGTATTTTGGAAAGGCTTTTGAAGGTTAAGGCTAAAAGGAATGTTATGAAGTTTCCACGCAACGGGGATGTTCCATATACACACGCAAATATTAGTTATGCTCAGAAGGAATTTGGATATAAGCCTACCACGGATCTGCAGACAGGGTTGAAGAAATTCGTGCCGTGGTACCTCAGTTACTATGGAGACAAGAAGGCTGTTGCAAGATGAGTTGAATTTTTTTGGTTCAGTACTTGGAAAACATTCCTTGTTCATTATGATTCTTATAATTGCTTTCTTAACATTTCTGTGTTGTTCACTGCATGAAAATTGTCTTTCATATATGTTTAATTGATGCTGTACAAGGAGGAATATCGTGTCCTATGTTGAATATTATTTGGTCGGTGGATTTTGTTGTTGGGCACTCCCTGCACTGTATCAAAACAAAGCCAGAACCATCTTTCTCTTTTGTTTCCTATTTTTTGGAATATGTAATTGTTGTAGTTTCGGCATTGTAGAATTCATGACCGATAGAGCATATGCTGATTGTTGGACTTGTATCATTTAATAAAATAGCACACGTGAATTTCACATTTATTTCTTCTTACTGAACAAATTGAATTCATTTGACTACTGTATAGTTGTGTTTTTTTTGTACAAAGGCTCGGTGTGGTAATGATATCCATGACAATTTCAGCTGCAGCTATTTCTTTCTTGCTTGTTGTGAATGATCTTGATGGTTGGTTTCTATTAGACCAGCTTGTGTCTGTGTTGTGGCATATATTCTTGATTCAAAAGTCCACCATGCCCCTCACTTTGTTTTTGCTGTTCTGAGTGAACAATAGATATTAGTTATGCGTTGCATTTGACCTAGAGTTTTATCCTTTCTTCTCCATACATGATATATTCCAGGATGTTGTAACGTTCTGTTGATGAATGTGATGCTGAAGGACACATTTCTGCCAGAGCTGATTAAATTTATTAAGCTCCCAACTCTCCGAAACTAAATTTTGCCACTGTGGTCTTGGCCCAACCTTCTGTTCCTTTTTTCATTTCTGGATATGCAATTTTTGGTAATTTCTAGTTCAATGCATTTTTGTTGGGTTTGATTTTTACTCATCAGACAGAATATGCAAGAGTTAGTTATTAAGCAATGAATTTGGAGGAGGTAAACCATCATTGTTTATTTTGATCTTTCCCTGAGACTTTGAAGTATTTTCTTGAAAACATGGCAATTTTACTCTCCATTTCCATTGCTGTATTCTGTCTATATCTTCTCATCATGCAGGGGACTTGTTTTGGTTCCTTGACTTAAACTTGGAGAATTGCTCTCTGTGCAATTATATTCCATTCCATATAATCCTAACTTATGCGCTGGAATAGCCTTTATTCCCTTTCTGGAAAGTATATAATTTAATATTATTCCAAATGGCATGGATGAGGATGATCTCAGCTTGGTGGATATGATTCTTTGAGTTGGAAGGCAAGAAACTTTCTTGGATGCCAATGAAAGGTATCCCGGGTTGTGTGTGTGTGTGTCTGTGTATAGATGCACTTGCTTTGTGTTTGAAGCATATGCTTTGCTGATTAGTTTGATTCCCCATTTCATCTTCTATAAATCCTTACTGTCTGCTGTAAATTGCTCAGTGATTAATAGTTTCTTCTCATCAAATATTTGAGCATTTTGGATAAACTAGCATGAAGTAAGCTGTTGCAATTAGCTGTTTTTCTCTCTCTTCCAATTCTAGAAGAGCTACTACTCGATGACACCCTCGTTTGTTACGTGGTTTGAGGGATTGTAGAAGACTGCAATCCCTGGTGGCATCCCAGCAAAGAGAAATCATCAACTCGATGTCCATGGGATTAAATGTAACCTTTTCAGGACAAGGCATGGTTGGATTCCTAGACCATACTGAACGATGAATCGTAGCAGTGATCCAGCCATAAAACAGAAATGGAGGTGGCAGTGTCAGCTTCATAAGTTGAGGTCGAGGAGGGTAACCCCAACTTGAACACCGCTCACTGCAGGGCGGAAGCCCCCTTGGCTCCAACTCTGGACTCGCTTAAGCTAACAGCCGAAAATTGGACTGCACAAACTCCAATTGTGAAATAACTCTCGACTCGCTGGACACTGCCAGGGCATTCAATTCCATTCTAACAGCTAGGTGCAAAGAAAGCATCGACACACCTTGCACGTGACTCGCATTTAAATTCCTCATGAAGCATATTGCATCTTCTGCAAAAACATCATCCATATATACTAATTTCTTGCTTTCAGATACAGGGAGCTGGAATATACATGCTGCATACTGACAAAAGCAGTAAATGAACATGGCCCTTTTTGCCGCCTCCTCGTTCTATTCTTTGAATCGCTAAATGCTCTTCTCGAAAAGGGAAGGAAAAATAAAATTACCAAAATGTAAGAGATTAAATCCTTTTTTTTCCTTTTTTCAATCCCTTCTCTGTAGGCTCTCGCAAAAAGTTGAAAAGGGCTTGGTCTTTGACAACTTGGGGTAATTGAGGCAGTAAATATAGAGTCAATAACCAGAAAGACGAAGTGTAAACAAGCTATATATACATACTAATAACTTAAATTGAAAACTGAATGTTCAAATTAATTACATCTAGAGATTGTCATGAAGGAGACTAGCTGTAAATATAAATACATCCACGCACCCTTAAAATTTATGTCAAAATCCCATCCATCATGATAAACAAAGCTGATAAAAATCAACAGAAATATGGCATAATTTGAAAGAAAAAAAAAACCCTTCAAGATTCACCAAATAGTTCATCGAAGAGAACAATTAAATATAGGAAATTGAAATCCAATGTAGCTAATCAAACTTGTTCTAAAAAGAAACAAAAAACCATTGCAAGAACCAGAATTTCTAGACTTCATTCTGCAATTCATAAGAAAATCATTAAAAAAAATCAATGGTAATGGAAGTTATCTGTTTCACCACTTCAGCTGAGCTAAAAAGATCAACCACTCGTTTATGAATGCGGAGCTCAAAACCATCCCAAGTGCTTGTTCCTGAAAATTAATAAATAAAATCATTGAATATACACATTGATCCTGTCATGATCGATCCAATATAAAGAAACGATTTATTTTTTAAATTTCAATGGCAATTAACATAAAATAATTAAAATCAACACAAATATATTTAATTTTGAGAGCAATAAAACAAAAGGACATAACTAATCAATTAAATCTAGATTTTGAATCAATACCTTCACCACATGGAGCTTTTCTAGTAGTAATTTGGAGAACTTTGGTTGGTATCCTCACGGGTCCCTTCATTTTCAAACTTTTATCCTTGGCACCACAAATTAAATCGGCACACACTACATAAATCCAATATATAAGTTTTGGATTTTTTTTAGGTTTACATAAATGCCCTTAAGGTACTCTCCCACTCGGAAACATATTTTTTTTAAAAAAATATAATAATAATAAATAAATAAAACCATATTTTCCAGTATTTTATGCCATGTAATCCTTCAACTATTTTTATTTAAAATTTATTATTGAAAAACATAAATGAGGAAAACTTGATTACAAAGGGCAGGAAATTTCTTGTATTTAGTCTGGCCTACCAGAACAGAGAAGGAACCTAGAATAAAAGAACTGAAACTAGCAACAGGAGATAAAAACAGACCCCACCAACATAAAGCACAAACTGAGGAGACCTAGAAAGCCAACCGGGATATCAAAATAACAAGGATCAGGGCGGAAGCCGTCGGTAACCCAAGGCGGAGCAAACACGAAAGCAAGACAACAGGGATAGGGCAGGAGAAAAAAAGCGACAAAACAAATTTGCATTTGGACAATAGTAAATATTTTGATCATATTTTTTTTTTCCTTTGCTTGACCATCACCTTAAACAAACTTCATCAAGCCTTAAGGACACTCTTGCATAATAATGGTTCTTCAATGAACAAAAATTGATGTGGTTTAAGAACTTCGTGGAATAACGGTGAACCATAATAATAATGGTTCTTACCATGTCGACTATTTTGGCTTCTGTGCGATAAACATCTTTAGTTATCTCATGGAATAAAGTTTAACAGGGCCGGTAACGGTGATCCATCCACAAGTCCATTGACAAAGGACACGACTGCTCCGTTCTGCCTGCTGGTCATCATCATTGACTGAGACTGAGACTGAGAATAACGGTGATCTCGCGGGCTGACGGGCATCGCTCTTGGAGGGTGAGATAACTGTTCATCACCAAAATAAAGGCTTATGATCTTTGCCGCTCGCTGTCCATCATTGTTTGACGCTGGATGTACTGTTGATCACCAACATAATAGGCCGATTCCTGTTGCCCACTGAACATCATTGGTTGGGGATAAGAGAAGCGGCAATCACCAAATTGTGACCGTGGAACTGAGGGTGGCGGTGATCTCCACAAGATAAGAACAGTTCCCGTTGGTCGCAGTTTATTACTTGGCTAAGATTGAGGGTGTTGCTCCCCACTGACTAGTTCCAGCCGCCAGCTTGATTGTCTTGTAATTGTTGCAAGATCAACCATTTGCCAAGAATTAGCATTGAGATCAGCAAATGCTTTCAGATTGTAGATCTAGACCCTAGCAGTTGCTCACAATACAAGAGATTAAAGAAAGCTCTCATCACTAACCAATCTTTCCTTCCACCCCATTATCTATTTTGGATTCAATGGAAGGAATTAGGGTTTTTAACTATAGACAATGGGGCAAGGAAAGTGACTTGTTCTTTATTGTTGGGTTCTGGCTTTTCTACTCTCCATCACATTGAGAGGCTTTTAGAGGTTGGTTTGGGCTGAGAAGAATCCCAATTAATGCCGATTCAGACCTAATTATCAAATCTGAAATAACTAAGCAATTCAGTTCCAGTTCAGTTTGGTTAAAAATTGATTATTTTTTTTAATTTTCATTGTGTATTTATATAACATGATAATTCAAATTGTCGTTTGAAGGTTTACAATTCCTGTTTTTGTCTAAAAACAATTAGCATATCATTCATCACAGTTTCATACCATTGACAAGCAAATATAAACATAACATAATACCTCACATTCACATTCAAATGATGGGAATGTTTAGAATTGGAGTAGCTATTTTTAAAATATTTTTTATTTAAAAATATATTAAAATAATATTTTTTTTTATTTTTTAAAAATTATTTTTGATATAAACATATTAAAATGATTTTAAAAAATTAATTTTAAATAGAAAAATTAAAATTTCGCCTGATCACATTTGAAGCGCAATTCCAAACAGGGCGAAAGCTTCAGCTTGGTTTTTTTCATCACCTTCCTTGCAACATTCTAACTTACAATAGCGTCAGCTGAATATGTGCCCAGTTTGCATGCCATGGCAGCTGAAGAACCACGCCTTATCAAATGTAAACTACCATCTTTATGGGTCAAAAGGAGGACCACCTACAATCAAATTTAGGTCGTCTGGAAGGGTATAGGCCGTCTATCAGGCCAAGATTCTATTCTTTCAAAATACTTGACAGGTACGGTGCCGTCAAAACCTTCTGTCAAAATCACCCTATTGTCTGAAATGTAAAGCTTCATTCCCTCTGAAATCAAACATAATTGCAAACACAGAACAAGGAATCAGTTATCACCCATGCTTGTCCTACTAAATTTTGTACTCAACATGTATACATATTTTATCTAACTTGTTATCTGGTTGAAAAGATCAGAGGTGTTGATGTTTATACCTTCAAGTGCTTTTCTGACATCAAGAAATATCAAAACATTAACATCCCGTCTCATACCTGAAAGATGAAAAGTCAAATATATCATACAAAGCCATCAACAATCTTAAAAAGTATGCTAAGTGATTTATCAATTTGAAAGCCTTGCTTCATTGAACATGAGCTAGTCAAGGTTCAGATTTGAGAAACAATTGCAAAAGGCACCAACAAAAGATACTCCCAGCTAGCAACTAAAGCACTTCCTCCCTTCTTCCATCATTGGCTTTCTTTCAAATTAGGGCTACAAAAAGGTGTTCTTGTAAACATTGGAGCACTCAAGTAAAATCTATTGAAATGACCTGCCATTCGTTACCATGGGCAATTTTTCTTTCTAGTCATGTAGATGCTGACGAGTAAAATTCAGATCCACAAAATTTTGGTAAAGGCTTGCTATTTTGGGAAGAGTTCTTACTAAACAGATAAGCAGACTCTATTGTCCCCCAACCCCCAACCCATGGAAAAAAAACATGCACTCTACATTTTGACTCTTCCTTCAAATCTTAAAAGACAATGATCGCATGATATCTCTAGAACATGAAGCCATGAATGTCAAAAGAACAACTTAAAAGCAAGTTTCCTTATGTATCATACCACTAATCACTTCAACATCTGTTGGCAAACCACTGGAGAAGTGAACATGCAATCTTTGCATTCTCTTTAAACCAGATTCCAAAATTGAGTCTAGATTCTTCTTATAGGTCCCATGTACACACACTGCATTAGGGAAGGAGGTAATGAACCAAATAATAACCTAAAAAAAAGGGAAAATAGAAAAGTCCTATTTGAGAGGATGGAAATATAGCATAGTAGTAACTTTTACCTGTAATTTCCTCGGGCGAAAGAATTGCTTTTAACAGACTTTCAGATTCAACTGTCTGCACAAGCATAAGTAACCCGTTCAGACTAAACTAATGCACATCCTTCTTCTTTTGAGAAAACATCATAATGAATGACACAACACCCTAGTATACAGAGAACTGAGACGTAAACTAGTTTTAACATAAATTCAAGTGGTACAAAGAAAAATAGTGAGACCTGTGTAGTTCTGTAACAAACAGTTTGATGGTCACAAGTATAAGGAACATATATGTCAAAGTTAACAGAGCATAAAATTTGTAAGTAAACATAAATTTCATAAACAGCATAAAATCTTCTCATTTTCTGTTTCTTTAATCCTGAAGTGAATATTACAAATACATCAAATGTTCTAACTTGACAAGATTAAAATTTTCATCCAGATTGATATTCAGATATTTTCCAGATAAGTTAAGCTAATTATTTTGCTTTGCTACTAGTGCCCTAAGCAATCATTAAAGGCATAAATATATCAAGAATTATCAAACATGTTGCGGCAGCAAAAGCATGAGAACCAATTTTGTTATGTTATTATTGCAAAATCTCACTCTTAAGACACAGTTGAATGTCCAAGTTTTACTCATAATCACAAAGATAACCTACTGGGATGAATAGATTGTTGTTTCACAGTAAATATCTATCACCTTTATCGAGTGGCCTTGGTTAGCACGTATCAGAAGCTCCTCGCCTTCTTCCAGGAGGCTAAGTCGCTGCTTATTATCTTTTCTAACAGCCTGAATTTGCAATAACAAAAGATGTTATCTCTAGGAAGTTTATTCATAAACAAAAATAAATAAAGGTATAGAACTTCATTGTGCGGAGTGACGACAAGTTTCAATAATATGAGCAAGTTTCAATAATATGAGCTCCAGGTGTGAGTAAGTTTTACAGAAAAGCCAAACCTTTTGTTATAAATTTAGCAATTGTAAAAATCATATTTCATTAACAGCCGGATAAGAATATGGTGAAATAGAATATAAATACATGTATCTTTTATCCATCATAAATGTTCTTACCTTGTACATAGACATACATTAGCCATCAACATTATAGGAGTAAGAAAGTAAATAAACATGCCCCCAAACATCACAACTTACTATTTAATGGTACTTTTATGGTAGGAAAATTTGTATTCCAAAAGAAGTATGATAAGAAACCAAGTCTAAAAAGGGAAATAAAGTTATAAGATCATGTCCTACGAATTTACAAACACCCTTGGCAATCATTCGTCAATCTCTGTCAGACAGTCTTTGAAACATCAAAGTAAGTAAGTTTTCTATCAATGCAGGAAAAAAATGATGCAATACGCATAACGCGAGCTATATTCTCCCTCACCCCACATTGTTTTCCTAGAGAAATCAATGCTCAATCAAATAGTACCAGGAAAATCATTTGCCTAACAGGAACAAAGATGCAAATGTATATAAAGAAAAGTATTTACTGAACCAACCTCTTTAACATCATCATCAGTATGTGATCTTAACGGAACATTAGCAAATGTTTTCATATTGAGCTTTAGTAAATCCTCAACTTTGACAAACCCATCACTTCGCATATTCAAGTTCAACTCTGAAGCCTTGTGACGCAAGATCCGTGTCCTGAAAATGTTCAATTATGTCAAAAAAATCATTTTAACCTAAAAACTTAAACAGTTAAGAAAGATCTCAAGATATGATTTATATTATTCTCTAACATATCTTTTTTTTTAACTTGAAACTTGTACAAGTTAACACTAATTTGTGCTTAAATTTATTAGTTATAAAGGAATAATGAGATTCAAAACCGTTACCGGTTAGTTAACAAGTCACTAATAATATGTCAAAAAACAATATAAGCCCAAAAACTTAAGTTATCACCTATATATCATTTATATTATTACGTGACAAATTAGACACAAAATCAACAAAATTGTTTCACATCATTCATAATATGCTTCCACTAAAAATTAATAATATCAACAAAAATTCAAATTATAACGACAAAAAAAAGTGTAATGTTCAAGGTTGTGCTTACAACAATCTGCCAAGTGCATCAATTTTATCCTTACTAGATCCCCCTCTGCCGCGGCCTCGGCCTCTAGACCCTTCTCTATCGTTTTGCATCTCCAAACCTCTTCCTCTGCCATCAATGCCCAATTTTGTATTTCAGAAAAAAATCAAACAAAACCAAGTGAAAAGGGGAAATTATATCAGGTGAGAAGAATAAGAAACATACCCTCTATTGGAATGAGAAAAAGAAGAGCTCATGTTGTTGTTTGTATTGTTTTTTATGGAAGCAGCAAAAGCAAAAGGAGGAGACCGCTTATGGAAAGTAGAGGAGGTTGCAAGATAGATACGACAGCAGCCTAGAATTCGAACACTACTTATAAAAGCCCACATGTCATATCATATGGAACTCTGGAACCTATAAACGAAACAAAATATGATTCGGTCCTCCTCCAAGAAAAGAATCGGTACACAGTTATATATAGTATTTCAAAAAAAAATCAAACAAAACCAAGCGAAAAGGGGAAATTATATTAGGTGAGAAGAATAAGAAACGTACCCTCTATTGGAATGAGAAAAAGAAGAGCTCATGTTGTTGTTTGTATTGTTTTTTATGGAAGCAGCAAAAGCAAATGGTGGAGACCGCTTATGTAAAGTAGAGGAGGTTGCAAGATAGATACGACAGCAGCCTAGAATTCGAACACTGCTTATAAAAGCCACATATCAAGGCTGTTAAAAACGTTTTTTTGACACCACGGAATATATAATATAAACTCGGATCGTAAAATTGTAAATAAAATATTTTAACTAATTATATATTAACAATTATACTCAAGTACTAATTAACAATATAACATGATTAAAATAAAAGTAAAATAAAGAATAAAAAAATCCAAACACCTTAAAATACATAGTTTAAATAAAAATTTATACATGGTTTAAATAACTTAAATTCCTAAAAATGTTTTAACTAATTATTTAGTTAGAATTGATGACACCCTGTAACTGCAAGTTTAGACCACAGTGACAACAGAGAGCACCAATCATACAAAGTATGTCATAAATCATAGTTTTGTCATGTGTTACAATTAGTATTGTGTTGTTTCATAAATCCTTGTTCTCGACTAAGAGCATCCAAAAATCCATCTTACAAGGACATTTGTCAGGAATATTTCCACATAAAGAAGGTAAAAAGTTGTTTTGATAATTCTATAACCTAGCATCATTTCTAATGAGTAAGATAGTGATACTATATACAAGTAACAATTAGGTGAACATGCATTTAATACAGTGCTGTTTAAATGCCTCAAATCATATTATTGTACACAAGTAAGTTACATTTGAAACTTTTTTAAAATGTCTGTTGCATGTGATGAACTATAATAAAGTGATATCACTGCCATAAGATTGTTCATGTTGGCATATGAAAGCTCAGCCTCCAGAAAAAAAAAAAAAAAAAAGAATACAGATATCAGAGTAGCTTGGCCAAGCTATACGGTTGTACCAAGAAAAGGACTTTGTATTATTAGCATGTAAATGTCAAAAACATGGAAAAGAAACTTCTACTGGAACAAAAATACACACCATTCCAGAACAATTTTGAACGTAGGCACTTCAACTCAGAGACTTGAGTTCTTTTGATGCAGAATGAAGCATTTTTTGGCATAATTTACATAGCACTTCAAGATAATAAAGCAGTGACATAAAAGACAATCCAAAAAATCACAACTTGATTCGATTTGCAGCACAGTAAAGGCCAACATAGTGCAAGCACTAAGCATTCTAAAAAGATTGTCATTGACTTATTAGAGCGGCTAAAGCCAATGTTTTATAGAGGGTTCACTATGGGCGCCTGCAGATTTAGGTAAACTGACAAGTCGTTACTTTTCCTTCTTAAATCCATAGGCTCCTCTCTGGACCGAACTCAAAACAATTGGGCTTACAAAATTTCATTACAATAATCTATGCAGGTGGTAGGGCACCGCCCCATAACTAGCCACTTCGGTTTCTTCGGTAATTCAGTTTCCGGTTTTGGAAGTAAATCCAGCTATTTGACATTCCTTTTTAATAATAATAATAATAAGCTTTATTTATTCAGCACCAATGCTCTCCCCATCGTTTACAAGGTTTTCTAACCCTGTGTGCTAGTTGAAAAACTAAAAAAAGACGTCCAAATCCAACGACTGCCTGCCTTGTTTTAGTTCATACCTATAACCTAATCGGCGTCATTTTCTCCTCTACTTATAACCCACAAACCTAACCCCATCACCTCATCTCCTTCTTTCTGTCTCTCAACATTAGTATCGAATTTCTTATTTTCAAATATCCCATTTCAATTCACACTCTTGATCACTTTCCAAAACCCTCTTTTGTTAGCTAGCCAGCTAGAATCCAGCATGAAGACAAAAGCACACAACCAAAGCAAGTTCATGCGAGTCGTTGCAATCCCAGTAAGACTTTTGTGTAAAGCAAGGGACGTTTATGTTAAAAGCATAATAGACTGCTCGACGAGGATGGGTTATGGCCACTCCATGGCCTTGCCAACGGGACAATACCCTCCCTTGCCCTGGAGCTTCAGTATTGGCTCGTCAAGGTGCAACGACAATGAAGATTACAGAAAGCTTGTTAGAGCTGCTTCTGACAGGAGCTTAGGTCAAAGAAATGAAATTGAGATGTTCATACAGCAATTGAGGCAGCAGCAATCATCGATAATGGTGGGATCCAAAATGTTTTTGCCAAAGAGTTGCGGTTTTGGAATGGGTATCATGGGAAGGATTGATGGAGACAAACCATGTGATTTTGAAACAGGCGCAGGCGCCGTTGTAAAGCCACAGTTGGGGCCAAGAAGCAGAAGCTTTGCTGTTGGAAGGAAGGGTTAATTAATTGAAATTCATAAAAAAAAAAAAAAACAGAGAGAGAGAGGCTGCCTTCTGATTTTTTGAGAGGGATTCACCATGGGGAGAGTTGAGTAAAGAGCCCTCCCTCGTGGTTAATTTGGTTTAATTATTTCTGTTGTTCTTGGATAATGGTTGGGCTGTAATGGAGCTTAGTTTGGGAATCTTTAATTTCTGTGCTTAAGGCGTTTGGGCTTTTGGAGTGTGATAATATATACTTAATGAGAGCATTTGCATATTTGGATATCAAATGGATTAAATCCGAATCCATACTCAAGAAATGATGAAGAACATCGTTGGCCCCATTGTTTATTTCCCCACCTTTTCCTCTCTGTTTTTTTCTTTAATCCTTCATTCGTCAAAAGAGAGAAGAGAATTTGCAAGTTGCAAGTTAACAAACTACATTTAGGATGCGTTTGGTTTATGATTTTTTTTTTTGTAAGTTATTTTTCATTCACATCAATTGTGGAGATGATAATAAAATTATTAAAATATTATTGATATTGTTGGAGATAGTAACGGTTGTGATGGAGTCAGCCATCATACAATGATTCTTGCGGTGATAATGTTATTGGAGTTCCGATTGCAAATTATTTGTTTGGATAGATATGTAACAAAACCTGATCTAATCACGGTAGTTATATTAAGATGTTTCCCTTTTAATAGAAACACATGGAGAAAATATAATCATGGATTATATTTTTAGTTCTAAAAAATTCAAAGAAGAACTTAGTTTCTAAACTTTTTTTCAAACTAATATATATATATTATTCAATGAACAAATAGATCTTTTAATAATTTATAGGGTTTTTAGATTTTCCTATAAATAATAGGGCATGCCTCTTATTTTTGTGTAGTTCTTTATTATACAGAAAAATTAAATAAGTCACAGAATATAGAGCTGGCAATTTAGACATGAAAATTCTTTTCTACTAAATAAGAATTTAAAAGATTTTTCACTAGAGTTTCGTGTAAATTACTGTTAGAGACCAAACAATTGAACAACTTATAATTTATGACAACTCAACCTTTAAAGTATTATTCAAAATTGAAAAAAATTAGATCTTTAGGTAAGAAATTTTTAAACAACTCTAGATCTATTTAACAAGATTCTAAGAATTCTCGAATAATTTTTTTTATTATTTTCACTGCGAATATGATATAATTCCTTGAAATTAATTTTTCATTCTCTCAAAACATGTTTATTTTAAATTTTTCTAACTTTTTTATCCATCAAAACTCATTACTGAATTTTAAACTAAAATTATAAATCCTCATCCATCCATACTTGGAGACCATTTTCTCCATTTCACATTATATTCCCTTTTATTTATATAGTTTACTCATTTTTCTTTTCATCCCAAGTTTCTATTACTCCTCCATTTATTTCTACACTAGTTCCTACATTTACGCAGGGGTTTATATTTTCTATCAACGAGTCACATAGCACAAAAGTAACTACCATTTCTTCATCATGGCAATAAATCCTATTTAAATAAAAATATCAGTATTAATAGCAAAACCAGCCCGAAAAAGTAAAATCATGGCTTAAAAGTTAGAAACTAACAGAGAAGAAAAATCATGAAAAAATAAATAAATCTAAAGCAATAAATAAAAAACAACAGAAAGAGATAAATTTGACTTACCTCTAGAAAGATTGAGAATGTTGTTGGGTTTCGTTTTGGGTTATTGGTGTGGGTTTCATTGCAATGGGTTGCGGGGCGCTACTGTGATGTGGAGGAGGAGGTTATTACCGTGTCTGTGGTGGTAGAGGATGGAGAGAAAGGTTTTTCGTGTGAGGGATTTGGTGATGGAAGAAGGAGATCGAGAGAGAATGAGAGAGTAGTGATTTGAACGACGGAGAAAGGTTGCTAGCTATGTATGGTTTTGCTGGATTTTGGGTGGAGAATTGGTGATCAAGAAAGAACGAAAGAGCAGTGAGAAAGGAGAGGAGAAAATTGTGATTTGTGAGAGAGGAGGCGGGTTTGTGAGGACTAAGGAGAGGCTTCGAGTGTAACTATTTATGTCAATAAATATAAAAAAAATAGTTATTTATTTGATTTGTTTTGAGAAGGCCAAACATATAATTTTACTGTTGAGAGGCACTACATTTTCCCCCCCATGTTTTAGAATTTTCTTATAATTATTGATTTTCAATCAATACGATTAGACGTGTTCGCTTTTATATTCATATGATGATAATACCAAAAAAATAAAATTATACTAAACAAAATGCAACAAAGAAGGTAAAAGAATAGAACAAAGCATATGCATGTAGATTTTGTTTTGACATTAATTTTTTTTTTCAATGTGTAAAAATTAGTTTATTTAGCAAGTTGATATTTTTCTTCCTATTTTTTTTATAAAATTAAATTAAATGAAACATATGTATTTTTTTTTCACTGATTGGATTTTAAGGGAATCTCACATTGTATTTTTCACAATTTTATGTTTTTATTGATTCAAATTGTTTTAGTTTTTTTTAAGAGAATTTGACTTTATATTTTTTTTATTACATTTCACATTTATTATATTTTTATAGATTAACAAAATTCAATAGATAAATCATGTGAAAACTTTTTTTTTCAAGTACACGGTGGTAATATTTATAGTAATTTGTAAGGGGAAAACAACTATCTCACCATTAAACGAAGTGTGAGTTCGAGACATTCAATTTTGCCTACACATATACGTATTTAATTTATAAAATAAATAAATAAATAAAAGGTAAAAACAGATTTACCTGGCCCATTAGAGGCCATGTTTCAAATTAGAGTCCAAACCCATTCCAAGACAAGATCCTAGAGAGAGATCATGTAAGAATATACGATGAACCTTGAAGGTGACGTGGCAGCAAAACAGAATTCAAACTCTGTCAACGAATTCTCACCACAGAGCTGTGCCACATCGACCATCTTACTTGAGAAGCCGGAAGAAGATCATTATATATTATATTATACAAAAAAAAAAAAAACTAAAACAACATGCAATTTTATTGTTTGGAATCTACTGTTCACGCTCTCGTAAAAATTAAAATTTTCATTCACAAAGCTTTTCTGTCCCTGAAAGTTTGCATGTTTTTCAATTTAATCACTTATACTTTATTTGTTTTTAAATGACATTCTTTAAAGTTGTGTTTTCATTGTTTTATAAGTTCAAATTTGTTTTTCCCTTTCTTCTCATGCTATTTTTTTTTATGTGTATTTAAATATTTCAATGTTAAATTAGCAACTGATTTTATAAAATGTAATTTTGGCTTCCTTTAAAAATCAAATAGAGGATCAAGATTAATATAAAAAAGAAATAAGTTTTTTTTTATAATTAGCGCCAACAAAAATTCCATGCAACTTCTAGAGTTTTAATTTTTTTTTCATTCTTATTCTTTTAAATTATTGTATTTTAGTTTTAAATTTTATTATTGTCATATTTCAATCACTAGAAGTTTAGGGAAGAGAGGAAAAGTAGTAAGAAAAGTTGAGAAGAGAAAAAGATATAGTGCTTATTTGAGAACTCGATGATGCACCTTCTAAATTTTTTTTACTTTTTTTTAAAAAAAATATTATTTTTATGTTTTAGATTATTTTAATGTGCTGATATTAAAAGAATATTTATTTTTATTTTAAGTGATTGTCTTCGGTAAATCAATGGCATGCTTGTACATCCCTTCTTCTTGCTTTTCCCTTAACCCCAAACAATCACTTCAGCCTCTATTTCCCGCTTGATGATAATGATTTGTGGATGGTGGAGACTGGAGAGGATGAGATAAAAAGGTTTATACGGAATTTTGGGTGTTGATTTCAGACTGTCGATCTATGGTGATTTGTGATTAGAAAAGCTGAATCATGTTTGGTGATTGAGCTTTAAAAAAAATATAATGACAAAAATAAAGAAATAAAATTGTTTAGAAATAGAAAAGATGAGGTGAGGTTCATTGATTTGAAACAGAAAGCGGAAATAAATTTATGGATGTTTCAGAGAGAGAGAGAGATGAAACTAAGAGTATTTTTTAATTTTTAATTATTCATATATTTTTATTTTTCTAAAATACACTTTTCTTTAAATACCATACACATCTCAAATGTCAGGACTGCAATAATTGAATTAGTGTGCATTTAGTATCTTGCTGCATATTACTTTTTAAAAATAAATCAAAATATTTTTTTAATTTTTAAAATTTTTTTATATCAATATATTAAAATCATAAAAAAAAAACACAAAAAAAATAACAATTTAATATTTTTTTAAAACACGTACACACTCAAATACAGCGCACTTCCGAAGAAGCAAGTAAAAGCATCCAACTAATCAAACCTCCGGACATCAAACAAAGTTAACCTTCTCAGCCACTAATTTGAAAATTCAAATCATGTCTTGCAGTACATTATCAATTTTGAATCTAAAACATGGTATGAAGAACGGGAACAAAAATAGAATGAAAAGAAAACATAGAGCACGCAGGAAACTGGAAAAAATAATTCCTCATTGGTGTCCAAATGTTGCATTCCCTGTACGGTTAATATTATAATGCAAAGATGAGCAGCGAACGAGATTTGTTATCTCACAGTAGACAATAATTCTATTGCATCTGTGCGTGCATTTTCCCTCTTGGTTGTAAGGTTATTATGATACATACGTTTTCTTTAACAAAGATGCTAACAGGAATCAACAGCCTTTGCATTGTCAGGTGGATATGAACTATCAGCAACATTTTCCATTTCCATTGCCACAGCCTCTACATTTTTCATGTCATCGTCTGCTCTCTCGACTTTCAATTTCTGTCAGAATATTATTGACAATCAGCTTTACCATCCTCCTCAAAAGTGGTAGAAACTAGTTCCATGAAAGTTGGTAAAATAATCCAATCATAAAATAATAGCATTTGACACCATTTCACAGCATTTCCTCCTAATGCTGGAAAAGCACCTCAAACGTTTCAGCTTTAAAATTTAAGGCGTGTTTGACATGGTTATTGTCTTTTTTACCTTGGTTATGGCAGATGTTTGCTTTGTCATATCCGCAAACATGTTGGAATAGAGCTTTGCATCTCTCTTGTTACTTTCTGCTTGAAGTTGTTTCAATGTCTTCTGAATTAACTTCACCTCCCTGAAAAAGACACGGAACACGCATGAGAAAATCTTAGCTATAAACGTATAAAAAAGTGCTCTGTCCTCTAGTACCTGTTTTGAGGATCAACTTCAAGAGCTTTCTTAATGTCCATGTCAGCTGAGACCAAATCTGTAGTTTGGATCAGTGCTTGTGCCCGCCTATAAAGGGCTTTTATGTTGTAGAACTCAATATCCAGTACCTATAATGGATCAAAACACAGAATACAAAATGTCATCTTGTCTTGTATCATCCCTAACTAGCCTTATAAAATGCTGAAGGCCGAGAGAATTTGCTCCTCTCTATCCATTTTAAATAGAAGCTTCATTCTTCAACCCATAACCAGTTAAAATGCGGAGATCATTTTTACTGAACACTGAACAGCCTAGAGTCATCATTTCAACAAGAGCGAAGGACATTTATAGCATCTAGCCATTGCCCCTTTCAATGAAATTATGAAAATACTGCATAGCAATTAGAACCCATTTCTCAGGGGTGCCAACGGAAAAACCTGTTATGCCATCAAATTTCTACTCACTTGTAAAAGCTTATGGGACTAGAATGACAAACTCGAGCATACATTTTTCCAACCCAGTAAATAACTTTTATATCTCAGAATTAACTTTAGAGATCCCATACCTCACACTCAATTCTTATGTTTATTATTTTATCATCAATTTTCCTCCCAAATATAATCTCTCACTGAAAAACAATTTTTCAAGTAATCTGATTTTTTAAATTTGACAGCATTTGGCGACTACTTTCCTTGATGCATCTTACCTTTGAACATAACTTGATTGCTCCCTGAAAATCATTAAGTTTGAGGCTACATGCTGCCTTGTTCAGCCAGCAAGTTACTCTCATTGCTGTTACCAGCTCTTGCTCATCATCCCCAAAAACTTCCTCTTCACCAACATAACTTGCAGCCTGATGGGATGGGACATGCAGTTAAAAATAAATCAAAATCTCTAGATCTGACCATAAGCAATGAAATATGGGAGAAATCAAGTGCTGAGCTACCTTATCATACTTTTTCCCAGCTCTTAGATACTTCCCACTTTTAAATAGCAGGTTTCCTTCTTCTTTCTTTCTCTCGGCAGCCTTAATTTTCTCCTGATTATTCATCTCCCATGGTGTTTTCTCCTATTTGTTAGACAGCAGAAAGTATTGGGTCAACAATCCTAAATCAGACAGTAAAAGGAGACTTTGGGGAGGGGGGATGCAGCTTAACAAATAGCCATCTCTGATTGTGTGGTTTATCATGTCTTATTATATTGACAATAGCCAGTAGTATCTCAACTGTAGCTCTACAATACAATCACTGAACTGACTACCTTAATAGAATCTAACATTTCAACTTCATAGACTAAGATTGATGATGGGGGTACAATAGCAAGATCCCTCTTTGTTTCAACGTTTCCAAAGCCGTATTCTGGCTTTACTGTTAATATTGCATATTCCCCCTTCTTCATTGTTGCCACAGCTCGGTCTAAACCTGCGATCACTTGCTCTAGATACAGAAAATGCAATATTATTCTATTAGCAATTCTCAGAAACAGTAAATGATATACCATAACGAAGAGATCAAACCACATCAGAGTTAAACTAACCTTCATCTGTTATAAATTGCAAAGGCTGCCCATCATCAATTCCTTTTCTTTCAAACACAGTTCCATCCTCTAGCCTAGCTGTATAGCTAACTGCATGAAGAATTTTGTAAAGATTAATATCTCCAGAGCATACATTTACGCAATGCCATGGTTAAGAAATCTATGGGCTAGAAAGGATGTTTTGCTCTCTGGATCAATCAGTTCTTAAGTAAGTAAATAGTTTTTGCAGTATTGGAAGAGTCAGTTGCTGTTGTCATTTCTGAATGCCTGTTATTCGTGGCATAAATGGATTCACTGAGAAAAGGAGAGAGAGAGGGATTCAATGTCAAATATACATATATATTCCTATCAAACTAAGCAGGTATTTGTACATGAAGCTGGAACTATTTAAACTATATATTCCTATCAAACTAAGCAGGTATTTGTACATGAAGCTGGAACTATTTAAGCAATCCCCATTCACTAAGGTTTTCCTGGACAGGTTTACATATCTGGCACACTAATTTCATTTTAGACCCAAGTGAGATGTCACTTTGCAAAAAACTCCTTACCTAATTGATTTTACCAATATTGGAATACTTACTGGTTACTGTTGCACCTTCATTTGCAACAAGGGAGCCCTCCCCCTCTTTCAGGATCTTCTTGAAGACCTTAGCATCACCAGTAACATCAATAACAGGCTTAAAGGATGTTAGCTCCAGATCAATGTACAGAGTAGAATTTGGTGGGACTGGACAGATTGCATCACTAGCATCTTTTCCTTCCTGTCCATAAGCATCTGCAAACATCATTTTTCCAGATGAAGGCCTAAAATTAAAATTTAAAAGAAGGGAGCCTATGAGATACACAACTAAAAAAGCATGAAGTTTGGACTCAATATCAAGATGAACAATGCCATAACCTCTCATGAATTATTTGTAACAGTGGTGAAAGACATACATTGAGGCTGAACAACTAGTTTGACTTTCTCTCCCCTTTTCATGGTCATGGTTGCTTTTGGCAATGCTGGACATAGATGACCTGAATAAAAGCACAAGTTTTATTAAACAAAAATAGGCATCATCAAGAAATAATTGATATTCCCAGACAAGAACCACAAAATTCTAATTGATCAACATTACCATCTTTTACATAAAACTCAATTCCTTCTTCTAGTGTTTTTGCCACAATAGTGCCATCAGCAAGGGCCACCTGATACTTCACTGCATTTTATACAGAAACCCACCCACATCATCCCACTCATGCATTCCAAATGATTAACAGAAAGGAACAAAAGTACATCACAAAATGAGCAACTGAAGTACCAAGGACTTCATCTAAATCACCAGGACGGTCGTGCTTATCTCCCTTCTCCACAATTTTCTTTATAATTCCACCATCTTTGCTCACATCCACCACCTTAATCCACGAAACAAGCTCAACCTCATATCGAACAAAAGAATTCGTCGGCACAGCATCACGCCCTGTCACTCCAAAGCCCAATTCAGGAGGCAACGTGAACAATGCACGTTCGCCCTTTTTCATGGTAATGATCCCATGATCCAATCCAGCCACCACTTCCCCTATTAGACCCACAAACATAAGAATCAATCAATCAATCTAAAAACACAAATTAAGCAACTCCGAGCAGGAAAAAAAACTTTTTTTCTTAAAAGGGACTTACCTTGACCAAGTTTCATAATCACAGATGAATCCCTATCTCTTGTGGAATCAAACTTAGTACCATCAAGTAATGTGCCCACATAATGAACTGCATTCAGATCACACGAACAGCAATTTCTCTCAAAATTCATCACAAAAAACCACACTGGTATCACTAAAACAAGTAAATGCTGTAGTAAACAATAAATTAGTACCAGTGACTTCATCATTGAATTCTGGAGTTTCCCAGCCAAGGCCACGCTTGAGGAGCTTCTTCTTTATACCAGAATTACCAAGCTCTCTCTCTTCGCCAACCTTGAGAGGAGGAGCTGATTCGATCACCTCCCCTGGTTCTTCATCGAGGTCTTCCTCGTGTTCAATGTCTGAATCACGAGTCCCTTTCTCTACACCCATATGATAACTCCGTCGACTTCAACTTCTCGGCCTCCGATCAGTCGCACAATGTTTTTGTGTTTTCCGAGGTGATAAATGAGAGATGTTGACGGTGTTAGTAGCAGTAGCAGTGATCCTTTCGATAGTAGTAGCTTCTGGAGTCTGTAATGTGGCGGGACGGGGACGCGAGGAGTCCGAGGTAATTTTGATGATTACGGCATAGGAGCATGCTTTGTGGATTGTGATTTTGCTTGGAGAATTACGATATTTAGGCATTTGAAATTTGGATTAATTTTCATTATTATTATTATTATTATTATTATTATTATTAATACATAAAATTCAATTAAATTTATTTATTATTATAAATTTTGTGTTTTATCTTTGTGTCTTTTTTTGTAGTTTCATATGCTTTATTTATAGTTTTTTTAGTGTACTCATCCTTGATTTTCCATGGTTTATTATTTTTTAATTAAAAATCTTAATTGTATTTGCTTCTAAAATACAATTACTATTATTGAATCAACCTTACTATATATCGTCATGTTTCAGTGACGACAACGAATCTTGACCATATTTATTATTTTATTTATGAGACTTGACCGTCTAAAAATTTTAAAATCGTCACCAATCATTGATAATGGTGTGATTAGTTATCTAAATCCATTTATTTTAACTAATTATTATTAATTTTTTTCTTAGTTAAAGACAAGTATAGTCTGTTACGCAACCAATCATTTTAATTTTTTTAAATTAATATAATAAATTAAAAATATTAGTAGAATAATTGAAAAACAATAGTAAAATAATATATTTTGTATATGTCAGAATTAAAAAACACGATATTTATAAATTATCACTATTTAAAATAACAATATTAAAAAATATTAAATGAGCCGAATATAAAAGAGAAAATGAAAGAGAAAAAGACTCTAAAGATATACCGAAACTCTGATTATGACACCATCAATATTATTGGAAATATTTTGATGGAATGAATCCAACAACATCAGGAAATGTCATCAACAATGACTCAAGTATATAACATTTGCCCCTCAAGGATAGCGAGTGACTCACTTGTTTTTTATGACAAGTGTAATTCACTTAAGTTATTGTTGATAACATTTCTTGATGTAATTAGATTTATCTTGTTAATATTTTTTTTATAGTACCAATAATATTATAATCGAAGGTTTCGATATGTTTTAAAGGTCTTTTTTTTTCTTTCCTTTTTCTTGTTTATTTAATAAATTTTTTAGATATTATTATTTTAAATAATGATAAGCTATAAATATCATATTTTTTAAATGTATAAACTGTGCTATTTTATCTATTTATTTTTTAATTATATTATTTCATCAATATTTTTTAAAAAAGTTTCTAATAAGTAAAAATAGCCAAATATTTTTAGGCTGAGGAGTTCAGTTACACGCATGGAAGTTTCTCACCCCCTTGCAATGCCCTAAGTTATTTTTAAAGCACTTTAAAATTATTGACTTTCCAACTACTTGTTGAATTTATTTTTTTTCGTTTCAGCATTTACCAAACTTTTTGACTTTCTTAAAAAAAAAAGCTTATAATCTTTATAGAAAAGAATAATATGATTAATATTAAAATTATTTTTTCATTTTCTTAGCATGAAAGACTTATGAAACCTTTAGCCCCAACCCCTTATATATATATATTTTTATTTGTTTAGGAAAACATTTTTTTGTTGAATGGATAAGATACTCATTAACTATGTAATTACTTAGCTGTATTTTTTTTAATCATCATCATGGGTTATAACTTTTAATTTACTAGATTTTTCCAATAAGTCTGTAACAAAAATTCTATAATTAAATTGCTAACATTGTTGTTTATTATTATAAAAATATTTCTTTTAAAAAAACTCATTGGGCTTTCTCAATTATCTTATTAATAACTAATCTAATATTCTCATGTATTTTTTAAAAAATTAATTTCAATATTCGATATTCTAATAATAAAAGTCATAACAGTAAAAACAACATGTAATGAATTTTACCATCTATCTGACCTGTATTTCGTTACTAGTAGAATAATTTTTTTTCCAACAAAAAAATAAACGTGTCAGATTTTTTTATATAAAAAATTATAAACATAAATCAAAAGGTATATCCATACATTTAATTAAATAAATGTATAAACATTAAACCCAACTAAACCTGTTGGTGTTGCACTGACTTCAAAATTCCAGTCACGACTTCAGGCATAATGTTTTTTCCAGGTGGATTACGAGTTCTTTTTCCTCGAAGACTATGATTTTCCCTCTCCTGTCATTAATGTCAAAGAATAACATCATCTATCTTTTGCAGAAGCATTTAACTTCAGGGAGCGCCTGAGCTGCCACTTGAGATCCATATTGCTAACGCGGTTGTGACCCATTGCAACTTTTTGTCACCTGTTATGATGGGAATAATCAAACAACATTATGTTTATAATCAGGATTAAAATGAAATATGGATTTCATAAACTTTTGGGGTGATTTTTCCAAAAATGCATCAAAATCAACCCAATTTTATTTTTCATTCTCCAGTTTACTTTCAAGATGAATTCAATAACAACAAGCTTGATAGTTTTTGTTGCTAAAATATGATAACCAAACTTTTCTTTCTCCTCCCTTTCTTCCACTATTCTCTCCTCTCTATAGACAAGGATTAAAATGCAAGATAAAGTAACTACAGGAATCGAAATGTAAATATGCTGAAGTATGAATACCTAATTTCAAATTGTGTGTGAACAAATGACGGTCATTAGTGATACGCGTATGTATGAACAGTAAATGAGTAAATGATGAACGTTAAAACACCATTGTATTTCAGTAAACTAGTTAAAGTTAATTGAAGTTAATAATTACAGTTCAATGCCTCTTGGATGTACAAAATTGATTAGAAATTTAACCACGCAAGGATACAACAAACTCCGAGTTCATAAAACAAGAGAATAATAACATTTCTTTGGAACCTGATGATGAAACTAAACATGACTGGGCCTCATTTGCTGTTTGTGACAACTTACAAGGCATCTGGCGTGACGAGAAGTAACAATTTAAGGCGAGTTGTGTAGAGTTCTCTCTATAACTTCCACCCTTGCAGACAAATAAATGCAAAGGGAAACCAGATGAAGGTCCATTCAACTTTAATGTATTGAAGGGAGGAAAATTTGTGTACAGTATGACTTGGTGTAGGAACAAAATTTGACTGCACAAGGCTTCCCTGTCACTTATCACGCAATTCTCTTTTTGGAAGTAAATCAGGCCTTCTGAATCTCAAACCAAACCTGAAGCCTGCAACCAAGGAGCATGAAACTCTTAGCAATTTGTTTGATAACTGTTTTACTCACCATATATTTTGGCACCAGAATTAAGTTCATAACCATTGCCAGCATCTGTGTGTGTCTCTGTGCCCATATAAATAAATAAAATATCCATGCATTTATATGCTCCCCCACATGTTATCCTCCAAAATATTGAACCAGTTCAATGATGTGAATATCTAATCATCTAAACTACAAGCAGTTTAAGGTTCAAAACTATTGACATACCTCCCCAATAACCAGAGACAGAAACAACATTTTACATTGAAAAGGGGAAAAAAATTCAGATAGCAGCAATTGTTACAGTTAACTTCCACCCTCCTTCCGTTTCAATCATACTCAACACCAGTGCATGTCTCCCAGTCTCCAACCACCTAACTGTACCTTTCACCCTCCTCCAAGTCCCCCACCCACTTCATCCGGAGCAAGTTTGAAGCCCCGCCTTCATTCCCCTGTCCCAACCTTAAAAAAATCCACCCACCAACTCACACCACCCCTCACTCCACTCCACGTCTTTCTCGTCATTCTATTAATAAGGCTTAGCACCCCTATCCCCAGTGAGATAATCCCGTCAGTAAGAGACCTCCCTCAAGCATGTAATTGGTGACATTTTTGTGTTCAGGGTATTGAGTGAAACAGGTAGATGCTTCAAGGATGCGGCAGCCATGATGGAGAAACTGAACAGGATGTGGGTTAAAAGTGAACAAAACTTGAACTATGACACAATGTATAGCAAAGATAAAACTAGGGTTATCAAGCCCTAGGATTATAGACCTAATTGTAGAGAGATCTAAAGAAAATTTTCTGATATTTTTATTAATTCTGAATAATAGTCTTCCTCTCCATAAAATAAATCAGCTATCCTTATTTATATCAATTCAAAAATCCTTTATAGAAAATAAATCAATATTAAAACTTAATTAATAAAATCCATCTAGTATTAGGATTCTTAAATTGTAAAATACTAATTAAATTAAAAGTCATAAACTAAGTAGGAAATAAATAATTAAAATGAAAAATTAGCTAGAAAAGTAATTAAAATGAAAAAACAATAATTTCATGCTTCAATCTGGTCCATAAACTCTTGAGATAATTATTTTACAGTAGGCTCTCCCACTTTAGAAAAACCAGTCTTCCCCACTTTAGAAAAACTCGTCCTCGAGTTGAGTTCAGTATCTGGAAAGTACTTATAAAGATCAATAACATTGAAGGTCTTTGATATGCCTATTCTATCTAGAAGATCTATAACATAAGCATTGTCATTGATTTTGTTCAACACCTTGTACAAACTATACTTCTTCATCTTTAATTTATTATAGGTGCCTGTTGGAAACCTTTCATTGCGCAAGAAAATCATGACCATGTCTCCTTGAAACAATTTAACTTGCCTATGCTTGTCTGTGCATACTTATTTTTGGCAATTGATACTTCTAGTTTTCTCCTCACCTTTTGATGCAGAATTTGCACCTATTCAGCCAAATTCTCTATTGGCTTGCTAAATCTAGCAGCTTTGGGCAGTTAATGTAAATCAAGTACATGATTTGGAGGCTTCATGTACACAATCTCAAATGTTGTTGTGCTAGTAACATTATGCTTGGAACTGTTGTAAGCATATTTTGTCCGAGCTGATGCAACATCCAAAACACTCCTTAAGTGCTCAATATGATTTATTTCATTGTGACTGAACACAAGGATATCATTAAAATAAACCACAACAAATTTATTTATGAAAGGTCACAAAACCCGATTCATCAGCCTTATGAATGTGATTGGTGCATTCGTTAACCCAAATAGCATAACTAACCACTCATACAACCTATCATTTGTCTTGAAAGCCATTTTCCACTAATCCCCTGGTCGAATCCAAATCTGATGAAACCCACTTCTCAAGTCAATCTTTGAAAAAACTGTTGCTTCACACAACTAATCTAGCATGTCATCCAATAGTGGAATTAAAAAATCGCATCCCACGGTGATTTTGATGATGGCACAACAATCAACACACATAGTCAGTAAAGCAAGGACAACAAATGGATTTAAGTTCTCTTGAAGCATCCCTTTCTTCAACAATTCTTCTATTTTCTCCCTCAAGATCTCTCTCATTTTTGGGCTCATTCTGTAATGAGGCAAATTCAGAAGACTAGCCCCCAATATCAAGTCAATCTAGTGTTGGATATTACATATAGGAGGTAACTCATATGGTAGCTCATCTGAAATAACTTCTAGAAACTCCTGCAATAAAGGCTTAACAACTTCAGGGACCTTAACTGCCCTGTCAACTTCTTCGAACAACAAGAAAGACTTCACAATTAAAGCATGTACTTCCTTCATCTCCTTTAAATCTCTCTAAATTTCTAACAAAGATTGGGTAATAGTAAGGAATGCCCTTCATCCAAACTTTTAGGCTTTTGCTTAGGAATTCCTTTTCAGAGGCATCAAAGTAAAATTAATCTCATCCTTAACATATCTATACATGTTTACTCGTCCCTATGCCATGAATTTACATTATACTTCCATGGCACACCAAACAACAAGTTACAAGCATTCATGTCAACTACATCATAATAAACTTTATTCTTACTTGCCGATGAAAAAAGAACTTTATCTTTCTGTTATTGTTACCTTTGGTACCTTTTTAATCCAACCTATAGAGTAAGGTGCACGATATATCTCAATATTCAAACCCAATTTAACAAGAGTTTCCCTACCAATAATATTCTCGTATCTACCGTTATCAATAATAAGATAAAAAATTTGTTGGTTTAACATGCTCCTAGTACGAAAAAGATTGTATGTTGTCTCGCCATTAGCTTTCGGTGTGCGCAGCAATCGTCTCACCACATAGACCTGACCATCATCATCCTTATACTCACCCTCACCAATAGGTTCACAACACTCTTCCGGATACAATTTTGTATCTTTTCCACACCTTTCATTCTCACGTTCAACCACATTCACAAGCCTCTAAGGACATGCATTGGATCTATGCCCTTCTTGATTGCATTTATAACACTTTATTCGAGGGGGTTTGGCATGAGGATTATCCCTTTTTTGGTTATCCTTGTTAGGAATTGTTTTGAGCCTATTTTTATCACAGCCGGAGTCAACAATAGCTGGTTTGAATTGATTATTTGTTTATGGCAGCTTACCCTTCCCAGTAGATGTAAGTCAAGGCTTTGTGGTAGGAACACTTATGTGATAATCAAATCTTGTATTGGTTATATCTTGTATCAACATCTCTGCCATTAATGCCATATTTCATGCATTAGTAACATTGAGTAGCATTTGAAGTCCAATTCCATCTCTAATGGAAGGTTTCAGTCCTTCTACATATCTAGCAACTCGTTGCTCATCAATTCCATGCAAATTATTTCGCTCAACTAGACGCAAAAATTCCACTGTATATTCATGCACAGTTCAAGAACATTGAGAACACCTTTGATACTTATGGAACAAAAGTTGATCATAATCAGAGGACAAGAATCTAACTCTCAACAACTGCTTCATCCGCTCCCAAATCTCAATAAGTCTTTTATCTTCCATGCCTGGTGTGTGCCTCATTTTTTTTCTCAATTTATGTTTGTGCACAACCCTAGTGCCTCAAGCTTGGTTGTAAGGTTATCAAATTTGGCATTAATGTTGCCAAACCCAGTTTGCACTCTCCTTTCTAAAGCTGCTATCGCTACTGAATGGCGATTTAGCTAATCCCAAACAACCCACATCCCTTGATCACCGTCACGGAGATGGTTGCCACCAATTGCTCCACAATTCTCTTCACAATTCGCCATCAATTCGGATGTTGACCTGCTCTGATACCACTTGATGTCGCGTATAACGAAGATAAAACTACTGTTCTCAAGCCCTAAGGTTAAAGACCTAACTATAGTGAAATCTAGAGAAAATTCTCTGGTATTTTTATTAATTTTGTATAATAGCCTCCCTCTCTATAAAATTAACTAGACATCCCTATTTATATTAATCTTAAAATCCTTTATAAAAAAGGATTCTTAATTAAAACTTATCTAATTAGTAGAATCAATCTAGCATTAGAATTCCTAACTAGTAAAATACGTATTAAATTAAAATTCTCAAGCTCAGTAGGAAATAAATAATTAAAATCTAAAATTAAATAGAAAAATAATAACTTCATGCTTCAATCTGGTCCATAAACTCTTAGATAATTTTTCTATATCAACACAATGCACATTTTGGAGAGAATACAGACACCCTCAAACTAAGGGCAGGAGGAGGGATATTAAGGGTTGCAAGTGGGAAAAAAATGGGTTTAGTTTACAACCATTACATGATTGTTAGTATGTTGATGTGGTGAGAAGAAAAAAAAGGAGAAAGCAAAGCGACATACATACATCAATACAAAAATATTACTTGTGACATACAAAGGGCATTGGTTGAAGATGTATGTTTTTGGGTAGTCAGGAACCAATCAAGTCACCTTGATTGGAGACCCTTTTGTTGACAAAGGATTCTCATATTGGGAAAATAAAATTATGGGGCAATCAAGCTAGTTTTTGCAACATGTCAAGAGATGGAATACTGAGTGATGGACATGATAGGCTAGATGTTTAGCTAATGTGCCTGAAAGCTTGTTAACCTATGGATCTTGTTACCAATGTCTGATATGGGTAATGATCCCCACCAGGAACTCTAAACTTCTCTCTTATTAGAGGCTTGTCTGGGAAGTTGTTGCGTTGTGTTGTCACGTAAATGTTTGGGTTCCCATTTCAACCCCTCGTAGAGATACATCAATCAAAAGCATAAGGTGTGTATGAGGAGAGAAACATATGAAATTTATGTCTAGAGTAAGGAGATGTCTTCTCATCGTGGTCCAAGTTTGATTTCTAATTGTTAATTATTCTCTCTAAATAAAATCTCTCACCAAAGAACAAGATGTTGAAAAAAAGGAAGATGAAGCAAAATAGTGAACTTACCCTTGGAATTTCTCGCGAAGAACTTTAAAACTTCGTCAATAATTATGACCTACACAAAAAACACTATATTAGAAGTGCCGTGGGAGGAAACCGGGCTTAAGATATTTGAAATGCATTCACCAAGGCAATTCTTGCTTCCAACCAAAAAAAAAAAACAATCTAAGATGCAAATGGCTTTACATTGACTAAAACTCAGGAAAGGTAACCTTTCCCTATTTTACTTCACCTATGATAGAATATATAGGCAAAAAGGTTATAGAAGTGGCATAAAGTTCATGAGAAAACAAACTAAGAGGTTGTCATGATCGGGGTTGGAATAAGAAATTAGGATTAGGGAGGAAAAAAGAAAACAAGTGACTTTTAGGGATTCAAAACATGTGAAATTGAAAGGTATAAATAAAAGTTTTCAAAATGTAAAGACTAAAATATATTTATTTCCAAAATTTAAGGGTGCCAACCCCCCACCCCCAAAATAAATAAATAAATAAAAAATCATGATCCTAGCTTGCATACAATATTCATAAAACATATAGAATCCCAACCCAACTGCAATTAAAACTCAGTCCAAGAGTGCTTGAACAACATCTATAAGAAAAAAAAAAGAAGACAAAAGCATGAAAGACTAAAACATATCATTAACAGTGGAACCTTGAGACTTACATTGTTGTTTTTACCATATTAGAGGTAAAACCACTACAAGGAAACAGTTCTAAGCTAAATTCCAGCAACTACATTCAACTCTCAAGAATCTCATTGCATTAAAAAATGATTATCAAAACACAGATACAAGACAAAATTAGTAAACTGGGAAAGTTAAGATTCACAACATACAGGGAAGGAGAGATATAAGACAACTTTCCACTCAATCCAAGATAACGGCATTACCTGAAACAAGATACGTTGCAAATTATTCTATTAAGTACCTAATGGTTATGGGTAAAAGTAAAATTATTACCTCATAATATCGGGATGCAAAGGAAAGAGAACTTACAGAGAATAGAGTAGATAGTGGGTGCACATACAAGATCAGTATGTGAAGGAGCATAGTCAGGACAATTGAAGCAACAAGCCATAAATTACTCCAGGGAGGGATAACACTGGAAAAAAAAGGGGAAAGCATTACAGCTCCAAGTCTGTCCTAATGTAACTTTTAGTTTATTTTTTTCTATGAAAACTCCATAGGCAAAAGGGAAAAATAATCACTTATAGCCTGTTTAGGATTGTGGTAGCGGTTGCGGTTCAAAGTGCTTTTCACTTAGAAATGCATCAAAATGATGTTTTTTTATTTTTAAAAAATCATTTTTGAGATCAGCACATCAAAACGATCTGAAAACATTAAAAAAATAGCAAGAAATTTAAGGGAACGCGGTTTCAACCGCGTTCCCAAATGGAGTCTAAATGAGAAAAACAAGTTATTGTAGTGAAATCTAATGACAAAATGTCAAAACTAAATCTCATGCATCTAACTACCATTAAACTACATGCAAAGCATTCTAAACAATTGAGCAAATTGATTCGGCAAAAAGCACTAAATATTCAATAACTTTGAAATCAAACAGAATACTCACAGAAGCGATTGATTCTCACTGAGATTATTCAAAGCATTAAACATCTCAACAACAACAAGCACTGTCATGGATACAGTTGATGGATGCCTATCATCAAATATACTACATGGGTAATTTGTCTCCCTTGTCGAGCAACTGTCAAAATTCATCTGCAATAAATGAAAAAATAAAAGTTCTGGTGTAGAATTTGAAGAACATGCTCAGTAACAGTACTAGTGAAATATATTTATCCATGCTGGGCACAAAGAAACCAAAACCCAGTCATTGCATGCTAACTGGTCATTTAGGTTTTTTCTTTTCATTTCTTTCCACCTGAAAGGGTCCCAATCGATTATTATAAGCACAAAACTTGACTAAACAAATTCAGCATCAACTTCATGTTTGGTACCATTAGTTTTCATGGATGAATTAATAATGTTGATCTCAAAACAATGGATAATAACACAAAAAAAGGAGATGCGGAAAGCTGGGAATGTTCAGGACTGCTAGAAAGGAACTCAAAAGACTCTGAAAGTCAAGCAACTCCAGTGTACTAATCATGGAACCATCTCAATACAGAACTGCACCTTCACTATTATTAGCCTTTGCCTTGCAGATCAGATCTCCAGGTCAAAATACACAAGGAGAATGTGCCCAGAAAGGAATCAACTCTGGCCTATCAGAAAGCACACCCACTAACAGAATAAAACCTTACCAGTTCCTTGAATGGTAGTTTGGGACCGCTATCAGAGTGCACAAACCACCACACGAACCCAGCAACAGTTGCAAGGCCCACATAAGCTGCATCAACCAGATACTGCATCAAACACCTCTAGAATTCGAAGAGCATTCAGCACTAGGTTGATTATAAATTCAAAAGAGGCACATCATGATCAGAAGAAATGATAAATTATTTCTCCCTTTTCAAAAGAGGCACATCATGATGAGGATTCCTGCATGGTACATTATGATGCTGGGAATTTAATGCAGAAAATCCCTAATCATATATCATATGGATCTCAGGTGTCACATTTTTCAGACAAAAGAATCCTTTTACATTTTATTAATTTTCTTTTTAGAATTACCCTTAATTACCTGTACTAAAATAGTTTTCTCGAACACTTGATTGAATTATTTGAAGAAAACTTTTTATCATAAATAACTTGTTCACTATAATATGAATATCTGCATGAATGGCACTATGAGGGTAAGGTATTTATGGCATATGCAGGTAAAATACCACCTCGAATCAATCACATTGCAAGGAACATGAAATTGCCAAATTATACCGAGGTAATGCATTTGTTCAGCATGATAGAAATCCACATGAAATGGGTTTATCATTATTTATTACCTCCAATTACCAAATAACGAAAAAACAGCCACCCGCTAACAACTGCTTCATTCACCTGCACGTTATATTGAAAAAGTTGATATTCAACATTGATGACTGGAAATTGTGATGAGCTATGAGAGTAGAACTTACTGCTCAATAATAAAAATCATATAACATGGAATCTTGCATATTGAACAACTTTAAAAAAAGTTATGCACGCAGAAAAGGAAAATGTCAGCCCAAACTATCTAGCCCTTTCACTCTGTTTATTCTTTTCCTTTTTTTTTGAGAGAGAGTTATTTAGCTCTTTATTTATTCTCAAAGGTAATTAAATCTGGTTAAAGAGGTCAAGAGGCACGGCCCTATCTACAAGAAGTCTACAGCAGAGACCAATCTCAGAAACAGGTGAAGAGATGAAAAACAAGTATAAGTCTGACCATCTAACATGTAGGTCGGACCATATCAATGAATGTCTCTCCTTCAAAGAACCATTAAGTCAATCTCCACAGGCATCAGGCCAAACCTAACGTAGTTTCCCACCTACCTGTAATACTTATTCATGCTTGCTACTGGCTATTTCAAAGCTTAGTGAAGAACACCACGAACAAGGAAAACATAAAACAATAAATGAAACTCTAAACAATCCAGAAATCCAAGAAAAAGGCAATTCACAAAAAAACCATGGGTTCCAATTATGATAAGAATATCTGTGGGGAACCTTTTGGCACATAGCATCTTAACCCTAGCCATATTGTTTGGCATATTACCACCCAATAAGCCCCAAGCATAAACACAGCCTATCATCCAGCCCACCTAATGTTTCTGACTTCATTTATGCCTGTCGAGCCATTCATCTTCTTGTTTTTGTTTTAGGGTTGGGTTGTGTTTCAAAATGCACCAATGAGTGCTGGCAACCATTTACACACACAAACCAACCATTTAGACAGACCTATTAGATAAACTAACATGTCCAAATCATTGAATAAATACCTTGCGAGGTTTAGCCTTCATCACATCAGAATCTTGCTTGTTGAAACCAATAGCAATTGCGGGCAATCCATCAGTAACCAAATTGACCCAGAGCAGTTGGACCTAAATGTGATAAACAAAAAATAAATTCCAGCTCTTCCAATTGACCAGCATTGAATTGTAGGAAAGCAACAAAATGATATGACCAGCATCTTCTCCCTATCTCAATGTCGACGTATTTAATCCCAAATGAGTATTTTTCTGGTACAAAATAATTCTAGTATTTCCTCTCTTTTCTGCAAAATGAGTTCACTATTGATACATTAAAGTGGTACACTAAAGTACTCACAGGAGCAAGGGTATCAGGTATTCCAATTACAGCTGCCACAAAGATACAAACAACTTCACCAATATTTGATGAGATCATGTATCTGATGAATTGCTTTGTGTTATTGTAAATAGCCCTTCCCTCCGCAACAGCCTGCTAAGTAATCAACTTGTTAAGAAATAGAATAGCACAAACCATATCTGAAAGCTTAGGTACTTATTTATGGGGATCCACATACAAGTTACAATTGGTGCAAGACAAACAACTCTTACACCTCCAAGAAATTTTTTGTATGATCTAATTTTTCCTGACTAACTATTAAATTCAATCTGTCATTTTTTTAAGTTAATTGGACACAACAGACACTCCACACTGTGATGTGATAATTTGTTTATGATCATAGAATATCAAGTTCAGTTTGAAGAGATATATCGATGGAATAGTTGTCATATCCTGATAACTGAAAACTTGTCAGCATTATATCCTTTGACATGTATATGTTATATTCTATTATATGCCTTTTTGGAGAACAAAAACAATTGTCAAACAATACCCAGCAGACAGTACAGACATAGCAAGAAGTAATGAAATTACAGCAGATAAGAGGGGGAGAGTCCTATACCGCTACAATGGAAGCAAAATTGTCATCTGCCAAAACCATATCCGAAGCACTCTGGAAAAAAGGATAAAGATGGTCAGAAACTTAAGGGGTCTATGCATTTACACTAAATAATAATATTGGAAAAAATAACAGAAACTGATAAAGTGTGCGCCTGCTGATAACAATTTATCATGTTTTACACTTTTAACTGGATCATCTGACACAAATCTTCTGATATTATTCATGTAAAACCATGAAGCTGACTATTAAAGTTGCACCACAGCATATAGCTTCCCAATCATATTAACTGAAAAAAATCTTTGCACTGGATCTTTAAGGTTAAGATTCTACATAAAACATTTTTTTCTTAATAATGAAATAAGTTCATTCAGGTAACTCAGGCAACAAATCAATTGGTTAAGTTCCATTGGTTTGCTAAAATTTGCAACCATACATAAATGTGTAAGTGTGTTTGAATAGAGAGATCATAAAGAAGAGACATGTTTTTATGTACACTGCATAGAAACAGACTCATCCATGAATGTACTATGAAATGCATCCTTGGAAGGTTGCCTACCTTTGCAACTGCTGTTCCAGATCCCATTGCAATTCCTATATCTGCTTTCTTTAGTGCAGGTGCATCATTAACCCCATCACCAGTCATTGCCACCTAAACAAGTCAAGATCAATGATTTCCATGGGGAAGTATTACCACAAGAAAACCTAAAGGCAGAGAACACCACACTACATGTTTGAAACAATACACGTGTAAATACATAAAAAAAGGTTCTATGGTCACTCAAAAGAACCTTATACAGACAATTTTAGTCAGTTGAAGCACCATAACAAAACATACGCTTAACCAAGGGGAACTATTATTTTTATGTAAATATCAAAGTTAATGTGTCATCCAATCCTCAGCTTTACATTTCTATTCCAAAGCAACTATTCCAAAGCAACTGTCATTTTAATGCGTCTGCTTCAAGCCCCCATATCCCATGCCTCGCATTTTAGATGCGCACATGCTTTCTTGTCATGAATTCTCAACATCATACTCTTTTCTATTGTTTTATCAGTGCCTTTTAACCATAAATGTTAATCAAACAGCTTCATACATTACAGTAACCATTCTTTGTTGCACAATGGAAACCAGTTCTTGTCATCCTTTATAATTTTTTTCAGTAGCTGCTAGCACAAGCTTTCACAAATAAATTATTTCTCAGATCTCCTCTTTATATGACTAAAGCTATTGACCTAATATTGCATACAAAAAGCTGGACCTTGCCAAACCTATTCTGGAAAATGACAGTTTTTAGAATTATAAAATGTCCTTAATGATTCGCCTTTGATAGATTACTAGCATTATATCCTCACGTGGGACCCCACATCACCTTTTTAGATTAACCCATCAAGATATTCCATGATAATTTTGTTCATGGTATGGATCTTACAAAGATCATTGTTTCCTTATTTTTATTATAATTCAAACTTTACAATCTAAAACTTCCAACCCATAAAAACAAACAAGTGTTTGTTTCAATAATAGCATAATATTGTCCAAAACTTAGTTCATGCATTGCACGTATATATTTGCAGGTATAAATATAGATATAACAACTCTGATGAAAAGAAATACTAGAGCTACCACTTCATTTTGATGTTGTAAGGCCTCCACCAGCATCCTTTTATGACTAGGTTCAACTCTAACAAGACAGAAAAGAGGATGTCACCAAACAAGTTACTAAAATTCCAACAAATAACAAACATTTATGTGTATAGGAAAGAACGGAAAGGTTAAAACAATAGGAAGATGGCATGATGCTTGACAGACTATCAGAATTTATTAAGGCTATAAAATGCAGAATTAACCATACCTGGTAAAAAGTGTCATGCGTTGCAAAGCCAGTGTTCGCTGCAAAGCAGGAAGCTCTTCAAACTCAGAAGCAGTGTATGAGTGTCCAGCAAAATCTTCCAAATGATCAAAAGCACCAATCTTATTACAAAGTGATTCTGCTGTTGACTGAATAAGTAATTGTATTAGAAAGGCAACCAGAGAGATGGGAAACTGTAGCTTATACCATATAACAGAAAAATATACATCACTCAATTTAAGTTACCTTGTTATCCCCAGTGACAACTATAACACGTATTCCAGCAGTCATACATGAAAGCATAGCATTTCTCACTTCCTCTCTAGGAGGATCAAGCATTCCAACCTTTTATTGAAGTAAAGGAGCAGATGCAAAGAAAATGTGAGAAGTGGAAGAATCAACCTCATACTTAGAAGGTGCAGGAATTCTGAGCCACAAATACAAACAAGCTGAGGAGGAAGGTGCACAAGTGCACACTGACACGTGCATATAAAAGGGTACATGCAAACGGTCATGTACCCACAAACACATAACATGCAGTGCAAAAAAACAAAAAAAAAACTGGAAATAAGAGAAGGTTCATAGAACATAAAAGCAAAAACGGATGATTGGAAACTACATAGATTTCAGAGTGTGGTCACAAAGTTTCAGAACTATAGGTCTGGTTTCCGAACTCATTTTTTGTAGTTAAAAAAAATATATAAGAACAAGAAGAACAGATTCAGCTCTTCCTTATTTATTCACTCCGATTTATTTTCCTTCCAAAAAAACCTTTGTTCACCATGAAATTTATTGTTATACAAGTTGCTTCATCGCCTCATAGTATAAATGAAGGTATCTAAGATAATTGCATATAGATAAACATAAATGATTAAATGGAAGGGCATTAAGTATACAGAGCACTTAATCTAGTGTTCCATTTCGAAAAGAAAGCATACCAACCCAATAAATGTAAGGTCCTTCTCATCCTCAAATGAGAGAGTCTGTTGACCAATGGGCATCTGTTTGAAAGCTAGAGCCAGGCATCTCAATGTTTCTTTTCCTGCAAAACTGACCAATAAACATGGCATTAATACTGCAAACAAAAATGTAGAGTTTTAGAGACAATACTAATATAACATGCCTACACGAATCTTAAATATGATAGTCAAGACAATGGTTCATCTTAGAAGGATTTACAAGAGCAGAAATGGTTGTGAAGAAAATCAGTAAGCATACAAAGTAAAAGGAGTGAAAGTCAAACTTTGCATAAAAGCACCGCCTTGGCAGAAGAGACAACGTGGATGATTTAGCTCTATGGAAACTCAGGGAAGATAAATATATAAATATAGAAGGGCAGTGAAGAGAAGAGAACCTAAGGAAAATGAATATTAGGGGAACATAACCCCACCTGGGTGAAAGGTGATTCCATATACAGCCAGTTAGATCAACCTTTCTAAGTAAAGCCATGTATATATATGTTCATCTTCTGTTATGTCAAGAACCATCTCAACCTAATAGCTTAAGCTGTTACGTGAGGTCCTAGGATATGATTTATATTATTATCTAACACACCCCCTCAAGTGAAAGCTCTTTGGGCTTGAAACTTGCACAGGTCCATTTTACCTTGTGCTTAATTTTTATCAAATAAATGGAGATGGTGAGATTCGAACTCATGACCACTTGGTCATCAAGGCTCTGATACCATGTCAAGAACCATCTCAACCCAATAGCTTAATCTGTTAGGTGAAGTCCTAGGATATGACTTATATTATTCTCTAACATGTTAGACAACTCGAGCTTCCATGAATCAACTAAGTACATGCATGATTTAATTAATAAGTTACATGGACTAAATTCAAAGTTATCCAAAATGAATGCTAACCACATATCTCCCAGAATGAAACATGTGTCTACTTCAATTCTTGCACAATGAAATTCACCATATTGTGCCAAAACATTGAGGCTCAAGTAACATCCACTAAAATTTTAGCATCATTTCTAACCTGCGGAACCTTGACTCTAACTCATCTCGGACTGCGGCAGAAAACGGAACAGTGGAACCATCATCGTTGCAAAGAATATTGGAGCATCTAGAAACAATACTTTCTGGAGCACCTTTTGAAAACATAATCTCCTTCTGCTTCTGACTACATAAGACAGACATCATCTTTCGATCACGAGAGAATTCCAAAACAGAAACCTATAAAGCATCAAAATGGTAAAGCTTGCGTCAGCAGTCAATTTTTTTTTTTTTAATGAACAGCTGAAGAGTAAATGCTGAAATACAGAAGAATCTATTTCTCAAGGATTTATGAAATCACTTCCTTACAGCCCAATTTAACATGCGAACGAAAATTTTATAAAACCAATTGGCCTTAAATAACTTGTAATATTTGAAACAGAATATTAAAGAAAGCATATGTTAATACATGAGAAATGGTACACAATATATCTTGAAAACTAAATATATGTGGATGAGAAGACATCTACCATAGCAAGTAAAAAATTATAAGGAAAAAAAAATTAATAAAGTGCAAAAAGTACTGGACATATGGTGTATGAAGTCAATTGCGTCAAAAATCAACCACCAATGAACCAGCAGAAAAGATGATGACAATCTCAAAATGAAGAACAATCTAAAACAACAGATAGACTAGTAGCTCATAGGTATTCTTACAAAGTAAGAGAAGATAGATCTGATCACACACAAAAAAAAAAGGAAAGAAAACAAAACAAAACAATCTAGAGCCATATAATGCTATATAAAATATATCTATCTTTCATGACCTTCATTGCCATTCATGTCCAACATTCTTATACTATATAACAGAACCTGAATTAACTTGCTAACTCTACATAAGGAAGAATTACACAGCATCCAGTATACAAAAAACAAACCTTTTTGAATTGGCTTTCCCAATAGTGATTACAGTATGAAGCACGCTCATGCTTGCTCAACATATGCAGTGCAGAAGGCATGGAATCAAAACCAGGAAGGCCAACCTGGAAAGATGTGGTGAAAATAAACAAGTTCACACATTAAATTGAGGAGGGGTCATAAATGGAGAAGAGAAGGAAGGGAAAAACTGAACAGCTATGGTAATATTGAGCTGCTCTATATAAGGCCAAGCTACATAAGCCAACCTTCTCCGCCAGAACACGTAGCGCTACTTCAGTGGACTCCCCAATTTTTTCATAGCTTCCCTTGTCTGGATTGTACTGTAAGATAGACTCATTGCAAATGGCTGAACACATAGCCACATGAAGAAGAGAAGGCAACTGAGCTGGAAACTGAATCTGCAAAAAGAAAAATCAAGGTTAAAAGGATGTGGCACTAACAAGGAATCCTAAGGGACCATGTGAACCAACTAATAGCATGTTTCCATAAGAAATAAACAATCAAAAGAACATTTTTCCTATGTAAGGGAAATTGACTAAACAAGCATCGAGAAGCCATAATCTAAAGATGTGGAAGAAACGAAGAATCAATTCTGCACCAGAGACTTAATTTTCAATTGAATTATCTGACAAAAAGAACAGGGAAGAGTGAACCTTCCCCGCAGCCACTTTTAGCTTGCTGCACAAAGCATACTCAATATCTTGTCATGGTGAGTCAGAAAAATGTGATAAAATACTTAAGCTTCCATATATAATCTTCAAAACTCATTGAAAAGACCTAACATTCTGAAGAGTCATACCCTCATTCCAACCATAATTCAAAAGCAGCTGTAGTATAAGGGATCCGGGCAGCATTGTGCTCAAGTTTGTAGCTTAAATTACAGGTAATTACCGCTAGTAATGGTGGTAGGGAATCTGGTGATCGTTACTAGAAAAAACCAGAGGAAAATCAAGATCAAATGGATGAGCTAAGAAAATCCCACTACAAGTTCTTTCCCTAGCCTGAAACATCTGCTCATACAATCTGATATAATTATAAAAGCTGAGATCAAAATTCAATCAACCTAGATTCTGTCTCCCGATATAATTCTTCCGTATACGGGCCTAAAATCTATGTATGCCAAAATCATGCAATTCAGATCTAAACCAGAAGGCAAGCTAGAATACCAGAATCATTCACGCCTCTACATGGAATACATTCCAAGTACTTGCAACATTTGACTTGTCCCACTATTCTCTCAAATACCTACTTAATGACAACTATTTCTCTTGCCACATTGGTTAAAAAAACTTGAAAAAACACTCTGAAGATGGCTCTACTCCATGGCATTTAAAAAGAAAAAAAAACAACGGGTGTTCAGAGGCCTCAATCCTGTAGCCAAGAGGTTACAAGACCAAGGCAGACATGATTATCAAAGCAAAGGGAATAAGTGAAAAGGCTAAAGTAAAACAAGACAAAGATGGAAGGAATTAATGGATTGAGATTAAGAAAAACCACCAACTTTTGCTTTTCTTCCCTTTTTTTTCCAAATGAACAGAAAACAGAAACCACAACTACAATAAGTCTTCATGAATTGATTACAGACTTTTATACTGAACTTTTGGTATAATCCCAACAATCTGAAACAAAATAAGTACCTGCATGCCAGAACTGCCAAAAATAATGCCTTCTGGAGCATAACTTGTCCCACTCACACTGTATTCAGCAATTGTTGGACCATGATGAACGGAATGAACAACACATATCTGCGAAAACAAAATAACAGGAAATTTATTTTTTATTAATCAAGGTATCTAACTATGACCCCAAAAGAAGGTGCTGTCAAAAGGTGTCTTGAATCAAATGCTCTGACCAAGAAATGAATGTCATTGGTTTCTCTCACTGAGCTTTAGATAATAAAGAAACCTTTAATCTCGACAGGTCCCAGAGATCATGGCTGTTGAAAAATTATAAATAATGACAAAAAAGGATGGCTTAGGTTTCCCGTTAGCCTCTGACTAGTTCAAAGATCACTATTGTCCCTCAGACTCATAACTTTGCATTCAGTATTTACAAGTTTTGAGGTGATCACCTTTGAAACAGACATCATATTAGTTGTCAATGTTCCGGTCTTGTCACTGCAGATTACTGTAGTGCAGCCTAAAGTTTCAACGGATGGCAACGACCGCACAATGGCATTCAACCGAGCCATACGTTTTGTTCCAAGAGCCAAACACCTAAATGAATAAAGAGAGATGATGAAGCAAAATATGGGAACTAAGATTCCAAAATGATACATTCATATTATACTGAAAACATAAAAAAGAAATGGCTTTGGAAAAGCATTCAGAATTTCAATTATCCAGAAATGGTTTCAACGTGTACTTGGATAGCCATAGAACTTTCAGATTAAGCAATTACCTTTCCTTCTTACTTTCAGATAAAGCAATTACCTTTCCTTCTTACTATGGATAAATTACTTTTTCTGGCTTCACCATGGTGCTATGTTTCAGGCGTTTTCAAGGTGCCTTCTTAGTGAATATGCAGAAAGCTCTTTCATTTAATTATTTGTTTATTTCTTCATTCTTTCCTCTATTTAGATTTACATTCTTTTTTTTTATTACATACATGTGCAACACACATCATCAGAACCACTCAGCGAGCAAATTCCTAAATTATATTGGTTAAAATCATAACAGCCACATAATTTCCATCATGTAAAATACAAAGCACTCACGTTGTAACAACTGCTGGAAGCCCTTCAGGAATTGCTGCAACCGCAAGAGCAACTGCAATCTAGGCAGGCACAGCAAGTAGTTCAGAGTAAACAGCAGTGGTAGTAATGAATCATAAAACAGCAAAGTAGTCCAAAGAAGGCCACTAAAAGAGTAATTCAGCCAGCCAGATACAAACTCGAGTATGGATTGTGGAATTATAAAAAATAATATGCCGGGTATAATTCACTTATTTTTCACACAATAGAAGTGAAATTTCAACCAGAACCCCTGTGCGCATGCATGTCTAAGAAGACATCGTATTCATCTGATTCATAACAGGGCATGATACCTTCAAGCAACTAAGTATCTAGAGGTTTCAGGGACCATTACTATTTAATTATCGACGAATACCATAAAGCAGTTGATTACAGATTTTATTGAAGTGGAGCAGAAGAGGCACAAAATCAGAAATGGTTTGTATTCTGACAGTAAGAAACAGATTGGACTCATCCACAGAACAATACCTTGAAATAGTGGATTGCACCGCGCAAAAACCCACCATGAGAAGGGTCGTGGAAGTGACCAATGTTTACAATCCACACAAGTATACAAATCCCCGTAATAACCTAAATTTGCACCAAATAATCAGTAATTCACTTCATAGCATAATACTTAAAAGGTATCAGCTTATGTTTGCAAAGAAAAAAGAGTTCCACGTGTGTCAATTAATAAATAAGCCAAAACTAGACCAAGCTTTCAGAGAATTGTTCAGTTCAACTCAACATATCAACTTTAAGACATATGGAAGAGGGAAAATTTTCTGTTTTTTTCCTTTTCTTGACAAGTATGGGATGGAACTTTCATTTGCCATTCCTTTTTACAAGCATGGAGTTACTTAGCAAAAAAATCTCCATGCTGTTTTAATCCCGCTGAAGTAAAAGCAAATTGCATGTATAACATTGCCACGCACAAAATGGGAGAGAGGCCGATGAGCAATACCTTAGCCAAAAAAGTGCCAAATTCATCCAGCTTCTTCTTTAATGGAGTCACCTCCTGAATAGCATTGCAGAAACACATAGTTATACACAAACACTGCATGTGTGCAGTATAATTCAACCAAGGAGTTTTCTTCTAGATGGGAGCATTAAACCATTAGACACAGACCAGTTATAACCCGAATTATGATGTCTCCATAAAATGCATGCCATGAAACAAGATAACTCACATGCATCAAGAGAAAACCTAGCTTACAATAAGTATTGCCAAAAGCTCACCCCTCTTACTATGAAACCTCATCCTGTCTATTTATAACTCATCAGCAAGCAGCATAAATAGGATTCAATCCAATTACATGAAGCACAAACTTAAGGACTCTAGAGAAAGTTGTAGAGAGAAAAGGTAAGATAAAATGGGAAAAACAGGGAAAGATCAAAACAGAGTTAACAATTTACTTGCAGATTAGAATTTATACAAAGACTTGGAAAATTGATAATGCTTACATCATCTGTATGCAACATGGAATCACGGATGCTCCCCATGGCAGTATTAGCTCCAACTCCAACAACAACAGCTCTTGCCCTACCCGCAACCACTACTGTACCCTGGCAGTCAATATACATTTATTCAATGGCTCTATAGGAAAAGCAAATACTGGTTGAAATTTTCTGGTGAAAAAAAAAAAGAAGAGCAAACTATGGTTCCTAAAAGATAAGGAGACAACCAAATACTCTGGATATAAAGTATTTCCACCAGGTATACACAATTAGTATAAGGGGAGCCAAGTTCAGTCCATCTAATCAAACCAAAGGCAGTAGTAGAAGTCATAATCAATATACCCAATTTACAGGAAATAGTTATCACAAGGGAACAACAGTTACATCCTCTATGTAAATTTGATGAAAGATTGCAACAAAGTTCAGAATAAATACCGAGAAGAGAATATTCGTTTTGTCCTGGTATACAGCATTTGTTGCTATGGTGACCTCAAGCTCTTTTTCAACAGAACAGCTCTCACCTTAAGGAGTCAAACAAAATCATCAGTTGGATGGAACCTTAACATGCTTCAAAAATAAATAATTAAAGAGAATCCAAAACACCACGTAGAAGATAAACATTCCCCAGTCAATTGGTAATGTAATTCACCAAATTCATCCATGTAAATGCAAACAAAAAGTAAACTCCAAATTGTACAGACCATGTGTATCTGCAGTAAATAAAATGGAAACACTGAATGCAGCACCTGTGAAACATTGGGGTACAAAGAGACATGCCTTGGATGCTTAGCCTATGGAAGAACGATCATGGGAGAGTGAGGTGTATGACCTTTTCCACAACAAAATGTTAGGGAAAGTAATATATCAACTAGTCCACAAGAGTGGCAATGGAGTGTGGCACATGACCTGGTCTAAATTGAAAAGGATTGTTGTGTGTCAATGCATGGCCTACTCCATATAAGAGTCACCATGTGAATGCTAAGTATGTGAGGCAGTCAAAAGAGCGGCTGTTAGAATGGGAGATCTATAGCCTAGTGGCATGAGATGTAAATCCACACTAGAATGGCAAGGGCAGCAAAATATCACATTCATTCATTTATGAAGAAGCCTATAATGGCTTTCTTGGTTGGAAAAAAAAAAAATCATTCTCATCTGAGCTAGATGACTGTAATCTAACAAATAGTTAGCATTATCCAAGGAAAAGGCTGGTGTACCAGTAAGGATTGCTTGATCAGCACGTAGCTGATTACTTAACATTTCAATCATTCTCATGTCAGCTGGAACCTTGCATCCCACTATATCACAACACAAAACACCCTAATGTCATATCCTTGGCATTTTCATTCATGATAATAAATAAATAACCTTGATCACTCAAACCACATGATTAACATACCACTGACTTCCACAATATCACCTGGAACAAGCTCGGTAGCAGGAAGGATGGAAAAACAACCTGTGACAATAAATGGACAGGAAGTGATAAAAATCCAACATGTCTAAAGAATCAATATATAATTTGCGAGCTTACACCTGAATGGATGGAAAAAACATATAGTATAAGTTTAAAGGAACATTTGCAAGCAATATAACTACCAACCCATATAAGTAAACAATTGTTAAATCAAGAAGTCTAGGTTCAGATTTCAGTGGGACTTGCATAGTTCAGGCCAATAAAAAGAAAATAAAAAAGATGTTAAGGATATACAGAAATTGGCGTGCCTTGAACAACATATGCATAGTCAAAATGCCTCAAAAGTGAAAGAACCACAAATACTCAGCACTCTGGGGAAATAGAAGGACCCAAAGACTTGCACAAGTTCAACTAGGAAGAACAATCCCCTAAAGCAAACAAAAACAAGGATAAACGTTCTTTATTGGGATACTTGACTACAGGAAACCCTTACTCAATGAAAGGGCAACAAGAATTTGGCATAGCTTCAATAGTTTTTATTAATCCCTCATCAGCAAAACATACACCTAGCAACTAACCAAATCCTTCCCTGCCCATTAAATAGTTAAGCAAAGGTCAAAAGCTAAAGCAGCTAGTAATATTACAGGAATATAATATCTTAGAGGGACTCACTGTAGCATCCCCATAGATAAAGGGCAAACTGCAAAATAAAACTTTATACAAAGCTAATAATCCCAAAATAAAAATTGACAGGAAAAGCTCCTCAACGGCAACAAAAGAGAACATGCAATGAACCAAGAAATTGATATCACAATTACAAGGTCATCATCACAACCATCTGGTTGTTTCTTTTAAAAAAAATTACCATTTCGCAGCACGGTAGCAATATCAGCTTGATAGGCACGTAATTCCTGCATGCAAGAGAGGAGAGAACCATCATCAACACAAGATGAACCTCTGTAGACCAAAACCGTAATCGTTGCAGAATAATGTCATTTTCTATATCAGATGTCAAAACCATAGTACTTTCACTTTTGAGGGGTGCATTTAGATTTATCAAAGTAACCAAAAGGCAACCAAATTCGTTAGGTGAAAAACAAGAGACGCACACAGGTACATTGCATCCATACAACTTCCTTCAAATCTTAAACAGGCAGCTGCTACAAAACTGTATATAAGGATAAGAAAGTGTAGAGAATTATGTAGATTGAATTGTTAATGGATCGTTATTTACGAGAACAATTAAAGATCATCATCTATATTTTCCATAACCAGATGTCAGCTACTGTTTATGTGAACCATAAGAACTCCAGAACTTACCTCAAGAGACCTCTCAGCATTTGTTTCTGTAATTACACCTACAGCTGCATTGGCAGCCAAAATCAACAAGATGACCTAAGCATATAACAAAATCAACATAGAAAAATGTTACAACCATGTGTGCTTGTGATAGAAAAACCATCGAACAAAAAACAAGCAAATAGATTTGGAGAACCATATATGAGAATTGCATGTTGTACCAACTACTACATACCATGCATAGAAAGAAATAAAGAAGAAAGATATAGATGGAACACCAAAATAAATCCCAGATCACGTCAACCAGTTTCTTTGCATGAAGCACTTTAAATATTTCCATATCCTTTTAACCAATAAAAATCAGTTTGGCCCACAATGCCTCACTTAAATTGGATAAACCTCTCATAATCAATGATGGGCCTAGCAATGCCAGCCCAGCAACATTAGCACAAATCATTTATTGTATACTTTGGCAAACTTTCATACCAAGTCAACAATAGGCTAACCCAACTGACCATACCATCCTAAACCTAAAAAACTGCACAATCCCATTACCAATAAAGATGTTGCCATTTTCATCATTGATAGAAAACTCATGATGATTTGTCCATAATAGCATCTATTTATACCAACTTTGAAAGCAGATATCTAACTTTCATATTTTATAAGAGAAAAAACCAACTTTTGTTTGATCCACACAAATAAAATTTTGGGTTTTGTCATGCCCTGCAGCAGGTAGCTAAAGCTTCTAAGATTTCAAATATAAAGTCACTTTATAAATGAAACTAAAAAAATGAAGAGATGAAAGGTTGTTTAAATCATGCATTCAAAGTAAAACAACAAAAGACTTTTTAAGGTAGGTATGAAAAGCAGGGATCCTCATATTCACCTTTTATCAAACAGCAAGGAACAAAGTTGAAGTGTTTGATTAAAATGTCTGATTTTATCATTAATGAACATTGTTCAATGCGTTTCAATACTGAAAAGATATGTCACGTATGCAACCTAACTTTAATTTGATCCTGACATGGATGAAACTTTTGGTGTGTCATTGCCCATGTAGCATCCAGTTTAAATCTTACATAAGTTTAGAATCTAAAATACAAGTCATGGAATTAAGAAAATTAAAAGAAAAGGGTTAGTTGAAAAATAAGAAAAAAACAATAAAAGTAGAAAAACAAAAGACTTTGTTTTTTGAATAGAAGATCTGCTTTCTAAGGACAAAAAATAAAAGGGCTAGACAATAAGAAAGAAACCATGGTTGTAACAAAAGGTTTTCCATGAAAAAGTACAGGATAGTTCCTTGCACAAAATTCATAAATTGTGCTGCCAAATAACCAATGTGTTCCTCAAGCAAAACAAGAATTTGAAGATCAACTATGATTCATGAACACACACAGTGACTTCTACAAAAACTTTAAGTCATTGTTGCAGGCACCACATGAAGGGTTGTTGATTCATATGGTAGTGATGTCATAAGCTTCGCAGTCATTCATAAAGCAGGCAACCAACATTAGAGAACCCTACCAGCTCTCTAAGAGCAAAACCCCATTCTTAAATATTAGCAAAAGACGACATTGAGGAGGAGGAGGAGGAGCAAAGATTCAGAGCATCAAATCAATATAAGTCCATGTATCTACAAACCAACAAAAGGGAAGGAGCACAAAAGGCTGTAGCTACAATAAAAATCTTTCTGTGAAGAAGTACAGAATAATGAGTGCGCACAGATTCCTAAATTGCCCCACCAAATAATTGAAGTATTCCTTAAAAATGTCTGATTTTTTTTACTGAAACTATCACCACACCCTCATTATATTCAGCTTCTTAGGCAGAATGAAGAAGCAAACACAAAGATTTAGTGAATAAAATCCGCTAACGTAGCGCGCGCGCGTGCGCGCACATAGACAGATGAATTTTGACAAAACTTGAAGTCATTGTAGCAAGCACCAAAGGCAGGGCTGTAGCAATAAGATAGTTTTAAGTGTATGAGACATAACAATCTCATGAAGCCGGTCACCATACACCTATTCTTTTTCATAAAGTATATAAGATAAAACTAATAATAGGAACTCTCAAATCGCCTTTTATGAAACAATATGGAACACAATGACCATGGCTGCAACAAATAGGTCCCTGTGAAAAAAGTTGAGAATAATACTTTTTACACTAACCCCTAAATTACATTGCATTATCATGGTTAGGAAATATATCTTCAGCTTCACAATCATTCAAAGAGGGGAAACGACATCGAAAGAACCTTATCAGCTCTCTGAGAGTGATGCCTTATTTGTGAATTGTGACTATAAAAGGAGGAGAACATTGAAAAGATTAAAACAAATTTTGTAAATTAGAATAATTAGATATATATTAAATAAGCAACACAATAATACAAAAGGAACAAAAGCATTGAGATATTGAATTTATATAAGGTGTAAAAACAATTCATATCATTATATAGAAGGAGTTGAGAGAAAGTAGTTGTTTAACTTTGATAATAAGCGACTTTGATAGTCAATACATAAAAGCTGGAATAACTTTAGTGGAGAATGCTCGATGCATTTCAGCATTAAAAATACATAAATATCCATTAATTTTGTTAGTGAAAAAGCTAATAAAGTTGTAGCTGGAAAGGATGGAAGTTTATTTATTAATTAAAGGAAAGACAGATGAATTATTCATGAAATTTAAGTATCAGTACAGTAGCTCATTTTGTTGGCATGTAAAAACAACCAATTCTTATGAAACAAGGAAGAAAGCATATCTTACAAAAGGCTCCAAAAAAGCTGTCAAGCCAGTTTCCCCATTAATCAAAGCCAAAACAAGAGAAACAGCGGCAGCAGCAATCAATATTTTAACAAGCAAATCATCGAACTGTTTTAGAACTAATTTCCAAAAGGGAGTCCCTGCATATAGAGAAATGTGGAACACATAAGACTCGAGTTCTAAATAACAACATCCATCATCATAGATAGCTTAAACAAAATAAGAAGCACAATTATAGACCCTCAATTTATGTCGATTTATCAAAAAGAAAAAGGTTTAATTATCCAAACAACATTCTCAATCAAGAATCTACAACAGGATTGCATCCATAAAAAAGGCATTAAGGAGAGCCACGCATATAGAATTTCAAGAAACCCATCTCACTGTCTTTGAATAGATACTCCCAACATCTCAAAATTCCATTTTTTCCCTCCCTAGAACTCGCACCTTCAAAAAGCAAGAAAATTGCCTAAACAGCACCCAAAGCCTTAATGAGCACCAATATCACCATTCAGAGCTTATCCTTGACCCATTTGTAAAAGTCTCTTGCAATTAACTTCAAACTAATTCTACATCAAACCATTAAGAAACATAAGACCCAACCTAACATACTTCGACTACATCTGATTAAGTTAAAAGACAATGTAGCAACTGTAATTACACTGAAGGTGGCAATGAGATATGGGCAGGTTTAGAAGCAAGGCTGTTGCAGGTCAACCCAACCAACCTCCAGGTTCAACATGCAACCATATAAATTTTCAAACTTTTAAATTAGGAAGCTAATAATGAACTACAATTTTTTAAATTTCCATTCAAAAAGTAGGTATTTAAGCATTTAGATGAGTCCAAGACAATCATTCACAAAATTAAGAACCATGAATCGCTGGAAAATAATCTACTTAGAAACACCTCAAAGAAACATTTTTACAAGATGCAGTCCAAGAATCTAGCAATCCCTCTCCTTTTTTTTTTTCTCTACCTCCTCTCCATGCCTTCGGCAGTCCTCACGGAACAACTTCGAGTTCCCTTGACAGAACATCAATATTTACCAAATGCAGTCAAACCTTCAACCACCATTAGAAAAAGTCATGTGAGGCCAAGTATGCAGATCAATTTGCATACTTTTCTTCCCCTCGTTCCTCCCATCGAAATCAATTTACATATTTTAGTTTGATTGGTTCAGATTCCATATTAACCTAAGCATCCTGAACACATGGTACCTAAACTATATTAACAAACTCAACTCAACTAAGCCTTAAACCCAACTAAGGTCAATGATAAAACATAAAAATCAGACAGAAAGAGAGGAGTGAGCAACTGTACCAAATGCACGTGACTAGCATATTAGACAATAGACATATGGATGACCCAAGAAATTTCATGTGATTAACATAAAGGCATTGTACGCCTACAAAATTTGTACGCATACAAAATCTTGGGAGACCAAAGACATGTGCCATGTACTTACTTGTCTCTTCAGGCAGCACTGCAGACCACGAGTGAAGCATACAGCCAAATGACACAAATCGTTAGATGCAAAAGAAAAAAAGGTTAAAAACGATAATATCTATATATAGTGGAACAGAAACCAATGGCTCAAAGATGGAGATAATTGGTGAAATGGAACATCAAAATCAGTTTAGATTCTTCGTAGCACTCAAAATACAAGCAGATTGCAAGCGATAGAGCAAATAACCAGCAAACATTTTAAACATAAATGAAAAAGAAACGCCTACAGGGAAACGAGCAAAGAAATCACGATAACAAGATGGCAAATTAGGACATCAGCTATCTCTGTTTCCTGGTGCCCTTGGATAAACAACACCACTCACTGCTCCACAAATTATCCATAAAAAAGGTCTCCAGACTACTATCCTAAGATATCACATTCCAGAAGGACCGAACCTAATTCCGTAGCGACTGAGAACTAAAAAAAAAACTAAGTAGAAGAAAGAACTGGAAGACAGACAAGGGAGAGAGTTAAAGCGAGTTTGAAGGAAAACAATCTGGAAGTGGAGATTAAGTAAATGAAAATGTCAGAATTTGAACATACCGTTTTTACCGTGAATTTTTGAATGTAGCGTCACCTGTAACATCACCGACAATAAATCTTAAATAACCAATTAGAAAGGAAAAAAAAATCCCAAGGAAGTTGGTTTCACTTGTACGCCAAAAATATTTAGTTCTGTTTCCTGATAAGCAAAACTGAAACGCACGCATACCTGAGAATCGCTGAGCCCTTTCATAGGGTCTACCCCAAAAAAATCCAAAACCTAAGCAAAAGGCAGTCATAACTTGTTAAAAATTGATCCCTGCGAATCTTGTAGTGTAAAAGAAGCGAGAGAAGGCGATTACCTCGGCGATGGATCTGGCGTACGCGTCTTCCATTGAGAACCGGAGAAATTGAATCGGAGGGAGAGAGGAGACTGAAAATTTTATTATAGCGAACCTTTTGACATTCTAGTGAATTTCGCTTCAGTCCGGCATCTGGAGTGGGGGTGTTTCATGTTCTTCGTTCGGTTTCAAAATCTGAGCATTTAATTCTTCGGGACGTTGTGCTTAAGCAACCTCACGCTGGGCCGTGGGAGTGGTAGTCGAAAAACGCGGGGTGCTTAATGAGGTTGGACGTGAGCAGACTTGAGTCCTGAACCTACAATTGGGCTTCGATACCGGCCCTGAAATTGAGATATGTGACGATAACGGGCAGCGTTCTGAATGTTTATTTATCAGTCACCTCGTCAGGCAGAGAACGCAGCGAGTCACCTTATGCCAGTTATGTTTCAAGTTTTTTTTCAAAATAATTCCCCCGCTATGCTACGGGACAAAGATTTTTTTTTTTTCAAGAAAAATAAAATAAAGGGAGTTGGAAAATTTTAAATTCATATTAAAAAATTGATATATTCGTATAATTAAAAAAATAAAAAATTATATTTTAAATTAAAAAGTTAATATATTCATATAATAAATTAAATTAAAAATTATATATATATATATATCAATAAATTATAACAAATTTGTTAATTTAAATTGAAAAAAAAGTCAAACTACCAAAGTAAATCAAATGATAAAAGAAAACTAATTTGTTTCACTATTCATGTGAATAGTATCCTAAACCCCAAATATTTTGAAGTTTTTAGTAATATTTGGATTAATATATGTTTAGATTGTCCTAGCTTGTACTTTATCACGAGTAGAATAAAAAAAAAGCAACCATTGTTAATGTGATTTTTAATAATAAGAAAAATCATGATGGTGAATTCAAAATTTAAAGCATAAATTTGATAAAATTTACTAAGGTTTCTATGTGATTATACACTTAAAAAAAAGTTTATAATTGAACGAGACTCGTTGATATAAAAACCAGCCATCTTCATCACCTTGTAGTGGAAACTCAATAGTCATCTCTATTTATTATTATAATCCAATGACTTATCTTTTCTCTCTTATACAAAAAATTAAAAAATAAAAAAATAAAGTTTAGAAGCAAAATGAAACTTTTAAAAATCAAAGACGGTGAAAAATGAAAGTAGAGGGATCAAACAAAACTTTTTCATGTTAATTTTAGATTGATCAGCACATTTTGCAGCACTTTACACGTTGGTCTTGTATTTTTTAATTGTTTTTTTCCTATAACAATTTATCATAAATCAATGGCTCATTTGATAAAAGTAGGGTACAGTTGAAGAAAAATAAATTGAGAAAGAAAAAACAAAACTATTCATTTATATTCCTTTTCCTTTTTTTTTAGTGTATATTAATTAAAGCAAATTCGTTGCCGACATGTTTCCTAATAGAAAAATAATTTAATCATGAAAAAAAATCTAATGCATATTAGACAATACCTTCTTTAAGTATTAAGATAATAACATATTGGATAACATCGTTTCTTTCTA
>Ga0307517_10000813_pt1 | contig 53669 bp, 45 predicted proteins | sample 23_EM_MG_FD_194515 | JGI IMG/M metagenome (GOLD analysis project Ga0307517, IMG submission 194515) | Populus trichocarpa ectomycorrhiza microbial communities from riparian zone in the Pacific Northwest, United States - 23_EM | ecosystem: Host-associated > Plants > Roots > Unclassified | place... | reverse complement strand
ACCCTTGACCCGGATCTCGCCCGTCTCGGTGAACTTCAGGGCATTGGAGATCAGGTTGTACAGGATCTGCCGCAGCCGCGTCGGGTCGCCCCGGTAGACGCCGTCGGGCGCATCGATATCGAGGCTGAAACTCAGTCCCTTCTTGTTCGCCAGCGCCGTGAAGGTCGCGTGGGCCCCGCGGGCGATCTCAGCGAGATCGAAACCGATCTCCTCGAGCTCCAGCTTGCCCGCTTCGATCTTCGACAGGTCCAGCATGTCGTTGAGGATCGCGAGCAGGGTCTCTCCCGACTGTTGAATCACGTTGAGCTGATCGCGCTGGGCCGCCGGCAGGTCCCCGGCGGCCATCGCCTGCGCCATGCCCAGCACCCCGTTCAGCGGCGTGCGGATCTCATGGCTCATGGTCGCCAGGAACGCGCTCTTGGCGATGTTGGCGGCTTCAGCCTCTTCCTTTGCCGCCAGGAGGGCGATCTCGGCCTGTTTGCGGTCGGTGATGTCCCGCATCACGCCAAGCGTGGTCTGCAGGGCTCCGGCCTCATCGAAATATTCGGCCATGGCGCAAGAGGCCCAGATCTCGGGCCCGGGGCGGTTGAGCCGCACCTCCGCGCGCAGCGGCGTTCCTTCGCGACGCGCGCGCTCGAATACGGCGGCCGCCCCGGCGCGGTCGTCGGGATGAATTCCGATCAAGTTGTCCTCGGCCAGATCGAGGAAGCCCCGCGACCCCGCGGTAAACCGGTCCTCCTGTCCCATGCCCCAGATGGCCTTGGTGCGGTGGTCCATCTCCCAGACGTGGATCCCGCTCAGCCGGATGGCTGTCTCAAGTCGGCGCTCGGTCCTGGCGAGATCGTACTGACCCGCACCTTCGTCAGCCCGCAGCCGGTACATGCCGAGGACGCCGCCCACTTCCCCGTCGATCCGCTTCCAGGGAACGGTGACCGAGCTCACCTGCACAATGTGGCCGTCCGCGAGCGCCACAGCCATCCCGTCGGAGACCATCCGCTCGCCCCGCATGCAATTCTCATACAGGGAGGCCCATTTCCGGGAACCTGGGTCTATGTCGAACAGGGTGCGCCCGATCAGCCGACTCGGTCCCGTCCTGAAGTCGAATTCCCAGCGTTCGTTGGCCCGAATGACGCGCAGATCGCGATCGAAAAGCACCATCGCCATCGGGGCGCTATCCAGGATTTCGATCAGCGCTTCCGGGACGTCGGACGCCGGATTGGGCCCCGCGAGCTTGGCCAGCAGTCCGGGCGCGCTTCGGCCCGGCGGGGGCGCGCCAGGCAGGATTGGCTCGCGTTGAACGTCGTTTTCTGACATCGCGGGACGCTGGGCCTTCGGCCCTTAAGGGATCCCTGCGCTGGTTGTTTTCGCCCTGCGGCGTATCAGCCTACGCTTAAGCTTCCTAGATCCAGCTCCGGTCGCGCAGGATGCGGGCGTAGGTGCGGCTCACCGGGACCTCGGCGCCGTCCTTCAGCTTCAGCGTGGCGCGACCGTCGCCGCGCCTGGCGTCGGCGATGGCGTCGCGGGCCACCCACCATGACCGGTGCACCTGCGCGCCCTCGATCCCCTCGAGCTCGGCGATGGCGTCGGCCAGACGCAGCAGGATCAGGTCCTGGCCTTTCGAGGTGTGGAGCCGCAGATAGTGGTCCTCGGCCTCCACCGCCCAGACCTCGGCGCCGCGCAGCTTCAGCGGCAGGCGCTCCAGGAATTTCACCGACGGGCGCGGCGCGGGGCCGGCCTTCATCCGCCGGGTGATCAGGCTCGCGGCGAAGCACGAGCCGACGCAGATGAGCGCGGTGTCCCAAAGCAGTTCCGGCGCGGCGCTGGACGGCAGCCAGTCGCCGTTCAGAAGGCTGATCCCCATCCAGACGATAAGGCCCTGCGCCGGAGCCATCATCAGGCCCGCCCCCAGGCCGGTGATCCAGACCCCCCGGCCCATCCGACGATCCACGGTGCGGACGCTGACAAGGCCCAGCAGCGATCCCGTCCAGCTGAACGTCAGATTGGCCGCGAAATGCTTCAGATAGGCCTCGATCCCCTGCCCGAAGGGGCCGAAGAGGCTGATGAACACCCCCACCAGGGTCGCCACCCCCAGCACATTCAGGACGGCCCGCGGGGTCATGGGCCTGATCACTGGCGAAGCGTGAGCGGCGGAGGCCGCGATTTCGCGAACGGGAGGCGTCATCCGGCGTATCGGCGCTCGCCCATGGACGAAGAGGTCCCCAGAAACCCGACAGGAGATGCGCTGGCCAAGCGGGGCCGCGCACAGCTGGAGATAAAGGATGTCGTCTGTTTCGCAAACGCCGGTGAAGGCCCGCGGCGGCTTCGCCCGGTGGTTCGCTGTCTCGATGGCGGTGGTGGTGGTGATCCTGGGCCTCTCGCTGAACGGCGCCTGGCCCCACATCCTGCGGATCGCCGCTCGCGCCCGCCTGCACGCCCCCGACATGGCGCTATGGGACAGCCTGCCCCTGGCCATGAAACTGCATGTAGCTGGCGCGCTTTCGGCCCTCGTTCTTGGCGGAGCGCTGATGACCGTGCGCAAGGGCCGCCTCTTCCACCGCACCGCCGGGTGGGTCTGGGCCAGCCTGGTTTCCGTGGTCGCCGGATCGTCGCTGTTCATCACCAGCCTGAACCATGGGCGATGGTCCCTGCTGCACCTCTTCACCGGCTGGACCCTGATCATCCTGCCGTTGGCGGTGATCTGGGCCAAACGCCACAACGTCGCCCGCCACCGCCGCGCGATGATGGGCCTCTTCTATGGCGGGTTCGCCATCAACCTGTTCATAGCCTTCATCCCAGGCCGCACGATGTGGACGATGCTGTTCGGCTAAAAGATGCGCGGACCCGCGCCCGCATGCCAAGCTTCGGCCAAGTTCGGCGCGCATAGGGACGACTGACGGGGACCACCAAGGCCGATGGCCGAACTCATCTTCCATGATCCCACCGGGAAGCGCGCCCGGCTGATGCGGCTGACCGGCGGCCTCGTGGCCTCGGTCGCGGCGCTGCTGATCGCCGCCTTCTTTGCGACCCTGGCCTTCGCGCCGCGGTTGCCGACGCTCGCCCTGCAGGATCCGCACATCCTGCAGGCCCTGCACGTGGAGACCGCCCACCACCTGAGGGGACGGCAGAACTGGACCCGCATTCCGCATCCGCGCGGCCTGCAGACGGCCGCCGCCGCGCAGCCGCTCTCGATCGGCTTCTACGCCTCCTGGGACGAGACCTCACGCACCTCGCTGGCCAACCATGTGAACGATCTGGACGTCGTCTCGCCCCAGTGGATCGCGCTTCGCGGATCGGCGGGCGGCATCGACATCACCCTCGACGCCCAGGCCCGCGCCATCATCGCCCAGGCCAAGAAGCCGCCGTCGATCCTGCCCGGCGTGCACAACGCCAAGGACGGCGTCTGGAACGGGCCGATGGCCGACGCGCTGCTGTTGAACCCTGTTGCCCGCAAGGCCCTGATCGACAACCTCGTCACCGCCGCCCGGAAGCGGGGCTTTGCCGGCTATGTGTTCGACCTGGAGAACCTGTCGACGGCCGGCGCCCAGGCCTATCCCGGCCTGATCGCTGAGGCCCGCGCGGCCCTGAAACCGCTGGGTCGCGAGGTCTGGGTCACGGCGCCCTTTGACGACGAGACCTGGCCCTTCAAGCGGTTGCAGGCCGCCTCCGACGCCGTGGTCCTGATGGCCTACGACCAGCATTACGGCGGCGGCGATCCGGGGCCAGTGGCCGGTCAGGACTGGTTCGAGCAGGAACTGGCCATACGCATGGCCCAGCTGGATCCGAAGCACACCGTGCTGGCGCTGGGCGACTACGGCTACGACTGGACCCTGCCGGAAAAGGGCAAGCCCGGACACGCCGAGGCGATGACCTTCAACGATGCGGCCCAGACAGCGCACGACTCCGGCGCCCTGCCGCAGATGGACGAGGGCTCGCTCAACCCGACCTATGGCTACAAGGACGACCTCGGCCGCAGGCACGCCGTCTGGTTCCTCGATGCGCCGACGATCTACAACCAGATGAAGGTCGCCGACGGCTTCCGGCCGATGGGCTACGCCATCTGGCGGATGGGGGGCGAGGACCCGCTCCTCTGGAAGCTGATGCGTCACTCCTGGGGGCAGGTCCGCACCACCGGCCTCGACGTGTTGCAGCCGGGGGAGGACGTCAATTTCGACGGGACCGGCGAGGTCCTGCGGGTGGAGGACACGCCCACACCCGGCCGCCGCACCATGACCACCGATCCGGACACCGGCCTCATCGACGGCGAGGCCTACCGGGTCATGCCCACATCCTATGTGGTGCAGCGCTACGGCGCGCATCCGGGCTGGGTGGCCCTCACGTTCGATGATGGTCCTGACGGGCGCTGGACGCCGAAGATCCTCGACATCCTGAAGGCCAAGCACGCGCCCGCGACCTTCTTCGTGATCGGCAAGAACATGTCCGCCTTCCCGGGCCTGGTCGCCCGCGAGGTGCGCGAAGGCCACGACGTGGGCAACCACACCTGGACCCATCCCAATATCAGCGAGATTTCCCCGGCCCAGACCTCCGTCGAGCTGTCGGCCACCCAGCGGCTCTTCGAGACCATCACCGGCCGCTCCATGCGCCTGCTCAGGCCGCCGTTCTTCGGCGACGCCGAGCCGTCAACGCCGCGGGAGGTGGCGCCGCTGATGGCGGCCCAGGCCCAGGGCTACCTCACCGTCGGCCTGCGGATCGATCCTGACGACTGGAAGAAGCCCGACGCCAAGCTGATCGTCTCGCGCACGCTCGATCGCCTCGACGACAGGGTCCGCCAGGGCCAGGTGGTGCTGTTGCACGACTCGGGCGGCGACCGCAGCCGCACGGTCGAGGCCCTACCGGTGCTGATCGATGAGCTGCGGGCCCACGGCTACCGGCTGGTGACCATCGGCGATCTCGCCGGCATGACGTCGGCCCAGGCCATGCCGCCGGCCGCCCGCTCGGCCCCCGCCTTGCTGCTCGACCGCGTCGGCTTCGGCTTCTTCCACACGGTCGACGACGCGCTGGAGTTCCTGTTCATCGCCGCCATTGCGCTCGGCGTCGCGCGCCTGCTGGTGCTGGGGGTGCTGGCGCTGGTCCATCGCTTCCGGATCGAGGCGCGCACGCCGCCCATGCCGGACCAGGCCAACGGCGCGCTGATCAGCGTCCTGATCCCCTGCTTCAACGAGGAGAAGGTGATCGAGTCCTCCGTGCGACGGATCCTGGGTTCCAACTGGAAGAACCTCGAGATCCTGGTGCTGGACGACGGCTCGAAGGACGCCACCGCCGCGGTGGTGCGCAAGGCCTTCAAGGACGAGCCACGGGTCACGCTGATGACCTTCGAGAACGGCGGCAAGGCGCGCGCGCTGAACCGCGGCCTGGAGCGTGCGCACGGCGAGGTGGTGGTGGCGCTCGACGCCGACACCCTCTTCCCGCCCGACACCCTGGCGAAGCTGGTCCGCTGGTTCGCCGATCCCGCGGTCGGCGCCGTCGCCGGCAACGCCCTGGTCGGCAATCGCGGCAACCTGATCACCCGCTGGCAGGCGCTGGAATATATCACCGCCCAGAACCTGGAGCGCCGGGCGCTCGCCACCCTGGGCGCGGTCACCGTGGTCCCGGGCGCGGTCGGGGCCTGGCGGCGCGCGGCCCTCGACCTCCTGGGCGGCTATCCGGCCGACACCCTCGCCGAGGACCAGGACCTGACGATCGCCGTGCAGCGGGCCGGCTGGCGGGTGGAGTTCGATCCCGAGGCGCGGGCCTATACCGAGGCGCCGGACACCATCGGGGGCTTGCTGAAGCAGCGGTTTCGCTGGTCCTTCGGCACCCTGCAATGCATCTGGAAGCATCGCGCGGCGACCTTCGACGTGAAGCATCCGGTGCTGGGCTTCGTGGCCCTGCCGCAGATCTGGCTCTTCCAGATCGTGCTGACCGCGGTCGCCCCCCTGGTGGACCTGGCCATCGTCTGGGGCCTGGTCTCCAGCCTCTACAGTTTCCACTACCATCCGCTGGAGTGGTCGGCGGACGACCTGGTGCGGCCGCTCGCCTACTGGGCGGCCTTCATTTTCCTCGACCTCTCGGCCGGGGCGCTCGGCATGGCGCTGGAGCGGCGCGCGCCCTGGAGCGACCTGATCTGGATGCCGGTCCAGCGTTTCGGCTACCGCCAGCTCATGTACTACGTGGTGGTGAAGTCGATCGATGCGGCCCTGCACGGCGCCCGCGTTGGCTGGGGCAAGCTGGAGCGGCGCGCGACCGCGGCCTTCGAGGGCGTCGGCTGAGCCCCGGCGGCTCCCCCAAGGTGAGCTTCATTTAGCGATCTCACGCGGTTGTCATCGCTGGGAGCGGCGCCTATAACCGCCCCGCCTGCCGCCGAGGCACGGCCATCCCAAAAGCGTGCGCCCCAGGCCTCATGAACATCCACGAACACCAAGCCAAAGCTGTCCTTGCCGAGTTCGGCGTGGCGGTCCCCCGGGGCTATCCGGCCTTCACCGTCGACGAGGCCGTCAAGGCCGCCGAGCAGCTGGGGGGTCCGGTCTTCGTCGTGAAGTCCCAGATCCACGCCGGCGGCCGCGGCAAGGGCCGCTTCGAAGGCCTCGGCCCCGACGCCAAGGGCGGCGTCCGCGTGGTCAAGTCCGTCGAAGACGTGAAGACCAACGCCGCCGAGATGCTGGGCCGGGTGCTGGTCACGCACCAGACGGGCCCCAAGGGCAAGCAGGTGAACCGCCTCTACATCGAGGAAGGCGCCGCCATCGCCAAGGAATTCTACCTGTCGCTGCTGGTCGATCGCGAGACGAGCCGGGTCTCGGTGGTCGCCTCCACCGAAGGCGGCATGGACATCGAGGAGGTCGCCCACTCGACCCCCGACAAGATCCACACCTTCTCCATAGATCCCGCCACCGGCGTCTGGGCCCACCACGGCCGCACCCTGGCCGGCTCGCTGGGCCTCAAGGGCGACCTCGCCAAACAGGCCGCCAAGCTGCTCGGCCAGCTCTATGCGGCCTTCGTCGCCAAGGACATGGCGATGCTGGAGATCAATCCGCTGATCGTCACCGCCGACGATCAGCTGCGCGTCCTCGACGCCAAGGTGTCGTTCGATTCCAACGCCCTCTATCGCCATCCGGACATCGTGCTCCTGCGCGACGAGACCGAGGAGGACCCCAAGGAAACCGAGGCCGCCAAGTTCGACCTCAGCTACATCGCCCTCGACGGCGAGATCGGCTGCATGGTCAACGGCGCGGGCCTGGCCATGGCCACGATGGACATCATCAAGCTCTATGGCGCTGAGCCGGCGAACTTCCTGGACGTGGGCGGCGGCGCCGACGAGGCCAAGGTCACCGCGGCCTTCAAGATCATCATCGCCGACCCCAACGTGAAGGGCATCCTGGTCAATATCTTCGGCGGCATCGCCCGCTGTGACGTCCTGGCCAAGGGCGTCATCGCCGCGGTCAAGCAGGTGGGTCTGCAGGTTCCCCTGGTGGTCCGCCTGGAAGGCACCAACGCCGAGCTCGGCAAGAAGATCATCAACGAGAGCGGCCTGAACGTGATCGCCGCCAACGACCTCTCCGACGGGGCCGAGAAGATCGTGAAAGCCGTGCGGGGCGCTGCGTGAACCGTTTCGCCGCCCTGTTGAGTGCGGCGGCCATCCTCGCGGCTCCGGCCGCGCAGGCGGAAGACCTGTATGCCTCGTTCCAGTCGCTGTGCGTCGGCACGCATGGTCAGGCCGCGCCGTCGTTGGCCGTGGCCGCCTCAGCTGGCTGGATGCCGATGCCCGATTCGCTCGTCCAGCAGTTCGCGGGCGGCAGCGAGTTCAAGGATGTCCAGGGGCGCATCCGGTCCAGCAGCTCCAGTATGGAGATCATGCTCATCGCCCGGATGGAAGGGAAGATTCGCCAGCTTCCCGTCCGCCTGCAGATCTGCGCTGTCGCGTCCATGCCGCCAGACGCCGCCGTAAGCGCGAAACTGACCGACTGGGTCGCCGTTCCGTCCAGCGATGAGCTCAGCGAGGGCGCCCGCACGGGCTATGTGTTCACCGACGAAGCAGGCCAGCATCACGCCATCAGCTCGGATCGGGCTGAAGCGCTCAAATTGATCCGCGGCGGCCGTCTAGTCGTCGCCGCCATCCAGCAAGACAAGCAGATGTCGATGGCGATGTATGCCATCCCCAGCATTTCTGAGAGCCCCTGACCGCGCATGTCGATCCTGATCAACAAAGCCACCCGCGTCATCTGCCAGGGCATCACCGGCGCCCAGGGGACCTTCCACACCGAACAGGCGATCGCCTACGGGACCAAGATGGTCGGCGGGGTCACCCCCGGCAAAGGCGGAACCACCCACGTGGGCCTGCCGGTGTTCGACACCGTCGCCGAAGCCATCCGTCAGGAAGGCGCCGACGCCAGCGTGATCTATGTCCCGCCGCCCTTCGCCGCGGACTCCATCCTGGAAGCCATCGACGCGGAGATCCCGCTGATCATCTGCATCACCGAGGGCATCCCGGTGGCCGACATGGTGCGGGTGAAGCGCTCCCTCTCCGGCTCGAAATCCAGGCTGATCGGGCCCAATTGCCCGGGCGTGCTGACCCCCAATGAGTGCAAAATAGGCATCATGCCGGGGAACATCTTCCGCAAGGGATCGGTGGGCGTTGTTTCCCGCTCCGGCACCCTTACCTATGAGGCGGTGTTCCAGACCACTCAAGTTGGCCTTGGCCAGACCACGGCCGTGGGCATCGGCGGCGACCCCGTGAAGGGCACCGAGTTCATCGACATGCTCGACATGTTCCTGAAGGACCCGGAGACCGAGTCGATCATCATGATCGGCGAGATCGGCGGTTCGGCCGAGGAGGACGCGGCCGAGTTCATCAGGAATTCACCAAACAAGAAGCCTATGGTCGGCTTCATCGCGGGACGCACCGCGCCGCCTGGACGGCGCATGGGTCACGCTGGCGCCATCATCTCCGGCGGCAAGGGCGGAGCCGAGGACAAGATCGCTGCGATGGAAGCCGCGGGCATCCGCGTCTCCCCGTCTCCGGCGAAGCTCGGTGAAACCCTGCTGGAAGTGCTCAAGGGCGCCTAGGCGAGGCAATTTAGACGTAAGAGCTGTCCGCGCTCGGCTCCTCCTCAGAAGCTTTCGCGGTCCCGGCTCGGGAAAGCGGACGACATGGCGGACGACGCAGGTCTGATCAATGAGGTGCTCGCCGAGACCTCGTTCCTCTACGGCGGCAACGCGGCCTTCGTGGAAGACCTCTATGCGCAGTGGTCGGCGGACCCCAATTCGGTCGATCCTTCCTGGCGGGCCTTCTTCGCGTCGCTGAGCGACTCCGCCGGCGACGTCCAGCGCGCCGCCCGCCAGCCTGCGTGGACCCCGGTCGCCGCGCCCGCCGCGCGGCCCGAATGGCTCTCCGCGGTCGACGGCATGTGGCCGGCCGTCGAGGCCAAGGTCGGCGCGAAGATCGCCGAGCGTGCCCCTGCCGCCAGCACCGACGCCGTCCGCGCCGCCACCCTGGATTCGCTGCGCGCCATCATGATGATCCGCGCCTACCGGATGCGCGGCCACCTGAAGGCCAACCTTGACCCGCTGGGCATCGCCACCACGCCTGGCGACGCCTCCGAACTCGATCCCGCGACCTATGGTTTCTCGGAAGCCGACTTCGACCGCCCGATCTTCCTGGACTTCGTGCTGGGCCTCGAGACCTCCACGATCCGCGAGATCCTCGACATCCTGCGGCGCACCTACTGCGGCAATGTCGGCGTGCAGTACATGCACATCTCCGATCCCAAGGAGAAGGGCTGGCTGCAGGCCCGCATCGAGGGCCGCGACAAGGAGATCGTCTTCACCAAGGAGGGCAAGGTCGCCATCCTCAAGAAGCTGATCGAGACCGAAGGCTTCGAGAAATTCCTCCACCGCCGCTTCCCCGGCACCAAGCGCTTCGGCCTCGACGGCGGCGAGAGCATGGTCCCGGCGCTGGAACAGATCATCAAGCGCGGCGGCGCGCTGGGCGTGAAGGACATCGTCGTCGGCATGCCGCACCGGGGGCGCCTGAACGTGCTCGCCGCGGTGATGGGCAAGCCCTACCAGGTGATCTTCCACGAGTTCCAGGGCGGCTCTTCGCTGCCCTCCGACGTCGAGGGTTCCGGCGACGTGAAGTATCACCTGGGCGCCTCGTCGGACCGCGAGTTCGATGGCAACAGCGTCCACCTGTCGCTCACCGCCAACCCGAGCCACCTGGAGATCGTCAATCCGGTGGTGATCGGCAAGGTCCGCGCCAAGCAGGCCTTCGACCTGCGCCAGAACCCGGGCGCCGGGCGCAGCCACGTCCTGGCGCTGCTGATGCACGGCGACGCGGCCTTCGCCGGCCAGGGCGTGGTGGCCGAGTGCTTTGCGCTGTCGCAACTGCGCGGCTACGGCGTCGGCGGCTCGATCCACTTCATCGTCAACAACCAGATCGGCTTCACCACCAGCCCGAAGAACAGCCGCTCGTCGCCCTATCCGTCCGACGTGGCGCTGATGGTCGAGGCGCCGATCTTCCACGCCAACGGCGACGATCCGGAAGCCGTGGTGTTCGCCGCCAAGGTCGCCACCGAGTACCGCCAGCAGTTCGGCAAGGACGTGGTGGTCGACATGTTCTGCTACCGCCGGTTCGGTCACAACGAAGGTGACGACCCGACGATGACCCAGCCTTTGATGTACGCGAAGATCAAGGAACACCCGTCCGTCCGCGACCTCTACGCCACCCGCCTGGTCAAGGAGGGCGCCGCCACGCAAGAAGAGGTCGACGGCTGGATCGCCGAGTTCGACGCCTTCCTCGACGCCGAGTTCGACTCGGGCAAGGCCTATCACGCCGACAAGGCCGACTGGCTGGACGGCAAGTGGTCGGGCCTGAAGCTGCCCGGCTCGGAAGAGAGCGGCGTCACCGGGGTTTCCCGGCAGAAGCTGCTCGACCTCGGGCGCAAGATCACCACCATCCCCGAGCGGATCGCGGTCCACAAGACCGTCGAGCGGGTGGTCGCCAGCCGCCGCGAAGCCATCGAAAAGGGCGAGGGTCTGGACTGGTCGACGGCCGAGGCCCTGGCCTTCGCCACCCTGCTGGACCAGGGCTATCCGGTGCGCCTCTCCGGCCAGGACAGCGTGCGCGGGACCTTCACCCAGCGCCACTCCGGGATCGTCGACCAGAAGACCGAGGAGATCTACTTCCCGCTCCGCAACCTCGGCGCCAGCCAGGCGCACTTCGAGGCGCTGGACTCCGCGCTCTCGGAAGAGGCGGTGCTGGGCTTTGAATACGGCTTCTCGCTCACCGATCCCAATACGCTCGACATGTGGGAAGGCCAGTTCGGCGACTTCGCCAACGGCGCGCAGGTGGTCATCGACCAGTTCATCTCATCCGGCGAGCGCAAGTGGCTCAGGATGAGCGGCCTGGTCATGCTGCTGCCGCACGGCTACGAAGGGCAGGGCCCCGAGCACTCTTCGGCCCGCCTCGAACGGTTCCTGCAGCTCTGCGCCGAAGACAACCTGCAGATCGTCCATCCGACGACCCCGGCCAACTATTACCACGCGCTCCGCCGCCAGATGATCCGCGAGTTCCGCAAGCCGCTGATCGTGATGACGCCCAAGAGCCTGCTGCGTCACAAGCGAGCGGTCTCCGACCTCGCCGACCTTGCCGAGGGCTCCAGCTTCCACCGGGTGATGATCGACGGGGCCGAGGCCGGCTGCGACGTCGGCGGCGTGACGCTGGCGTCCGACGACAAGATCAAGCGCATCATCCTCTGCTCGGGCAAGGTCTACTTCGACCTGATCGAGCAGCGGGCCAAGTCGGGCCGCGACGACGTCTATGTCCTGCGCCTGGAACAGTTCTATCCCTGGCCGCTGAAGTCGCTGTCCAATGTGCTCAAGCGCTTCAAGAACGCCGAGCTGGTCTGGTGCCAGGAAGAGCCCAAGAACATGGGCGGCTGGACCTTCGTCGACCCGTGGCTGGAGCTCACCCTGGAGCGGATGAGCATCAAGGCCAAGCGGGCCCGCTACGTCGGCCGCCCGGCCTCGGCCTCCACCGCCGCCGGGCTGATGAGCCGCCACCTGAAAGAACTCGACGCCTTCCTCACGGAAGCCTTCGCCTGACGCCGTCCGAACTTTGTTTGTGTCTCTGTAGTATCCAAGGAGCTCTTCCCCATGGCCGACATCATGACGCCAGCACTGGGCGAGTCCGTCACCGAAGCCACGGTGGCGCGCTGGACCAAGAAGGCCGGCGACGCGGTGCGCAAGGACGAGATCCTGGTCGAGCTGGAAACCGACAAGGTGAGCCTCGAGGTCGCCTCACCGTCGGACGGGGTGCTCTCCGAGATCACCGCCGCGGAAGGCGCGACCATCGCGCCCGGCGCGCTCCTGGGCAAGATCACCGACGGCGCCGCCGCGCCCAAGGCCAGCGGGGCCAAGGCCGCGCCGGCTCCGGCGCCTGAACCCGTCGCCGCCAAGGCCGCCCCCGCCGCCGCCGAACCTGTGCTCGCCCCATCGGCCCAGCGCGTGGTCGCCGAGAACAAGCTCGGGACCGGCGCCATCACCGGTTCCGGCAAGGACGGCCGCATCACCAAGGGTGACGCGCTGGCCGCCCTCGACGCCCGGGCCAAGGCCCCCGCCGCGCCGGCCGCGCCCTCCGCGCCGCGCGAAGTGCATGAGCGCGAGGAGCGGGTCCGCATGACCCGGCTGCGCCAGACCATCGCGCGCCGGCTGAAGGAAGCCCAGAACAACGCCGCCATGCTGACCACCTTCAACGAGGTGGACATGAGCGCGATCATGGCGATCCGGGCCCAGTACAAGGATGCGTTCGAAAAGACCCACGGGGTGAAGCTCGGCTTCATGGGCTTCTTCGTGAAGGCCTGCATCCACGCCCTGAAGATGGTCCCGGACGTCAACGCGGAGATCGACGGCACGGACCTGATCTACAAGAACCACTACGACATCGGCGTCGCGGTCGGCACCGAGAAGGGCCTCGTGGTCCCGGTGGTGCGCGACGCCGACGCCATGAGCCTGGCCGATGTGGAAAAGGCCATCGGCGCGCTCGGCAAGAAGGCCCGTGACGGCCAGCTGGCGCTGGAGGACCTGCAGGGTGGCACCTTCACCATCTCCAACGGCGGGGTCTATGGCTCGCTGATGTCGACGCCGATCCTGAACGCGCCGCAATCGGGCATTCTCGGCATGCACAAGATCCAGGACCGGCCGATGGCGATCGGCGGCCAGGTGGTGATCCGGCCGATGATGTACCTGGCGCTCAGCTACGACCACCGTGTGGTCGATGGCCAGGGCGCGGTGACCTTCCTGGTCCACGTCAAGGAAGCTCTGGAAGACCCGCAGCGCCTGTTGCTGGACATCTGACGGGAACAGTCTGCTTTCCCCGCGGGTTGCCCTCACGACTGTGGGGGCCGTCGCAACCGGAAGGCAGTCTATGTCCCATTTGAAGTTCGTCACCGCCGCGGCCGCGGCCGCCCTGAGCCTTGCGCTCGGCGCCTGCAGCACGATGAAGTCGGACGATGCCAGCTCCAGCGGCGCCAACAGTTCGACGACGGAAAAGAGTTCGCCCTCGTCCAGTACAACGCCATCCACGACAACGCCGTCCGACCCCGAGACGCCGACGCCGGACGCCTCGTCGCCGCACTGAATCTGGACAGCCGGGCGGCTGCGGCCCAGTCTCGCCGCATGGCCCTCGCCGAAGTCGCCCGGTTCCTCGACCTGACCGAAGCCCAGACCGCGGCGGCGGCGTTGCGCGCCTCGGGCGTCCAGGTCTTCCTGCAGAACGAAAACTGGGGCCAGACCGAGGCCTATCTGCAACTGGCCATGGGCGGTTTCCGCCTGTGGGCGCCTGAGGAAGACGCCGCAGCGGCGCGAGCGTTCGTTGCAGCTTGCCGCGCGGAACCCTCGGAGATCGCGCCGCAGGGCGGGGCGGCGCAAGCCGTGGCCGGCGTGGGCCTGGCGCTGCTTCTCGGTCCGGCGGCGGGCTTCATCGCGGCTGCTTTCCGCCGCCGTGGCGGGCGTCTGGCCAAAGACGCCTGAAAGCGGAGCCGCGCGGCTCGCCTCCCGCGCAAAATGTCTATATCTGGGCCCGCAAATCCCGAGCAGGCAGAACCCCCCCATGGCCCAGTACGACGTCATCATCATCGGAGGCGGCCCCGGTGGCTACAACGCCGCGATCCGCGCGGGCCAGTTGGGCCTGACGGTCGCTTGCGTCGACAAGGGCGTCGACGGGGGGACGGTGCTCGGCGGCACCTGCCTGAACGTTGGCTGCATGCCCTCCAAGGCGCTGCTGCACGCTTCGGAGATGTTCGCCGCCGCCAACGGCGAGTTCGCCAAGCTGGGCATCGAGGTGACGCCCAAGCTCAACCTGACCCAGATGATGGCCCAGAAGGCCGAGTCGGTGACCGCGCTCACCAAGGGCATCGAGTACCTGTTCAAGAAAAACAAGGTCGACTGGCTGCAGGGCTCGGGCGCCATCGCCGGAGCCGGCAAGGTCGAGGTCACCGCCGCGGACGGGTCGAAGGAGACCCACGAGGCCAGCAACATCGTCATCGCCACCGGCTCGGAACCGTCGCCGCTGGCCGGAGTCGAGGTGGACCAGAAGCGCATCGTGGATTCCACCGGCGCGCTGTCGCTGACCGAGGTGCCGAAGAGCCTGCTGGTGATCGGCGCCGGCATCATCGGCCTGGAACTGGGCTCGGTCTGGAATCGCCTGGGCGCCAAGGTGACCGTGGTGGAGTTCCTCGACCGCATCACGCCCGGCATGGACGCCGAGACCGCCAAGACCTTCCAGCGGTCGCTGACCAAGCAGGGGATGACCTTCAAGCTGGCCTCGAAGGTCACCGGCGCCAAGGCGTCGAAGTCCGGCGTGACCCTGACCGTCGAGCCGGTGGCCGGCGGCGCGGCCGAGACGCTGGAGGCCGACTATGTCCTGCTGGCCATCGGGCGCAGGCCCTACACTCAAGGGCTCGGCCTCGACACGGTGGGCATCGCGCCCGACAAGCGCGGCTTCATCGAGACCGACCACTGGAAGACCTCGGCCCCCGGCGTCTGGGCGATCGGCGACGTGACGCACGGCCCCATGCTGGCCCACAAGGCCGAGGATGAGGCGGTCGCCTGCATCGAAACCATCGCCGGCAAGGCGGGCCACGTGAACTATGGGATCATCCCGAGCGTCGTCTACACCTCGCCCGAGGTCGCCTGGGTGGGCAAGACCGAGGAGGAGCTGAAGGCCGAGGGCCGCGCCTACAAGGCCGGCAAGTTCCCCTTCATCGCCAACAGCCGCGCCAAGATCAACCATGAGACCGAGGGCTTCATCAAGGTCCTGGCCGACGCGGTCACCGACGAAGTGCTGGGCGTCCACATGATCGGGCCTTCCGTCTCCGAGATGGTCGGCGAATACTGCGTGGCGATGGAGTTCAAGGCCGCCTCCGAGGACATCGCCCGCACATGCCACCCGCACCCGACCCGCTCCGAAGCGCTGCGCCAGGCGGCGATGGGCGTCGGCGGCTGGACCATGCAGGCCTGACCCCGGCCCTGGAGGTCAGGCGCGCGCGGCCGGAGGAGCTGGGCGTCTGCGCCCACCTCTATGTGAAGGTGCTGCGCGAGACCTTCACCTGGCTGCCGGCGGAGCGGCACCGCGAAGAGGACTTCTTCCGCGCCGCCCGCGAGGAGGAGATCTATGTGGCCGTGCACAAGGGCGCGATCCTCGGCCTCGCCGCGCTCTATCGCCCGCAGAGCTTCCTGCATTCGCTCTATGTGGACGTGCGCGGCCTGGGCGTCGGCGCAGCCCTGCTGGCCCATCTGACCGCAATCGCCGACGGTCCACTGTCCCTGAAGGTGCAGGAGCCCAATGCCCGGGCCCGCGCCTTCTACGCCCGCGAAGGCTTCGTCTGCATCGAGCACGGACGCGATCCGGGCTCCGAGGTCGCCTGGCTGCGACTGGTGAGGGAAACTTAATTAGGCGAGGCCGGGTTGAACTGTCAGCCTGCGCCATCCGAAGCGCAATGGAGAGAGCGCCATGATCGCCATGCTCCTGGCCGCCCAGCTATCCGCAGCAAGCGTTGGCGGCATGCAGGCCGACGGCGGCCTCCCCGACGTTCGTCTTCGCGTGGCGCTGACCGCCACCAGGAATGGCCTGCCTGTGCAGCCCCAGGTCATCTGCCAGCCACAGGGTGCGATGCAGACATCCGGTCCCGCGCTGCTTCTGCGGCCGCAGGACCGCAAGAACCTTCGAGTGCAGAAGCTGGCCGACCTGCCCAAGGCCAACAAGGAAGTCGCGGTCGCGCGGACCATCGGCGGCTGCGCCGTGCCGGTGGGCATCCGCTACAGCGTCGAAGGCGACGGCCGGTTCGCCAAGGGCAAATAGCCGCTCAGGCGTGCGGGTGCGCCTTCGAATAGGCGCTGAGCAGGGCGGCCGCATTGACCTCCGTGTAGCGCTGGGTCGTGGACAGCGAGGCGTGGCCCAGCAGTTCCTGGATCGAGCGCAGGTCCGCGCCCGCGCCCAGCAGGTGCGTCGCAAAGGAGTGGCGCAGCGCATGCGGCGTGGCGCTGGCCGGCAGGCCGAGACGGCCCCTGAGATTCTGCACAGTCGCCTGCACATGGCGCGGCGACAGCGGCCCGCCCCGTTTGGCGCGGAACAGCGCCTCGTCGGGGCCTAGCGCAAACGGCGCCTCGGCCAGGTAGGCGTCGATGGCCTCGCGCACGGCGGGCAGCACAGGGACCAGCCGGGTCTTCGAGCCCTTGCCGATGATCCGCAGGGTGTCCGGGACCGGCGCGTCGGAGCGTTTCAGCGACAGGGCCTCGGAGATCCGCAGGCCGCAGCCGTAGAGCAGGGTCAGCACCGCCTGGTCGCGGGCGATCTCCCAGTCTTCGCGGTCGGGATTGAAGGCCGGCTCGGCGATCATGCCGATGGCCTGATCCTCGGTGACGGGCCGGGGCGCGCCCGGTTTCACGCGGGGGCCGCGGACGAGCGCGATGGCGGCGTTGGGGCTGTCCAGGCGGCGATCCAGGAAGCGGTGGAAGGTGCGGATGGCGGAGAGCGCCTGGCTGAGCGAGCGAGGCGAGAGCGGCTTGTCGCCCTGGCGCAGGTGGGCGAGCCAGGCGCGGACCTCGCCGGCCGAGACCTCGGCGAGGGTCGCCACCGTGATCGCCTCGCCGCGGTGCTGTTCGAGGAAGGCGATGTAGCGGCGCGCCGCGAAGCCATAGGCCTCCAGCGTGCGGGGCGACGACCGCCGCTCATGGGTCAGGTGCTCCAGCCAGAGCGCCAGAGCTTCCCGCCCCATCATTTTGGAAAACGGGTCATCAGAGGATCGGCCAGCGCTCGGCGGTGCGCTCGACCACGCGGGCCAGGAAGGCGACCAGCTCGGTTCCCATGTCCTCGGTGAAGCCCTCGGGATCGGTCGAGCCGAACGCCAGCAGCGCCTCGCGCGACGGCTCCCAGATCGCCATGCGGACCATGGCCATGGACTTGATGGTTTCCGACCGCTCGCCGAAGAGGCCGAGGGCGGTGGGCGCAAAGCCCATGCGGGCCAGCCGCTGCTGGCCGCCCAGGATCATGTCCACCTGGCCCTCGACCAGCATCTTCCAGCCGGCCGGCGGGCGGTCCTCGGTCTCGAGTGCGATGATCCCGGCGGCGAGGCCGAAGCGCTGTTGCGCCAGATCGTCGACGCGGCGGGCGAGGTCGGAGTGGTTGCGGCTGTCCAGAAGGTCGACGACGGCGCCGTGGGTCTGGGCCTGGGCCGAGAAATTGGCGCGCGCGGTTTCCTCGATCTGCTGGCGCTGATCGGCCTCGCGCTGATGGGCGGCGTGGACGCGCGCCATCACGGCCGGTCCGAAGTCCACGACATTGCCGGCGGCGACCTTCAGGCCCAGCTCATCCAGCAGGCCGCCGTCGTCGCGCAGAAAATCGGGATTGTCCGAGAGGAAACGCCGCACGGCGACAGGCTCCAGTGGGGCTTCCGCAATGCCGCCCTGTGAACCGTCCATGTGCGTTCCCTCAAGCCTTACAGGATGGACTGGCCCGTCTTGGCCCAGTCGCTCATGAACTGATCAAGGCCCCGTTCGGTTAACGGGTGCTTGAAGAGGGCGTTAAACACGTCGGGCGGAATGGTGGCGCAATCCGAGCCCGCCATGGCCGCGGCGGCCACGTGGCCGGGACTGCGGATCGAGGCGGCGAGGATCTCGGTGTCGAAGTCGTAGTTGTCATAGATGGCGCGGATCTCGACGATCAGGTCCATACCCTCGGCGCCGTGGTCGTCCAGCCGGCCGATGAACGGCGAGATGTAACTGGCGCCTGCCTTGGCGGCGAGCAGCGCCTGGGCCGCCGAGAAGCACAGGGTGACGTTGGTGGCGATCCCCTCGTGGGCGAATTCGCGCACGGCGATCAGGCCGTCGCGGGTCAGCGGCACCTTGACCACGACGTTCGGAGCGATGGAGGCCAGCTTGCGGCCCTCGTCCAGCATGCCGGCGGTGTCCATGGCGGCCACTTCGGCGCTGACCGGGCCCTCGACGGCGTCGCAAATCTCGGCGATGACCTGCAGCATGGGACGGCCGGACTTGGCGATCAGGGTGGGGTTGGTGGTGACGCCGTCCACCAGGCCGGTCATGGCCAGGTCCCGAAGAACGGCCACGTCGGTGGTGTCGAGGAAAAGCTGCATCGGTGAGACCTTGATTGTGTGTGCGGTGCTTGTAGCCGGTGGCGGCGCAAGCGCAAAAGCCTCCTCATGAGCCGCATCGCCTCCGTCCTGCTGCCTATGCCCCTGCCGGAGGCCTTCGACTACGCCGAGCCCGAAGGGATGGGCCTGCAGCTGGGCGACCAGGTGGCCGCGCCGCTCGGCCCGCGCCTGTTGCGCGGCGTGGTGGTGGCCCTGCGCGAGGCTGCCGGCGGCAACCGGCCGCTGAAGCCTGTCGAGGGCATCCTCGATGAACACCGCCTGCCGCCCAACACCGTCGAATTCATCCAGTGGGCGGCGCGCTATGCGGTCGATGCGCCAGGGTCGCCGCTGGCCATAGCGCTGCGGGGCGCGCGAGCGCAGAAGCCGCGGCCGGTCCGCGTCGTCGACGTGACAGGCGCTGAGCCCGCGCGCCTCACGCCCGCCCGGGCCAAGGTGCTCGAGACGGCCAAGGCGCAGCTGCTCAGCCCACCGGACCTGGCGCGGGCCGCCGGCGTCTCATCCGGTGTGGTCAAGGCGCTGCTGGACGAGGGCGTGCTCGCGGTGCGGCTGGTGGAGGCGCAGGCGCGGTTCGACGAGCCCGACCCGGCCCGGCCGGGCGCCACGCTCAACGCCAGCCAGGCCGCGGCGGCGAGCGCGCTCAAGTCCATGCTGGACGAGGGCGGCTTCAACGTCGCCCTGCTGGACGGCGTCACCGGCTCGGGCAAGACCGAGGTCTATCTGGAGGCCGCCGCCTCAATCCTCGCCGCCGACCCGACGGCGCAGGTGCTTATCCTGCTGCCCGAGATCGCGCTGACCCAGGCGGTGATCGCCCGCGTCACCGAGCGCTTCGGCGCCCAGCCGGGCGAGTGGCACTCCGACCTCGCCCCGCCGGCGCGCCGCCGGGTCTGGGAGGCGGTGGCCTACGGCCGCTGCCGGATCGTGGTGGGCGCGCGCTCGGCGCTCTTCCTGCCGTTCCCCAACCTCAAGCTGATCGTCGTCGACGAGGAGCACGACGCCTCCTTCAAGCAGGAGGAGGGCTTCATCTATCACGCCCGCGACCTGGCGGTGGTGCGGGCGCGGATCGAAGGCGCGGGCGCGATCCTGGCCTCGGCCACGCCGTCGCTGGAGACCCTGCGCAACGCCGAGGCCGGACGCTACCGGTGGCTAAGGCTCTCCGCCCGCCACGGGACCGCGCAGCTGCCCGACATAGAGCTCATTGACCTGCGCGAGGCGCCCCCCGAGCACGGCCGCTGGCTGTCGCCGCCCCTGGTCAAGGCCATGGGCGAGACCTTCGCGCGGGGCGAACAGACCCTGCTCTTCCTCAACCGGCGGGGCTATGCGCCGCTCGTCCTCTGCAAGGCCTGCGGCGAACGGATGACCGCGCCGGACACCGATAGCTGGCTGGTTGAGCACCGCTATTCCGGCCGCCTGGTCTGTCACCTGACCGGCTTCTCGATGGCCAAGCCCAAGGCCTGCCCGCACTGCGGGGCGCATGACAGCCTGGTCTCCATCGGCCCGGGGGTGGAGCGGGTGGAGGAGGAGGCGCGCAGCCTCTTCCCGGAAGCCCGCGTCTCGGTTTTCTCCTCCGATACGGCGTTCGACGCCCGCGAGGCGCGCCGCATGATCGAGGCGATGGCCGAGGGCCACATCGACATCCTGGTGGCGACCCAGGCGGCGGCCAAGGGCCACAATTTCCCGCACCTGACCCTGGTGGGCGTGGTCGACGCGGACCTGGGTTTGCGCGGCGGCGACCTGCGCGCGGCCGAGCGCACCTACCAGCTGCTGGCCCAGGCGACGGGTCGGGCGGGCCGCCGCGACCAGCCCGGCAGGGCGCTGCTGCAGACCTGGGCGCCCGAGCACGCCGTCATGCAGGCTTTGCGGGCCCAGGATCGCGACGCCTTCGTGGCCGCCGAGATGGCCGAACGCGAGCTGGCCGGCCTGCCGCCGTTCGGGCGGCTGGCGGCGGTGATCGCCTCGGGCGTCGATCCGGTGCAACTCGACGCCTTCGTCCGCGCCATGGCCCAGGCTGCGCCCAATTCGGAGGGGGTCGAGGTCTATGGCCCGGCCGACGCGCCGCTCGGTCTGATCCGGGGCCGCCGGCGCAAACGCTTCCTGGTCCGCGCCGACCGCAGCGTCGACCTCTCGGCCTATATGGCCACCTGGCGCGCGCGGGTCCGCCCACCCGCCTCCGTGCGGGTCGCCATCGACATCGACCCCTACAGTTTCCTCTAGAAGCGCGGCTTCCCGCTAATGCAGGGTTTTCGTGGCGCGTTCGGCCTCGCGCTTCTTCCGGTTGGCGCGGCGCGCGGCCATGTTCAGGCCCTCGACCAGGCCGGAAAAGGCCATGGCGGCATAGATGTAGCCCTTGGGCACATGCACGCCGAAGCCGTCGGCGATCAGGGTGGCCCCGATCATCAGCAGGAAGCCCAGCGCCAGCATCACCACGCTGGGGTTGTCGTGGATGAAACGGGCCAGCGGCCCGGAGGCCACCAGCATGAGGCCCACGGCGATGATCACCGCGGCCATCATGATCGGCAGGTGCTCGGTCATGCCCACCGCCGTCAGGATCGAGTCGATCGAGAAGACGATGTCGAGCGCCAGGATCTGCACGATCGCCGCGCCGAAGCCGATGCCCTTGTGGCCCTTCTTGTCCAGCAGGTCGTCGGTGGCTTGCGTATCCATGGTGTGGTGGATCTCGCTGGTGGCCTTCCAGACCAGGAACAGGCCCCCGGCGATCAGGATGAGGTCGCGCCAGGAGAAGGCCATGTCGATCAGCGCATGGCCGTCCTCGCCCATGGGCGTCGGGAACGGCAACTCGAAGACCGGCTTGGTCAGGCTCACGATGAAGGCCAGCATCGAAAGCAGGCCCAGCCGCATGATCAGCGCCAGGCTGATGCCGATCCGCCGCGCCCGGTCGCGCGTGGCCTCGGGCAGCTTGTTGGAAAGGATCGAGATGAACACCAGGTTGTCCACGCCCAGGACCACCTCCATCACCACCAGGGTGACGAGCGCCACCCAGGCGGCCGGGCTGGTCACCAGCGCTGCAAGCTCTCCCATGGGGTCTTCAAGGCTCCTGAGTCCGTGTTTCAGCCTTCTATCTGATCCCTCGCCGGGAGCCAGCGGAGACGTCCACAGACCCCCGGCGCCCGATTTCCGGGCGGGTTTTTAGCGGGGCTGCCTGAATCGCAATCTTGTGAACCGAAAGGGGGCGCAATTCGCGTGGCGCGCGAAAACAGGGGCCGGGCGCGTGAGCTCTTGTTTCAGCTCGTTACAGGCGCGTGATCCCAAGTTCGGACCGCATCTATAAATGTATAGATGAGAACAGGTAAGCGTCACCGATAGACTGAAATTCGCCCGGAAGCCGAACCGGGTGGGATTGGTATCTTGGCAAGCCCAAATTCATTCACATATTTTGCTTGTCAACTCTCGAAGTTCGCAACTATTCGGCGAAATCCCCTTCGCAGGGGTCGGGATAGACGCCATGCGACGTGCCGCCACGGCCGTTTAATCCCTCTTTACTCAATGCGGGATAAGGTTACTCCTTACGACGTTGCGTCGGGGAGATGCTCTCACATGCCGAAACGGACGAGGTCCCTCTGGGGGTCCCTAGCCGTCGCGCTCGTTATGAGCCTCGCGCCGACGGCGGGGGCCGTGGCGGACACCTACTGGCAATGCGTGCCGTTCGCACGCCTGGTTTCCGGGATTCAGATCTTCGGCGACGCCTATACCTGGTGGCGGCAGGCCATCGGCAAGTACGAGACCGGCTTCCAGCCCAAGGCGGGCGCCGTGCTCTGCTTCAAGCCCACCGCGCGCATGCGTCTGGGCCACGTGGCCGTGGTCAGCCAGGTGCTCACCGACCGCATCGTCCAGATCACCCACGCCAACTGGTCGCCCATCGAGGGCTCGCGCGGCAAGGTCGAGAAGGACGTGACCCTGGTCGACGTCTCCCCGCAGGGCGACTGGAGTCAGGTCAAGGTCTGGTACGACCCCAACCGCGACCTCGGCGGCTCCACCTATTCGACGGAGGGCTTCATCTATCCGGACGCCAAGGCCAAGGTCCTGGCCTCCAGCGGTCTCTCGACGGCGGAAAACACCGCCATCGCCATGGCCCAGTCCGCCGCCAACCAGATGGCTTCGGCCGTCCGTCCCGGCGCCGGCCCGCTGCAACTGCTCAGCCAGGCGGCCGACGCGTCGGACCGCATCGGCGCCCTGATCGCGGCGGCGACCCGTGGCGACGCCAAGGGCGACCAAGGCAACTGATCCTTCGCAGGGACGATTGACGGCTCCGGCGGACAGCCTCACCTAGAGCTGTTCTTCGGAGAGCCGTATGCTCAACCTGCTGCGGCGCGGCGCGCCGGGATTCGACCCTCAGACCCCCACGACCGGCTGGCGTCCGCCTGAGGACGCCGTCTGGATCGACCTGAAGAATCCGACGCGCGACGAGGAGCTCGCCGTCGAGGCTGCGCTCGGCCTTGAGTTGCCGACCGTCGAGGAAATGGCGGCGCTGGAGCCCTCCAGCCGCCTCTACCAGGAGCATGGCGCGACCTTCATGACCGCGACCCTGCTGTCGCACGCGGAGGCCGGGCCGAAAAGCGTGCCGGTGACCTTCGTGCTCGCCAAGGGCCTGCTGGTCACCATCCGCTACGACGAGCTGCGCGCCTTCTCGGTCTTCGCCGAGCGCGCGCCGGCCGCCGGCCTGTCCAGCGGATCCTCGGCCCTGCTGGGCCTGCTGGACGCCGTCGTCCAGCGGCTGGCCGAGGTGCTGGACGCGCGGGGCGACAGCGTCGAGGCCGCCTCGGCCGCCATCTTCGACCGCCCCAACAACAAGCGCTTCGAGGAACTGCTGACCGAGCTCGCCCGCGCGCAGTCGGTGACCTCCCTCACCCGCGCCAGCCTGGTGAGCCTGGCCCGCCTGATGTCCTACGCCACCCTGGCCTCGGAGATCGCCGCCGATCCAGATTGCTCTGCGCACCTGAAGTCGCTGCAGAGCGACGCGCAGTCGCTGACCGAGCACGCCAGCTTCGAATCCAGCCACATCGCCTTCCTGCTCGACGCGGCGCTGGGCCTGATCAACATCGAGCAGAACGGCATCATCAAAATCTTCTCGGTGATGGCGGTGATCTTCATGCCGCCCACCCTGGTCGCCTCGATCTACGGGATGAACTTCCACCACATGCCGGAGCTCAGCTGGCCCTTCGGCTATCCGATGGCGATCGGCCTGATGGTGGTCTCGGCGGTCCTGCCGGTGCTGTGGTTCCGCAAGCGCGGGTGGTTCTAGGCGCCCTCGCGCAACCGTTCCTTAAGCCGCTTGAGGCAGGGTGGGATCGAGATGTCCACCAAAGCGCAGCCCCACCACACGCCGCTCGACGCCAAGACGCTGCGCGAAGCGGTCGAGGCGCATCAGCGCTATATCGCGGGCCGCTCCGGCGGCCGGCGGCTGAGCCTGACCTATGCGGACCTCTCCAATTGCGCGCTCGAGGGCGTGGACCTGCGCGAGGCCGACTTCGCAGGCGCCAACTTCACCGGCGCATCGCTGGCCCGCGCCAACCTCGCCGGCGCCATCCTGTTCGGCGCCGACCTGCGCGAGGCCGACCTTCGCCGCGCCAATCTCAAGCGGGCCGACCTGCGCGGCGCCTGCCTGCGCGGCGCCAATCTCGCCAACGCCGAACTGCCCGGCTGCGATCTGCGTGAGGGTCGCATCGCGCTCCAGGACAAGCTCGACGGCTTCCGGATCATCCGCCACGAGCACCGGGCGGGCGAACTGAACTATGCGGTCCTGACCGGCGCGAACCTCTCCGGGGCCCAGATGGCTGGCGCGGTGGCCATGGCTTGCGACTTCACCGACGCCAACCTCTCCGGCGCCATGCTGGCCGGCGCCAAGCTGACCCGCGCCGTGCTGGACGGCGCCGACCTCAGCGACGCCGACCTGGCCGGGGCCGACCTCACCGGCGCCTCGATGAAGCGGACCGTGATCTCCAACGCCATCCTCGACCACACCCTGCTCAACGACGTCGACCTCTCCGACGTGCTGCGCGCGCCGCCGGCGGTGTTCTATGTGGACGAACGGCCGCTGGGCGACATCCTGGTCGAGCACGAGGCCTATTGCGACTCGAACGGCGCGCGCGGGCGGGTGAGGCCGCTGAGCGCCGTCGACTTCCGGCCCATGAAAACCCTGAAGGGCCGCCGCTTCACCGGCCTGATCGCGCCGGGCTCGATCTTCTTCGGCCTCGACCTGCAGGGCGCTCACCTGCAGGGCGCCGACCTGTCCGGCTGCGACTTCCGCGGCTGCGATCTGAAAGAGGCCGACCTGCGCGGCGCGAAGCTTGCCGGCAGCCAGTTCACCCGCGTCGACCTGCGCGGCGCCAAGCTCGGCCCGCTGACCATCGGCGAGGGCCGCTTCGTGCGCACCGACTTCACCCGCGCCACCTTGCGCAACGCCGACCTGCGCGGCGCCTACGCCGTGCGCGCCCGGTTCCTGGAAGCCGACATGACCGGCGCACATCTGGCCGGCGCCGATCTCACCGACGCCGAGATGGAAATCTAGGCGGACTCCGGCCGCTACATCTCGTGACGCAACGGCGTCAGGTCCGGGAACTCGGCGTCGCGCTTTTCCGCCTTGGCTTTGAACGCCTCGACCATATGCGGCCGGGAGGACATGCCGGTCTGCCAGACGGCGATGTAGTCCAGCCCGTCCTTGATGGTGTGGTCGCGGGTGTAGTTGATCATCACCTTGGAGCCCGTCACCGCCAGAGGGCCTTCGATGCGATCTCGCGGGCGGTGTCCATTGCGTGGTCCAGCATCTCGCCCTGGGTCTCGAACATCTCGTTGATCCAGCCGATCTGCAGCGCCTTCATCGCGGGCATGCGGCGGCCAGTGTAGGCGAGCTCGCGCATCCAGCCCTCGGGGATCAGCTTGCAGAGCCTGGGGAAGGTGCCGACGTCGGCGGTCATGCCGATGTTGATCTCCTGGATCACGAAGAAGGCGTCGGCGGTGGCGTAGCGGATGTCGCAGGCGCTGGTCATGTCCACTGCGCCCCCGACACAGCCGCCCTGGATCGCCGCGATCACCGGCATGCGCGCCTCGTCCAGGCACGAGAAGGCGTCCTGCAGCAGGTGCATGTGGTGGCGCTGGTTCTCCGCGGAGATGGCGCGGTCGGGCGAGCCGTCCGAGCTGGTCGACTCGCCGCCGAACACCGCCAGGTCCATCCCGGCGCAGAAATGCTTGCCGGTGGACGAGATCACGATGCAGCGGGCTCGCGCATTGTCGGAAATGTCGCGCACGATCGCTGGCAGCTCGCTCCAGAACTCGCGGATCATCGAGTTCATCGCCTCGGGCCGCTTGAGCTGGATGTGGGCGACCTTGTCGGCGATGGAGACCACAAAGCAGGTCCAGTCCTGGGTGGTGCAGTCGATCTTGGCCCGGGCGTTCATGGAGCGTCTCCTTCTCACCGCCGATCATCGGCCCAGGACGTCAGGGAAGCCAAGCTTCAGAGCGGTTCGATCTCGCAGCCCAGGTCTTCGCGGATCAGGTCGGCCAGGATGGCGGTCTCATAGCCGATGGTGGCGAGCTTCATATCTTCTCCTCGGGCCCGGCCCGGCTATATGGGGTCACCCGGAGGACGAATGAACGCCACGAGCGACACCCTGCCGCGCACGCGGACGATCGACCTGCCCGCGCGCGGCGGGGCCATGGCTGCGCTGGAGCTGGGCCCCCGCGATCGGCCGATCGACATCATCTTTTCCCACGCCAACGGCTTCAACGGGCGTACCTACCGCACCATCGTGGAGCCCCTGGCCGCACCCCTGCGGATCCTCCTGCTCGACCTGCGTGGCCATGGCGCGACGACGCTGCCGACCGTGATCGAGGGTCGCCAGGGCTGGCACGAGTTCCGCGACGACCTGCTGGCGCTGGTGGAGGCCGTGGCCGAGGCCCCCGTGGTGCTGGCCGGCCATTCCATGGGCGGGACCTCCAGCCTGCTGGCCGCCGCCGCCCGGCCGGAGCGGGTGAGGGCGCTGGCGCTGTTCGATCCGGTGGTCGTGCCGCTCGAGATACAGCGCCGGCCCGAGATGGCTGAGAATGCGCTGCTGCAGGGCGCGCTTCGCCGTCGCGCTACCTTTCCCAGCAAGGCGGCGGTCATCGAGACCTATCGCGGCCGGGGCGCCTTCAGGACCTGGAGCGATGCGCAACTGGCCGATTACGTCGAAGCGGGCTTCCGCGACACCGCGACCGGCGAGGTGACCCTGACCTGCACGCCGGAGTGGGAGGCTTCCAACTTCCGGACCCACCACTGCGACGCCTGGGCGGCCTTCCGCGAAAGCCGCTGCCCGATCCGTATCCTGTGCGCCGAGGCGGCCTCCACCTTCCGGCGGGAAGGCCACGAGGCCGAGCTCGCCGCCATGGACCGCATCGCGGTGGAGACCGTGCCGGGAACCTCGCACTTCCTGCCCATGGAGCGGCCGGACCTCGTGCGGAAGACCCTGGCCGAGGTGGCCGGGCTGTAGCCCCAGCTCCTCCCCTTGTAGCCGGCTCAATCGGCCTTCGGCCTGGGGGAGGATTTCAGAGCGTCAGGCCGGGGATCCCCGCCGCATTGGCCGTGGCGAGCGCCTCGTCCGTCAGGGTGATCAGCTTGCGGGTCTCCAGGTCGAAGGAGACGGCGATGTTCTCGGCGACGCCCCAGGGCCGGCCGGTCTCCGGATCCAGCAGCCAGTGGACCAGCCTGCGGAACCGCGCGTCGCCGCCCGCCAAACCCGAGCGCACTTCGATCCGGTCGCCGGCCTTGGGCCAGTCCAGGTAGATCAACCGGTACTCCAGCGCCGCCCCGCCCGTCCGTGCGCCGTTCTCCGCCGCGCCTGGCCGGGTTCCATCGAAGAGGTGCGGGATGCCGTCCGCAATGCGGGCCATCATCAGCTCAGTGCGCATCCGCCCGAAGGCGTCGCAGTCCGCCGGCCGCACGGCGCCCAGGGCGATCCGCTTCAAGCCCAGCGCCAGCGCGCGCTCGAGGCTGGCCTGGCTCTCCACCGGCTCGAGGCCGAGGCTGCGCGGGCGCGCTTCCGGCGGGACCTCCATGGTCAGCGCCTCGGCGCGGAGGCAGACGCGCTCCGGCCACGGGAAGGCGCGGCTCTCCCGGGCGGTCGTGTGGCTGACCAGGGTCTGGAAGACCGCCGCGATCTCGCCGGTGCGGTGGCGCAGCAGGAACAGCAGGCGCGCGTCCGTCTCGCCCCATTCGACCACTCCGCCGGTCATATGCAGCGCCGCGCCCGGCGGGGCTTCCTTGATGAAGCGGATGTGCTGCTCGCGGACCACCAGGGTCGCCTGGGCCTCGGGCGAGAAGGCGCGCGGCATGCCAAGCTCGGCGGCAAGCCCGGCCAGGCCGTCCATGGACCTGGCGACATAGAAGCCGACGTTCAGGTGGCCCATGGCGTCGCACTCCCACGTGGCGACGCTGCCTCTCCAGACCTCGACCCCGTCGCCCACACGCCCACTCCCCGATTTGCGAGGGCGAGCTTAGGGGCGCGGCGCCGCTCAGCCTAGCGCTTGCCTTCCGCCGGGTCTCCGCTCGGCCCAAGACGGCCGTCATTGGGCGACACCGGGGCGTCACGGGCCGGGTCGAAGCTGCGGCGCTCCGTCGGCGGCTCTGCTTCCACCGCATCGTCCTGACGGACCGGCGGAAAGTGCTCCGGCTCGCGGGCCTTCCTGGCGGCTTCGTCCTTGGGATCGAGATCCTTGCGGTCATTGGTCATGGGAAGCTCCTTAGCCTTCTGCTCAAGCGTCCCTGGAGCGCGGGCGTTCCCGCAAGGCGCGGCTGCAACCGGCCGCCTCGCCTCCGAACGGCAATTCATGCAAGACTTCGATGGCGCCGCAAGGGAGACGTGAACGCCATGGCCAAGGCCCGAAAGGTGCTGGTCTATCGACACGCCGCAGCCACCCGCCTGACCCACTGGATCAACGTCCTGGCGGTCAGCCTGCTCCTGATGAGCGGCCTGCAGATCTTCAACGCCCACCCCGCGCTCTACTGGGGCCAGAAATCCCATTTCGCCGAGCCCTGGGTTGCGATGACCGCCGAGCAGCGCGGCGCCCGGACCATCGGCGTGACAAGGATCGGCTCGCTGACCATCGAGACCACCGGCCTCTTCGGCTATTCCGGAAAGCCGGGGGCGCAGGAGCCGCGCGGCTTCCCGGCCTGGACCACCCTTCCGAGCTTCCGCGACCTGGCCGACGGCCGGCGCTGGCACTTCTTCTTCGCCTGGCTCTTCGTGATCAACGGCGTCGTCTACTGGGCGATGAGCCTGATCAACGGCCACGCCCGCAAGGACCTGCTCCCGACCAGGACCGACCTCGCTCCGCGCAACGTCTGGCATGAGATCGTCACCCACGCGAAGCTCCGGTTCCCGAAGGGCGAAGAGGCGCGCCGCTACAACATCCTGCAGAAGGGCGCCTATCTGGCGGCCGCGGCCCTCCTCCTGCCGCTGATGGTCGGCACCGGCCTGACCATGTCGCCGGGCTTCGACGCCGGCGCGCCCTGGCTGCTGGACCTGTTCGGCGGGCGACAGTCCGCGAGAACGATCCACTTCATCACCGCCTCGCTGGTGGTGGCCTTCATCGTCGTCCACCTGGTGATGGTGGTGGCTTCGGGGACCTGGAACAACATCCGCTCGATGATCACCGGCAGGTACGCCATCGAAGTCGAGGGAGAGCCCAGGTGACTGGCCCGACAACCGACCGCCGCGGCTGGCTGAAGGTCGCCGCGGCTTCCCTGGGGGGCCTGTGGCTCGCGGCCTGCGACAAGTTCGCGACCGATCCGAAGACGCTCAAGGTGCTGGCCCGCGCCGAGGGCCTGACCCGCCGCGCGCAACGCCTGGTCGTCGATCGCAAGGCGCTGGCCCGCGAGTTCAGCGCCGCCGACATCTCGCCCGACTTCAGGGCCAACGGCTCGATCAATCCGGACGACAAGGACTATCGCGCCCATGTGGCGGCCGGCTTCGCCGACTACCGGCTGGTGATTGACGGGCTGGTGGAGCGGCCGCTGTCGCTCAGCCTTGCCGAGCTGCGCGCCCAGCCCGCGCGCACCCAGATCACCCGCCACGACTGTGTCGAGGGCTGGTCGTCGATCGGCAAGTGGACCGGCGCGCGCCTGGGCCCGCTGCTCGACCAGGCGGGGCTGAAGAAGACCGCCCGCTACATCGTCTTCCACTGCGCCGACACGCTCGAGCAGACGCTCGACAGCTCGGGCCAGTACTACGAGAGCATCGACCTGGTGGACGCCTACCACCCGCAGACCATCCTGGCCTACGCCATGAACGACAAGGTCCTGCCGGTGGCGCACGGCGCGCCCGTGCGCCTGCGGGTCGAACGCCAGCTGGGCTACAAGCAGGCCAAATATGTCATGCGCCTTGAGGCCGTGGAGGACTTCACCCACATGGGCCGCGGCAATGGCGGCTTCTGGGAAGACCGCGGCTACGAGTGGTACGCGGGAATCTAGATCCTCCCCTCAGGGGCGCATCTGTGCGGATCAGTACGGCGACTTCGCGGTCAGTTCGGTCTCGGCGGCGCAGGCCGCGGGGTCGGGAGCGGGGCCGGCCTTGCGGGCGGCGGCGACCTCCTTGCGGGCTATTTCCATATCCGTGCGGAACGCCTCCGAGCCATGCAGGGCGGCGACCAGGATCGAGCCGTTGGTCCGCCCAGCCTCCACCGCGCTCATGTTGTGCACCCCGCACACCATGCGGCTCTCGCCGAACGCCCGCATGCGCACCAGGATCTCGGTCGCCCGGTCGGGCGCGAGCTCGGCCATGATCAGGCCCAGTGTCCAGCTGTAGGTCGCATGGCCTGACGGGTAGTCTGGGCTCTTGGCGAGCGAGTCCGACTTGTCGATGCAGATCGGCCCCTCGTCGATCAGATAGGGCCGCTGGCGTTTGTAGATGTCCTTCGGCCCGTTGGTGACCCGGGTGGAGTCGCGCCTGACGCGTGGGACCATCGAGATCAGCTTCGGGGCGTTCTCCCTGGTCAACTCGACGCCGAGCGCGCAGCTCAGGTCCTTCATCACCAGGGCCGAATTGTCGTCGTTATGGGCCAGCGCCCAGCGCGGCGTGTCCTTGAACCTGCGCGTCGCCTGGAACATCGCACGGTCGGCCTCGTAGCGGGTGGAGCCCGCGGCCGGGGCCGGCGGCAGGATCTTGTAGGTGTCCGGCGCTGCGGCTCCCAGATAGGGCTGCGGCCCGGCCGGCAAGTCCACGGGCTTCGGCGCCTCGACCGCCCCGATCATCGCCGCCGCGACCGCCGCCCATCTCCAGGCCATGCGCATCTCCCTTTGCTGCGCCCGTGTTGGCAGAGCCGCGGGGCGGATTCAATGGGGCGAGGCGCCTCGCCGACAGCTTCCCGAGAGGGGGAGCGCCGCGGTCAGGCGACCTTCTCGAACAGCTTGGCCCAACGGGGCTTCACGCGGGCTTTGTGCGAGCCGCGGTGGAAGGCGTCCGAGGCGATCAGCGGCACCACCGTGGTGGCCTCGGCGAACACCATCTGCTCCCAGGTGACGTCGACCTTGCCCCAGGAGCAGGCCTCCTTGAGGGTCGAGGACGAGCAGGCGCCGTCGCGCACGTCGGCCACGGTGATCTGCACGGCGTACTTATGCATCTCGGCTTCGTGGCCGAGGATCTCGGCGCAGACGACGGTGTCCTGGGCGAAGTTCTTCGGCACGCCGCCGCCGACCATGAAGAGGCCGGTGGTCCCGGCCGCGAGCTTGATGTCGGTGAGCTCGCGGAAGTCGGCCACCGCGTCGATGGTCAGATAGGGCTTGCCTGCCTTCATCCGCTCCACCTGGTGCTTAACCAGGCCGAAGCCGGCCGAGCTGTCCACGAACGCCGGACAGAAGATCGGCACGCCCTCGCGGTAGGCCGTCTCGACGAGGCTATCCGGCTTCTTGGCGTTGCCCGCCGCCAGCCACCTGCCCATCTCGTGGATGAACTCGCGGCTCGAATAGGGACGCGGCTCCAGCTGCTCGCAGAGGGCGTAGATCGTCCCATCGCAGTTCTGCAGCTCTTCCTCGTCGATATAGGTGTCGTAGATCCGGTCGATGTAGAGGTCGCGCAGGTCGCGGTCGTCGACGTTCGATTGCGCCTGGTAGTGCTTGAAGCCCAGCGCCTCGAAGAAATCCATGTCGACGATCGAGGCGCCGGTGGCCACCACCACGTCGATCATTCCCTGCTTCAGCATGTCGCGATAGATGTGCATGCAGCCGCCGGCGCTCGTGGAGCCGGCCAGCGTCAGCCAGGTCGAGCAACCGGCGTCCTCGAGGCTCATCGACAAGATGTCGGCGGCGCGGGCGGTGTCGCGGCTGGTGAAGCTCATCTTGCGCATGGCGTCGATGATCGGTCGGGCGTCGTACTGGTCGATCGCCACGTGCTCGACGGTGTTGGCCAGCAGTTCGGCCTTGCGGTTGGTCTTCTGAACGTCAGCGTTCATTCTCTCGTGTCCCCTAGGCCTGCCCATTGGCAGGCCGGATGGAAGGCAAAAAACCAGGAGCCCTTCGGGATCCGGCGGAGTTTGAGCGCCCGTCCATAGCAAGAGCGCGACCGGGACGGAGCGACCGGCCGCGCCTTTAACACCTCAATCGTGTCGGTTGTTACCGCTTGCGGCGGCTTTTCCCGGCGCGGCCTTTAGGACGCGACAGGCGCACGACCTTGCGTTCGTCCTCCTGCGCCTCGCGGGGCAGGCGGATGGTGCGTCCGGCCAGGCCGAACATCGAGGCCATGGGCGCGTCGTCCACGATCACCGTCTCGGCGTCACCGAAGCCGTTGAAGCGGGTGTTCATCGCCACGCCATAGGCGCCAAGCATGCCGATCTCGATGTAGTCGCCCTCCTGGGCGTCCTCCGGCAGCCAGAACGGCCCCGGCATGTGGTCCATCGAGTCGCAGGTCGGCCCATAGAAACGAAAGGGCTTCAGGGGGCCCTCCACCTCATGGGCGTCGGGGCCTCCGCCCCGGTAGAGCTTGACCGGAAAGGGCCATTTGACGTGCGCCGCGTCGAACAGCGAGCCGTAGCTGCCGTCGTTCAGGTAGAGCGCCTCGCCCTTTTTCAGCTCGACCTTGGTGAGGATCGAGGACGCTTCCGCCACCAGCGCGCGGCCGGGCTCGCACCACAGCTCGCAGTCTTCCGTCACCACCATCTCGGCGAAGCCGCGGCGGATGGAGTCGATATAGTCGTCCATGTCCGGCGGAACCATGCCGGGATAGATCGACGGGAAGCCGCCGCCGACGTCCACCACGTCGACCACGACGCCGGCCCGTACGATGGCGCGCGAGGCCTGGGCCATGGCGGCCTGGTAGGCGGTCGGCCGCATGCACTGGCTGCCCACGTGGAACGAGACGCCCATGCGGTCCTGGGTGGCGCGGCGCGCGGCCAGCAGCAGGGACGGCGCCTCGTGGAGGTCGACCCCGAACTTGCCGGAGAGCGAGTAGGACGCGCCCTCGGCCTGAACGGCCAGGCGCACGATCAGGGTGAGGTCGTCCGCGCCACCGGTGGCCTCGAGGATCTTCGCAAGCTCCTCATGGGTGTCGAGGGCGAAGGTCTTCACACCATACTTGTGATAGGCGTCGGCGATCGCACGGCGACTCTTCACCGGGTGCATGAAGGCCATGCGGGCGCCCGGCGCGAACTGGGCGACCAGCTCGATCTCGGGGATCGAGGCCACGTCGAACGACATGACGCCATTGGCTGCGAGGGTTTCGATCACCCACGGCGAAGGGTTCGCCTTGACCGCGTAGAAAACGTCGCCTTTGAACTTGTCCTGGAACCAGCGGGCCGCTGTCGCTACCGCGTCCGGTCGCGCGAGGGCGACGGGACGTTCCGGGGAGCGATCACGGACCAGGTCCAGGGGCGTATGATACGTGTGCAATTCACGTAACCCCCAACGGATAGTTGAACCCAATCCGGCGTTAGCAGAGGACATCGGGTCCGCCGGAGCGGTGCAAATAGGGTCATTAGACCGTCATGTAAAGAGTTCTATCCGCAGGACGTCCGTCAGCGTTCAGCCGCGCTAGACCGCATGCGGGCGGGCGTGCCATGAAGCTGGGGCAAGACCCAGGCGTTTGTCGCCGCCTTGTGCGGTTTCTATTCGGGGATACTTCGCCGTCCATGCCAGACGCCGCCGTTCTGTCCATACGGAACGCTTCCAAGAGCTTCGGCGCCCGCCGCGCGCTGGACGGCGTGTCCCTCGAGGTGCGCAAGGGCGAGATGATCGCGCTGATCGGCCCTTCGGGCTCCGGCAAATCCACGCTGCTGCGCTCGATCTCCGGCCTGCAGACCATCGACCCCGGCCCCGGCAAGATCATCGCCTTCGACACCCCCGTGCAGGAGAACGGCCGCATAACCTCGGGCGTGCGCAAGATCCGCACCCGGATCGGCTTCATCTTCCAGCAGTTCAATCTGGTGGGCCGTCTCTCGCTGTTCAGCAATGTGACGCTGGGCTCGCTGGGCCGGGTCCCCGCCTGGCGAGGCTTCCTCGGGCTCTGGCCGCAGGAGACCAAGCTCGCGGCCATGACCGCGCTCGCGCGGATGGGCGTCGCCGACTATGCGGCCCAGCGCGCCAACACCCTTTCCGGCGGCCAGCAGCAGCGCGGCGCCATCGCGCGCGCGCTCGTCCAGAAGGCCAAGATCATCCTCGCCGACGAGCCGGTCGCCTCGCTCGACCCCGTCGCCGCGCGCAAGGTGATGGAGGCGCTGCAGGACCTGAACAAACAGGACGGGTTGACGGTGGTCGTCACCCTGCACCAGGTGGACTACGCCATGCGCTATTGCCCGCGGGTGGTGGCGCTGAAGGCCGGCAAGGTCGTCTACGACGGCCCGGCCTCGGGCCTCGAGAACAAGCAGCTTATCGACATCTACGGCCCGGAATTCGAAGACGTCTTCTGGGAAGGAGCTCCGAAATGATCCGCCGCGGCATCCTCACGGGTCTCAGCCTCGCCGCCGTCCTGGCGCTCGGCGCCTGCAGCGGCGACAGCAAGCCGGCGGCCTCGGCCAAGCCGAAGGAGCTCACCTTCTCGATCCTCTCGGCCGAGAACCAGGCCTCCATGGCGCCGCTGTGGACCCCGCTGCTGGACGACATGTCCGCGCAGATCGGCGTCAAGGTGAAGCCCTACTTCGCCACCAACTACACCTCGCTGATCGAGGCCATGCGCTTCAACCAGGTGCAGGTTGGCTGGTTCTCCGCCCTGCCGGCGCTGGAGGCGGTGAACCGCGCCGACGCCGAGGTGCTGGGCCGGGTGATCGATGCTGGTGGCGACGCGACCTACAAGTCGGTGATCATCGTACGTAAGGGCAGCGGCATCACGCTGGACAAGCTGCTGGCCTGCGGCTCGAAATACTCCTTCGGAATGGGGGACGCGAAGTCGACCTCGGGCACGCTCGCGCCGATGGCCTACCTCTTCACGCCCAAGGGCATCGAGCCCTCCAAGTGCTTCAAGACGGTGCGCTCGGCCAGCCACCAGGCGAACTCCTTCTCCGTGGCCAACGGAGTCCTGGACGTCGCCACCAACAATTCGGTGGGGGTGCTCTTTTTCGCCCGCGAGAAGCCCGAGCTGGCCGCCAGGCTGGAGACCATCTGGTCCTCGCCGCCGCTGCCGGAAAGCTCGATCGTCGCGCGCAAGGACGTCGATCCGGCGATCAAGGAGAAGATGCGCCAGTTCTTCCTCACCTACGGCGTCGGCACGGGCCCCAAGGCTGACAAGCAGCGCGAAGTGCTGAAGGGTCTGGCCTATGGCGGCTTCAAGCCGGCCGACAATTCATACCTCGACCCGGTGCGCGAGATGGAGGCCTCCGAGACCCTCGCCGAGGCCCGGCGGTCGGGCGACGCGGCCAGGATCGCCAAGGCCCAGGCCGACTTCGACAAGATCCGCGCCGCCGTCGCCCAGAAGCGGGCCGTGGAGCCGGACGTCTGATGACCGTCACGCCGTCCGAGATTCCTGCGGCGCCGCAGCGTTCGCTGGTTCAGCGCGCGCCGGACATCCTGGTCTGGGGCGGGGTGATCCTTATCCTGATGATCGCCTTCAAGCCGGTGGACATGGGCCATCTGCCCCGGCTGTTCACCAACTCCGACAATATGCGCCAGTTCGGCCAGGAATTCCTGAAGCCCGACTTCTCGCAGTGGAAGCTCTACGTTTCGCAGATGTGGCTGACGATCCAGATCGCCATGTGGGGCACCACGCTGGCGGTCCTGATCGCCATCCCCTTCGGCCTGGCCTGCTCGCGCAACGTCTCGCCGATCTGGCTGCAGCAGCCGATGCGCCTCCTGATGAACCTGCTGCGCTCGATCCCGGACCTGGTGGTGGGCACGCTGTTCATCGTGGCCGTGGGCCTGGGCCCTTTCGCCGGCGTCATGGCGCTGGCGCTCAACACCGGCGGCGTGCTCGCCAAGCTGTTCTCCGAGGCCGTGGAGTCCATCGACAAGGGCCCGGTCGAGGGCGTGCGCGCCACCGGCGCCAACCGCATGCAGGAAGTGGTCTGGGGCGTGATCCCGCAGGTGGGTCCGCTGTGGACGTCCTTTGCGCTCTACCGCTTCGAATCGAACTCCCGCTCGGCCACCGTGCTGGGCCTGATCGGGGCCGGCGGCATCGGCCAGCTGCTGTTCGAGACGCTGAACGCTTTCGACTACCAGAAGCTCTCGGCCATCGTGATCGTGATCATCGTCGCCGTCACCCTGATAGACCTGCTGTCCCAGGCCATGCGCAGCCGCCTGCTTTAGGCGGTCGAAACGCGTCCTGCGGGGCGCCTTGCGGTTTGGGGGTAGGCGGACGTCTCGGGGTCCGCCGGACCTGACCCTGTGGCGCGTACGCAACGCGAGCTTGACTGTCATCGGAGCTTCACAAAATCGACGTCCCGACGTCATGCGGCCCCGCTAAGCCGACGGCCATGCTCCCGCGAGAGCTGGGGGGTAGTGGGATAAGGACCTAAGTCACAATGAATACGAAGACCTCACTCATCAGTGGGGCCGGTGCGGGCGTTATGCTCGCCCTGGCCATGGGCGCGACCGCCCACGCGCAGGACACCACCGTCGCCTGGAAGGGCGCGCCGCAATGGACCAACGACGACGTGCAGTTCAAGGTCCGCGGCCGGATCCTGATCGATTACGTCTACCAGGACATCAAGCGTGAGGGCGCGCTGCCGGACTACAAGACCTCCAACGTCCGTGGCCGCCAGGCCTTCCTCGGCGTCGAAGGCAAGCTGAACAACTACATCGGCTACAAGGCCGAGGGCGGGGCCGTGAACGGCGGCGCCTGGGCGTGGGACGACGTGGTTGTCGAATACAAGCCCAACGAGTTCACCTCGCTGATGGTCGGCAACATCAAGGCCGCCGGCCTTGAGAACCTGACCTCGACGCGCTTCATCTCGTTCATGGATCGCGGCCCCTATGGCGACATGGGTCCGGACAGCTACGTGCTTTCCGCCGTGGCCAAGGTGAACGGCTTCAACTGGACCGTCACCGGCGCCTTCCAGGGCGACAGCATCAACTCGGCGGACGTCAACAACACCGCCGCCGCGAACCCCGGCTCCAAGGAGCGGGTGGGCTGGACCGGCCGGGCGACCTTCGCGCCCATCCTGACCGACGCCGACAAGGTGCACCTGGGCGTCTGGGCCCGCTACCGCAACCACGGTGACGAGGGCGCCTTCGCCTATCGCGGCCGGCCCAGCACGAACTACGGGGATTCGGGCCGCTACTTCACCACCGGCGCGCTCGGGAACAAGGACAAGTCGCTCGGCTTCGAGGGCGCCTTCATCCACAACAACTTCTCGGTCCAGGGCGAATACGCCGCCATCAAGGTGGACCGTCTGCTGACGGTCGCGCCCGGCGGCGATCCGACCGTCAAGGTCGGCTACGTCTACGCCAGCTTCTGGCCCACCGGCGAACAGCGCAACTACGACGCCACCAAGGGCGAGTTCGCCCGGCCGAAGATCCTCAACCCGATCACCGGCGGCGGCATGGGCGGTGTCGAGCTGCTGGTCCGCTACGACTACGCGGACCTCACCGACGCCTTCGACTCGGCGACCACCGCGGCGGGCAAGACGCTCAGCCAGGACGCCGGCAAGTACACGGGCTGGACGCTTGGGGCCAACTACTACCCCACCGCCTACGCCCGGGTGCAGGCCAACTATACCGACGCCAAGTCCAACAATCCGGGCGCAGGCCGCGACGTCGATATCAAACAATTCCAGATGCGCGTTCAGCTCGACTTTTGAGCCCCGCCCCAAGGAGATCACCTGACATGAAAACGCTTCTGGGCTGCGCGGCTGTCGCAGCACTTCTCATCCCGGCCACCGCCGCCAACGCCGCCCGCGACTATGTCTGGGGCGCCGGGTCCTCGACCGTCTTCCCGTTCGCCACCCGGGTCGCCGAACAGTACGCCCGCAAGACCTCCGCCAAGGCTCCCAAGATCGAGAGCCTCGGCACCGGCGGCGGCATCAAGCTGTTCTGCGGCGGCATGGGCGACGCCTTCCCGGACATCGCCAACGCCTCGCGCCCGATGAAGAAGTCGGAATTCGACGCCTGCGCCGCCAAGGGCGTGAAGGACATCGTCCAGATCAAGGTCGGCTTCGACGGCATCGTCGTGGCCACCGACAAGGACGGTCCGGACTACGCCTTCAAGACCGAGGCCCTCTACCTGGGCCTCGCCGCCCAGGTGCTGCGCCAGGGCAAGTTCGTCGCCAACCCCTACAAGACCTGGGACGAAGTCGGGACCGGCCTGCCGGGCAACACCATCCTGGTCTATGGCCCGCCGCCCACCTCCGGCACCCGCGACGCCTTCGTCGAACTGGCCATCGAGGCCGGCGCGCGCAAGTTCCCCACCGCCGACGCGCTGCGCTCCGACAACGAGAAGAAGTTCAAGGAGCTCACCGATCCGCTCCGCAAGGACGGCTGGGTGGACGCCGGCGAGAACGACAACGCCATCGTCGGCACCCTGACCAAGACTCCCGGCTCGCTGGGCGTCTTCGGCTATTCCTACCTCGAAGAGAACCAGGACAAGATCAAGGGCGCCTCGGTCAACGGCATCAAGCCGACGCCGGGCGCCATCGCCGACGGCTCCTACCCGCTGGCGCGGACGCTCTTCATCTACGTGAAGAAGGGTCAGATCGGGGTGACCAAGGGCCTGCAGGACTACCTCAACGAGTTCGTCTCCGACGCGGCCACCGGGCGCGGCGGGTACCTCCAGCAGCGTGGCCTGATCCCGCTTCCCCCCGGCCAGCACGCCGCGCAGAAGGACGTCGCCGCCAAGGCTCCGGCCATGGCCCGCCCGGCCTCCTGAAGATATCCTCTGCCTCCCAACTCAAACGCCGCGGCCCGCAAGGACCGCGGCGTTCTTGTTTGTGAGGTCATCCCTCCCCACAGGGGAGGAAAACACGCCAACTTACGCCGCTTCCGGCCTGCGCCGCCGCACCCGCGCCAGCCGCCGAAGCCGCCGCCAGAAGCGGGTCTTCTCGGGCTCGGGATAGGGCTGCAGGTTCTTGACGAAATCCTCGGCGCAGGCGCGCCAGGAGAATTTCTCGGCGAAGGCGCGGACCTGGCGCCGGTCGAGCTTCAGGGCGTCGAGGCAGGCCTCGCGCAGGCCCTCGGTGGCGCTGGCCGCCAAGACGCCTGCGCCGGAGTTGGGGATGATGTCGATGGGTCCGGGCGCGGGATAGGCGGCCACCGGCGTGCCCGAGGCCATGGCCTCCAGGATCACCAGGCCGAAGGTGTCGGTGAGCGAGGGGAAGACGAAGACGTCGGCGCTGGCGAAATGGGCGGCCAGGTCACTGCCCGACTTCGAGCCGGTGAACTTCACGTCTGGATGCGCGGCCGCCAGCTCGTCCTTCTGCGGGCCCGGGCCCACCACGACCTTGGTGCCGGGCAGGTCCAAGGCCAGGAAGGCGTCGATATTCTTCTCCACCGCCACCCGGCCGACGTAGAGGAAGACCGGCCGCGCCAGGCCTTCGAACACGTTTGGCTCGTCGTCGCGCCGAGGCCTGAACGCCTCGGTGTCGACGCCCCGCGACCAGGCCGAGATGTTGCGGAAGCCGTGGCCGGAGAGCTCGTCGCGCATGGTCGGCGTCGCCACCATCAGCCGCCCCGACGGCTTGTGGAACCACTTCATGTAGGCGTAGCCGGCGGCCAGCGGCAAAGGCAGGCGCGCCGAGACATATTCCGGGAACCGCGTGTGGTAGCTGGTGGTGAAGGGCAGCTTCCACTCCACGCAGATCCTGCGGGCGGCGAGCCCGATGGGCCCCTCGGTCGCGATATGGATCGCCTCCGGTTCGAAGGCCTTGAAGCGTTCCTGCACCGGCTCGTAGACTCCGATCGCCACCTTGATCTCCGGATAGGTCGGCAGCGGGAAGGTCTTGAACTGGTCGGGGCTGATCACCTCGACGGAGTGGCCCATGGCCTTCAGCTCGTCGACCACGCGGGTGAGGGTGCGGACCACGCCGTTGACCTGCGGCTCCCAGGCGTCGGTGGCCACCAGGATGCGCATCGGCCGGTGGGTGTCGCGCGTGGCGTTGATCGCGTCGCGGATGCGCGGCAGCGACCGCAGCGGCCGGGCGCGCTCAGCCGGGGCCACCGCCTGGGTCTGCATCCAGGCCCAGAAGGCGCCCAGGAGCGACTCCTTGGTCGGGAAATACCGGTAGACCGTGCGTTCGCCGATGCCGGCGTCCTTGGCGATGTCGGCGAAGCTGAGGTCCTCGATCGGGCCGGTCTCGATCGCGCGGCCGACCGCGCGCAGGATCTGTTCGCGCGTCTCCTCCCGCTGCTGGTCGCGAAGATTCGGGCCTTGCAGGGGGGATTTCATGACAGCCGCACTGTCACGAGTTCAGTCGGCCTGTCAATTACCCCGTTATGCGGCCAGCGGCGCCGACAGGCCAGCGGTCTTGCCGGCGACGACCTGCAGGCGCGCCTTGGCCCACTCGAGGATCTCCAGCCGCCCGTCAGGGTGCTCGACCAGCGCTGTGCAGCTCTCCACCCAGTCGCCGTCGTTGATATACTGGATGCCATCGATCACCCGCATCTCGGCCTTGTGGATATGGCCGCAGATCACCCCGTCGACGCCGCGCCGGCGCGCCTCGTCGGCCACCGCCTGCTCGAAGTTCTCGATGAATTGCAGGGCTTTCTTCACCCGGGTCTTGGCGAAGGCCGAAAAGCTCCAGTAGCCGAAGCCCAGGCGCCGCCGCACGCGGTTGATCAAGGTGTTGGAGGCCAGCAGCGCCCGATAAGCCCAGTCGCCCAGCAGCGCCAGCCACTTGGCATGCTGCACCACCGCGTCGAACTCGTCGCCGTGGGTCACCAGGAAGCGCCGGCCGTCGGCGGTCTGGTGGATGGCGTCGCGCGCCACCACCACCCCGCCGAAGTGGACGCCGCAGAAGTCGCGGATCACCTCGTCGTGGTTGCCGGGGACATAGATCACCGACACCCCCTTGCGGGCCAGCCTCAGCACCTTCTGCACCACGTCGTTGTGCGACTGCGGCCAGTACCAGCCGGTCTTCATCTTCCAGCCGTCGACGATGTCGCCGACCAGGTAGAGGCTGTCGCATTGCAGGTCGCGAATGAAGTCCAGCAGCAGCTCGGCCTGGCAGCCCCGGGTGCCCAGATGGACGTCGGAGATGAAGACGCTGCGGTAACGGCGTGTGCCTGCTTCGGTCACGGTGAGCCCCCAAACCGCCCAGAATTCGAACAGCGCCTAGGCTGATTTCATGTCGCTTTTGCGAAACCGCCTTGCGGGCTGGCGCGACCTTTGGTCCGGCTGCTAGGTAGCCGCCGACAAACAGGCCCTCCCCAGGTCGCCGGAATTTGGTCCAGATGGACGCCCGAACCTATTCGGCCAAGGCGACGCCGAAGTCGCTGCGCACCCGCGGCCGTATCCTCGACGCGGCCATGCGGCTCTTTGCCGAGGTGGGCTACCACGCCGCCAACAACGCCATGATCGCCGACGCCGCCAAGCTGACCCGCGGCGCCATGCTCTACCATTTCGCCACCCGCGAGGAGCTGGTGGAGGCCGCCGTCACCCACATCGAGTTGGAGCGCGCGCGCCTGTTCGAGCAGGCGGCCTCCATGGCCGCCACGCCGGGGGTGGACGCCGCCGAGCACGCCATCGACGCCTACTGGACCCTGCTGCACGAGACCCCGTTCGTGGCCTTCGCCGAGCTGGAGGCGGCGGCGCGCACCGATCAGATGCTGCGCGAGCGGCTGGCGGCGGCGCAGGGCGCCTTTGACCGCGCCCAGGTGGGCGACCGGTTCGGCGCCCTGGCTCAGGCCGGCGCCGACGCGCGCTCCCAGACCAGCCGCGACCTCGGCCGCTTCCTGCTGGAAGGCCTGGCCAGGGGCGCCATGACCTATGACGTGCCGGCCCGGCGCGAACGGTTGCTGGCGGTGGTCAAGCGCGCCGTGCGCATGCTGAACCGCAAGGGCGACGTCGCCGACCTCTGGACCGAGTAGCAGCCCGGAAAATGGGCCCGGGGATTGACGGTGACTACTTGCCGCCGGTCGTGGTCGTTCCGGCCGCAGCGGTGGCCGGAGCGCGGCGCCGCGGGTTGCCCATCATCGACTGGGCCGCGGTGAGCTCGGCCTGGCTGAGCGTACCGTCGCCGTCCTTGTCGATGGCCGCGAAGTAGCGGCCGATCATGCCGCCGAGCCGGCCCTTGAGCTCGGACTTCTGCAGCTTCCCGTCGATATTGTCGTCCATCATCGTGAACATGCGCTGGGCGTTCAGGGCCTCGTCGAAGTTGTTCATCTTATCGGATGTCTCGCCCTCCCAGCGGTAGCGGATGGCGACGTAGAACATCTCTTCCCAGGACTGGTCGCCCCAGACGACGGTCTTGGTCGGGTCGGGGTTGTTCGGGTTGCGCTTGGAGTTGTCGTACCAGAAATGGGCGATCAGCTTCGATCCCGCCGGCACCTTGATCGGTTCGGCGAAGGCATAGTCCCGCTGCCAGGAGAAGTCGTAGCGCGGCAGCGAGAGCAGGAGTTTCTCCTTGCCGTCCGGATAGCGGATCCACAGGTCCGAGGCCTTGCCGCGGTAGTGGGCGTGCGGGAAGGCGCCATAGAGCAGCGCGTCCTTCGGGAAGGTCAGGTAGGAGATTTCCTCGTGGTTCCCGTCGCCCGGGGGTAGCGAGATGGTGTTGTCCACGATGACCGAGTTGTGCATCACCTGCTGCGGCTTCTTGTCATAGAAGTAGAGCGCGATCTGCGAGTGATCGGTCACTTCCTTGCCGAACGGCGTGTAGTGTACCTGCATGCCGATGGCGCCGCCGGCCGGCAGGAAGGCGCCGGCGTTGGGCGGAGCGACCTCGGACTCGGCGCCCACGGCGTAGCCGCCGGCCGACGCGCCCCAGCGGTCCTCGAAGGCCTGACCCGGCTGCGGGATGTCCTTCATGTAGCCGGTCAGGATGTGGTGCACGCCCTGGCGCTGCTCGACCTTGACGGTCGAGGCGCGGATCCACCGGCCCTCGGTGAGCGGGTTGAGGACGAAGGGGTGCTGGTAGTCGACCACGCCCGAGGCCGGGATGGTGTAGGTCGGCACGTTGAGCACCAGGTCCGGCTTGCCCAGCGGCCACTCGGGGGCCACGTGCTTCACCGCGCCCAGCGGATCCGCGCCTGCGCCGCGCGGCGCGCCCGCCTCGATCCAGTGGACCAGGGTCTTCACCTCGGCGGGAGAGAGGTTCTTGTCGTCCGAGAACTTACCCACATGCGGGTCGGCGTTGTAGGGCGGCATCCGGTCGGTGCGGATCACTTCGCGGATCATCGGCGAGAAGCCCTTGACCACGTTGTAGTTGTTCATGGCGAAGGGGCCGATGCCGCCTTCCTGGTGGCAGGCGACGCACTTGGCTTCCAGGATCGGCGCAACATCCTTGGCGTAGGAGATCTGGGCGTGCTCGGCGGCCTTGGCCCGTTCCGGGAAATCGATCAGGCAGCCCTTGGACTGCATCGTCGCCTGCTGCACCGGCTTGCCGGCCAGCACATTGTCCAGCGCGTCGGCGGCGAAGGTGCGTGTCGCGGCCTTCTGGACGCCGTAGTCCATGCGGTCGTCGATTGGCCCGCGGTACATGACCTGCCAGGTCTTCGGGTTGATCACATATACCTCGGCGGTGCGGGTGACGCCCAGCGCCTCGCCGACCAGTTGGTTCGAATCCATCAGGATGGGGATGTCCTGACCGTAGTCCTTGGCCTCGGCGACGATGGCCTCGCGGCTGTCCTGCAGGGCGCTATCCAACAGCATGAACTCGACGCCCTTGGCGGCGTACTTGTCGCGCAGCGCCTTCAGCGCCGGCGTCAGGCTGCGCGCGATGGGGCAGCCGTTGGCCGTGGAGACGATCACGATCGCCGGCGCGTCGGCCAGGCGATAGAGTTCGTGAGCCTGCAGGTTCTGGTCGACCAGCATGAAGTTGTCGATGGTCTGCGGCGTGGAGGAGGCCATGACCTTTTCGGTGGCCGCCGCGCCCTGGGCGTTGTCCTTGGCGCTCATGGCGCCGTTGGTTGAGCAGCCGAACAGCAGGGCGGCGCTCGCCACGGCGCCCAGCACGGCAATAGGTGCAGAACTCATCTGAAGTCCTCCCCAGGACATGCCCTTCGCCGCCGGGCGGCCTGAAATGGCGCGCGGCAGACCCTGAGCTAGCTCAACTTAACACTGCTCAGGCGTGAATTTCTAGTAAGTTGACGTTACCGTCATGTTTCCGCGCCGGGGTCAGCCGACAGGTTTGGGCGCCTTGCGCCTGGCCTATGCCCGCGCCGGCGTCCAAGGTCTTGGCGACCCCATGCGACGCGGGCCATGGTGGCGCCGGATTTTCCACCCCCTGGGGCAATTCATGAGCTTCGTCACACGCCGCAAGGCGATCGCCACCGGACCGCGGCCGGAAGGCGGCAACCAGCTGAAGGCCACGCTCTCATGGCCGCACCTGGTGGCGCTGGGGGTCGGCGCGATCATCGGCACCGGCATCTACACCCTGACCGGCGTGGCGGCAGGCCTAGCGGGCCCCGCGGTGATCCTCTCCTTCGCGGTGGCCGGCGCGGTCTGCGCGGTCGCGGCGCTCAGCTATGCCGAGATGGCCAGCCTGATGCCGCACGCAGGCAGCGCCTACAGCTACACCTACGCCACGCTCGGCGAACTGGTCGCCTGGGTGATCGGCTGGAGCCTGATCCTCGAATACACCCTGGTCTGCAGCGCGGTCTCGGTGGGCTGGGCCGGCTATGCCGCGGGGCTGATGGAGCAGGCGCACTGGGCGGTCCCCAAGGCGCTGCTGGCCGGGCCGGACGCCGGCGGCCTCGTCAACCTGCCGGCGGTGTTCATCGCCCTCGTCGTCACCGGCATGCTGCTGGTCGGCACCCGCGAGAGCGCGACGGTGAACTTCGTCCTGGTCTGCGTGAAGCTGGTGGCGCTGGCGGCCTTCGTGGCCCTGACGCTGCCGAGCTTCGACGCCACCCACTTCCATCCCTTCGCGCCCTACGGTTTCGGGGCCAATGAGATCGACGGCAAAAAATACGGAGTCATGGGGGCCGCCGCGATCATCTTCTTCGCCTTCTACGGCTTCGACGCCATCTCGACGGCGGCGGAAGAAGCCAAGAACCCCAGCCGCGACCTGACCATCGGCATCGTCGGCTCGATGGTGCTCTGCACGGTGATCTACATGGTGGTCGCGGCCTGCGCGCTGGGCGCTTCGCCCTACGATGTCTTCTCCAAGAGCAGCGAGCCCCTGGCCTTCGTCCTGCGCCAGATGGGCAAGCCGGTCGCCGCCTCGCTGATCGCCGGCGCCGCGGTGCTGGCCATGCCGACGGTGATCATGGTCTTCATGTTCGGCCAGAGCCGGGTGTTCTTCGCCATGGCCCGCGACGGCCTGCTGCCCCGCGGCCTCTCGGCAGTGAGCCCCAGGGGCGTGCCGCGGGCGGTGACCATCCTCACCGGCGTCATCGCAGCGGTGATCGCCGGCGCCATGCCGCTCTCCGAAATCGCCTCGCTGGCCAACGCCGGCACGCTCGCCGCCTTCATCGCCACAACCGCGGCGGTGATGGTCCTGCGGCGCGTCTCGCCGGAACTGCCGCGCCCGTTCCGCACGCCGCTGGTCTGGATCGTGGGGCCCGCGGGGATCCTTGGCTGCCTCTATCTCTTCACCAGCCTCTCGGTGAAGACGATCATCTTCTTCGCGGCCTGGAATGTGGTGGGCGTGGCCGTCTACCTGGTCTATGGCCGGGTGAGGAGCGTGCTGGCGGCCGCCTGACTCCGTCCTCCGTACACGGGTTTCCGACGCCCGCGAGAAACCGGCGCTTTGCCGGCCGGCGTTTGCAAGCTATCCCGGGGCAACTTTGGGGGACGACCAGCCGTGACGGCCACGAACGACACCGCCGGCCGGCCGCCTTTCCGGGGTCCTCCCGGCGGACCTGGCGGCATGCGCCGTGGCGGCCCCGACCTGACCGTCGGCCCGATCGGCAAGACGCTGATCGCGTTCGCCCTGCCGGTGCTGGGCTCCAACATCCTGCAGTCGCTGAACGGCTCGGCCAACGCCGTCTGGGTCAGCCATGTGCTCGGCGAGGCGGCGCTGACCGCCACCTCCAACGCCAACCAGATCCTGTTCCTGATGCTGGGCGCGGTGTTCGGCGTCTCGATGGCCGCCAACATCCTGATCGGCCAGGCGATCGGCGGCGGCAACCCGGCGGTGGCCAAGCGCGTGGTCGGCACCTCGACCACCTTCTTCGTGGTGCTTTCGCTGAGCGTCGGCCTGCTGGGCTACACCTTTACGCCGCACATCCTGCGGGCCATGGGCACCCCGCCCGAGGCCGCGGCCGACGCGATCGCCTACCTGCGGGTGATCTTCGCGGCCATGCCGTTCATGTACTTCTTCTCGTTCGTGATGATGGCCCAGCGCGGCGTCGGCGACTCGCGGACGCCGTTCTATTTCTCGCTGCTGTCGGTGGCCCTGGACATCATCCTGAACCCGCTACTGATCATCGGCGTCGGGCCGTTCCCGAAGCTTGGGATCGCCGGCTCGGCGGCCTCCACTCTGATCTCCCAGACCTTCACCCTCGCCGTGATGGTCACCTACCTCTACCGCAAGAACTCCATCCTGATGATCCGTCCGAAGGACTGGCGCCTGCTGGTCCCGGACCTGACGATCATCCGCTCGCTGGTCACCAAGGGCCTGCCGATGGGCTTCCAGATGATCATCGTCAGCCTGGCGGCGGTGACCATGCTGAGCTTCGTCAACCGCTACGGCGTCCACACCTCGGCGGCGTATGGCGCGGCGGCGCAGCTCTGGACCTATGTGCAGATGCCGGCCATGGCGCTGGGCGCGGCGGTCTCGTCGATAGCCGCCCAGAACGTCGGCGCGGGCAAGATGGACCGGGTGGAGCGGGTGGCGCGGATCGGCGCACTCTACGCCATCGCCTTCACTGGCCTGCCGATCCTGGTGATCTACCTGGCCGACTCCTGGGTGCTGCGCGCCTTCCTGCCGGCGACCAGCCCGTCGCTGCCGATCGCCGTGCACATCAATTCGATCGTGGTCTGGGGCTTCATCCCGTTCGGGGTGGCCTTCATCTTCTCGGGCGTCGTGCGGGCCACCGGCGCCGTCTGGCCGCCGCTGCTCGCCATGATCATCTCGCTCTGGGTCGTGCGGGTGCCGCTGGCGATGTTGCTCGAGCCGCACCTGGGCGCCGACGCCGTCTGGATCAGCTTCCCCGTGGGCAGCGCCACCACCCTCCTCCTGGCCGGCGGCTACTTCCTGTGGGGCGATTGGCGCAAGTCGAAGATGCTGCAGATCCGCCCCAGCGCGGACGCGCCCGACACCGGGCTTGGCCAGCCGATGATGGACGAGAGCGAGGCCATCACCGACGAGGAGATCAGGCGCCAGGACGCTGCTGCGCAGACTCCGTCAATGCCGCATACGTCAAAGTCCGAAGCTCCCGCCGAATAGGATAGGTCGACGAGGGCAGGAGCTGGGTCATGAAGACCGCCGTCACCTCCTCCACCGGGTCCACCCAGAAGGCCGTCGAGGCCGCGCCGCCCCAGTAATATTCGCCCATCGAACACGGGATCAGGGTCCGCGGGGGATCGAACACCACGGCGAAGCCCAGGCCGAAGCCGACGCCGGCGTTGGTGCTCTCCGAGAACAGCGAGCGGGAAAGCTCGGTCAGGTCCTTGCCGCCGGGAAGGTGGTTGGCGGCCATCAGCCTGACGGTCTTGGGGGCCAGGATGCGGGCGCCGTCCAGCTCGCCGCCGTTCACCAGCATGTTGGCGAAGCGCAGGTAGTCGGACGCCGTCGAGACCAGGCCGCCGCCGCCGGAGAACATCGCCGGGGGCTTCAGGTAGGGACTGGTCTCCGGGTCGTCCTGCAGCTTCAGCCCGCCCTTGGGCGCGGCGTTGTAGCAGGCGCCGAAGCGGCTCCGCTGGTCCTCGCGGACGTGGAAGCCGGTATCGTACATCTTCAGCGGCTCGAAGATCCGCTCGCGGAACACCTGGTCCAGCGGCTTGCCGGCGATCTTCTGCACCAGGTAGCCGCAGACGTCGGTGGCGACGGAGTAGTTCCAGGCCTCGCCCGGCGAGAACTCCAGCGGCAGCTTGCCGAGCATCTCGACGAAGCCTTCGAGATCGTGGCCGGCGTAGACGTCGTCGACGTTCAGCTTGCGGTAGGCGGCGTCGACGTTGCTGCGGCTCTGGAAACCGTAGGTCAGACCCGAGGTATGACGCAGCAGGTCGACCACCTGCATGGGTCTGGCCGGGGGCGTGGTCATGAAGCCCGGCTCGATGCCCGCGGCGAACACCGCCAGGTCCTTCCAGGCCGGGATGTGTTTCGACACCGGGTCGTCCAGGGCGATCAGACCCTCTTCCACCAGGGTCATCAGGGCGACCGAGGTCACCGGCTTGGTCATGGAATAGATGCGGAAGACGGTGTCGCCGGTCAGCGGCGTTCCGCGCTCCACGTCGCGATTTCCGAGCACGGTCTCATGCACCACCTGGCCTTTGCGAGCGAGCACGAACTGGGCGCAGGGCAGGCGGCCGGGGCCGACATATTTCTCCTGCAGGAACCGGTCGATGCGCGCCAGCCGCTCGGCGGAGAACCCCAGGGACTTGGCCGTGCTCATCGTCGCTCCTTCCGAGCTTGCCCGGCCATTTGCCCTTGCCTGCCACGCGGTCGCAAGGGTGAGCAGGGGCGGGCGGTTCGTCATGCCGAAAATGGTGCGGCCCTCGGACCGGAGCCGCCGAGATCATCGCCCGCTACGGCGCCGTCGCCATCACGCTCAGCGGATTACGCGACGAGACCCTTCCCGTACCCGGGCAGGAGGCATTATCTGGCGGGGGCTCCCTCGCGGGAGCCGCCGCTTTTATTCGACCCTGTTTTCAGTTCGAGATTTCCCAAGATGTCCGACGCCCCCGTCTGGCCGGTCATGTCCATCGCCGAAGCCCATGCCCGGCTGACCGCGCCCGGCGAGCGGTTCGAGATCGAGACCCTGCCGATCCGCGGGATCATGACCCGCACCTGGAAGAACGCGCCGCCGACGCTGCGCCACATCTTCCAGACCAGCCGCACGTTCCCGGACCGCGAGTTCCTGGTCTACGACGACGAGCGCGCTACCTACGACGCCTTCGCCCGGGCGACGCTGACGCTGGCCCGCCAGCTGCAGGCCGACGGTGTCCAGAAGGGCGACCGGGTCGCGGTGATCATGCGCAACCTGCCGGAATGGCCGGTGGCCTTCTTCGCCGGCATCCTGGTGGGCGCCATCGTCACCCCGCTGAACGCCTGGTGGACGGGCGGCGAGCTGGAGTATGGCCTGGCCGATTCCGGCGCCAAGGTCGCCATCGTCGATGACGAGCGGCTGGGGCGGATCTCGGAGTATCTCGACACCCTGCCGGACCTGAAGCGCGTCTATGTCTCGCGCCTGACCGAGGCCGCGCCGAACGCCAGGATCGCCCGCCTGGAAGACGTGATCGGGTCGACCAACAGCTGGAAAGACCTGCCCGAACTGCCGCTGCCCGACGTGGAGATGGGCCCGGAGGACGACGCCACCATCCTCTACACCTCGGGGACGACGGGTAAGCCCAAGGGCGCGCTCGGCTCTCACCGCAACATGACCTCCAACATCGGCGCCAGCGGCATCGCGGCGGTGCGCAACGTCCTGCGCGCCGGCCAGCCGCTGCCGGAGAGCGATCCGCACAAGCTGCCGCAGCGGGTGAGCCTGCTGGTGGCGCCGCTGTTCCATGCCACCGGCCTGTCGGCGACGCTCGGCATCGCGATGAACGCCGGCGGCAAGATCTTGCTGATGCGCCGCTGGGACACCGAGCCGGCGATGCGGCTGATCGAGCGCGAGAAGGTGAACTCCACCGGCGGGGTGCCGACCATCGCCTGGCAGCTCATCGAGCATCCGGCGCGCAGCAACTACGACCTCTCCTCCCTGGTGGCGGTGACCTACGGCGGGGCGCCCTCGGCCCCGGAGCTGGTGCGAAAGATCGGCGAGGCGTTCCCGGGCTCGCAGCCGGGCAACGGCTGGGGGATGACCGAGACCACGGCCACCTTCACCTCGCACCTGGGCCGGGACTACGAGAACCGCCCCGACAGCGCCGGCCCCGCCGCGCCGGTGGGCGAGATGGAAATCCGCGACCCGGCCGACGGCAAGACCGTCCTGCCGCAGGGGTCGCTGGGCGAGCTCTGGGTCAAGGGTCCGCAGGTGGTGCAGGGCTACTGGAACAAGCCGCAGGCCACCGCCGAGACCTTCGTCGACGGGTGGCTGCGCACCGGCGACCTTGCGCGGATCGACGAGGAAGGGTTCTTGTTCATCATCGATCGGGCCAAGGACATGCTGATCCGCGGCGGCGAGAACATCTACTGCGTGGAAGTGGAGAACGTGCTGTACGACCATCCCGACGTGATGGACGCCGCCATCGTCGGCATCCCGCACAAGACCCTGGGCGAAGAGCCCGGCGCGGTGGTCCACCTGAAGCCAGGTGGCGCGGCCACGGAGGCGGAGCTGCGCGATTTCGTCCGCGCGCGGCTGGCCGGCTTCAAGGTCCCGGTGAAGATAGTCTTCTGGCCCGAGACCCTGCCGCGCAACGCCAACGGCAAGATCCTGAAGACCGAGCTCAAGAGGGTGTTCGCACCGGAAGCCCCCGCTGAAGCAGGCGCCGCGTGACCCGACCCCTGATCATCGGCATCGGCGGCACGCCGCGTGCGAACTCCTCCACCGAGCGGGCGCTGGCGCTGGCGCTGAAGGCCGCGGAGAGCGCCGGCGCCACGACCCGGCTGTTCGGCGGCGAGTTCCTGGAGCGCCTGCCGCATTTCAACCCCGGCCCCGCCGGGCCCAGCCCCGGGCAGGCGGAGCTCGCCCAGGCGGTGCGCGAGGCCGATGGGATCATCCTGGCGACACCCGGCTATCATGGCTCGCTCTCGGGGGTGATGAAGAACGCGCTCGACACCCTGGAGCTGACGCGCGAGGACGTGGCGCCCTATTTCCAGGGCAAGCCGGTGGGCGTCATCATTACCGCCGACGGCGCCCAGGCGGGCGGCACGACCTTGATGGCGGTGCGCGCGATCATACATGCCATGCGTGGGTGGCCGACGCCCTTCGGCGCCGCGCTGAACGCCAGGGAGCTGTTCGACGCCGACGGCGAGTGCCGCGAGGCGAAGGACGCCTGGCAGCTTACGACGGTCGCCGAGCAGGTGATGGAGTTCGCCAAGATGAGAGCCGGATCATGAAGCGCCCCTACCTCGTCGCCCCATCTTCAAGCAAGCAAGGGGGGCCGCCGCCCGAAGACGAGTTCACCGCCTCGGCGCTCTCGCCCATCGAGGACATCATCGAGGACGCCCGCAACGGGCGGCCCTATATCCTGGTGGACGCCGAGGACCGCGAGAACGAGGGCGACATCATCATCCCGGCGCAGTTCGCGACGCCGGAACAGATCAACTTCATGGCCCGCCACGCCCGCGGCCTGATCTGCCTGTCGATCACCGCCGAGCGGGCGCGGCAGCTGCGCCTGCCGCCGATGGCCAGCGACAACCAGTCCGGCCACGGCACCGCGTTCACGGTGTCGATCGAGGCCCGCGAGGGGGTGACCACCGGCATCTCGGCCCACGACCGGGCCCATACCATCGCTGTCGCGGTCGATCCGACCAAGGGCGTCGACGACATCGTCTCGCCGGGCCACGTCTTTCCGCTGGTGGCCAGGGACGGCGGCGTGCTGGTCCGCGCCGGCCACACCGAGGCCGCGGTCGACATCTCCAGGCTGGCCGGCCTCAACGCCGCCGGGGTGATCTGCGAGATCATGAAGGACGACGGGTCGATGGCGCGGCTCCCGGACCTGGTGGCCTTCGCCCAGCTCCACGGCCTGAAGATCGGGGCCATCGCCGACCTGATCGCCTATCGCCGCCGCACCGAACGCCAGGTGGAGCGGGTGCTGGAGACGCCGTTCGACTCCACCTTCGGCGGCCGTTTCCGGATGGTGATCTACCGCAACGTCCTCGACGGCACCGAACATGTGGTCCTCACCAGGGGCAAGATCGCCGCCGACAAGCCGACCCTGGTGCGTATGCACCGCGTCGACATGGCCGCCGACATGCTGGGTCACGTCGAGGCCCGCCGCGACTATGTGTCGAAGGCCCTCCAGGCCATTGCAGACCACGACGGCGCCGGCGTGGCGGTGTTCATCCGCGACTCGAACCCCGCCTGGCTTTCCGAGCGTTACGGCCAGCCCGAAGTGAGCCAGACGGCCAATGTGCTGCGCGACTACGGCGTGGGCGCGCAGATCCTCATCGACCTCGGGGTGCGCGACATGCTGCTGCTGAGCTCGTCCCAGACCGTGCTGCCGGGCTCTACCGGCTACGGGCTGCAGATCCTCGGGCGCGTACCGCTGGACTAGCGGCCCTCGATATTCCGCGGTCTGGCGACCGCGGGCACGGGCGGCCGCTGAATGACCCTAGCGGACGAAGCAGGCGAGGCCGCTGGTCTTCAGCCCCTTGCAGAATTGGCCGGCGTCCGCGTCGCGGGAAAAGCCGGTGACCAGGGCGCGGTAGACGGTGCGGCCGCGGCCGCTGGCCGGCGCGACCGTCGTCGAGAGGTCCGGCAGGGCCCCCATGAAACGTCCCTTGATGTCTGCCAACAGGGCCTCGGCCGCGGCGAGGGTAGCCATGGCGCCCAGTTGCACCGCCACGGCTGAGTGCGGCGCGGGAGGCTGGGTTACCGCGGCCATGGCGCGCAGCGGGGCCGGGGCCGGCGCGGCGAGAGCCTGCAGCGGCGGCGGCGGGGCCTTCTGGACCGGCGCTGCCGCCTTTGGGGCGGCGGCTGGGGTCCAGGGCCGGGCGTCCCCGACCAGCATCGGGCGCAGCGGCAGGGGCGGGGTGACGGCTGCGGCCGGCGTCGCGGCCTGGGCGATGGAGACGCTGTGCGGCGGGGCCAGCGGGCGCTCGAAGCCCGCCTCGCCGGCTGCCCGCCAGACGTTCTCCAGCTGAGCCCCGGGCGGCGGTGCGATCCAGGCCGCGCTGCCGGGGCGGATCTGGCGACCCTCTCCCAGCAGGTTCCTTCCGACGTAGCCGGTGGTCGGGCCCTGCCGCAGCTTGCGGCCCGGGCAGTCCACCTCCACCAGCATGTGCCAGGAGAGCACGCCCTCGCGGTCGCCGACCTTCGGGTCGATGGCCTCGGCGCGGAGCGCCATGCGCAGGCCGTTCGGCGCCGTGGTCTCGATCGTCCCCAGCACCGCGGTCACCGCAGAGGGGCTGACGGCGACCACCTGGGACGGCGCGATGTCGGTCTCCTGCCGCAGCCAGGTCACGAGGCCGGCGCGGTCGACCACCGCCGGGAAGGTCGCCGGCGGCTCGGCGCGGACGGACGCAGCGAGGCCGGCCAGGGCCACGCCCGCCAGAATCGTCCGAATCCCGCACAACCCCGCCATGTCCTTGCATCGCGCGACATCAGCTTGGCCGCAACCTCATCCGGCAATCGGCGAACGCTGCAGCCGCCCGTGCGCTAATCATCGCGGGACCGGCATTCAACCTATGGAAGTCTGCGCTTGTGGTGGCGCCGCGCGCCGTGGCTACGATCAGCGGGGGTTCGGGCGC
>Ga0307517_10000812_pt1 | contig 53706 bp, 63 predicted proteins | sample 23_EM_MG_FD_194515 | JGI IMG/M metagenome (GOLD analysis project Ga0307517, IMG submission 194515) | Populus trichocarpa ectomycorrhiza microbial communities from riparian zone in the Pacific Northwest, United States - 23_EM | ecosystem: Host-associated > Plants > Roots > Unclassified | place... | reverse complement strand
TTCTTGGATGACAAAATCGAGTTCGCGGACAAGAGAAATATATTCTGGAGCTGGAAGGCGCTATTTAGAGGGGGACTATGTGCGTTGCCCATCCCTCGCAACTACCAAATGTTCCTTCTTTAATAGGACTAACGTTCACTCTTCGCGCAAGCAAAATCTGAGTCGGCTATGAATTTGAATTTTGCAGTAAAGATCTTAGGGTGTGCGCACCAATTCACAAATTGTTCCAATGGCTTCATGCCCTCGCTGAGTCGTCGAGCAGGACGGGGAAGAACAGGAAGATGTCCTCGAACGAGGGTGCGAGTGGGAGGGTATTCGCCGAGCGCAAGCTCCGAAGTGACGGGCACCTAGGCGACGAACCTACTAAGATGATGCCTGGTATCACCTTGGCTTCGATTCGGTCTTGACCAAGGACACGAGTACGTCAGTTGTTATTGACCTGAAAAGCGGCGACGGCTTTGGAGATAAGGACGGCTTCGGATCCTTCAGTTCCTTGTGTCGCTTGTCCTCCTGATTGAGGAGTGAATTGTCGTCTGAATCGATACATACGTCCGTTTTCGCATGGCGTAAGTTCGCGGCAACGGGAGTGTACGTGTCATCCGGCTTAGTGGACAATGTTCCCACCACAACTCTTTTTGAAGTGATCCTTGCGTACAACACGTTCCACAGTCTCTGCGTAGCGGAAGAGCCAAGCCCGAGGGGCCGCACAACTTTGAATTCGATTCGCCGAATTTCTTGAAGACGTTCGCATCTCCGGTTCCGATGAAGTTCTCGCAGACTTCCTGCAATACCTATTGGATTTTTCCCATGCGTCATCAACAACAGCTCTCTCCAGCGCAACGTCGTATCCTCCTGAAACGCCTTGAAGAATCGTTGCGTTTCGTCAAGGCTGAAGTAGAGAGTTTGCACGGAAGACGAGATGTTGAATGCGACAGGAAGTCTGTGTCTGTAGTAGTAGTCAAACGCATATGTCCCGGCGGCAATGATGCTCGCAATTGCTGACTCGAGGTTTTCGTGTCGTATCCCACGCAGTTTACGAAGGAAGCTATCTTTGCTTAGTCTCAGGAGCGGCTTTGAATATTTCACTTAGATAACAACCGGTCGATCCCATTTTTCTTTGCAAAGGCATCGCGAAGAGTTCCTGAAGAAGATACCCTGACCGAGAAGGGAGTATTGCGATTGGCACTCTGAAGCTCCTCGCCAATGGATGACCAAAAAGCGTCAGTATCCTTCGAATGGTCCACGAGCTCAAATGTGAAACTGGTTTGGCATGAGTAAAAAACCTTGCAATAAGGGGTTTCAATGGCAACGTACAAGCAACGATAACCCTCCTTCGCGTAGCCTAAACAGTCGCGTTACGCTCGGGCTCCTGTGAGGAGGATATATTTGCGATGCATTGCAGCCTCGACAATAAGACGGTTCTGCGTTTGCTCTGCAGGATCCAGAAAGTAATATAGGGTTGTGATTGAACCATATTATATTAACACTCCATTTCCGACGTTCATCTACGTGACCAAGTGTTTTGGATAAGAAAACATCTTTGTCAAGTACTACTCACAACCGCGTGTCCTCTTCGGCACTTCAGGCTCCTCTGTTGGAGATATGGGGCGCTTTCTTGAAGCTGAGAAGGTCAACAACGATGAGCAGGGAATCGACGAGATGAAATTGCTTGCTTACAGGTAACCGAGAGATCGTGGCTAGGGGGGCGAGTGGAAACAGAGAAAAGGGAAAGTATGAGGTTCATATAATTTATTCACGATTATGTGAAGGTGATTCAGATTCAGATCTACAGGAAAGTTTGCCGAGAATTTATGCGTAGGTTCCTCCAATGCGGCAGAGAAATCGGTAACTAGTGAGGGACGCAACTTGAAGCCGTTTAGGATGGGCGCAATAGGAAAGGATTGTTGAGCTGTCAAGGCAAGTCAACAGGAACTGACCACTATATCCTCACTTTCCCCAAAAGTATATTTGAAGCTTCACCGTGACCAGAAAGACGTCCCTCGATCTCCATCCTCAGTAGGTCCAAGGCTACTGGATGCTGTAAATTCGCAGCGAGTTCTGGATTTTCTTTTCCGACTGCGGCAGGATGTTAGGCCAAGATAAGTGCAGACCCAGCGGCGATAGCTGCAAAGCGGCCAGACAAGGAAGTCGAAGAGCATTTAAATTAGGTATACACCCCAATTTCGCTCCAAGGGTGCATGTAGAGCTTCCGATTTGACAACATAAACTATGTCGTCATCGTCATGATCAGCGAACTGAATTGAGTGGAAATGCATTTGAATAGCCAGGGTTCAGTGATTGGAGCTGATAAAACATAAAGGCTGGATTGGTTAGCTACACATGAGCTAAGAAATAGAATTCAAGGCTTTGTTACATATTTGTACTGATTTACAGCCTTGTTTTATAAACTGGCTCCGCTGACGTGTCGAAAGACGGTGTCGACATGGATCTAAATCAGGGTCAACAAGGGTTTGTCTACGACATCCCCAGCATTCACCAGAAAAATCCTGCAATTCCAGCGGCACTTGGCAACTTGGATCTCAACCGTTCAATTGCTGCTGGTGATCCTTTAGACTATCAACAAGTGATACACGCAAAGGCTGTTGCTGCAGTTCTGCAACGTGAGTTTAAACTCGGCATGAATCATAAATTATAATCATTCTTCCACATAGATTCTGGATACCCTCAGGTAACGCAAGACATGATTAAATTATCTGCCTCCAGAGCTGTCGCAGTTGAAGGTGCATGTATGTTACCATTATGTTTCGTGTTTTCACTCCTACCACTGGTAACTTACATATCCTTAGATGCTTTTAGTGAATATTCACCACAAAATATTCACCAGGCATTACAACAAATTGACAACCGCCTCAGAAATATAGACAACCATCTTCGAGACATTGGTGACCATGTCCGAATTGGCCTGGCACAGAATGCCAATCTGAGGGTTATTAACCGCAATACGCGGTTGCAAGCACCACTCCAATTGCTACCCGTTCAGAAAACGGTAAGCCTGGTTCTGTAGCCTCAGCCTTATCCAGAGTATGACACCGCACGATCAGGTACCCGGGTATGGACGCAACCTGGCTTTGCCATTGGTCGCCGCTCTTGACACAGCTAGTCAGCAAGATTTCCATGCTCAACACCCGCCAGGTGGCAATGCTGCCTTAATTGGCTCGACTCCTCCAAATTTCAATGCGAGCGTTGAGGGTTATCGAGACTTGGATATTTGCAAGTTGGTCACGTTCTACAATGAAACCTTTGATATCGTTCCCAATGATAACCTCCCTACACGAATCAACAAATTCCGTCGTTTTTTGTCTGAATTCTAGTATGGTTTTACTCTTTTCTTTCGCTTGTGTTTGCCTGCCGTCGTCTGATGATTTAATTTATTACCCGTGTTGTAGCCATCAAGTTTGTATTGTAATCAGCAAAAATTAACACAACATTTGCAACGGATAACTTGAACTTTACGCACTTCACGGATACAATGCCCTCTCGACACTGTGTATTTAATACGAAGGCAAATTCGGGTGTCTTTCAACATGACGACCAGGCAAAACGAAGTGTCTCTTTCATGACTTCGACAAACGTTGTCAGTCTCCCTATCAACCCCACCGCGAAGAGGCCTTCCCAAACTGTCTCTTATGCATTTGATATCTGCCTGCTGACATTACGCCTTCCGCATGCAAACTCAGGCCACCACTTGAATCACCTCAGCAGACTGTGCGTCGTGCCTTCCGACGGAGCAGAAGAACAGCAGGCGGAATGCTTTGAAGCACCTCAGAAACGTCCTACGTCTTCTACACAGGAATCTGTTCTACATCGTCCACCACCGGTGACGAGCCGTACCCTGCAGAATTTCCAACCAGAAGGTGTACTCAAGCCCGTCTGGAATCCTCTGCACCCAGTCGCGGGACATCAACAACACACGACTGCCATTTCAACTTTGACCACGAGACAGGACAATAATAGCAGTGTACTGCATATCGGATGAGGAATTGGAGACTTTCCGAGTCCATTGCAACCGTGTCAGGAATTCTGAGTGGGCTGGGTCCGAGAATACTTAATATGCTTTTGTATCATGATGAGTGGACTGGAGGGGTTTTGGCGTGATATCTATGCCATTGCCCAGATTTGGATGCTTTTTTTGAGAATTTAGCTACGGGTTGAATATTGAATGGCGATGCGGGGAGATGGTTTCCGGACTATAATTCTGCTTTCAAATAAAATGTAGAACTGAGAAGCAACAATTGTGTACATTTCAGAGGGCACTCATACAGGCGTACTCTAACCCTACTTCTTGGCTTTCGCAGCCAAAATTTGCTGGGTAGTGTCGAAATGGGCCTTGGAGTCGGTAAACTCTTCTATCTGTTTGATTTTCAGACTGCCGTCTTCATCTGTAACAATTTGCCCGATGATGATCGATTCGCGGGTCACCTCAGACCCGAGTGTGGTTTTCGCCTTGGTGGTGAACTAAAAAAGCAGGCCATGTTAATAGATGCGGTATCAATCTGAAGTTCTGAACCACAAACGTGAATGATGACCTTGCCCGGAGCCTCCGTGATGGAATGGAGGGTCGGCTGTGAGAGCAAGTTAGCTCGAGCGAAGGGAGGTTCGAGGAGTAACGGGTGAGACTTGCCTGAGCGTCTGTCCAGTGATCGAAATCCCTTGCGAGGAATTCAAGCCATTCCTCTTTTGTTTGCTCTGGCATACCGAGGGATTGAGGATAGGTGCGATGGCGGTAGTCCTTGTGTAAGAATTTCGCGATAAGGTCCATATCCTTCGTTTGAAACCCCCTCCTCCATTCTTGCATGACTTTGAGTTGTGCTGACGCGGGGTTTTCTTGGCTCGACATCGGGATGAAGTGAGTTGTTGCGACAGGATTTCTCTCGGATTATATACCATGCACCATCAGGCCTATCCGGGCAACGTCCTATCTACGCGGGATCATTTGACCACCCAGTTACAGCAGACAATTGATTGTAATGACGTACATTGATGCACCGCGCAGAGAGGTAGGACACAATTAATATACATTTTATGGACGTGTAACACGGGACCATTGGCCAAACTTGTGTTTCAATTTGAAACAACCCCTTGAAAATAGCGAACCAGGAATGTGTGAGAGAGGAAGTCGAAGAATAACTGAACTTACTAACAGCAGCTGGCCGTCAAACGATAAACGTTAAATGTTAAACAGTTATAGCGCATCGATGCGCGATCCCGTAGCACACAGGCACCCGCTAAAATGAACGTTGAACGTTGAACGTTAACCTCGGCAGGTTGAGGCGACAAGCGGGCACCGAGTCAATCTGTCACAGAGGCAAGCCTGAGTCAGTAGATGGCAGTTGAAAAGAAGCAATGTTGATTGGATCACCCATCATTCGGGACAACGTTCAACACTTTGACTCATTTACAAATCATAAATGTCCCCAAGTAAGTAATAGTCCATTGCATTCTCTTCTATTCCGATGTCTGGCATACGCATAAACGATCTATCCTGCGATATAATCGAGGAAATCTTCGATCTCGTCGTTCTCCACACATCAACACCGTTTAACATTAATAGGACGACTCCCTCTATCTCAATCCCACCGCATTCCCCTATTTATCACTCTCCAGCGAGCCCGTATGCGATAAGCCACGTCTGCCGACGATGGCGATACATTGCTCTTGGGTATAACCGCCTCTGGGCCCACCTCTGCGTGGTGAAGCCCAGGACGACTGGTCTTCGCCATCTCCTCCAAGAGTGGATGAACCGAGCGAAACCTTTCCCGCTTCATCTTTCACTTCACGAAATTGATCTTCTCGCACCATTCGCAACGAAAGCCATTTTAACTCTCTTCCTCAACGCCGTCCATGAATGCAGATCGTTTGAATTGAACATCCGCTCAGACACGCTAAAAATCCTTGACATGTACAATTTGCACATGCAGAAACCCTTACACCTCGAGCACGTCGGCATCTGGACGAACGACCCTTCAGAACGTCCAAAAGCCAGATCTGTTCTGGAATACCTATTCAGCGCACCTTCAATAAGATCTACAAATTGGAGTAACCCAGGACCGATGCGATTCAAGAAATGCTCGAGGTCCTGGGCAAATCTCCGCGAATTGGCACTGCTGACGCCACTCTACCCTGAGCATCTCCCTACCATTCTCGGCGCTTGCCAAGCTCTCGAAAGACTCGTGATAAATCGACCTAAAGCTTCTGGTCTACGCATCGCGCTTCCCCGATTACGATACCTGGCTATTACGATTGGACCCACAGATTCTCTGAACTGGTTGACCGCTCCATCCTTAACGGACCTCGAGCTCCTACTCGTCAGACGTGTCAGGTTGGATATCATCGCAGCAATGACGAAACGCTCTGGTGCTAGGCTGCGAACACTCCGAGTCAAGAAAAAAACTGCGGACGATATGCGCTATACAAAGACGGAGGAGCGCAGTTTTTTAGGGATGCTGGGAGGGGACTGCTTTGCGGAGTTGAGGGAATTAGAAGTAGAACAATACGTGGGTGTGGAGACCATCAAATTCCTAACCTTTCCTCAAGAACTTGACGGGGAGAGACGAAGCAACCTACCTTGTCTGCAAAGCGTCCAGCTCACTTTCTTTCCCAATTCGAGGTTACTGGATATACAACACAATCTGGATGCGTTGCTCGCATCTCGCAACTCGACATACCGAGACCATGCTTACCAGCTTTCGGATGAAACATTGGACTTCGTTCTTTCCTGCAACGATCTACCTCGGAACATCTGTTCCAGAAGTTTTGGATCTTCACCGACAAAGCAGATAATGCTTCCATTTCCTAGTTCAAAACCACTGTAACCGTCACCATAATAGGCCGACGTGAGAGGGACGGACGTGCGTGTTGAGAAACCAGGCTCTTTTACCATTATCAGTAACAAGTTGCTGTTCTTTCAAAATGTCATCTGAATTTCTGAATCCGATGCAAGTCATAGAAGGATAGCATGTTACTATTGATTATGAGTCTACGTCCACCTAGTGAAATGTAGTACGGCACTCTCCACTCCAACACCTGTCACGTATCCTGGAAATTTCAATGATTCACCTTTGCTAAGATTTTCTTATGTCGACAGGACGACTCTTGTCATCGTCGATGTACGCCGGTGGTCCCGAGTGAATGGGCATTTGCTCAGGATAACCCGATTCGCCCGTCGGCAAATATTCTCCGTTGGTGGGCATTCTCATACCTGACGAATCCCAAGCTTGCCCAACCACACTCGGGGCTGTAGATGAAGCATAGCTGAGGGTATCTCCCACATGGGGGGAGAAGACGTAAGGCGCTTGTTCACCACCAACGATGGAGCCAATTTGCGTGGATGACGTGACAGATGACACGGATGGCATTCGTCTAGCGTCAGGATGGATAAGTGGTCGTGGAACTTGCGATCGATCGTACTGGAATGACGCAGCAGTCGGGTTGAGGTGACGGACACTCATAACGGAAGGTGGAATAGAGGTGTGAGCAACTGATTGGAATCCATGGGATGTGGGGGGAGCCATAGCGGGCCACTGGTTGCCGTTGGCCCATTGATTTGCGTCCGCCTGGTGCAGTCTTGGAGAAGGTAGAGCTGGAGGCGTCGCATGCGGTGTAGTTCTGGAATGCGATACGTTTGAATACCTCTCCGAGCCCTCGGCAGCATTCAAGTTAACTGGAGGGCGTTGATAGGAAGCGGAGTCTAGAACGAAAGAAAGTCAATCCACCAGTCATACACAGGATTCATGCCACATACTTCGTATTACTGGGCGACTAGGAGAGTCCGCCTTTGAGTGAAATTCATCCATCTTCTTCGCATTGCAGCAGCACCCCAAAAAATAAAGGCAGACCAACGACAATAAGACGAAGGCAGAAATTGTCGCAATGGCGGGAATGAAATATTTGTCGTCCAGAACATTCGTTCCTCGCGCTTGCAAAACCAACTTTGAACTCGTTTCAGATGATTCACGGTCCAATAGCGTCGCCGTAGTCAAGACCTCTTGGACGAGGAAGGCGATGGAGAAGGTGGGGAGAAGACACCAACGAGGCATGTTGGCGTGTGGAAGAAAGCCTCGTTCAGGCACGTAAACAACATACCGAGATAGTACATTGCGTGCCGATAAAGGTGTATACACTCTTTCAATGCATGGATTGCTCGTATGGAATTGAATAAACAATTAACGAATTCCTTTAGACAAATGCTACCATCGTTTAAACAAAAGTTCGGAAAAAGCGTGCCTTGGTATTTGCGCAGGCACGGGAATGTAATTCTGACCAAAATAAAGGAAAAATAATTATTCCTAAAATAGTTTATCATTAATGATAGACCATGGCCACTGGTTATAGAGGTATAACCTTCTGCCCGAACATCCAAAAGCCTGGATCTAGTCCCATGTCAGGATCATGGCGTTCACATCGGGTAACTGGAGTGAAGAGATTGACTTGCAGAAAAAAAATCAGCGACAAAAGAACTATGGATAGAAAATCAGCATACTGGACGCGGAGCCGACGATGGGGATCCTTCGGCAGAAGCTGATCCATGGATCTCAGAAACAACTTCTGCGGTTGTTGGGTTCTCTGTTCTCAATCCCGGCAACCCAGTAGAATGCAGAGTTCTCTCGCGGGCTCTACCACGTGTCCTGGGGTCGGTATATCCAACCAGCTTAATGTTGAGAATGCGCGCAGGACCAGTCTGTTCAGGATTTGGCGATGGTGATCGTGTACGAAACGATGGGCCGACCTCGGAACCATGAAATGAAGGAGAAGTGGAACGAAGTCTCCCTAAACCGTGATAATAATTGGGTCTCTCCTTTCGCAGGTGTGCTTTATCACGGTTGGCGTAAAAATCGGGGTGGAATGAATGGTCATGATAAGGATTGACAGAATCCAATGTTGAGCGAGAGGATGAATGGGACTTTGTTTTGGAAATGACCCGGTTGTGGAGGTTGAAAGGTATACGGGAGGCAACATTGACCATTTTGCTGGTTGCAATATGCATCAAGGTCTGATTCAAACGAATATTGTTATGGTGCATACCCCTCTGTTGACCGAACTATTTCAGTAAGCCGTTCCCTCAGTCTGCGTTGGTTCGGTTGAGCTTCTTCTGTACTACACAAATATGAGAGGTTTCATCGCAAAATATCATGAGAATAGAACGTACTGATCAGCTGTGGCTTCAATAGTCTCCGGAATAATCAGATGCAGCCTTTCATCGCAAACCTGGCGGTCATCACTCTGATCGGATGACTGACAACAGCAGAGAATCGCTCGAAATACATTGAATACCATCGGTTGACAAAGTGACGTTTTGTTTTGCTGCACCATGTTGTTCTTGTTTGTATATATTGTGGCGTCTTTTTGATTCGATCACGATTTTTGATTTTCTTTTTGAAATTTACAAGGTTTCCTGTAACTCGGGTCTGGTCTGTTTTGCAACCCGTATGATTGGGACCAACCACTTGGTTTATGTGCTAATTTTCCGACTATTTAAGAGAGAGCTGGTGTTGGGCGGGATACTTGACATTGTGCAAGCGAGTGGCCGTTACCGTCTCCGTGTTCATGGCTTCATTTTGAGGCGAAAGCGCCCATCGTAGATATTATTGGACGATCTAGATCTTGTCATCGGCGTAAATCTGGCTCCAATCAGTATTGTCTCCGTCTTCCTGTGCCGAGCCGTCAGGACTCAGTGTGTAAGATTTATGAAGTAGACGACGCATATTATCAAAACCAAGTGACGATTAAAGTTGAAGATTAATGAATGCCATTAATAATAGTAGCATAGCCCTCATTCTCCACTTCTCATAGCAAGTCACTTTCTGAATAGGAAACTTGTGCTATGCAAGGTGTTTCACCTTGATTACTTCATGGCGGGCTCATGTGGAGCACCATATGTCATTGCCCCAGAATCCAAAAGGCAGACGGCCACAGCGACCGCAAACGATGTCTTTCAGTTTATCTGCTTTAGAATTCAAATCCGTTAAAGGCAGGAAGTCCGAGCCGATGAGTATAATTTATCCCGACGTTGAGGTAGCATACTACTATCTATATCAGCAGCTGCGCAAATGCCACTTTCCTGGTTATCTCTAATTCTACAGATTGCAAAGATTTTTTGCAGTGCAATAGCACTTAAACTCAGAGACGGTATTATAAGCCTTGACAGCCGTGTAAGTGGTAAGTAGTTGATGACTCCTTTACCTTGACCCTGGACGGAGTTACGCAGACCAATTCAAGCGCGCAGCAAGTCCCCATGAGACCTGACAATGACGGTTGCAAGGCTTCTTGGGGCTGTGCGGCGGATTGCAGGAAATTTCTGGACCTCAACCTCATTTGGATGATTGGTTTTTATCTACTCGAAACATTTTACACGAAAATGGTTCAAGTCTCGAATGTTTTTGAGGGATGCATTCAGGGGTGTGGGGAACTTTTTCAAAAAAAAAATCGTCATTCACCATTTCAAAATTTCAGATTGTGCCTACGGAATGGTTTCATTCGGTCAAGAAGAATCGGGGTTGCCCTGCCGTCTCACGAAACCGGGTGAGCACAGCCCACAGGGACACAACTTCGAAATTCAGGGTAATCTCCGTTGTGGGTGGAAGTAGCAAAGAAATCCCACGCCCAGAATTACCGAACTCGCCTGGAAGGATTGTAATCTGCCGACTCGAATTTCAGGGTTGTTTTACACAAAGATGAAGCCCGCAAGGTAATTGGAACGAAAGTATGTCGTCTTCAACAAATAATGTCAACTTTTCAAGAAGCCGTGATCTCTGCCAAAGAATTTGCCACAATCGGCAAGCGTTTGTATTGTGAATTCCATTCATAGTAATGAGCAGCTGTCACTCCAGGAGTGATTGCACATCATGCATCAGTTCCAACCGTCTCCTTGAGAAATTTTGTGCCTAGCTATCTCTCGGGGTCGAGATATTTCGTTCCCGAGGACTTGTATTATAATAATTAAGCTACAGATGACACCCGCATGCTCTCAAAAAGGTGACAATTTTCCTTTATCAGTGAATATGTCGAAGTTTGAGAGAAAATGTCTGGCGTCGACTACCCGATAAGGAAGGAAATTCTTCCCAGCGGCTGAGATGGAAGCCAGCTTATGGCTATTCCTTTCCAAAGTTTAAATTGCCACGGTAAATCCCATATACACAGCAACTTCGTCGCATCTTCCCGGTTATTGGGTGGTGATACATCAAGGGCTCCCGTTTTCCTGTTAATTATTTGTATTGTGGGGGCGTTTTGTCGCCCTACAACCTATGAAAGTGCGATTCTATTGGAAACAACCCGGCGGTTAGCTCTTTCTTGCCTGCGGCAATGTAGTCACCAAGGTTGGGAGGACGATAATGAGCTGAACGATTCGTTGTAGCGAAGACCACTTGGGAATGCAGAATTGAGACAGCCATCTGGACGAATGAAGAATGCCAAATCTAGAATACATTTAAGCTTGTCCGTGCAAGAGAGTCATATGGTACAGTAGTGAAATCTCTAAATCCTGATCCTACAGTCCATAATAATTGAAGGCAAGGCCCATTAACATTAAGTAGGATTGCGAATAAGAGTCCATAGATGAGTCCGGGGGGAAAATGAATGAGGGAAAAGATAAGTCGAACAAAATTCCGAATATTTAAGTAGTAACGTCTATTTGGCAGCGTGCTTGGAGCGAGGGCGGATCTTGTTCTTCTTGAGAGACAAGGGTCGGGGCTTGCCTCGGAGACGAGCATAAACACCACAAGCATTACATAGTTGGTCGCCCGATTTGCTCCTGCGCCAGACGGACGTGCGGTGTGTGCGGCAATGACTGCATTCGGGTCCCAGGTAATTCGCATCTGACTCTTCCGAGGAGGAGCCATCGTCATCAGCGTCGATAAGTTCTTGAGGTCGAAGTTTATTCCGTTGCTGCAGATATAAGCCGCAAGCGTTACATAAAGGCTTCATTGTAGAGGGATCTCTTCGCCATAAAGGTGTCGAAGTAGCGTGGCAATGTGAGCAAGTCTTGGCGGAATCTGATCCATCACTTGTTTTTCGACGGTTCGGTTGGGAGTGAGTTGCAGGAGGGATGATATTGGGTTTCGTGTCCTCCTGGCAGGGAGAAGGCGTGGGAGATGGTAGGGGGGATAGTCGATGTGGAAAGTTGAAACCATCGAGTGAGATAGCCTGTTCTGACTGTGTGTAGGGAGTAGATTCGGAAGGAACGATTAGGTTATTGAATTGGTGAGGAACCATCGACGGAATTTGAGGTGCTACAGGCTCGACCCATGAGGAAGCCTTCTCATCGAAGCGTCGAATATGGCCCACGGAAAAGTTTGGATCTGGGTGGATATCCCAACTCTCCCACGACGAAATAGAATGGTGAATTTCATTGGGTCGAGGATACGAGGCATGAAATGATGGTTGAATCATATCGGATGAGCCCGCAAAGCCATTGGAGAAGGAAGAATGGTGAGCACGCTGGGGATGTGATTGGAAATTGTTAGACAGAGTGCGACGGTCAGTGCGACGGTCACGGTTGTAGTAGTTTTCTCGTTCAGCCAACCACCTTTCGTTATGGGAGAGGGGGTAGATATTCTGGTGGTAGGGCTGTGATGAGTCTGGAAGAGAATAAAAAAAGGAGAATTAATTTATTGAGTGAAGAACTTGCCGAATTGAGGGTCGGTGGGTGGATACGCACAGATGACCTGGTTGTTGTTGTTAGGAAGCATTTTATGTTAAAGGCAGTCGCGTCATGGGATTGTTTATATACCCCGAGGAATCGAGATCCACGAACACCGACTAAATGTCAGAGGGAACTGCTTGAGCGCGGGAATAACGAAATATCCCCCCTGGTCCCATGCTTTTTATTCGGTACGGCCAGAGATTGATGCAGATCCACAGTTTACAAAGCACGATTACGCAGATCGTCGTCCGTCCGCCGAAGCCCTCGGGAAATTGCGTACGAGCACATGATCCATCACAAAGGCAATGCACCAAGGACCCTCTACTATCTCGGTACTATCTTCCCCGGTACCTGTAGCCAGGCCGAACAAGTATAATCACCGTCGTAATTCAATTCAGCTTGTGTTCCTTTGGCAACGGGGATGCATGGCCTGTGGCGATGTCCCAATGCCAGCCAAGGGTTATTTTTCTTGCGTTTGATGTGCAGGCCTCCTGAAGTTTAGTCAAATCTTCAATTCAGTTCTCTGACTAGTCCCCTTCTCGGCCAAATGTTGCTAAATGTGGTGCGTTGTCCTGTAAATCTTACCCAATTAGGTTGCACGGAGCCTAAATGCAGAATCAAAAACTCGCTCCACATCAAAACCGATTTCGCCTGCACAGACTGACCCCTTTCCACCCTAATCTGTTTAATCACGACATGCCTTCAAAACATGACGGACTGTACACACAATCCTACATCTGGAAATTCGTGAACCCGAGCGTCATTCAGTGGGGCCACGCGTCTGAATCAATCACATCATTTCATTGCTGTGTTTTCCTCTGTAATTGAATTCAAAGTCATCACATGGTCTTCTTTTTTTCCCCTGTTTCTAGTTGGCAGTCATCCGAATGACCGGGGTAAAGAAGATACCGATAATGGTAGATATCACCATGCCTAGCAATAAGGTGTATTAACAACCAGTCTGCAGGTCTACCTGTGGACATATTGTATTAGGGGGACGGATCGAGACGCGCAGCACCCTTACGTATACCCTCATTTGTCTCCTATCTGAAGACGGTCCTTTTGGATTAAGCCTCGCGATCTGGTCGAGAGCACCGCAACCGATATACCATCCTTCTGGCAAAGCGATTTCTTAGTAACTAAAATCTTGTTTAATAGCATTACTTACGTTTTGTGATCTACTGGAGATACAGCCAAGCATTGAAATTCCGAGGCCTTGGCGTCGTTCAAGTTTCCGTAACGCTTTCCAATCTGAGGCCTTATCTCTGATTTCAACGGTGTATGACTTGATTTTTGAGTTGACGGCAAAATTGTCCGGACAGAAAAGAAGGTCCTTTGCTGGATCCCGATGCTTTTCGTAATAAGACCCTGAACGGTGACCAGGGATAACAAACTCAAAGCGAACAGAAAGGACACTCCCATAAAATCAGCTGGCCACATTGGGCTTTTATAATCCCGCCATCGACATCATACTCACTGACCAACTGTGAATTTTCTCATTCCTAAAGCGAGTTTCTCATCCGATTACTGCCAGTAAGTGATATCAAATTTTTTTTTTTTGATGCAAGGCTTTTCAAATTCCTTCAGTGACCGAGATGACCGACGATGATCGGCACTTGTAGCGGGTTTATCATTGGGGGGGTTCAGAACTCGGTTCAATCTTGTGAGTCATAAGTGTAGCGTTTCCTGACATTTATGGCCGATCATCGGGGTCGAGTGACAGCGTGGGTGCAAGCGCGTCGCGTTTCGCACGTGAATATCACGGTAGTCACACGTTGTGTGTGACACTGTGCAGCGTCGTGGTGGAGGTTCGCTAGGTCTTTCATGTTCGTCCACAAGCCATCTCAACATTATGTCCTTCCTTAGGCGGTTTTTTCAGAAGGTTCGTTTGTGTGTTTTATTACAACTGTGTTTTGGTCTGACATGAGCATTTGCGAAAAGAAAGTTGAGGAAGACTACGAAACGATATTGTCCAATCTAGCCGATGACATTAACAAGCGCCAGCTTCAGCTGTCGGAAATCCGACTGCGTGAACGCAGGGCAACGTTGCTCGTGACTTTATACACCCTAGCAGCATGGGTGGCATATCTCGTCATCTGGTACCTGAACGCATTACCAGGGCTAAACTCAGGTCACAATTCTGCCATGGAACGAGTCATCAGAGGCATTCCAATCATTGTCGGTCCTGTTGTGTTGGTACCCTTCTTTGCATCGTATTCTTTGTCTGACACTTTCCTTTTCAGCGTCCTCTTTATTCGTCGTATTGTCCAGATCTGGTATATGAGGAAGGGTGATGGAGAGGGTACGTCTGTATTTAATTTCCGTTTTGATCAAGTAACATCTCCATCCCAATACAGAGAAGGCATTGAAAGAGTTGATCAAGCGACGACGCGAGAAGGTCGAGGACATCAAAAAGAAGACAAACTACTATTCCACGCGTGACCTTCTCCAGAAATATGATGAATCTTCACCAGGATCTCCAAGCCCCCTTCGTCATCGCGTTCCAGCCAGTCATCAAGTCCCTGCCACTCCTCAGCGACCAGTACAACTACCCCAGGTGAAAAATGGCCTACCACTTCAATCGTCTCCAAATGCAAACCCGCAGTTCGACATGCCACGTAAGGCTCTGCTTAACGACAATATGATTCTTCTGACATCCGTTTGAATGATAGCTATGACACCAAATCAATCTGTTGCTCCCAGTCGTAAGCAATGGTATGATAGAATAGCTGATGCCATTCTCGGAGATGAAGATGTCGCACCAGCCTCGCCAAGCTCACGTTACGCCCTTATATGTGAGAAGTGCTTTGCCCACAACGGGTTAGTCAAAGAAAGTCTGTGGGAGGACGCTCGTGAGTGATTTTCCACGAAAGCTTTTCATCAATTCACGATATACCCAACTTTGTAGAATATGTCTGCCCAAAGTGCGGCCACTTCAATCAGTCCGCTCGGTTGAAAAGACAACGCGTGTCTTCCTCACTTTCTGGTCTCTCGATTGCTTCTCCAGCGCCTGGGGCAAGTTCTGATCGTCATCTGCAATCAAAGTCTCCTTCTCCTTCGCCAAAATCCCCGACATCAGACCTTCCTACTGTAGATACCGACGAATCAATGTCCATGGTCGTCGACGCCGAGCTGCCTAATAGTCCCAAGACATCGTAGCAGATCCTGTATGGTAATTGCAACCAATAATATACTTGTCGCTTTTACCTCTACTAAATTTTATGACTCCCATAAACCTCTCTGGGAATGGAATTTCTGATTTGGCATAAGATTACGAGTACATATGTATGTAGGTTTGAACTAAGCAAAGGCCAACGATAAAATAAATATCCACATACAACCGACTTTTAAGGAAATGATTGAAACCGTATCATACAACATAACATACACCCAGGTGTCTATGATTTCCTGTAGCTAACGCCCTTGCATCTGCATTTGCGACGTTATTCCCATTGTCCTATGTTGGGGTTGCAATTGAGGCTGCGACTCCGAATGTTGCCCCACTTGTCCTGGGAGAACCGCTGGCGAATGTTGACCCACACTGCTCCCTGCGGTATAATATCCGAGTTCACTTTGAATCGACGCAGGTGAGTGTGGACCAAGCGCGGTTCCTCCGACAGCGCCGGACATCGGAGTCCCCGGCATCGTCCTCGTCCCGTCCGCCATTTGGGGTGTGCTTTTTTCGGTGATTGTGGAAAGTGTGTAACCAGGTAGGTATCGGTTCGGAGCGCGATTGGGTGGGACATTGGGGTACGGAACACCAGAAGCAGGAGGTGGTGGAGCATAATTTCCGTAGGTGAATGGAGGGTAAGGGAGGGGTTGACCCTGAGATTCGTAACCGTATGCAGATGGTGGACCATATCCATATCCATTACCATATCCAACTCCTCCTGGAATAACACCACGCCCGCTACCATTTGCACCAGCGTACGCCGACCCATCGACCGTCCACGCTTCAGAGGCAGGTCTCCTCTTGTGCCTTCGCCAGAGATACCAGATTCCGACGAATATGATTGCGATGCCAAGGAGTCCGAACAGGACCCCAAGTGCTATAGGTACGGCAGATTTGGAACGAGAGGGATGAGCCGACGTTGCGAAGGAGGGGTTTGCCACAACACGGGATACCGTCGACGTGGCCGAAGGATCGGTGTACCTACATAGAAGGGTGATTAATCATGAACAACGATCAAGTGTTTACATAGTTTACCTGAAAGCGTCCACGATACCGTACGTCTGTCCTGCTCCCACCGTTACTCGAACAATGTGTTGAGTATTGCTTAGACGGCTGGCACTCCACACGACGTTTGACTCCACAGTTTCTGATCCTTGACTTGCATCTGGCTTGCTGTGGTCCACGAGATCGATCAAAGAGGGCGGAGAAGAGTCCAATGAGATGGCAGTGTTGACTTTATACGGCCAAAGCGGAGAAAGAAAATAAATTGCAGTTCCTGGTATGAAGAAGAGTCAGAGCGATGCTGAATTCATAAAGGCAGAAGGGAGTGATAAAGAGTACAGCAGGGAGCCACGGAATGAAGGTATAGTACTCCTAGACTCACCAGTGAAATTGAATACCGCAGTCGCGTTCGGATTCTGCGTGAGCATATGTGATCCTCCGTAGTTTAATTGAGTCTGTTCACTTTTCCTCCACGCACTAGGCGGTGAATAAGTGATTCTGCCGTCCCCGTCATCGACCGTGACATTTGCCTCGGCGCGAACGGTTGTGGAGAGGTAGTGACATTGTACAAGCAGGAACAACAGCAAAGGATGAGACAGGTGAAAAATTTGGGATATCAATGATTGACGACGACGATCCAGCATAGTACTTTCTATGATTGTGAGTTGTGAGATTTTTTCGACCTCCTCGCTGACAAAGGTCCTCCCTAGAACCGAGTATTCAGTGAATCGTCAGAAGGGCAAAGACATCAGCGTACCTGAGGAACAAGCAATACACCCAGTAGATCCAAGTGGCCTTCCCAACTCAAAGCCTCGGGGCTACGTGGTGGCAGAAACCGAGGAAGTTGCCCCTCCATTACCTATTTGTACATCGGTGCCTCTTACGAACACGAGGCAGGTGGCACATAAATTCAGCGCCACCCGGTTGGTCTGCGATTGCCTCTGATATGTATTGAAATGCTGTCCTCAGGATATTCGATGTTCCCTATGAGAAGCTGACGCCTACTCACTATCCGTGAGGTCCTTATAGCGCAGGCAAGGTCAAGGGCTCCATGATATTGGCAGTGCCAATGCGCAAACATTTCGCCTGTCATGGTTGGAATTGTTGATCATCATTTGTCTTCCTCTAATTCAATACTCCAAATATGGTTATACTAGTTGAATTAGCGTAATCGGAGGAATAGGGTCTCTGTGAATCAACCACTTATATTTAGGCGCTTAGCATCTTCTCGGGTACAGTTGAACCGGTAAAAGATTATTGTACTTATGATAGAAAAACAGTACAGAGTACTTGCATGAGGCTTGACTTGGCACTGCCACTTTCCGCGAACATAACTCCTGTTTCAATATCTTCCAAACTAGACACATGCTTAATCTGGTTTCACAAGAATGAATCAACGCAAGCACTCCGGTCTACAAACGAGCAAAACAATTATGTCTTAATATAATACTAGTCGGTTGGCGGCCTTGTGTAGCACTGTTGTCAGGATAGACTTCGCTTGCTGAACCGAATTGACCTTGTTCAGAATGCATAAGGAAATCCACAATGATACTGAAGGATGAGCTGACGCTTCTTGTGTTTCGGAATATTTCGGCCAAGGGGTGGACAACCTGGTACATACATCATCCACTGGTGTCCTCGCCTCGTGCAGCCTGCATGATAAGGCAGATCTTGGTCCCTAAGATTAATCTTGGGAGGCGAACGAATGAGTCGAGTGGGCAGTGTCAGTAATCACTTGAGTTTATAACGTGAGTCTCGGAATGTTAATGAAAGGTAGTCCAAGTAACTGCAGTCCCAAAAATATCAGCCAGGTAGCCCCCAATATTAATCTACGCAGTGGGAGCAGAAGAGAAGAATCGCCAATCCTGACAAGAAACATTCTAAATATTTGGCGAACAGCCCCGACAACCGGATTAGGCACCGCAAACAACTCCAACACTCAGGTGACTTGACCCGACTCCAATCTCCCCGCCGTCATCCACGTTCTCTAACGACAGGGTTTCAGTCCACGGGCATGACCTACTATGCTCGTATATACCCACCTTGTTCTGCTATGTATCCTCCATATCGCTTCGGGTCACAGGAATGTTTCCCTGGACGACTCTGATGACTCCATCGTCTATCATGGCAATTGGCTGCACACTCCCTATGACCGTACGAACAGAGGGGGTCACCATATGGTCACTGCTGACGACAGCGCCTACGCTACTCTTGCTTTCAATGGTAAGTTTATCCACGCTGCTTTCCCAGACACCGAGTTTGATCTCTGGATTTCAGGTGTCGCCATTTACTTCTACTCTCCTCTCTGGCCGTTTAAAGTGACGACTGCAATATCTCTCGACGGGGACAAGTCCGACCTCGTTGACTTGCGCGATTACGACGTTTCTTTCCACCAAGACGGCGCAGAAACAGCCAAGTCCGAGATCTTGTGGTACGCCGACGGATTGGCAAACACCTCCCATCTCCTCAACGTGTCAGTTGGCGAAGGAGAAGATCTAGCTATCCTCGATTATCTAGTGTACGAATCCTCTTCGTTCATTGTCTCTTGAATTACACATTTTACTAGGTATACCGTTTGGGAGCCCGGTGATCCCCCGATAACCCCAGTTTCTTACACTTACACTCGATCACTATCCGTCTCATCCTCGTCGTCATCCCCCACCTCATCACAAGCAAATTTCACCTCCAAAACATCCACAAAAATAGGCTTATCCGTCACACTAGCCGTAGTCTGCGTCATCTTCAGCTCCATCGTCTTCTGGGCCCTATTCTGGTGGTGGAAACGGCGAAACAGGAGACGGCTGGATGAGACATCAACGACATCAAGTTTTGATAACTCGAATATGGCGGAGGCCGCCACAAACGGTTCGAGTTTTCCGCGAACGACGGGTATCCCTAGAAATCTTTCCCTGGCCATACGAGGGAAACCGTCGAGGCGCGCCGGCCATTCTTCATCAAGACGACCTAGTGGCTCCTCTTCGCGCTCGGCATTCGCTAGTATGACGAAAGCCAAGAAAACTTTGAGCACCATTCCCGAAACAAGTTGTGATCACCTCGATGAAGAAGAAGAGGGTGACTCTGAATCACAAGGAAGCAGTACAACCACCTCCACCTCCACCGATACTACCTCCCCCGAAACATCAGTAAAAAACGACAATCTGGGTAACCCCCGGACTGACTCGCCTCCTCCACAAGATGTACAGCCGACGATACGGTTAGTCAAGAATAGTTAACACTTTCTCCTTGCATCTCTCCTCTTGCTCTTGGACAATCTTTCGTTTCCCGCACCTACATACACTCATACTCGCATATTTATTTTTTGTAAAATAGAGGAGTCATCAATATCTTTCATCTTTGTATCACTAATATTATTTTTCAGCTGGTACGCTTTTTTAGCCTAGTCTTTTCGACCTTGTTATCGAGGTGTCCTCTCTTTCATATTCGAACACATCACCATTTCAAAAGTTCTTAGTTAGCACCATATGCTTCTTTTTTTTTTCAACGTACTTAGGGCCTATGCGAACGATATTGTGTTGTCTTCCTGTCGTGTCATGCTAGGAGTTTTTTTTTTTCACTTGCACTCATTTCCGAATTATAATAATATACCCAGGGAAACACACACCAGAGTTGAACACTTGTTGAAACTCGTCATCATCATTGACGAACAGATAGATCATCGCAACAGATCTAATAGTGGCGCGGCATACCACCTCTGATTTCCAGGAGATCCTTTTGGATTTTTCCCTTGGCCGCGGTGATAAGATGTAATAATGTTCTTTTCTTGAAGAGCTGCGGACATTTTGTCTGTCATTCTAGCTGACAGAAGGTCTAGAATGTTGTATTCGGCATGTGTAACAGGACTAGAGTAAGCACAATGGAATGGGCACAAAACAAAAGGAACATGGAGGTAACAGTAGTCGAGAAAGAAAATAGGAAGAGGAAGACCCCTGCTCTCGAGACCTCATCGACGAAGAAGTAAAAATGAGGTTGTCAAAATGCCCGCTAGACCCCCCAACACACCGACGACAATCCACCTCGTATAATCATCAAAAGGGCTCTTCGGTAATGGGTTTTCTACCTTGCCACGGAAAGAATAAAGAGTAAGGGCAGCGACGAACGCCACAATAGAATAGGCCAAAAAGACGACAGGAAGGGAAAGTGCGATGGTTCGGCGCTTAAATAAGAATTAAAAATCAGCCCAAAACCACCTGAAAGTTTGGAAGTCGAACTCACCGAAATACCGGCGATGCCCTCCACACCCAAATGTGAAATGGGCCTTTCCAAGTCAGCCTTGTGCCTCAAGACAGCCACACCAGTAGCGGCAACCGCGAACGCGGCGAATAGCCCCGCGACCATGCTCGCACTCCGGGTAAGACCGTCCAAGCCTGGCAAAGACAGGAATGTTACAGAGGCGCTTAGTACCAGTGCAGCCTTTGGATAGAATGAAGAAAAAGTGGGCAATCAAGCAGGAGAGGGCTTACCATAAGACAAGTACAAGCACCGATGATGAAAATAGGTGCTGGACCGCGAAGGAGACCTGATTCTTCATCTGAGGAGCGGCCACTGAGACGAACACGTTCGAGGAAAAAGTAAGGGATGCCCAGACAGATACAGGAGATGATAAAGTCAAAGAAAGCCCGTCTGAATGGGCGGTGCTCGTGGATTGGGAAAGGACGACCGCCAAACTGAACATCTTTTGGAAGTGGCTTGGTAGGGCGGAAGTAGATCTGGCGCCAATGGGCTGATGAACGACGAAGAAAAGGTGAGAATGTCAGATGAGGTGGGATTGGATGCGATCCACTTACCGACCCGAAGCAAGATCCTGGCAATGATGCGAGTTTGTATACCATTGTCTCCGCTCTCGTTTCCTAGTTCAGAATATTGTTCGATGAGCAATTCCAAGCCTATAAAATGGAGAACTAACCCGGGTTGAATGATATGAGGATGTTCCTCAACTCCTGACATTCATCCTGAGTAAATGGGGCCGGAATGGCACGATGGGAGGGTAATAGACGATCCGTCAACGCCCAAGTCAGAACATCGAGAGCTTCTGCCTTGGCTCGTCGAGAAACGGGGAGATGGGCAGGGTGAGATTCCATGAAAGCCCAATAGCGATATTCCAAGTCGAGGTCTAGAAAAAAGATTAAGAATCCATTAGATTTCCACTAACCAACGTACTCACGATCTTCTTGTGCAATTTTGGCTTGTGTAGCTTGCTTCTTACCCTTTCCGTGATCGTGCCCATTGGAGTGCCCATGATTCCGACCGTAACCAGCATGTTCCCCACCACTGGTAATGCCCTTGGTCACGCTCCGCTGCTGGTGATCAACCCACCACCTCTCCAAATCAACCGGCTCGTCGTCCTTCTTGTCTTTCCTCCCCCACCCGCCGCTCTTCTTTTTTGCCTTGGCAGGTTTATCTTTCAACTCCACAAGCCACCCTTCTACATCAACAGTCACACCCTCGTTCTCTCGTTCCTCGACCCAGAGTGTGACGGCGCGCAGGATTCGCTCCGAACGTAAATCAAGATCAGTAGTGAGCTTCCTATTCAAGTGAGAGTAGTAGGTTGTGCCATCGGGGAGGCTGTACTCGACCCAACCGAGGTCGGATAAGTGGACGTGGAAGTTCCCATTTGCGTAACGCGACGAGGATGAGCCAACTAGGGTGTGAGAAGTAGGCTGTTCGACGTGAGAGTAATTGTTGGCAACCCCGCGCGAAAGAAGTGGGACACGCTCGCTGTGGGTTCAACCATAAATGACCAGTCAGACTTGTGAATAATAACGTACTCTGCCTCTGGATCTGCAAGTGACTTGCTTCCTCCCAAACTCTGCTCATGATGCGCACTGTTTTCGGAATCAGTTGGAAAGACACGGAAAACGAGAGGTTTGAGCTTACGGATGTTCGACTACATCATTGAAAGCCGGAAGAGGCATCAGGATCGTGGAGTGAGCGGTTTCATGATTCTCCGAATGAGGACTGCAAATACAGAGGTTATCGCAAGCCAGGTTTAATGCGGCCAAGTACGCACTGATGTGGATCTCCATAGGGGTCTTTAAATTGTCCGGGATGACGAGGTTCAGGTACTCTGATACTGGACGTTTGACTAGGAGCGACGGCTACGGGCATAGCAATCGATCGGTTATCCACATCTTGGGATGAACCAGAAGCCCATACGTTATAGCCTGGTGCCGGGAAATGCGGCGGCATGACGGCTGTGTTGAACCCATCGTTTACTCGATCTTGGCCCATCGGTTCTGGGACCAGAGAAGCAGGTGCAGCTGCTACAGGCATCGAAAGTGACTCGGCAGATTTCATGCTCTCTGCCATAACAGGGGCAAAGATGGGATCGGAGGAAGACCTTTCGATGGGGTTGACTGCAGTTGGTTCGTCTTCTGGAACAGCATATGGATCGAGAACAGTCTGAGTTTGGGGTAAAATGTCGGGATCATCCGTGAAAGCACCTGGATTTCCAACAGTGGAATCGAGGACGGGAGGAGGAACGTAACCGGTGGGGCTTGTCTGCTCCTCCACAGTTGGAGCCCCAACATTGGTGGACTGATCAGTTGAGGACGATTGAGCGAGAGGAGAGGGTCCGAGGGCCTCCTGCATGGCCGCTGCCTCGCGAGCGGGGCTCTCGGCGATAGGACTGGGGGCGGATATGGTTGGAATAGCGGCTTGTGAAGCACCAAGGCTGTTGCCAGATGTGCTTCTTCGAAGAGAACGACCGTCGCTGTCCTTGTCTGAGCCGACATTACCTGAAGCAGAAGGAGTGGAAGGTCGGGATATTGCGAGTAGGGTGGAACTACGGCGCAGGGCAGTGCCCATACGGGCGGACCACTTACCACCTCCTTTATTGGGAGATGCGTCGGTCATGGTGCAAGATAGATATCAAGTTCGGTCGACTTTCGATCCTCAATGTGATAACGAGTTGAGGACGGTTGGGGAGTGTGATGAAGTCGAACGACCATTTATCTATAGATTGCCAGGAGGTTGCGTCGAGGCGTCGTGAGAGCCATGTATGCAAGGGGAAAGTGGGCGGGCTGGAAGCAAACACGAGGCAAGATAATTGTATCTGTTCCATGAAATTTGCTAATCTGTGGTGTCAGTTTTAGATTAGATTCCATTCTTCGAGTCGCTACAGATGCCATTCTTCCTGAACACGAGGACAATAAGGATATTATGATCATGAGTCATGACAATAACACGTTGCAGATCTCTCGCTCACCCGAAATGACACCTTCAATCCAAAACCTCGTTGCAGACATGTGGTCATCGCTAAATTTCTGCGTGTGTCGGTAGATGTTGTCGTTGAAGTCAAGTGGCGAAGGGGCTCTTTTTTTTTGCCCGCCCGGGCCGTCAGTGGAGTTTACAGTACTCAAGAAGACTGTATCATCTGAGGAATTGAGATGACGAAGAGTTGATTTGTTTCAGTCCATTTGACATAACATTTCTTGCCATCAGCCAGCATAACAGGCAGACATGAGCGTGGTTACAAGAGCATTAATATGCCTAACTAACACTGATAATAAGATTTGAATTATTCTATCAGGCGTTAGCTACTTCAATTGACGCCGTTCTTGTTGTCGAAGACTCACATGAACTAACAGCTTCTTGTGCCTTTGCAAGTGTTGGTTCCCATCCTTCCTCGAACAATTCGGGATTTATGGATGGATCCGCAATCATATTGGCAATTTTTGATCTCCCACTGGTGACGAGATCAGATTTCCAAGCTGCTACTGTTCTGGGCACTTGACTTGGGGCATAAGTCCGAGCGAATGTGGCCGCCTCAGGTGCACGCTTGGTTTTCAATAGAAGGTCAACGCAAGCATTCGCATCGCCCAATTGGAGCACGATCGCAAAAGCCAGATTGTTTTGACCATTCTCCACTGATGGTCGTCAAAATCCGCTGGAATAATAACATAAAAGCACGTACACGCTTTCTCTGCCAATGATTTCAACCCTTGTCGGTCTCCCGTAGAGAGAAACAGGAGCATCAATGCACTTAGATCACCCCCACTCTCAAAGCACTCCCTCGCCAAATCAAACCTCCATACCGCAAGAGCCCTGTCGCCCAATGCCTTCCACTTGACAACTGCTTCGTGTTCCGGAACTATCCGAACAATTTCTAAAGCAGTGTCGAGGTCGTCCAAAGAAAGTGCAAGGTCGAATTTGTGATCAGGGTCAGTCGTCACTTTGATAGCGAGCTCCTTGAAGTCTGAATGGGTTAGAAAATATGATCAATATCGTAGGCGTTCTGGTTATGGCAAACAAACCTCGGCTTTCCAGGAAACGTGCAACTTTGTTCATCTGGTCTTTTGGTACGGCGGGCAGAATTTCTGCTGCAGCTTCCATATCGCCTCGGAGTACTGCCGTTTGGTATTCAACAACCGTGAGAGACAAAGAATAACCGTAGAGGTTCATGTCTTTGTCGACAAGGTAGACTCTGTTATGGGCCGGAATGTAACCTAGAAGGAATAATGGGCTGGAGAAGATTATGAGACACCAGAACAAATTACAATTAAGAAAGCTCACATATCGAAGGGGCTGATGTTGTAGGACTCGGCACCAACAAAGTAGCAAAGGCGATTTGAGGCTGTGGTATAGACGAAGCAATCTCCTACCCATTTGCCAGTTTTGACACTCAAAATTACTTAGCCAACGTGGCGAGAATCATCAAGGGCAAAACTCACTTATCGGAAACATCAGCGACAACCTCAAATGCTTCTTCAAATCCCTCGTCAGTGACTACAGCACCTTCTTCAACTTTAGCATTGTAGGCATCTCTGTCGAAACGAAGAATATAGAAAGAATCCTCAGATGTGATTGCCGCCAGTGACCCAGTTCCGGACCAGTACACCTAGAAGACGAATGTTGAGTTGACACTTTTCGGAAGATTGTGTGACCTCACGTTTTTGGCTTCTACATCAATGCGGCGAACGATTTCACCGGTTTCCCAGTCCCAGAACATGACGAAGCCTCTTCCACGAGCACCCAACAACGTTCCACCATGCAAACTCTCGATGGACCAACTTCCTGCTCCTTTCATACCCACACCAGTTCGTTCCTTGAAATTTTTGAATATCTTTAGCTTGACTTTGCTCTCGAGTACAGCATAAGTGTTCGAATCGGGGGCCCAGGCGAATGAAATGCCATTTCCAAAGCTTTTGTTCCTCCAGGCCAGAGCAGTATAAGTGATGTATTCGCCATCACCAACGACCGTCACGAAACGGCCGTTGGGGGAGTGAACCAAGGAGCTTGCGAAAATTTCAGTGGAGCCAATTTCTTTCGCGGAAAGTGATAAACGTGTGCCGTCGGCGAAAGTAGCTGAAGTGGTGTCGTCGGGAGTAGTGAATGTTTGGAGGGTACCGGAGAAGACGTTCTGGTTGCGAGTATAGATAACCTTCCCCGATGAATCCATGCTGAAGATTGGTTCGTCTCTACCGAGTTTGATTATGACAACGCCTTCGTCGAATCCTATTGCCACCTCATTGGCGTCTTTGCGGAGACCAACGCACCATGCCCGTTCGAGGGCGTAGTTGAGTGTATTTTCGATTCGGTAGGTACTACTATTCCAAACCTTAACTGTCCCGTCTTCGCTCCCGCTGATAATGATGGGCAGATTGGGATGGAAGACGGCGAAAGAGACATTATTGGTATGTCCCTCCATAGTTTGAACGCAAGATTTGCTGAGGTAGTCCCAGATTTTGACTGTCTTGTCGTCGCCAGTGGTGACAAGGTACGGTTTATCTGCTCCAGGGTAAAAATCTACATGGTTGACCCCCTTTTCATGAGCCTCCATGGTAAAGTTGGCATTTGGCGATCCGAGGGACCACATTTTGATAGTGCGATCAAGACAAGAAGAGGCGAAAGTGTTGGCATCCTTTGGGTTGAAAGCTAAATTCATGATATAATGTGTGTGTCCTTCGTAAACCTGAACTCGAATGAGACAAGGGATCGCCAGTGAGAAAAGCACGTACTTGGACGTTCTTCCATCCCTTTTCCCAGTCCCAGGCTTTAATCGTCATGTCGTCGCTACCAGTGAGGACAATGCTCGATGTTGGATGAACTGTTAAGCAACGAATGTAATCAGGGTGTGCTTCGAATGCAGCAACTTTTTCGTGTGTGTTGTAGTTGAAGACGCGCAACTGAAAGTCATCCGATCCAGCAACAAACCAATTTTTCCGAGTGATAAACTTGATGCACCGAACTGGAACTTCCGCCACTTCAAACGTTTTGATGATAGCACCCGTGTCATGATTGTAGATGTTGACGGAGCCATTGTAGAGACCTGCAATCAACCATGGCTCAGTAGGATGGAAGTCGACGCCCTTGACGCGATCCGACCGCGCAAAGAGCTTTTTCTAGGAAATTATTCAATTTCAGAACTCAATTTACAAGAGCAATCCTTACATTGACTTCGAATAACATTGAACTGCAGACGTGGTCACAGAGAATGATCAATTATATTATGTAATACGTGCAGAAGCCAAGTGATTTATTTTCTACTCTGCTTACCTCCCCAGTGGTCGTCGTCGTCGACAGCGACGACAGTTCCCTCTTCCTCTCCTTTTCTCCGGCGATGAGCATCAGCCAAAGCAACACGGCCGTCGCCTCTGGCCACCTTGTCGACCTCGTGTCCTCCACCGGCTCAGCCAGAGTCCACCCCACCGATGATGCAGTGCTGGCCATCCTCCAAGCACGTTTCCGTACAGACCTCCCGTACTCTAGAATAGGAGTCACTAACCTAGTAGCGGTGAATCCTTTCAAGGCCCTTGCCAACGTTAACGATGCCAGCGCGAAGGAGTACGAAGAAAGAGCTTACAGGGACACCAGTCTTCCAATGGTAGATCCTTCACAACCACTGCAACCCCACTTGTACGAGATGGCGGCGCAAATATATCTACTTATGCGCAGGAGAAATGAGTCCCAGAGCGTGATTACACGGTAAGATATCACTCGCAAATATTCTCTACTGCATTAATGACACGGGGAAAACAGTGGAATTACAGGTTCAGGCAAATCCTCCAGTCTACGACTTCTCATGGGTCAACTCCTCCGCCTCTCAGCCCATTCCAAGAGGGAACACAGGCTGGCGGAGCAAATCAAAGCTCTTCACACGTTACTGGACTCGTTCGGGAATGCTAAAACACTGATGAGTCCAAATGCCTCCCGCCACGCCCGGTATCTTGAACTCCACTTCAGTGAGGCTGGTCGAATTATCTCTGCAAAAATCCTAGCATTCGGCCTGGACAAAAATCGCCTAACTCGATTGACCCATGAAGAACGTACATACCACATCTTTTACCAGTTTATAGCTGGTGCCACACCAACGGAACGTGACAACCTCAACATCGAAGACCCTTCAGATTACGCTCTGCTCGCCTCATCAGGATGCTACCGTCTTCCTGCCGGCCCCTTTAGTGACGACTCCATCGGTATGACGGAACTGCGAGCCGCCATGCGGACCCTCGGATTCAAGCCGAAACACTTGATGTCTATTTTTAGCCTCATTGTAGCTGTCCTATTACTGGGAAATCTCCAATTTGGTGAAGGCGATGCCCGTGATGTATCGGCGCACGTTTCAAATTATCAGGTCCTCGAACAAGTTGCAAAACTTCTTGGCGTTGCGCCAGATGAGCTAAGCCAAATTCTTACAAACAGGACAAGTTACGTTCGTAAGGAGCTGTTCACGACCCTTCTCGATGCAGAGCAAAGTGCACGCCAGAGGGACCAGTTTGTCAAGGACGTCTATTCGATGCTCTTCGCGTTTATCGTCGAAACGTGCAACCACAGGTTGGCCCCAAGCTCGAAGGATGCGCCTCCACCTACCCAAGTCATTCTTTTCGATCAACCAGGCTTCCAAACCCGTGGACCAGCGGGAACCACATCGATCTCGCTGTCTGGAAACCAACCTCTCATTTCCGCGTATGGTCAGAATGGGTTCGATGAATTCTGCATTAACTTTTCCGCCGAGCTTCTACAATCCTGTTATATCATGCATACATTTGAAACTGTTGGATATAATGGCCAAATATCTGGTGACGGTGTTTCCCTTCCGGACATTTCGACAATGGATAACGGGTCATGTGTCGAGCTTCTGAGAGGCGCGCTGATTAGCGAGAGGGCTCAGAGGAAGCCGGGTGGACTTCTCGGTGTTGTCAACAAAGCCTGCTCTTCATTCAAATCTGGAAAAGATGCTGACTCCAGGAACGATGACTTGGCTCAAGAACTCTCATCGAGATATAGCGTTCACACGTCCTTTGTTCCCAGATCGAGTGGTACTCCTGACAGGCAGTCGTTCGGGATCAATCACTACACAGGAAACTGTTCATATGACATCTCACAGTTTGTTGAGAAGGACGCCGATCTCCTGGACTCCGCCTTCGTTTCATTGCTACGGAATTCTTCAGAGCCTTTCGTATCCAAGCTTTTCTCTGGCCCAAGTCTCGCGGCAGAGAGACACAGTAAGGATGATGGTATTATTGTCCAGGCCCAGGTGTCTTCACGCCCACTCCGTCAGCCTTCCCCCATTTTCTCTGTCGAGAAAACTCTCCCTTCACCCGAGGACGAACACCCTCGTTTGGACCCGAACAAGACATACCCCATCACCACGCAGCTGAACTTCAGTCTGTCCGAAATATTTTCTTCTCTAGATCGCACAAGGTTATGGTCGATCCTTTGTATTCGACCTAACGATTCCAGCTCACCTAATTCATTCGACAAACGCCGTGTGAAATCTCAGATCCGAAGTCTTCTTCTACCTGACATAATTGCCAGGCGAAGCGCCGAGTACGTCGTCGACTTCGAACTGGGGACATTTTGCGACCGCTATGTGCCTACTATGCGAGGCTCTGAGCAAGATCGTATCGTACAATGCGCAAGAGCGAATGGATGGAAGGAGGGTGTGGATTATACCTGTGGTCACAGGTCAATTTGGTTATCGTACGACGCTTGGAAGCTGGTTGAGGATCCACTCCGTGCCCAGGAAAAGGAGATTAAGCAGGGTTCACGGGAAGGTGAAGAAGAAGAGGAATACGCCCCGGACGATAACACCGACTTCACACACGCCCCCGTTGGTTCTGTATACTTTGGGGAAAGTGTTGAAAATTTGTTGCTCACCAGGACTGGTACCGATGGGACGACGTACAAGGATCCGAACGCACCTTATGGCTCAGGGGGGTTGAGGGGGCCTACCTATGGTTCGAAAGGTCTAGCGCCCCCCGACGACCCTGCCGCATGGAGCACGGAATCTGACAAGAAAGAACCAGGAACGCCCGAACTACCTTACACTTCTCGTGGTGGGGACGGTCCTGAAAAAGGGACGGGTGGTACCTTAAGGGTTAAGGCGGCGGCACCGGTCGAAGAAGTTCCTACAAGCAAAACAAGAAGATGGTGGCTTCGCCTGGTTTGGTTGTGCACGTTTTGGATCCCCAGCTTCTGTTTGAACCACATAGGCCGGATGAAGCGGCCTGATGTCCGAATGGCTTGGAGAGAGAAGGTCACCATCTTTTGGCTTATCTTTCTCATGAACGGAATCGTTATTTTCTACATTGTCGAGTTTGGCAGACTCCTATGCCCAAATTTTGACAAGGCTTGGTCTCTAAATGAAGTCAACCAACATACGGGTGACAACGATTTCTGGGTTTCAATTCAAGGAGTCGTTTATGATGTCACGAACTTCATCCATGGCGATCACAGTAATGGCGAATTCGGGGTGAAAAGTAACTCTCCTGACATTCTGGGGGTCATTGCCGGCCAGGATCTCACATACTACTTCCCACCTCCATTGGTTCTCGGATGCCGAGGGCTCGTCACCGACGATAATTTCTTTCTGAGTCGCCAAAACTTCACGGATATTGCGCCTCTCATGCACCATACCAGTGGAAAATTGCAGACGACAAGTCAGGAGATGTCCAATTCGGACTGGTACATCAATACCTTCTGGCCGAAGATGCAGACCATGAAGAAGGGTCCTTTAGTTTGGGATGGGAATGCTATCGCTAGTGGTGCCTCCAATAAAGATGATACAAGGTGAGACTGATGATGTTGTTTCCCACAGTGAACTGATATCTTTTCTAACAAGAATTTGGGGTGTCTATAATCATAAACTATACGATTTGACGGACTATGTCTACACCTTAGGTCTCAACCAGAATTCGGCTACCCTCGCTTTCTTGGACAGTGATTTCCTTTCAGTTTTCCGACAACGCTCCGGTCAAGACATCACGCAGCCGCTCAACTCGGTATTGAACTCTATGAATTCCACGTACCGACAGGAACATTTAGCTTGCATAGAGAATGTGTTCTTAGCTGGCCAGACAGACTTCAGGAAGACGCCGAGATGTCAGGTCCAGAACTACATGCTCATCGTAATTTCGGGTATTCTCATGGCCTCGATTGCAATGAAGTGTAAGATTCATTCCCGGATTTGTAGCCTATTTAGCTGATTTTCTTTCAGTCCTTGCTGCATTACAACTGGGAACCAAGCGTCAACCGGAGTTACAGGACAAGTTCGTGTTATGCCAAGTTCCTTGTTACACCGAAGGCGAGGAGTCCTTGCGGCGGACAATTGATTCACTCGCCGCTCTCAATTACGATGACAAACGCAAACTTATTTTCATCATTTGCGATGGCAATATTATTGGGAGTGGAAATGACAGAACAACCCCGAGAATCGTGCTTGATATCCTTGGTGTAGACCCGGCACTTGACCCCGAGCCTTTGTTATTCAAGTCAGTTGGTGAGGGATCAAAGGCGCTGAATTACGGCAAAGTGTATTCTGGGTTGTATGAATTTGAGGGACACGTAGTGCCGTATGTTTTCCTTATCTTCCTTCTCTTCGTTGCTCAGATCATTGCAGTTATCTGGTTGTAGTGAAAGTCGGAAAACCCACCGAGCGGTCCAAACCCGGCAATCGAGGAAAGCGAGACTCTCAGATCCTTCTCCTGCATTACCTCAACAAAGTTCATTTCGATTCGCCAATGTCACCATTGGAGCTCGAGGTATACCACCAGATGCGAAATATCATTGGCATTGACCCCGCTTTCTATGAGTATATCTTCACAGTCGACGCCGATACGGTAAGGAACTGACTTATCGGCTCGATATTTCTTTTGCTGATGAATAGTGTTAGACTGTCACACCTGATTCCTTGAACCGACTGGTGGCATCTAGCGCCGACGATTCGAAGATCATTGGGATATGCGGTGAAACTAAACTCACGAATGAGGACGACTCATGGTGGACGATGATTCAGGTGTATGAATATTACATTTCGCACCACTTGTCGAAAGCCTTCGAGAGTTTGTTTGGCTCAGTCACTTGCTTGCCTGGGTGCTTTACTCTCTATCGTATCCGAACAGCTGACAAAGGCCGTCCCATAATCATTTCGAATCGAATTATCGAAGAGTACGCTGACCCCAATGTTGACACCTTGCATAAGAAGAATCTGTTCTCCCTCGGTGAAGATCGTTTCCTGACGACACTCCTGATGAAGCACTTCCCCACGTTCAAGACGAAGTTCTGCCCTCATGCTGTTGCACATACTATGGCTCCTGAGTCGTGGCGTGTTCTATTCTCGCAGCGCCGAAGATGGATCAATTCGACAGTTCATAATCTCTGCGAACTCGTGATTCTGCCGGAACTCTTTGGATTTTGTTGTTTCTCGATGAGATTCTTCGTCTTTATTGATTTGCTGGGTACTCTCGTGAGTCTGATTCATTGTCTTCTACTACTTTCACCCAACTGATACACTTCACAGATCCTTCCTGCGACTGTGGTCTATGTACGTCGTATCGAAATTAATGTTGACCTTCTCATTGACCGTTTGTCCGTAGCTCGTTTATTTGGTTGTGAGCGTGGCTACTCAATCGACAGCTTTCCCTCGTATTGCTATTATCATGTTGGCGGTTGTGTACGGTTTGCAGGTGCGTTTCCTAGGGAAATATTATAATAATCAAGCTAACATTCGTCGAAGGCCATTATATTCATCATCAAACGTGAATTCATGCTCGTGGGCTGGATGATCGTCTATATTGCGTCGTATGTCCCTTGTCATACTTTGCTTGACTGATCTCATACATTTCAAACCAGTTACCCCATCTACAGCTTCTTTTTGCCTGTTTATTCCTTCTGGTGCATGGACGAGTTCAGCTGGGGTAATACTCGTGTCGTCATCGGCGAAGGCAAGGATAAAAAGGTTATTACGAACGAAGACGAGAAGTTTGATGATTCCATGATCCCTGTCAAGAAGTTTAGTGGTACGTATTTCCTTGCAACTTATCTTTCCATTTTTAATTTATCACATCGACAGATTATGAGGCGGAAGCTTGGGAAATCGGAACGCGACATTCTGACGATACAGGATATGACAGTAGACCCCGCTCGAGGTCGCATACCCGATCACGTCCTGCGTCGCCGCACACCGCAAATCACCATGCATCCAGCAGAGGTGGTGACTACTACCGCAACACAAACATGATTCACAGTAACAACTCCGTGAACAACCTGCGCACGGGTGGCAGTCAGATCTCGCACAGCAACCTATCAATGCACGGCGGCATTCCACCTATGCCATTCCATGCTCCCCAATTACCCGTTATGCCGTTTGCAGGGTCGATATCAGGATCCGATCATGGGCATATGATGACAATGCCTATGGCATACCAGAATACCGGAAGTATGTATGGTATGCCGCCGATGATGAGTCCTATGACAGGAATGAATATGAACATGAATATGAACATGTTTGGGGGTGGAATGAGTCCGGCTGGTTCACAACTTGCTGCTGTTCCTCCGTCAGTTCCTCCACTGGGTTTGGGTAGCGGACAGCGACCGATGTCGACGTTCTCGATGGCGACTTCTGTTGGTTTGTTCCGTCCCAGTAATAGTACAAACCCTCCCGACGAAGAATTGTTCAATGCTCTGCGGAACTATCTCAGCACGCAGGACCTCATGACAGTTACCAAAAAGTGTGTGCTATTTTGGTCTGTACTCTCTTGCATCCTCTGATTATCCAACAGAACTGCACGCGAAGCCATCGCTGCTAAATTCCCGAAGGCCGACCTGATATCACGGAAGGACTTCTTGAACCAATCCATTGACAAAATTCTATCAGAATCTTGAGCTCCAACTGAACCCTTTTCCATACATTCATTCCTTCATATACGGCATATCCACTGGCAGACATTCATTCTATATTTTTCCATAATTCCAATTCCAACTTGGACTTTTTGCTCTCTATCTGCTTTCTCAAGTCCCACGTACTGCATACCTTCATTTAGCTCCGATGAGATTCGCAATTCTTCTGGCATAAAACATATAATTTGTAAAACTCGAAGACACTAAATTATCGAGGTCTAGACTTGGAACTTGTAGTATTCCGCCGAAATCGGCATGACTTTGGTGTTAGCTCCGTATTAACTAATCATTCGTTTGTCAAATAGAATTCAATTCAATTGTAAAGAGACGAGGATCATTGAAATTGGAATTGGGGTGCATGACCGCCAGACTAGGTCTGACTAGGTGGATTTCCGACTGCACAGGACACCTTTCTCACAATATGATGGAAAAAGTGATCTTTCCGTAAAATAATGCTGTTATGGACTAATCGCTTGCGGTGCCATTTTGGGATGTACGGAACGCCCTCCACAACTAACCGACAGGTTGACCTTTCCCTTGTCTCACCCCATGCCTCCCCTCCTCCGCTGTCTCCTGTTGGCGACTACCCTCAGCTATGCGCTCGCCTATACCCCTGGTGGTTTCGAGGAAGGAGGTAGTACCCTCGTCTCTGCCATGATGGTGAGTTACAGGCCATTTGTGACGAACCCCTATTTACTTTGCGATGCCTCTAGATGTTTCTCGGTAACGAGGACAGCGTCTACGTCTTGGATAAGGCAGAAGGGAATGCTGCACAGGTCAATGGCCATCCAGCGTGGGGCTCACTATGGTAAGGCCTTGTTTTTATTCTCCTTCAGGGGCGACGATCACCGCAAGCCTATTCAAAATGGTCTTATCGCCCCACTCCCATTGCACTCGACTGTTCTCCAATGTGACTGACTATGGTGGTACCACGCACAGGGATGTCAAGACACGTAGAGCCGTAGTGATGGACATCAAGACCAACTCGTTCTGTGCCTCGGGCATGCACCTCCCCAACGGCTCCTTCGTCACGTTCGGAGGAAACGACGCCGTCACAGTGGGCGGTAAGCCAGGATCACAGAAGAACCCGGACAGTAACACGGGTGCTTGGGACACCGTCTACCAAGACTTTGATGGAAGGCGATCAATTCGTATCGTCAATCCTTGCAGGATCTCTGATAGTCTCAATACGGGTAACTGTCGATGGTTTGACGAACCAGAACAACTCGCAATGAAGAGACAACGATGGTACTCCACTGCTGAACCGAATGGCGACGGGAGGATCATTCTCATTGGGGGAATGGTTTTTGGTGGGTATATTAATCGGGTGGTTCCTAATGTCGACCCCGCGACAGAGGGAGGGCAGGCGGACCCCACTTATGAGTATTTCCCTCCGCTGGATGGAGACCCTCGAGTGTTGAACTTTGTGGTTAAGACTTCAGGTCTTAATGCATATCCGCATGCGTTTCTCATGCCCTCGGGGAGGATGCTTCTTCAAGCGAATATCTCAACCAGTGAGTTTGGGTTTCCTCCCTCACTCTGATAATTCTTAGGACTCTTACAGCGCTATGGGACGATACCAGCAACACCGAGTTTCCTCTTCCTGACATGCCTAAAGGTACTATCCGCGTTTACCCGGCCTCTGGTGCAACTGCCATGCTGCCTCTCACGCCTGCCAACAACTGGACCCCGACGGTGTTATTCTGTGGTGGCAATATCATCTCAGATGAGGGTTGGGGTGGCTACGCTGGTCCCACCGCCGATACATGGAACATTGCTGCGTCGACTGACTGTCAACGTCTGACACCTGAACCTACAGACGGCTCTGTGCCCGCTTACGAGCAAGACGATGATATGCCAGAGCCACGGACAATGAGCCAGTTTATTGCTCTCCCCACTGGGCAGATGCTTCTGATCAACGGGGCCCTGAACGGTACCGCAGGCTATTCGGGCAGACAAACACCTTACGACGTCTCTCTCGCTGCCGGTCCTGTGCTCACACCTGTCATCTACGACCCTAAAGCACCCAAGGGCTCCCGTTGGTCAAGACAGGGCCTTTCTGCATCTCAAATCCCTCGTCTGTACCACTCCACTGCGCTCCTTCTCCCAGACGGATCTGTCTTCATTGCAGGGTCGAATCCCAACCCAGATGTAAACCTATTGGCTGCCTACCCAACTGAATACCGTTCGGACATATTCTTCCCTCCCTACTTCTCCGCGAGCGTCCGACCTGCCCCGCTTAACCTCCCGCAAGTACTCTCCTACGGTGGGGCAAGCTTCAACATCACCGTCCCAGCCAACTCGTACGTCGGAAACCCGAACGACGCCGCAGACGCGACAATCGTCACCCTTGTCCGAGGAGGGTTCACGACGCATGCGATGAACATGGGTCAGCGGTTCATGCAGCTCAACAGCACGTATACAGTATTCAATAATGGGACGATTATGCTTCATGTGGCACAGCTTCCCCCTAATCCAAACCTCTTCCAACCTGGACCCGCACTGTTGTACGTGGTTATCAACGGTGTGCCAAGCATAGGCAAGCTCGTTATCATCGGCAATGGCAACGTAGGACGTCAGCCTACCTCGGATGCTAGTGTGCTCCCTGCTTCGATTAAACGAACAGGCAACTCCCCCGACCCAAGCACGCCTGCCACCCAAGGCGGACACAAATCCTCCTCTAAGACGCCCCTCATCGCCGGCATCGCTGGGGCCGCTGCCCTCACCCTTCTCCTCATCCTTGTTGTCGGGTTCATGTTCTACAAGTCCAAGAGATCCGAAAATGCGAAATCCCGTTTTGGGTTTGGGGTCAGATCCAAATCGAACGCGAAATCCGAGAGCGATAGCCCCGAACTCGGCGCCCTGGCTCCTCTATCAGACGAAGGAATGACCGAGACAGACGGCGGGTCTGTCTTATTTTCCGGCGCAGCTTCCACCTCATTGGCAGTGCGTCGCCCGTACTCTGACCAGCCAGTCGAAAGGAGCACGAGTCAGCTCTATACCAGTATCGATTTCGACCCGTACTCTGACCTGCTTGGGTCGCCACGACAGTTAGAGTCGATGACAAACTTGGAACCCCCAATGCCCGGTTATATCTCGCGAACGGATTCGTCTCAAGTTAGCAGTAGCCAAGCGAGTTATCGCAACTTGCCTGAGACGATAGAACAGAGCACATCCCAGGAAGAAGCTCCTTCGTCCCAGGAACAACCTCCTTCGTCCCAGGGACAACCTCCTTCATCCCAGGAACAAATGACTTCGTCTGAGGAACAAACTCCTTCATCCCAGGAACAACCTCTTTCATCTTAATGACATTTATAAAAAATCATTGCGCTGCGAACTTTTTTTTTCTTTTCATTAGAAAATGATCACGATTCACAAACGATGCATAGGACTTGTTGTTTCTTTCACACTGACTTTTGCATTGGTTCATAGCATTAGTTCATCCTACTTAACTTCACTTACATACTATCTTCTACTGATTTGGATGGACTTTTTAGGACATACTGAAATGGATCGATCTTGTTGTTGTAAAATTCTAATCCCATTTACCACACTTTTGTTATTGAAGGTCATCAGTCACTGAACGATCAAAGAACGCTGTGCGCCACGACTGTCAACGTAAGTACTCCTAGTCTTGTATATTGTTTGTCAATACGGAGACGCAGTAAGAGTGTAACGGGTTGCAACCTCTTGAACAAATTCGTAAGAAAAATATTTCGCGTATCGCGTCCGAGTCATAGTCCCTTGTGTGCTTCCAACAGTGGTTTTACGGTTATGCCTGTCCCACTGGTAGAGATGATCGAGGATGTTGATGAACAATTGCCCAGTACACTCTACAATCCCGATCCAGCGACGAACTTCACAACCAATTCCAAGTCCTCTATAAAATGAAACCACAATTTTAATCTTCCACTGAATGCCAGTCTGTCAATATTTGCAGTCGCGATGAATACACCTCTGTCCGCCACGAGATTAACATGTACGAAGCCTTTATCCAGATCGGTGAAGCGACTGGAAAACAATATGTTATGTAGGCATTTGAAACAGATAGGTTTTACGAACAAGTCACAAACTATTTCTCTGTGCGCACATGCATGGAAATGCACACTCGCTATTGGCCACTGTCGGCTATTGGCCACTGTCGGCTGCTTGTTCAAGTTCAACCTGCTTCAAGTTCATTCGCCTTTTCATCGGCGGTCCTGCCGCTACCAGTGGTCGAACAGGTATTGTGGGGTATTCGTAGAGGGAGCGAAAACCTGGGCAGTGGGAAGGCACCTAATAGTATTCGAAGCCGCATTTGGCGTTGACAATTTTTCCAAGAAGGCAGAGACCGGGAATCCAATGAACTTTCCAGGTGAGTAATACCATCCCCTGTTCCATAGTTGTACCTTACTTGTTACTCCTGGAGTCCTGGTAACCCCACTGTTACATATTACGAGTCCAGCAGTCTTATGCTTTGCTCATCTGCCGAATTTGGTAACCATGTTCTTGGCAAAATATTGTTTAATAAAGGAATATCCGCCGAAAAGCCCCAATCCCACCGTGTTTTGAATTCAACCATTATCTGGACGGTCTGAGGAGAATTTGACATTTTTGGACGAGATGGAATTCTTACGGAAAGAAAGGGATGAACACGAACTGATTTCCTTGAAGATTACGTGCTGGATTGCCAAGGCACTGCAATATTTCTCAAGTTGTGGAAGTCTTCCCGCGGTCCTCCTGGCTCTAGACCTTCAAGAAAAGACATTCTCCTTCGAATTGGAGAATCAAAAGACGCCGAGGAAGCTGAAACAAACACCCGAGCTGGAGAAAAATTATTGAACAGACGCGACTGTGGCCCGCCGGGGTATTTCTCTTATCCTCTGATTCACCCCTGGCTCTAGACCTTCAAGCAAAGACGTTCTCCTTCAAATTGAAGAATCAACAACACCCTCTCATGTGCAACCTGGATTCGTCGAAGGTAGGACCAATGAATGCGTTTAGCTGGATCAGACAACACCGTGTTGTGGGCTTCGGCTTTTTCCGACATTCTGGTATACGACTTGACCGGATTTATGTGATCTCGGCGAAGCATTTACTAGGAAGGGTTCATATGCATGCGAGCTCGTCCGGCTGTCTATCGAAATAATTATGGATATTTCTTTGCTTATCTGCCCACCCCAAAGGGAGGGCGAGTAGACTCCCTCCGCTATAGCTGAGCCTAAGGCTGGACTCGCTCATATTTAAAGTAGTACTAATAAAACTAATATTGAAGATATACCAGCAACAGAGGTTTTCCTGCACCCCGTGGATCTGTGGATATCTGGAATTTCGGCTGCTTGGTCTTATCATTTTTCCTAACAAATTCTTAATTAGATATGGACTTTATACATCTTCTCTACTAGTATGGCGGAATAGTTAACAGGGATTGCCTTGCTTTGGCCACTGACGCCACAGCTCCTGATCTGCTACTATTCGGGTCCACGTTATTTGTATTCTTCGGCCTGCCAGACGTGTGGGGCCTTCGAATCCTTGAAACGAGTCAGACGGCCGCAAGAGGCCCGAAATCCTCTAGCGATGTCGTCAGTGGCCTAGCCGACCTCGATCCCAACCCATTCTTACCTAGCCTATCCCGAAGTAATTCGTTCTGCTACCAATCTCCCCAACAGAAATTTGAGCATGACCACACTCGCAGTCACAGGACTTTGTTCTCGTCCTAGGCCTAGTAGCCACATTGATCGGCTATTGCTCGTCTCCGAAATTCCTGGTTAGCGCTGAATGGCAAATGATTTGTATAGCATATATGAAAGAGATCAACTAAGAGATTCATATAGTTTTAAGCATTTGATGTGTAAAAAACGAACGTAGTGTGTGTAGATGAATAACACCCGAATGAGTGGATGTGTAGAGGTAGAGTATGTATGTATATGACTGCAGAAAAAAACCCATAAACCTTCAGTATCCAAAGAAAAAAAAATGAAGAAATACATATACATGGTGAAATGCGTAAGAAATGGAAGCATATACCGTGATAGCTTGTGATTCCGCAGAAAGGAAAATATAAGATAAAGGAAATAGAGAAAGATGGCAAAGCTAAATGAAAAGCCTACCTATTGAAGAAGTAGTCAGCTGGTTTGTATTCGCCATCCGCGTCGGAAACATATCTAAATTCTGTGCCCGTATCGGAAGCTGAGCTTCCCCAAACTACCAATTCCCCGTCGGGATCCAGGGCAGCCGATGGCCCCCCTCCTCCCGTCATTGGAGCTGGATTATCGTTCCCTGAATCAACCATGGCGACATCTCCAGGCCGAACATCTCTAAATTCCCTTTCCGATGCAGCTATCAGCTGTCTGTCGTAGAACGAAATGGGTGATATAGGTCGCTCATCATGGATCGTGCCTCCAAGACCAGAGCTCAGTGAAGGGAATGGTCGGCCTACATTAGACCAACGTCCCGTCCTTCCCGTCCTCGTCCTAAGGGGTAGTGTGGGTGGTGGTATGCTCACACCCCACGACTCTTCCGGCATAGAAGGTGAGGCATGGGCATCGATGGGTCGATCAACCGACGTTCCATCGCGAGGCACGGCTGATCCTGGTCCAAGAAAAGGCAAAGGCAAGGAAACGGGTGGGTTGGGGGGAGCGGTGGGGACGGGCCAGCCCCATGCGGCGGAATTATCCGTAACGTAAGGTGGGTAATTCTCGCTATCCGACTCTTCTTCGTCGTAGGGAGAATAAATATATCTTTCTGGGGGCACGAACGGAGGAGATATGGGTGGAGAGACTGGCCGACTTTCAATCGATCTTGAGCGTGCAGGTCGAACAGGGGGAGGAGGGAAGGAAAATAAAGGCGTTGGAGACACCGCGTCGGAGAAAAACGTATAGATACAACGGTCGGGTTTGCTATGGTGTGATTTTGGGGATGGCCAGTCGTTTAGATAAGGATTAGTGGTCAGAGGTGAAGTCGAAGGTTGTTTGTCGGCTAGACGGGGGCAGAAGAAACCTTCTGAAGCTGATTTACACGGTGTGTATCGTGTGCCCAACGGATTGCCGCTTTAGATAATAAATAAGGTGCTGATACTGCAGGATGAGATCGAGAGAACGTACCAGGCGGCACAACCCACACCTTCGCTCACACAACCACATTGGCTCCTCACAAACCGACTGGCTTCCTTGGCATCAAAGTAACATGCGTCGAGTGGAATTACTGATTCAGAGGCAGGTGATTTGGCTGTCCATACTCTAAACTTTGACTTGGGAGCAGCATGCATATGAACGACGGCACCACATCCGGTACTTTTCTTTGTTGCCCTTTTGCTGGTTGAAGCGGAAGGCGAGGGTGGTGGATAAAGAGGGAGAATACTTGGGGTAAATGGATCGACATGGTCTGATTCGCAAACTGCGACCTCGGAACCACATACCAGAGAATACACATATTCATCTTTGGCGCCTTGAGAACTAGAGCCAATTCCGGAACTACCATACGGCCCAAACCGCCGGGATGAACGTGGGTGTCGACGACTGAACCTATTTGGTGGGTCGTTGTTCCAGTAGGAAAACGAGGGAGATTCGATATCAGAATCAGAGTCCCAATTCGAGCGCTCCACAAGTACGATATTCGGGGAGGATAATCGAGGGGGACCAGGTAAGACATGGCCTCCGGAGGTGGTATGGTGGTTGTGGTTGTGGTCAATACGCATTGCGCCCCTTCGACGCAATCGCGACGCTTCACCCGTCCGCAGAAGGTCGGAGAGCACAATGGAGTCGTCGACGTCTAAGGACGACAAGTCCAATGTGTCTGTCGGTGGCATCGGGGCGGACGAAGTGCGTCGATGAACCTGTTCGGAGAGTGTCTGTGGCATGCTTGCATGGATTCTACAAAATATATCAAATGAAAAAAGGATGCTGTGGCAGTTGCTGTTCAAGATATTTCCACCAAACATGCCCACAAGTCGTGGGATTATGTAATGTGATCATGTACCGAGTCATTCCCACGAGTAACAGGAGGAGCTGACAATTGTTAACTAAATATTCCCAAAATATGGTCTCCAATGCATCGTAGGAAATACTTCCTAATCCGAGTCTATCATCCTAACTCCAACGTTGGGTGCTGTGATCGACTTACAAAGTTATCACATTGTATTCGCACTGTTGGCTTCATCTTGGTGGATCAAGAAATGTAGAAAGCGGGTCAAAACAAAGGGGTCCCTCTTCCATGAAAACGACTTCGTTGCTGGCATTTGAGCTACCGTTTATTGTCATCCACTGTCAGAGTTGGAGGGCGATTGACTGTGATCCCTCAAGTCATCAATCACCTCAAATGCTGATCCGTCCGCCGAAGGGTCCCCCTGCTTCTACTTAGGCAGTACTTCCCGGGGCGATTTATCCACCCAACAACGATTCGTATTCAACCTTCCAGGAGGAAGCGAAACAATAAAGACGATCTAAAGTCAAATTAAGTCTGAGTTTAACATTGATGTGGCAACGATTGGGCTGGTATCACTGGAGAAAGACCGGGGAATCGAAGTGGAAAGATGCAACTGAGGAAAATGCCGAAATTGAAAATGGATGCCCTATGACAATACGTTCCAACCTTTTTCGGCTGGAGGTCACTCGGGGTCACTCGTCGTGGACACGAAGGGCCGCATGGGAGGGTTATTGACCGGCGGGGGCACAACTGATTCGACTTGTCATACGCAACACCGAGTTTCTGCTGAAGAACATGGAGGCTGGTTTTCATAAGCCGAGAAGGAACTTCTCAGCATTGAGAAAGGATGGAAGAGGGTCTGATCATGGCGCTGAGAGAGATTGGATTCCAACGAATGGCTGTGAGGACGCCCTTGACAGAGAAAATAATTCTAGACTGAGGATGTATCAGCGTTGATAACGTGAAAAAGAAAATGCCACTCACGATGTCGTATGAACGAGAAGCAATCCCTCTCAAGACAAAACCTCATCAGGGCACCTCGTCTGCCTTGATGAGCAGTCTGGCATAACCTAGTTATCTTAACTCTGGTGGGATGAGGCAGAGTAAAAGAGGGATGTCAGACGTTTCCGATTCTAAACGCCATTCTCCGATTGGGATTCAATTTCATATGAACCCTCTTGACACAGGTCACACGACCTGCCGGTTGTTGAAGGCTTCGGAGTCCGAGTATCTGTTAGTGGGTGATCTGAGGGCAGTTCGCGACTTTCGAATGACAGGGACCACGTTTTGTATAGGATTCGGGATCAAGCTTCTCATTTCTTCGCGGATAAAACCACTTTGGGAACTCAGTTCTGTGTAAATTCGAGTACAAAGAAGCTTTTTACGGACCCACCTGGTTTCTTTGGGAGGTTCGGCGAAGTGGTCGCTCGACTGGCGAGCAATCCAAGTTTCACACTTGGTCCACTAATGAGGATATATCAACCACCTCCACAACGAAATATCGACATCGGTGAACCTACCAGAGGATGCTCTTCAAGCAGCAATTTACTGATTTCTTTTATTCCCTTGACTTCAAAGCTTCTGCCACCTCTTAGTCATCAGATGGTGTCGTCGAGAATAATTGACGCCGGTGCTTGTATTGGTTTTTGCCTAGTCGACCATGAGAACGGACTGATAGCGAGTCTAGGGTTCACATTGAATTGAACGGGTGAAACCGATTTCATGCTTGTCTGGCGCCTTTGGGGACGACGGCCTCGTCAACATGACCACGACAATATCGGGAGAATCGAGGTGCGGCCTGATTGGGAGAGGTCATCACTGATGTTGTGATGATAAAGTGCCTGCCTCAGAGGAACTGATTTGCCGAGAACTAGGACCAGGACCTCCGTTTTGACTTTGACTCCCCCGAAGAACACAACTGCCAAAAAAGACCCTGCCGGATATATCAACAATAACACCAACCGACGAGCCTTTATATATATAAAAGGTCGCCCTATATTTAGGAGTTACGACCGTCGAACTCGACGTAAATTCGTGATTTTCTGCTTGCTTGATCGTAGGGTCAGATTTGGTCAAGACGAAAACAATCCTCGTCCGGGTGGTAGTTGGGCCCAAAACGGCCAATGTCGTGCGGACAAAATGGTTCCTCCGCATCCCATGGATCACTTACCACCAACGAAATTGCCCGCAATGCCTCTAGCCCCTCAGGATCGAAACGACTAAGGCAAGGAGCGAGAATCCGGAAGGTGATCAAGTCTTTAGGGCGATTCTTGGCAAATGTTACTAACTCATGGATGGCCTCTTCAAGAATATTGCACCTGAGGGTCTTCAATCGAGGCCAGACAACCCCTGCAGAGCCCCCGTGGAGAATGGTTCCAGTGCTCTCTCCGTGAAGTAAGACACTCGTAACTTGGCTCGTCATACGGATCAACGCGGGGAAAAACTGGGGATCCAAATAGTCGAAATAGAGAAGATGGAGTGTGTTAAGGGCAGGAAAGGTGTAACCCGTATCCAGTACAGGGATTTCCAATGCATTGTTATTCAACGAGTGGATAATCAGGGTGTCTAGCTGAGGGGCACGAATGCTCGCAAGGAGGTCCCATACCGCGTTAAGGTCAGCAACCCGAAAGCTTTTCAGGTTGGGCATGTGAATAGGAGTCGCATGAAAAGGATCAATTATATCTCCAGAGAGCGATAGTCGGTTCAGTGAGGGGAGTGAAAGTATCTCGAGAAAAGGAGTGAGTTCAATCACTGGGAATCGGCCCGGGGGGCCCCATAGCCACTCAATTCGTAGAATTGTGATGTTCGACAATGGTGGCAACCAACAGACCGAGTGACCACCCAACATGAGGTACGTTAATTTCGGCGCACCACCTTTGAAAAGACAAGGGTCCATACTTGTTATCATGTCGCTGTCCGGATGGTTCTCTATGCTACTAGGAACGAGCGTCAAATATTCCAGCATTGGTGCGGAGAGGTCACGAAGCAGATGAAAGGGTATGGCAGTCGTGGCACCATCCGAGTACATCGTGAAGCGCTGCCAACGTTGAGCATATTGGATAGTTTTCTCGACCAGCTGGGCGTTGTCTGGATTTCCATAATCTGGTAGGAAGTTGAACCAGATGTGTAGTGGAAGAGCGGCAGATCTCTCCGCATAAGTGTCGAAGCGTTGGAGCGGTCGAACGTCAACGTTAGGATTGGCCTCGTAGTGGAAGCCAGTCCAGAGCTTTGGGAACCCGAGAGAGATCGACCGCCATCGCCGGCAGACATGGGATACGACGACTTCCATCAGAAATCCATCCTCCACATATGTGTCCATGTCCCCAGTAAATTCATTGATCCTAGGTTTCGCAAGTTGTGCAAAGGTGAAAATTAGGCAAGTCATTTCGGGCGGAAGCGTTAAAATTGGATTCCGTGCGTTGTAGATCGTTCCATATGTCCCATACGTTTCTATTATCCCTGCTTCAACTTCTTCCAATTCTCGTAAGAGATCACAACGCCTCTTCTCGAAATCATCCATCCTAGCTAAGCATTCATCCAATTTAGACTTTTCATCATCTGTAAAATGGTGTGGCATTGCGGGATCAAAAGGCTGACGAGACGTGACCGTGACATTATTTTAGAATCGGACCGTTCTAGCCTCAAATTCATGTGCTTAAACTTGAGACGTCTTGCTTGATCATATAAGATGGGACCTCGGGTTTTCTGGTTTCTCAGGAGCGCTTGCGATTTCCTGCGAGTTCGTTGTCGGTGCTTAGAGGTGAATCTGCATGGCCGTATGTTATTGCACATTCCATTTTGGTATCTGCACTCATTTACATCCGAAGGCTCATCACAGCATGTCGCTCGGTCAACTGGATATCTTTGAAGTTGGCGAAAAATGCTCTCGCTTTGTCGCTTATCTGTTCCCTCTAGCGGCTGATCGTTTTCACCGTTCCACCTCGACGACCTGGACCAATTTTCCACGTTACGTCGCCCGCGTCCTTCGTAGTTCCAAGTTCGACACTGTGGTTGTTATCGCAGCTATGGTTCTCCTCCAGAGGTACAGCGAGGTAGTCGGGTTTGCCCATGTCATTCACGACTCTGAAGTGTATCGACTCTTTTTTGCCTCCTTCATCGTCGCCTCAAGGTCGATGAACCAGCCCTCGTGCACGATCGATTCCTGGCACCTCATAGGTGGAGGGATATTTACCCTCCAAGATGTCATCGATATGGTGCAAGAGCTCTGTCGGTCTTTTGATTGGGACATCAACATTGAACTGGACGTCCTCGTTCGCTTTGTCAGTATCCTTCATGAGGATGCTGGGCTCTTCGGCGACAATTATGGCTTCTACGAACGTCTACCCTCATATGACGAGATACATAAGGACATCAAAATAATTGGTTCCCCGGATTTCATTTCTCAACCATATTCAATCCTTCGATAATCTTCTGGTCACGAATTTTTGAAGTACTCAAAAGGTGGTTGTTGATCCATCGTTTCCCTCATTAGTTCTTTTTTCTCTCTTTTTCTCTCAATCTTTTTAGGGCCATTTACGTATCACTTTTCTGTTCTACTCTCCGATTTTTGTGCTTGACTTGCATGGGATCTCATTTTTTGTTTCAACTCCTTGGGCTCTCGATGTACATAAGATGAAAGATTACTAGTATACAATTAACCGAATTTGGGATCTCACAATGAAACCCTTCACATTCTTCACATTCTTCACATTTACTCTGCGGGGCAAAGACTGTGTTCTCAGTGGCAGAATCAACGGATTAGCATACCGGTCAAAGGGGCTATCCGGTCCTTTTCAGGCAAACTCCGTGTGATTTGATCGAGTATTTCTTTTGTGAAATCACATTTCCCTTTTTCACACTTACCATTGACGCGCAACGACTTCTCGCCGCCACACTTGGTTCTGACAACGAAAGGGAAACGGCTCAATTCTGAGCTCCTTTTACTGCCGACAAATCACATCCTTTCAGCCCTGTGTATTCCAGCTTTCATTAACTGTATGGAACGTCCGACACTTTGACCTTGCAACGACGCCAGCGACCGCACTTGAGCCACGCTCGTTTTTTTTTCTCATCTTTTGGGTTTGTAGGATCAAATTTCCGACTATTCCATTGATTATTCGTCACTTCTTTGGGGAATCTCTTTCAATTTTTTTCTTTGTCGTGGGGATTCTAAACCGTCAAAGCAATGGGATGGATTTGTTGCCAGCGAGCTCGAAGAGCAATCCATCCTTTTGCTTTCACGATTTAGCTGTATAAGATGCATCGAACAAAAACTCGGATTTCTTCAGGCAATTCGCAACCGCGTAATCGAATTACCATCCTCGAGCATCCAAAATGATTAATCCGCTTCACCTTCCCGTTCGTTCTTCCCAGTACTCTAATTACAGTACCCTCTCCGACGCCTTAATGGACCAACAACCCTTTCCGTCAACTTCGATTAAGCGCCTTCCTCAACCAGCATATTCCCCTTCTTGCAAATTCCACAACGCGACCAGCAGAATGGGTCCCCTTCTGCCTGCAATCACTTTCGAGTACGTCGGCCACAGTAGTAAACAGGGCGTCAAGATGCAACATTTAGCGACCCGTGACTGTACCTACACCATCGCTGGGGCAAACGAAAAAATTCACGTCAGTAACGGTCAGCAACGCATGACTTTCCGTATCTTGGTAAGTGTACACAACTCCCTATTATAGACTCCTTGACCCAATTAAACAACCCGCAGTGGCCTGGGTACCGTGAAGAATGGGCACGCTCTATCGATGTCATGTCTCCTGGACCTATCACACGCGCTCGCTTGGGACACATAGTTGCGCAAAACTTCATGCGTTTTATGGAGGTCAGCCGCTCTTCCCCATGCGCTTCTCCAGAGTGGTCTCTTTGCTCTGGCAAAATACGTTTCGAAAACTTGATATTAGCCTCCTTGGTCAACACCTTCCAGGACTGTTGGCAGGCTGATGTCTTGGTTGATTTCTCCTGAAACGCATATTAAAACGATATCCTACATTTACATAAATTGGCAACTACAAATTCCTCTGCATCCAACTTTTTCATTGCATACCAACATTTTTCATTCACGTACATTAATAATAATTGACAAGGCACCTCTTATATCGTGCAACTTCCTCATTTCTTCGGCGATGTAAAATCTTCCAGTTACTTCCAGTTTTCAGGCGGTGGACGGATTGGTTTCGAGGCGCGTTGGGATGTATCATGAACATGTGTACGGGCTCTGATACCGAACGGACGAAAACTTTATTGACATTGTCCATCCAACAAGAAATTTATCCATCCTTGGTAACTTAGACTGTCGGGCACAATTCAAGTTACAATGTAACATTGCTATCCAGACTCACACAGACACTGCTGGCTAGAGTGCCATGAGATGATAAGGAGTAGCCTCACCTTCTGGTCTGCCATAACTCGTTTGCATTGACAATGGGAGAGGAACTTCGGAGAAGCTTAGTTTCGCGACTGTAAGTCAAACAAAGAATTCATACAACAGATGCCAGCAGTACAGAGCGACAAAGTTTATTTTTTTATTTATAATCTCGGCGGAGTTTCCTCATGGCATCTAACTTTGCCTCATTTTCATTGGAGCCAGTGCCAGCTTCGTAATTCGTATTCGTAACTGTGGGCTTGGTGAGCATTAGCTAGTGGATCACAGCAAGAATGCACCCACCTTTGTTCTTGATAGTTGCTTGATAAACCAGACAACGCCCACCAACCTTAGTAGAGTTACCCTCCAGGGTAGACGTTATGAACCCCGTCCATCCTGGTTGTTTCATGAGTAGATCGTAAGACATATCTGTCACTGGGACTGGAAATTGGACAAGCATCATTGCATCAGGAGCAAGCAGGGGCCACAGGAATTCATTCGGTTATACATACTGTTTTGCATGATAGACATTTGTTTGCTTGGTTGAAATGGTGTTTGATTTGATTTGGGGGGAGCACCCGGCAGACCAGTATTTAAGCTGCAGGTGGCATGCTGTTAGAATATCGCCTCGTTGACAACGTGATGTGACCGGTATCACTCCGTTACCTTAGTATTTGATTAAATATCTTTTATTTATTGATTGTTTTATTTATGTTTCATAGCCTATCTACAGGTATATAGGTAGTTAGATTTGTTGAGAATCCCATCGGATTATCACCCCCCCATCGTGCCCTAGCAGCTTAATCTGTCACGTGGGCCGTTCCCGCAACACATGCCACGGTGACCAAACAAATACTGTAGTAGTACTATGAAACACGTCTGCAAAATGTATTTTTGGAACCCAACTGCGACTCAAAACAAATTTCATGTTGGTTGTGCCAGCATGTACAGATCTGACATATGCGTTACACCCTTCAACTCGTTAATATGTACACAAAGGAGACTCCAAATAAAGAAGATAATTTATTGCCTTTTGAATTCCTGTCTTCAACTGAAAAAGCTTCACCATATTTTTGGCCAATCTCGGACTGAGCCCAAAGCAGCGGACTACAGTACTAGATGGCAGAATGCCGACCGGTCTTAGCGCCTGGTAGTCATGTTGGACTTTGGGGTTCTTCATTCCCGCTTACACCTATGATTTCTCTTGTGGCTCGCATGATTCCCCCATTTATCATGATCCCAATGCACTGCCTTCAGCGCTTCGGCATTCACCCCGTTTCATTGCAGATCAAGGCTACAGATATCATCCCTGAGTTCCCAGTCCAACCAACTAGTGAACGATTCCCCTCGAAATGAACTCCTTTCTGCCATCGACCTCGATAGGATCTCTCGTCCACATCCTCGGCCACATCAACCGCAAACTTCGTCCACCCAATCCGACGTCTGTCGAAGCGACTTCAACAACCAACTCCTGCGCCTCACCTCCCACCGACTACGTTATACACCATACCGTGACGAAAGTCACGAAACCTTTGAGCATCTTTTCCAAACACAAAGAGTGAAGGATGACTGTGTTACCGAGTTACGTACTGAAATGCATCGCGAGCACCGTTAGAGCATATACAACAGCCTGGTTCAGGGTCATAATAAGGAGCCGCCATTTCCCCTTTGGAGTACAGATCACGAGAGAAATCATAGGTGAAAGCGCCAGTACCACCAGATAAACGGTGAGCGGGAATGAAGAAGACAGGAATACAAAAGGCACTAAGCCGATACCCCCAATAAGGATGGTTGCAGACAGGCGAATACTGGTAAGCAGACCGACATCAACCTGCAATAAACACACTCAAATATTGTAACCCGTCTCGTTTCTTTTATCTTTCCCCTCTTGTCGATTGTACGTAGAAACCCCCAGTGAATTCTTAGTCGTCAAAACCGTCTACTAGATTCCTCTAAGCTTCGCTGAAATCCTCGTGTGCCGTTTCGACCATTCCCATTGCCTTACCTAGAAGGAGCGAAGAGAACGATTTTTCGCTGACGACTCCGAGTCATAAACGTTTTAACCTCTGTTCCGAGTCTGTTTACTTTATTATTCATCGCCTTGACCTTCGGGGTGCACTGGCAGCGGCTTATCTAGCCTAACTTACAGGCGGTTTGATGATCAAAACAGTGCCAGTCCACTCAATCGACACTCTAGTCTCGTTGGGGAGTAACTACTAACTACCAACTCCTCACCAACACCGGACTTGGACCACTTGTTGCAAATGCGAGCGAGCGCAGTTGTAAGCGATGTGCAATTACGAGTCCTGGAGTCTATTCAGTGCCTCAGCTGTTTGCAGAAATTTGCGTCATCGAAAACAGTATTATCCTCCGTCAAGTTTAAAATTATGTCCCTTGGCTGGTGATTAGTTCAATTTTTTCTGTCACACCATGGACTACCAGCCGCCGTCTCTTCAGCCAATCAATCTGGGGAAACCAGAGTATAAAAGAGGCGAAGAAAACAACGAAAACCCATACCATCTCCTTCAAAGGCTTCTTGGTATTTCGTACTATCCATATTCTAAACACAATGCGCTGCACCAAAATACCGCTCTCTTTATCTTCGCTCGTTGTCTTATGCCTCGCCGTTTGCACGTTACCAGGATCGAACGCACAATGCCACACCGAAGTGGGCTGTCAGAGTCCCTCAGTTCGGAGCGTACCTGACTCGAACCTGTTCACGAAACGCCAGCCTTTTGCCCCGAAATCGAAGGCGTTGACTAACGCCGAAAGATTGAGTAACGGTCTACCTCTGCTCCCGCCCACCCGTCGAAGTACGTACCTCTAATCCCCTGTCTTGACCATACCTTTAATCGTTTTCTTACAAAATTGTAGGTAATCAACTTCTCCCTCGTGCGCCTCAAGCATCCCCGGCACCAATGGTGACGTACCGTGGCTACATCCAGGTTTCGACGGATGACTCGGCTAACACTGTCCTCGGCCTGGTTACGCCAGACCCGAACTACTGGACGCCCTTTCTCAGCAACGATGAGACTGCTGCCTTGCAGATAGAGTTCAGCATGCCCGTCGGTGCGACCTCCGGAACCCAGCTGCAGCTTCAGCAAATTGTGAGTTGTCGATTTTCTACCAATTGTTATGAGACATTTGAACCAACTCTTTTTTAGAACGACCCGCGAGGGCCGATACTTGGTTTAGTTGTGGGTCGCGACTCCTCAAACTCCGATATTACACCGGGTAGTTTCAAGTATGTTCGCACTCATTGTCTCCGGATATACCTTTTTTTTTTTTTACGACATGACAGTTATCTTTACTTTGATCCCGTGAATTCTCCTGGAAGTAAGTCAGGCTTATCGTTCATGTCCGGCGTCTGCTGATACAAACGCGACTTGTAGCCCCTCCTGGATCAACACCTCTGAACGTCGACAACTTCTTTTCAACTTCCACTGGGTTGCAGAAAGCTGCAGAGACCAGCCTCGTATGTCCGTTTCTATTCATCATGGCGACGCGCTACTTAAGACTTTTACAGTGGAGTGTTGATTTGACTACCGGTTCGATGACTGTGCAGTGGATTAACACGGATGGCAGTAAGGATCCCTGTCAGGAATCAGCTTGGAAGCCCCCTCATTGAAATTGTTATCCGTGTCTTGTCTTAGGCTCTCCCACGACTCAAGTATTCGTCCAAAATAATCATTTGTACGGTGGAGGTGACCCTACCGCATTTCAATCCAGGTTTCCCGATCCTGTGACTAATATCGTTAGTGTTTCTGTCCCTACCTGCCACATATTGCGACTGAATCTGAGTTGAATTTCCCTAGCGGATGATGTTCGCTCTGATTTCTCAGAGTTAAAGAGTCGGAGGTTGTCTTTCTGTCTTCGTTCTTATACCCATAGCTTCTTGTGTCGATGTCGATAGCGTGGCGTTTGATCACATATGCGTATGGAGTTGGTCTAAATTCTCAATTATACGGACAAATTTGAGTTCATATTTCGACCCCAATCTGTGGCCTGTGCGCTGGAAAGCGGCTCGGTTCAAGAGCCGAAAACACTACTGAAGATCAGACACCAGAACGGGAACGAGGATACTTGTTCAGCGTGTGTACACAATATAGGTGATCGATGTACGAGAGAGAGAGAGAGAGAGAGATGGGTCGAGCTACTATATATAGGTCTATAGAGAAGTGTGGGAATCACGTAACGGGCACGGAACGGGATTACACCCTCCCCCCCTTTGAAGCAAAAGAACAGTTCGAAATAGAGCAAGAAAATAAGAGTGTTATGCAAAGGAGGAAGAAAAGCAAAAAGAACTAGAAAAGGAGCCTAACCGGGTGCATTAAAAAACCCAGCGGGAAAAAGCTACCAGCTGGCGGAAGAATTACATGCCAAAAAGCAATGGTGTCATCTAAGAAGGTAAACCTGTCTCCGGATGTTCTGCCAGCCAGTTGTCCAACGCTTCGCAGTCTTCAATTTCTCGTTGAGGTAGCCATACATCGCCTTCCGATCCCTCACCCTGCCATCTTACCAAATATTGCCAACCTCGACCCCGACGTCGGGCTGCAACGATGCAGTCCACGAAGTGTTCTTCAGCTCCTTCAATAACAACAGGGGAAGGTTTATGACGGGCACGTGAGGGAAAAAGGTCATCGTCGTTCTCTATAAAAGGGATCACTTCAGATGTGTGGAAAACAGGGTAAAAATTTGCGGAATTGGGTAAATCAAGTGTCACCGTGGAGTGTTCTTCGTCAATCTCTGTAATACGAAAGGGGCCTGTATGTCTAGCCATGAATTTTGCCACTCGTTTATCTCCGGCTGCTTTGAATTCATGTCGTCGGTTGCGGGTAGAAAGTCGAACTCGATCTCCAACGTGAAACGGGAATGTCAGCGTTCGCGTCTTATTCACTTGGCTTGCCTGTGAAATTTTAGCACGGAGTAAATTATCCTGAGCCTCCATGACGTCGAATTTTAAATGGTTTACAACCTCCAGGGCTGTTTCGGCGGCATTGTTCGTTGAACTGTGATTATCAGTAGGGGGTACCTGTACGAAAGGTGGAAGTATGCGCGGGCTTCTTCCAAAGCGAAGTTGAAAAGGGGTGAAACCAGTTGATTTGTTGACCGTGTTCATAATATTAAACCGAATGCGTGGTAAGGCTCGTATCCAGCCCGACTGATTGCGGTCCACATGGAATCGTAACGATTGTATGACTGTCTTGTTGGATCGTTCACTTGAGCCATCTGTTTCGGGATGGTAAGCTGTCGACACTTTGAGCTTAACACCGGTTAGTTTTAGTAATGCTTTCCAGAATTTAGACATGAAAAGTTTATCGCGATCAGACACGATGTCCATAGGCAAACCATTTTCACAATACCATTTATCGAAGAAGATTTCTGCCAGTTCCTCTGTGGTAATATTTGTGGTGGTTGGGATGATTTGAAGATCTGAACCTAATCGGTCAGTGATA
>Ga0307517_10000811_pt1 | contig 53718 bp, 63 predicted proteins | sample 23_EM_MG_FD_194515 | JGI IMG/M metagenome (GOLD analysis project Ga0307517, IMG submission 194515) | Populus trichocarpa ectomycorrhiza microbial communities from riparian zone in the Pacific Northwest, United States - 23_EM | ecosystem: Host-associated > Plants > Roots > Unclassified | place... | reverse complement strand
AACATATTGGTCTCGTCGATAATCGACTGCAAGATCCGAGCTTTCGTCCACCCGGAAATATCCACAGGATCATCGCCGACACTTGCCGAATCGGGATCAGGGAGTAAACAGCTGTAACCCAGGTATGTTTGGACGAGCCTGATCTTCTTGAATAACGCCCGGGTGAGGAGTCCAGATTTGATTACGACAGACTGCGACAGTATAATAGCACCGCCTCCCTCCGATTCCAAAGTTCTGAGCATCGTGGAGTGTCTGACGGGCCCTAGGTGAACTATATGGGGGAGTCCGGCCACCGGTGACGTACTGGAAGGCGAAGAGAAGAGGTATCCAGGATCTCGACCTCGTATGGCCACATTGGATACATCCGGATCGAGCGAGGTTAAACTCGTCGTTCGAGCCCTCGGCGACTGGTTTGGTGTCGTCATCGTTTGGTATCTCGAAAATCGGCCACGTTTCGAGAATAGTCCCGAGGTGGGGCGAGAAGAGGACTGGCGTGCCGCGGGCCGGGAGGCCAACCTCTCCATACTGAGTTGGTCTTCGAGGATCCTGACCTTTTCTTGCATCATCGGTCGCATCTCCAGTAAGAGCTGAGTTCGGTGAACACAAAGGACCTCGAACAGCGACCACGCCATGTAGTCCAGAACTCTCGGTCGGACGGCGTAACTTGATTTCCGTGAAGGAGGGAAGAAGAGAGTACCCATCTGGTCTACCGCCATCGAAGTGTGTGGGGATACCAACGGCGATTGTAACGGCGAACCAGGCTGAGAGTAGTCACTTGCGGAGAAGGCGAAGGCTGCGTTGCCTCCCTTCAAAACTTCCCTGAGGAACATTCCGGTTCTGCACCAGACATCGGGGAGAATGGAAGTTACGTCTTCGCCCGCTCTGATTGTCACCACTTTGATTATCTGAAGCCCGACTGCCATCGTCAACACCAACCTCTCCTCTCGATTGTCCCCAGTCCCTTTCTCTGCCTGCGGGGCTGGTGGTCCTTTTGCACTTTCCTGGCACGTTGAGACAGCATAGGCAAGGATCCGAACCCAAACGCGAGGATACGTGTGCCGATTCTTAGAGTGAGCAGGGTCGTTCTCCGCCATTGCCTGAGCAGATGTCTTCAGGCTCAATGCGAATGGTAAGACGATTCCGGTTAAAAACTCGTGGGACGGGTTCCTCTTTTCAAGCTGGGATAAGACATCCTCCCCGGCCACCCCAACACACGCCTTGAGTAATTCAACGGTGCTCGTTTGCATCTCTTGTGAAGCCGTGCCGGAATTCTCGACCACGCTGCTGAAAGCATCGAGGGCGGAACTGCAGATAGACGTCACAGCACGCAAGAAAGCGGAGTCGTTCGAAAGAAGAGGGTTCTGGGTGAGTCGAGCGACGGTGCCTAGGACCGGCGAGAGATCTGTGGTCTGGAAGATGGTGCGTAGGACTGGGGCGAGCTCTTGGAGGAAAGTGATGACGAATCTCGAGGAGGACGCCATCCTGTTGCGGAGTAGAGAAGCTTCTGTCCATTTACCCAGGAAATCGGCAATTTGGGCTGGTGCCATGCGAGCTTCCCTGAAAATAACCTTCACTAACTCCCAAACTCGATAAAACCCAGCCGGCCTCAGGTGCGCTCCCGTCTGAGCGAGAGCTTCCACCAGAGATAGGTACTCCAGACGCATCGCCAGGAGGTCAGAGGGTGAATTCGGGTGGCCCGCGTCAGCAAGGTCGAAATCCCTAGGCCTGTCAAAGTTCTCCAAATCTAACTCCTTTTCGGATCGGGATTGCATCGAGTCCGGTAGTTTCGTCCTCCCGATTTTCGAAAGAAGAATCGATCCAAGGGCCTCTGTCCCTTCGGTTACGACCGTCTTGGCATCTTTGCTCACAGTACATATGTGCGGCGCGAAGTATCGGAACATGGTGAGGAATTGCTGTGCACGGTGAATGTCCGGGTTGTGAGCAATGACCGTGAGGAATAAGCGTGCCATGTCGTCGTCGCTGAAACCTCTCCCAACCGGCTCCTCTGTAAAAGGGACCTCGATCCCCTCGCCTGCAGCAGACCGTATCTTCTCCAAGAAATTGTGGGATTCGACCTCTGCTTTGTTCACTAACAGGGACTCATACTCGTGCACCTTGTTGGTGTCATGGATCCCCGCTGGATCCGGAGCATTTTGCGGAGCAGTGTTCCTCAGCGTGGATAAGAGGCTGAAGACGTCCTCCGCGACCTTAGGGTGGTCGGTGCACTCTTTACGGAAAATTATGAGAGATAACACGTCGAGGGTCTGGAATACGAAGGCCTCTTCATGCTGAGCGTAGAATCGGTTGATGCCGTATTCAATCGCCAACCGGATGGCGGAGCGCTTGTGAGATTGAGAATAGGTCTTGAAAACGGCGGGCATAAATAACGTGTATCCACCAGTAGACGTGAACAGCCGACGGAAGCGGGTGCTAGCCACCATCAACGCTGTAGACGAGCTTTAGATGCAAAACACGCAACTTCAGTCTCACTCACCTATCATCGCCTGAGCCACTATGCCAAGGTCATCCCCATGAGCAAGGAGGATCCGATTGATACCGTCCACGAGGAACCCAAATTCTTCTCTATCATTCATGTGCCGCGACATCGAGCGGAAAACCTGGGCAACGAGCAAGAGGTAGCTACGGGATAAGACCAGTGAAAGGCCACAGACGATTTGGTTCTTTATCTCTCCGCGTTTATTGCGCATCTGGTTTGGGATAAAATCAACGAAATTTATGGGTCCACCGTGGTCATCCCCAGGTAACGAAAACCCCTCGAGGTTCTTTCGAATGGCATGAACATCTTGCGGATTCTTCTTCAGCATGGAAAGGAACAGAGCATTCTGGGCGGTTCGAATCATCGCGATCCAGCGGAGTTTAGGGACCACAGTGAACGGGTCGCGCGTGCCGCCGAGGGATTGAGGAAACATCGGGGAGGTGGGTGCAGTTGGAGGGAACCACAAGGATAGACTTGGAACAAGGAAAACCTCCAGCTTGGCCTTCCGGACTTCCCTCATCACCATGCCATTGACCTGAGATATTAACTTGGACAGGATAGGGACCGTATAGGCAAACCCATGCAGGGCATCAATTGTCTCCATTTGCCGCGCAGCGAATTTGAGGTATCCCGTGAGGTGGGTGAATACGTAGTGGGTGGTTGCTGGAGGAAGGCGATGAGATACATGTGTGAATTCTCGCAGCGTAGATATAGCGGAGCTCATTTCATCCCCCCTGCCGGTCATGGCGGATAGAACTGGCCGAGAAAGAGAAGCGGGGTCGTCGCGCATTAGCTCCAGCAGCAGATTCCGAGCGGTGTTTGCAACAACGAAGTCCGAGTCAAGCGCGAGGGAGAGAATGCGGGGGAAGATGGAAAGGAGGGGTGAGGCGAGGATCGGCCGCCGTTTGACTGCTGTATCGGTCGTTGATTTCCTTCCCAGGGAGGCCTCCCGTTCGACCGGTTTTTTCGATGCGGTTTCGAGGGCCAGGCGCTGAATTCCTGCGGAAAGGATATCGTCATTGTCGGCCTTCGCCAGGTCCATGCTGGGGATAAGCGACATCGGAGTTGTAGCCCACTCCAACCGCTGATCAAGGGGCCCTTCATCGTCGTCCCATCCAATCTCCATCAGTCGCTTGCGTAGTTCGAGAGGGAGCGCGTTCTTGTTATTCTTGGTGGTTTCATCTTCCTCCTTAATGTACTGTGATGAGCCGATATCTGTGGGCACGAAAGATATTGGCGGTCGGGCCGTCTTGAAAGGGCGCCTGAAGGTTTTGTCGAGGATGACGGTTTGTGAACCGATCTGGAACCTCCAGCTAATCAGCTTGGCCATCTTATCGATCGCCGAATGCCTCAAGACTGGGCTATCACTACGAGTAGAGTTCAACTGTGATGTCGTAAATGGATCAACGGAGACATACCTCGACATGTCATTTGTAATACATGTGACGAATTCGTTTCCACATTTCTCGGCGCACTGCATGGCCAGGAAACACGTCTAAATGTAGATCAGTCACAGTTGGAACGCGAGACCCGCGGCTACGCACGGGGGCGAGGATTTTTGGATCGGAATCTGCCAAGGAACCCGACCATAGAAGGGGACAAAGAGTGGTATAATCCTTTGTGGACAGGAGCCCACACACCAAAACCAAGAGTGGATAGGAAACAGCCACAAACTGGTTGGAAAACGACCACAAAAGCTGCTTCCTGTCGAACATAAAAGTGGGATGTTCGTTACCCGTCGATGGTGTTTCGATGATGGAAAAGGTAGCGAGGACCATAGTGCTCCTGAGCTATTACAGGTCAGCCTTGTGCCGCCAGAACAGGGAGATAAGCCACCTCACTTTGGCGTTAGGTTGGGAACCCAGCTCCGCAGTGGAATAAAGAGCGAGTAACTTGGACACCATCAATTCAACCTCTTCCTTGGAGGAAAGGCTCCCCCCGTATCCTTCGTGCCATTGTGTGACCCACTGTAAAACTCGACTGACCCATGGGCTCCTGCAGAAGGAAATCAACATGGGAGACGCGGGATAGTGATGCACGACCCACGGTTTCAACGAACGTGTGACCAACCTCATCTCATGGAAAAGCATACAGTAGAGTGCGCGCTGCGAAAACGGGACAAGAATACTCCTTTCCTATTGACGAAATTCAGTGACCGTTATATCTTTGGTAACCCTTTTAAACTATACCTTTGCCTCTAACAGGACGGCTAACCGGGATTCCAGTAAAGTAACGAATGCAACAAGACCTTCTGGCGCGGCATCCTGTAAGATCGCTTAAATTACCTCTCTCCAGGGTAGGCCAAAAAGACCTACGGCGCTCTCCCTTAGGGTTCTCAGACGGCTGATTAATTCCACCATAACAACACAGTGGCCCAACCTCGCCTGCTCCCACGTCGGATCGCTCGTTTCGTCGATACTCCCAGTATTGGACAAGTTCCCCATCAGCGCAACTGACATCATCTCTGCGTTGGAAGTCAAAATGTTGGGCAAGTAGGTCGAGAGGGTGATGAGAATGCGAAGGTAGTTGGCAATGATGAGTTCCTTGTTTGATGCAGCGCAAGAGAACAGGGGCCTGAAGAAAATCTGGGGATATCGTTTAGCGGTCGAAAGCAACAGTTCCGTGATAGACGGGTCCGGTGTTGTAATCGGCTCTGCAGCAAGCCTCTGTGGAAGCGTTGAGTAACCGAGAGTGAATATAGGCTGTAACGACCGTACATCACATAATTTAGGGAAGCAAGTGGTCATGATGAATTTCTGAACATCTCCAGGGAGTGGCCCCAAGGTGCTGAACACGCGAGCAATCCCCGACAACTCGCCATTCTCAATCTAGAAAGGTGTCAGGCGGTAAGGATAGCTAACCAAAAGTGTCACTCACCAGATGGCCGAGAGCACCCTCCAGTTCGAACTTCCATGGGGAAGAATTTCGTACCCATTGGGTCAATAGGTGAGCGGAGCGAGTCAGCCTACCCTCTCTTGTCTCCAAACATAGAACCTGGACCACCAACAGGACAACAAGACGCATGGTATCGTTCCCTCTGACCTTCCCAAATCTTGCGACTTCGGGTAGAACTAACGTCTCAACGATGTTCAAGACGGTGGCACAATGATCCAAACCGTCGACTTCGAGCAACTGATGGACGGCGTGGGCGAAGGTACAAACCTTTCGCGAATGCGCCTTTGTTGAGAGAGTCGACAGCGTCTCGGTCGAAGATGGCGCGGGCCAGTATTCCTGTGCCGACCGTCAACGTGTGCCGCACTCGACCGTGGGAGGATAAGTACCTCGATGAAGTTATGCAATACCCAAACACGGGTTTTCAGTGGACCATAAGCTACGCACCGCGAGACGCTCTCGATCCCAAGTGCTTCCCTGATATCATGTTCAGTGTCGGAAGACGAGAACGGTGCCCCAAATTCCTGCTCGATGGACTCTTTCAATAGCAACCCGCTCCCTCCGTTCCAAATCTCGAGGATCAAGGCCTTAACGGACTCCAGTTCCCCGGGGCTGGATGAGAGAGCTGGGAGAAGTGAAACGAGAGCCTGGAGAATGGTTTGCAAGAGGGCGGGAGTCTCGGTGCGGAAGGTTGCATCTCGCGAGAACAACAGTGTAGACATCACACCTATGATCTCGGCTCTGCATTGTGAAGGTCGTGCCGCTGAACTGCAGCACCACAGGCAGCGATCGAGCTCACCCTGTACCGGAAGCATCGATGAGTGGTTACGTTAAACGCGAGGGTCTGACGAACCTCTGGTGAATCGGTTCGCCAAGTCTTGATGATGAGCGAAAACGCCCTGAGGGCATAATCTTGCTCTCGTTCCGAGGGGTCCGGCAACATGAAGGGTACAAGCAGGGCGGACAATACTTGGTTCTCAAGTGGTAAGATCCTTGGGAGATGTAAAAGGGACGCCTCGAATTGCTCCAGGGTCCGAAGCAAAGTCAACACAGAGGGCTGAGGGGGTGCTATGATCGATCCTGCCGACTGTTTCGACCAGTTTGTCGATGGAATGGTGGATACAACACCTGTAGAGTGGGGCAACGAAAGCGAAAAAGCAGATCCGCCGATACTTCCCTCCCGAGCGGGTCTGTTGCGGATAACTTCGGGGGCTCTGAGTTGTGCGCACGCACGTTCCAGTTCCATGGCGAACTTGCGCATATCATCCACAGCGATTTCCCGGGCGGTGTCGACCACCTGCCTCATACCCAACCTCGGGAACCTGGAGGGCTTTGGCGTGCCCGGCCGCCCGCCTGGAGGCAATGGGGGAGCGAAAGGTTTTGGGATTGACTGGAGGGACGGCACCAGCGGCGGGGTGACAGACGGCGAGGGACTATGTATGATATGACGGCGGACGCTGTCCCACCTTGCCCGAGAGGGAGATGGCGGCTCGGCATTTGCATCTGAACGTTGAGGGTGCGGAGAAACGATGTCAAGATGTTGGGGTCTATTGTTCTTGTTCTTGGAAAGATCCCCCTCCGTTGGTGAATCGACGGTGACTTTGCCGTGGAAAGGGACTTGGTCCTCTATGGTTTCGTCGACGTCCCCAAGAGGCAGGGCGGTGGGCTTGGATAACTTTTGTGATTTTCCTGGGAGTGTGCTGATCGAGTGCTGAGATTTCGCCGAAGCTGTACTGTCAACAGAAGCCGCCCTTAGAGGACGGCTCCCCGTCGGTTTTTTGGTGGGAGGGCGGAGGCTCATGATATGCTGGTAAGGACGGGGAGACGCATACCAAAAGGAAAGGTGTAGAGTTATCGCTGCAACTCGCAACTGACGTCGGCTCACGGGGTCGGGGGTAGACGGCACGTGATAACAGATCACTCTGAATGGCCAGCATAGATCGTCATGGGATGCAGTGCAGGGACGTGATTGCATACAGACTTTTGTGCAACATAACGTGTAGTAACAACATAACAAAGCAACACCAGCCCAGTCTCCATCTTACACCTCCTTGACCTTGACTGAACCACGCAGCAGACCCGTCTATCAAACGAAAAAGATCAACAAATGATCCAAGAGAGCAATTGGAAAAGTTACGTACCCGACGAGCGGCAATAAGTCCAACTTTCTGACCGGGGACGGCAGAACGGGCGATTGTCGAGGCCTTACCAATGTGTTGGTGGTTGCCACCACCGTGGGGGTGGTCAACTGGGTTCATGGCAACACCACGAGTACGAGGCCAGCTGGTTGAAGTCAACCGTCAGGAAAACTGCACACTGATCAAAAGTAAAGGACAAACTTGTAACGCTTGGCCTTGAATTTGTAGTAAGCCCTGCCGGCTTTGAGCAAGGGTTTGTCAATCCTTCCACCACCAGCAACAATACCGACGGTGGCACGGGACCGGCCAGAGATGGTCTTTTTTGCACCGGACGGGAGTCGGATACGGGTCTTGTCGTCTTCAGCAGAGTGTCCAATGACGGTGGCGTAGGTTCCAGATGTCCGGGCGAGAGAACCACGGTCACCGACCTTCTCCTCGACGCTGCAAATGATCGTTCCTTCGGGGAGTTGGCTCACTGGGAGAACATTTCCAACGTTGAGGGCAGCCTTCTTGCCGCAGTAGATGAAGGCACCAGTGTGAAGACCTTCGGTGGCGACGAAAGTCTCTTTGCGGAGCTTGTAACGGTATGGATCACGGAAGACGACCCGGGCAAGAGGAGCACCACTAAGAGTCCAACGAACTTCAGTAATTCCTTCTTATCAAATGTCAAACAGGACGTACCGGCCAGAGTCATGGATAATTTCCTTAACAATACCGCGAATGTAGCCATTCCTTTCGGCAAAGTCGAGGGGACGTAACCTCGCAGGAGCTTTGTTCAAGTGGGTGTGTGCTTTGAACTGGAAAACCGAAAGGTTGGAATGCATCCAAATAGTTAAACCAAAGGCGACCTACAATGGCGTGAGACCGCCTCTGTGCCCTGATAACCCTACCCATCGTTTAGTCTGGAAAAAAAAAACGAATCAGCATCGACTCCGATCGTGACCATCCAAGGAAGTTGCGACGCATCCATCCTCAAGACAATTGCTTTAGACACCGTTTCTTTTGTATCCGATGGCAAGATTGTCCTAGCATGGCGCGAGCAGCACTCCAGGCCGGATTTGAAGGGCGAACTCACAGTCTTGAGGGAGAAGGTCGATGATGATTGCGGGGATGAGTGGATGCGCGACCTGGGGATGACTAAGCAGCCACCCTCACGGCAAGCTCCGAGTTATGAGGCAAGCTGGTGCTGGCGGTTTACGCAAGGGTAAGGAAGTAGATGCAGCAGAGTTACAATCCATCCTTTACGCTAATCTTACAATGTTCAAGACAAACTATATACACCCATGGGCTCCATTTCACATCTCCATTTCCATTTCCAGTCCATCCCATTCAGATGTCTTCCCTCGACCCTCCTCTCTCTTTTCTTCCGGATGGTTGAAAGTGCGATTCAACGTGGATTGCTCGTCCATCTCGAAGTCAGAGTCATCTTCTGTAGGCGGGGAATAGGATGATCTTGATGTCACTGAGGGGCTGTGCGGGTTCCGCGCATGTTCCCTGCCTTCGGATTTGCTTCGAGCGGAGATGTCACTGATATTCCTGGCCAAACGAAGATCGATGGGAGAGGATGCAGTCCTGCTGATATTGTCACCGAAGTCATTTCTGCCGACGCTGAACACGCCTGGTCGAACACGCTTAATATCACTGGCCGAGGTGACGGCATACTCGTGAACCCTCGGCGACGGGTAGGGCGATCCGCTCAGCTGAGGAGAATTCGGGAGAGAGCTTGACATGGCAAGGGATGGATTCTCCATGACAGGGGTGGCATTTGTCGGTGAGGTCATGGTGTTCGTCGCGGGGTAAAGTTTCCCACCAGAGATATATGCGGGCCAGAGCGCACGATCTTCTGGCAATGAAGCACCCCCACGTGCACTTGGGGCTAGATGCGACAAAATTGCCGCAGCCTATCAAACGACGGAGTGCATAAGAGGGAAGGCAGGGACAAAAAGAAGAATATGGTGTACCTCCAGGAGTTGGACCTGCTGGTGTTTGCTCAAAAGAAATTTCGAGGTTTCACGCCAGTGCGGGGAGTGTTCCCAACGGTGTTTGACCAAACAGGACGGGTGACGATAGACCTGAGGTTATCTTAGCCTGGTCCTCGTCGGGAACCTAGCAAATCATACCTTTGAACAAGTTTCGCACTTAAAAACGACACCCTTCTTTCCGTCTTTAGGCATACTGACGCTGACGCCCATACCTTCCAGTCTGGCATCAGCTTCTGAGTTCGCAGGATCTAGCTGCGCCTCCCTTCCAGGGATATTGCCAGACTTTGATGGGGACAAAGAGAGCGTTGCCAAAGATGCCAAGGTGGATGCTGCGGTGTGAACAGCGGCAGCCCTGGGATAACGAAGTCAGGAAGAATGCATGCTATCATGAGGGTCTGACGCACGAAGGTCGCGTAGCGGTTTCGCGGGCGTCCGATGTCCTCCTTCTCGATTGCCCGAGCGAAGACATTCTACGGTACTTGTGAAGCTGAGATGACGGCTTCGTTGAGCTCAAAATACCGCTGGTGCCAACGGTCGGTAGACTCGCAGACCATGGAGAGATATCGGAGTCTTGCTGCATACCGCTCCCTGGCTCTGATACTCAATGAGTGACGGTCTCGGACCATGGCGAAAGCGCGGATTCGTACCACATTCCTGCTCTTCTTCTGGTGTGGCCCCCGTGGGGATGGGGTTCGCGTTTGCCGCCGCAATGGACAGCGACAAAAGGCTTTTTCCGCCGATGGTGGTCTATGATGTGGCCGAAATCAGCGAGGCACGAAGTTCGACAGTTAGCCGAAGGGATGACGACGACGAATACAATTATACCTCTGATGCATCCATGCCTGATTCTACGCGCCCGGATAGTTTGTGGGCAGGTCGCTATGGGCGGTGGTGGCAAAATTGAGGATTGAGTATTAGAGCATACTATTTCTGGGGTACAAATGAGAAAAAAAAAGCCATCAGGGGTAACAGAGGGTCCTCACATGCACAACTTTGTCGATCAGATGGTGTTTTCTAGGTACTGGGCATCAACCAGGCCATGCGCATGCTACTGTAGTACACAACGAACAGACAACCTCTACCTCATTGCGTTCTTACTTGGCGGGACTCAGTTGAACACACTGACAATACATAAATTCGGTCACCAGAGGCGATGGGACAGTACCGTTTGGGGAAATCAAGGCATAGTTTGCAGTTGGGCATAGAAGGGAGGAGAGACCAGAACAGAGGAAGGCAGGTACGTCAGAAGAGGGAGTAGGGGGGAAAACAAGCACACAGCGTGCAGGACATCACAGGAATAAGCCGACTTAGAAATGTAGGTACAGTTGATGTGACACACAGATAAGACGGATGAGAGCTTGCACGAACGACAGCATTTAGAAGACGGGGATCGCAATGGAAAGGGTTTCCTCAGAGAGGTGTCGGTAACAGTGTGCATGTCGAAACGAACGTGGATGGGGGGGGGGGCGGCCTTTCGATGCCCACGACTCCGAGTCAGGAACGGTGATGACCGACGAGCGAACGACATACTAGGCAGCGGCGGTGGCTTCAGCCTCCGGTTCAGGCACCTCGTCGATGGTTTCGGGGACGGGGACGTCCATATTCTCCTCGGTGGTGGCCTGGACCTACGTCACTGATGTTATCGCCCGCGTCTGGTTCTGTGAAACGCGGTCTCACCTTAGATGCTGGCTTGCGGGATGCAGTGGAAGAAGGCTTCTTGGCTGTAGAGGTAGGTTTAGTAGTTCCGGCTTTGGAAGGGGGTTTGGAACCAGCCCGGCGAGAAGCGGGCTTGGAGGATGTGCCATCCACAGCCTTTGAGGTGGGTTTCGCCTTTGAGGCGGGTTTAGTCGCCTTGGATGCAGGCTTGGTGGCCTTGGAAGCAGGTTTGGCGGCCTTTGAGGCTGGCTTAGTGGCCTTGGAAGCAGGTTTAGTCTTTTGGGAAACCACGTAAGTCAAGGATGTCGAAAGGATGTCGGTCAATACGCACCTTCTTTGCAGGAGGTTCGTCCTCCTCAGCATCCGCAGCCTTTCTCTTTTTGCCGCGAGATTTGGGAGGGGCAGCGGACTCTTCACCCGCAGACTTTTCCTCCTTCTCATCCGCCTTGGACTTCTTGGAGCGTGGTTTGGTCGGGGCCTTTTTAGGGGCGGGCTCAGGCTCGACTTTTGGTTGCTCTTTGATGCGGGCAGAGCGGCGAGGGGCTACATCGGGATCGGCGGGGGCGGAAGTGGATTTAGGTTTAGCAACCATGGTTATCGACAATGAGAGTCGGAGGAAAGAGAGGATTGGAGTTTTGCTGCAGCTGTGAACGCGTTGTGGACCGAGGGCACGTGACAATGTTGATCGTGTTTGATTTCGATCTCCGCCAGAAATTTCTCCGAGTCCGCCCTGATCACCTTCTACCGGAAAAGGGAAAAAGCCTATATAATCCCGACCGACAGCGCGGGCGCGGGCTGAAAGGGGCTGGGAGATGATTTTTAGCGACAAGAGGTTCGCGGGGTATGTTTTGGAAACACATTTTTTGTTTATTGTGTCACACGATGCTGCTGGTGCCCTGACCTGAGGCGTGACGCGTGATCGGCTGTTGTGAAGGCATCCAGCCCCCGGTCTGATTCCACGCAGGAAGCGCCTGGAAGTGATTTCGGTTGGGTATAAAGGGAGCGAGACATCGGTAGAAAACCCCACCTCCGTTCTCTTTGTACCCCCTCCACTCATTTTAAAAACTGACCCCTGGTATGGCTACAGCAGTCCCTGCCCATGCGATGCACTCCGGTGTGGACCCCTTCACCGGTAGAGGTAGAGGGTTCTGGTCATCCCTGATCAGCGCCCTCCTCGCAACTGCCCTCTTCCGGTGCTGGCACATCCTCCTCTTCTTCAGCGGATGGGGAGCGATGGTCACCCTAATTTGCCGCTACGTCTATCCCAATCTCTCCTTTCAACCCACGCTGTTGACGGTGTCAGTATTCATAGCTGTTAACCAACCATCCTATTTATTAAAAATCTCCGTTTAGGTTGGGTACCGTGCTCGGTTTCGTCATCTCGTACCGTACCACCTCGAGTTTTGAAAGGTACAACGAGGGCCGCCGATTCTGGTCTGCGATTATCCTGGGCAGCAGGACATTTGCTCGCATCGTGTGGTTCCACGTGCCAGGTATGGGCGCCCATTAATGAATTCAAATTTGCCCGTCTTACCCGCGCTCCATAGATGTCATGCCAGAGGTTCCTGGACAGGCGGCCAGTGCGGAAGACCGAAAGGCGAGGGTCCTCCTCGAGAAGAAGACCGTCGTCAATCTCATCGAGGCGTTCAGCATCTCCATCAAACATTACCTCCGTGGCGAGGAAGGTATTTTCTACGAGGACCTTTATCACCTCGTTAAATTCCTTCCACCTTATGCCTTGCCCGCCGGTCGCCCATCGATGGCTGATTTGTCCGAGATGCCGACAGGCCGCTCGTCGGATGGAACTCGGCACTCGATTTCTCGCAGTGAGCACAGAAAGAGCGCCGAAGGTCAACTACCCCTCCCGGTTACTTTGGGACAAAGATCTGCCACTTCCGGGTCTCTCAAAATCCGCCCAGGCGATGATTCCTTCTTGTTGCCCGCTCGTAATCCTCCTCAGTTCGCTATCTTCGACGTCTTCCCATTCTCCCTGTTGGTTCGCCAGTTGACCAAGCGTGGAAAGGATATCAAGGGAAAGAAGGCCGCAAGGGTAAGAGCCTCCATGAGGGAGCACATCGTTTCCCACAACATTCCTCTCGAGATTTCGTTATACCTGGTGAGATTCTAGCTGAACCATCGATTGTTATGTACTCACTTTAACGACAGAGCTCCTATATCTCTGCTTTGCAAGCTAGGAAGGCGATTGATCCGGCCACAACCAGTAAGCACTCGCGTGAAAAGTTCGCCCAATCTCTGCTCATGGTCCCTAGCCTCTCTGTTGAACGCCCTACTCTCCCTCACTGACTCGCTGACTGGTCTCGAGCGTATTCTGACTACACCCATCCCATTCTCGTACTCCATCCATCTGTGGGTTGTCACCGTCATCTACTGTTTGGCTCTTCCCTTCCAGATCTGGAAGACCTTGGGGTGGATCACGATTCCCGGTACAACCGTGGTGGTGCGTAACACGTCATCCATCCATATCAAACCTATGATCGACAATTATTCGACTCCAGGCTTTCGTCTTCTTTGGTTTCTTGGTTGCTGGTGAGGAAATCGAAAGTAAGTTCCCCCATCAATCCCTGGTCCTTCACCCCTCATACATTCTTCCTCTAGACCCCTTCGGCTATGACAAGAACGATCTCAACATGGACTACTTCACTCATGTGATCATCCGTAAGTCGCTTTTTCCCCCCAGAGCGCCGAGTGACTTAATCTTCCTCCTTAGGCAATGAGCTTAGTGCCGTTACCGCCACTCCTGCTCCCGACCCCGCTATCTGGGCTTTCTCTGATACCAACGACTGCGTCTTCTCTTCCTCTACCCTCGAACAGGAGAAGAACGATCACGTTTCACCTCAAGAATGGTTGCGCCGTGGATTGGGCCCTATGCAAAACGCGCTCCACATTTAGACTCTCGGAGATATCACAGAGTACCCCTCCACCACCAAAAGTCGTGTTATTTTCCGATGTCCATTACCCTCACGCTTCTTTGCGCATCGTCTAACGTCTGTTTTTTTTATTTCTTTCTTCCGATATCTAATAATTATTCCATAATACCTCTCTTACCCGATTCCCAAGTTGTTATCTGGGGATGAGTCACACGTGGACACTGCATATCCTTCATTCATTTCCACAAACCATCGTTTTCTAAGCAATGCATTGAATGTTGTTGCTTCACCCACCATGGAACCTCAGACACGAAATTCAATCAAACAATTGCAACGGGGCAAGACAACGACGACAAGAACGAGACGTTACAAAACAAACTAGGCGAATGAGTGAACCACACCAGATAGCTACAAATCGTCAAGACATCATTCCCTCCCTCTCGAGGGCATCTTTAACTCGGACGCTCATTCCGGCAATCTTGACCAGTGCTTCGAGGACCTCGGGTACCATCTTCGGAGACGTCATCTCTCGCTGCAGATCACTGATAACATGCTCCAGTTCCTCGTTCTTCCGTCTCTCAGACTTGAGGTCAGTTTGTACCTTCACCAGAGTGTCTTTCGTCAACTGGCTCCGCTCCCGAAGCAAAAGGTACTTCTGTGCGTAGGTCGCCGCAACTTGTTTCTCATTGGTCGAGAAACGCTTCTCCACCTCGAGCTCCTCTTCTGCTCGGGCTAGTGCCATTTCGGCAGCAGCCAATTCGTCCTGCAGGCTCTTGATCTTGTCACTATCCGTTGTCGATGACGTCGTCGCCCGGATCTCTCGATGTCGTGCATCGTCAATCAGTGCTGAGGAAACGGTGTCAGCATAGGGACCCACAGACCGATGTTGGCAGTTCACCTTTGCGGGATGGATGGACACCGTTGAGGTCGCTGCTGACCTGTCGTCCCCTTTCTCTCTCCCTTTCCCTCTCGCGCCCTCGCTCCTCCTCCCTCTCACGCTCACGGCCCCATTCCCTTTCCCTTTCGAGTTCCCAGACTCTCTCTTTCTCACGTTCGCGCAGCCATTCTCTCTCCCGTTCTCGGTCTCGTTCCCAGGCCCTATCTCGTTCTTTCTCGTCATACGGTAACGTCTGGAGATCACTACTTCTTGCATCCCGCGGATGACGCACTGGCGAACGAGCCCTCACATGTGTGGGCCCTCGAGGTATCAGCATAGGTGACCTAGAACGCTTCCGGGGAACGAGTGTTATCTCCCTGTCCCCAGAATGAGGGCGATCGGGGTGTGATCCAAAACTCTCCTTCCGGTAACCACCACTATACAACGGTCGTTCGCTTGTGCGAGAGCCCGTCGAAGCCCGTCGTTCGCGAGATTCTCCTTCATTTTGCACATTCGGACGGACATACTCCCTGTAAGATTCAGAAGCCTTCTCCGTCTAAGGCAATCAACTGCGAGTCACAAAAAGCAGGGGGTTGGACAACATACTAACGATGAGGTCGAGCGTTCAGCAGCTATCGGATGCGTTGACCTGGGCTCGGTAGGCACACCTGCAGGTTTGGAGGTATGGGGATCACTATTGCCATTAGTCGAAGCAGCGGATATTGTTCCATGGTTCTGTAAGGCTTGGGACAAGCTCTGCAATTTTGCCAGATCAAACTGCTTGGCAGACATGCCCAAGACCGACGCTGACACAGGCACCGGCGCCGGACTCTGCGAAACGGTGTTTGTAGTCCGCTGCGGAGGTTCAGCGCCATCCGTGCGCGATAGTATCGATGATAAAGCAGTAGAAGAAGACAACGTCGCCAGAGCACTGGATATTTTCAACGGCGCATTCGGTTTGGATGTGTGATTCGGGCTATCTTGGGGATCTTTGGGCGCGGACGTGGAGGGTTGTGTAGAGAAAGAGCTTTGCGGTGTTTTGGGCAATCTTGGGCTGGACTTGTAGCGGTCATCCTGATGTGACCTGATGCTTGGCGTAGGTATTTGAGGGGGCTTTTGACTTGCAGCAGCAGGATAACGCGGAGTTGATGGATGCGGCTTCGGGGATGGTGATCTGGGACGCTGATACACCGACCGTGAACTCGTTGGATCCACGTCGGGGCGGGATCTCTTGCGTGGCGGACCAGGAGAAATCGACTTCTGAATTCTCTCATCGGGCTCGGAGTCCCGTTCCCTGCGCCTTTCATACCTTGCGGACATAATTTTCACGTACTTCCTGTATGATTGGGGTCAAGACATGAGATCTTGGTCACCTTCGTCCCGTGCAGTGACCGGAAAGAACTCACAAGCAGATTTGTTCCTTGAACCCCCGCATGGATGGCTTTTCAAGCTGAGCGACCCTCGTACATAGTGATCGATGGGCGGGCTGTCGCTCCATCAGTTTTTTCACGACAACGGACGACCCACGAAGACTCACTCCATTCTCTTCCACTGAATAGTTGCAGAAGATCTTTGCGCTCTGTTTGACATAGTTGACGGTCTCCGGATGTCCGAATTCAAGGGTCTTGAGGTCACCGTCGAGCATCTTCCTCCAGCTGAATGCACCTTCGGGAAGTTTGTTGCGGGTTGGGTCATAGGGAGACCAAGGAAGTACTCTGTGTCCAGGATCGCGGTCGTGATTCATCTTGCGAGCCTTATCGCCTTGGTACTGGAGTTCGAGCCGGAGGGTGATGTACATGGTGGTGGTATGTCACCAGACCTGGATCAAATCGTGTCCGTGACCACCGAAGGAAAGGGAATGAGGAGGGAAGCGAAAGATGCGCCGAGCGTGGCCTTCGAAGTCAAGTGAATGGCCGCGTATTACCCCCGACCACGGTACGAATCGTGGCTGGCGGGACAGGATTCCGCACGTGGCTCACCGTCAATGTCACCTCTTACTTGAATAGTGGCAAACGATTGTATTAGCCCAAGTATAAGACACGAATTGCCCAACAGATGTACGCCCTATTTATGGCTGGCTGGAACAGCCGCTCTAGTGAGTTAGTGACTGTTGGAGAACAGCCTCGAGGTTTTGTCTAGCGTGGAGAACGAATCGCTAACGAGTAAATCAACAACTTCTGTGGGTCGTCAATAGGCGAAGCGGACTGTACAGAGGGTCAGCATCGGGTTGGGGAAAATGCAGAGAGCATCTTGCATCGACGCGGCTCTGCCAGGTAAGCTAACGAACACGGTTAGATTTCTAAGATGTCGTGCAAGTGGACGCCACTGACCAACAGGGTCTTCCTTCAGCTCGATCCAACTCAAGCGTTTCTCCATTTGACTCGGAAGATAATCCTGAGGGTCGAATTAGGGTGGGCAGTGCCCAAACGATGACCTCTCGAAACTCACAAGAGGATCACGGCAGTATTGATCTCCAAGTCGAGCAACGAACAGTGAAGAGCTTGGTTGCAGACCGTACCCTTGTACGCGATCTGTTGACCGGGTCGTCCGCCGAAGACAGCGACCTTTGTATTCAGCTTCTCGTAGATGAGAGTACTGAACAGGGCGCAGGTCGAGGCACAGTTTCCGTTGCCAACAAAGGCAATGTTTCTATGATCGTAAAGTCAGTAAACGTGGGGCTCTCTCAGCCAGGAATCTCACTCTGGCTTGAAAACAGGTGTGGCGCGACTTCAACGCTGAACGAGCTCTCACAAGTATCATGGAAGCGCTGGGTGTCTGGGGACGTACCACCCTTGTTGTGAAGGTCCACAATCAATTCGGTGACACCCTTGCTGGTAAACTCCTTCACAGCGGATTCAACATCGAACTGGAACCGGCAGAAGTTATCTGCTCCAGGGGCGAAAGTGCCTACTCCGGTTTGATTACCGGGTGGTATATATGACTTGACCGCCAGTGATCACCCTACCTCCAGTATCATCGGGGTGGTATCCAATGTCCCTCTCCACGGGCCGCGGTCTTCGAGAGATCTGGCTTACCATCAGACGTACGGGAGGGTGGTTTTCGTTGGGGACACTCAGGTAGACCACACGTTCACCGACCACCATACCTGGAACTTCACGATGACATCGCGCCTTGCGCCGTTCCGTTCGTGGAAGTCGATCCTGGGCTGGTTCTTTGACCCGGCTGTACTCCAACTGTGCTCATGCCTAGTCGGGGGTCCACTTCAAGCAAGTGAGCCCCCCGCCGTAATTCAGGCCATCGCCGCTGGTCCCCTAACTACCGCGCCGCGCAGGCGTATCGAATTCCCTACATGGTCAAATTTCAGGACATTTGGGAAATAAACCATCTATTTCTCAAAGCTTGGGGACCGTATCCGGGTGGCAGGGTGGACGTCGGTCGAGCACGCTTCGCCCATAGCCGGAGCATGCATTCGCCATGGAGGCGCGAGCTCGTATTTTGAAACCGCCTGGGGCCTCTCACACGGTTCCTTCCCAAAAGCTCACCCAATTCTCATCGTGGCTTATTTGGCGGCTTCGTAATCTTACAGACCGTCCTCGCCCAGTACCTATTGCGAAAACGCGACGAGGAAGGAATAAGTTCGCTATCCCACAAATGCATCAGCGAAATTGCCTTCAGCTTTTTCCTACCAGCCTGTCCAGTACGACCATGCGCATCGGCCCGCGCCCGCGGTGAAGTAGCGGCCTCCGTGACCTATAGCTAGAAGCAGTGGAGTTCAGTGCAAAAGTCGGCCGGTCGACCCAACCTGGGGAAGGAGGGTGGAAGGGTCGCCGCCGTAGATGGCATACTTGGAATTGGCGATCGAGCATAACCACTGCGGCGAGGCAGGCAGCTGTGTGTAGAGGCGAAAATTTACCGGTACTCGCCTTTGTTTGGTCTCAGGCTTGGACGCGGCTCTTTCTCATATCCATCGCTGATCACGCGCGAAGTTGTTGAATGTTTCCCATATGATCACTTTGTGAGGATTACACGATGTAAACAAGGTATTCGTCTAAGTCGTGAAGTTGATGTGTATATTACAGAGAATGCGAGTGCTATGCGAATGAAGTACAACAGGTTGAAAGAGTGTTATGAATGTCGAAGAGGATAATGTAGGATAGGGCAACAACGGTGTCCCGGAGAAACAAAAAAGATCGCCAAATGAATTGTCCAGAGCATAAAAAATCGTTCAATTTGAGAACCATTCACCACCGCTCGCAAGTTGGGCGAAGACACCCTTACAATCCATGAGTTCCTCGAAGGTTCCGGTTTCAGCGATGGCACCGCCGTGAACAACCAGGATGCGGTCGCACATCTTCATAGCAGCAATTTTATGTGTAACCATCACCGTGGTGCGTCCGACCTTGGCGTCCTTAATGGTCTCCAACACAGCAGCCTGGTTGGTGGGATCCAAAGCGGAGGTGCACTCATCAAGAATGAGAATTTTGGAGGGGCGAACGAGTGCGCGGGCGATTTGGATGCGCTGAGCTTGGCCACCCGAAATCAGCGAAGCGTTCTCTCCAACAACGGTCTCGTATCCCTTCGGGAGGGTCATGATGAAATCGTGGACGTGAGCAGACTTGGCGGCCTCCTCGATCTGGGCCTGAGATAAAGCCCGGGAACCGTAGGCGATATTCTCGCTGATGGGGGCGTCAAACAGGTTCGGGTTCTGGCTGACCACAGCGACGTGATCACGGAGGTAGTTGACATCGATAGATTCCAATCTATTTGGTCCGATGATAATCGATCCCGAACTGGGTTCGTAGAGTCGCTGGAGGAGAGCGGCGATGGTGGACTTTCCAGAACCGGATGCACCAACTATTGCGACGCACTCTCCCTCGTGGACTTTCAGCGAGACGTTCTTGAGGACCGGGGCTTCAGGTCTCTCGGGGTAAGCGAAGGAAACCCTGTTCAGGGTGATCGAGCCTCTGATAGGAGGGCACGCGGATCCATGCGACTCCTCGGTGTTGGCCGACAGTTGCATGAGACGGTGAAAGTCGCGAGTCGCTTGGATAGATGTAGTGATATGCTGAGCTAAAAAATTGTCAATACGAGATGAGAGTGCCGAACGAGGATTCCACATACTGAAACCCATAAGTTGAGAACCGAGGGAAACAGTGAAAACTATTAGGTTGAGAACCTCAACCATCTGGGAGTAGGTGTAAGTGCCGCGGGCAACAAAGATCGCGCCGACGTAGAATAAGACAGCCTCCGAGAGGTAGATGAGGGAGCTGGCAATACCATGGGTACAGCCTTCGACGAAGGCACCCTTGATTCCGGCGGCGTGAGCATTCTGAACAGACTTCTCAAAAGATTGCTCGAAGAACCGCTCAAATGCCATGGCACGGATCGAGCGCACATTGGTGATGGCCTAGTCAGACATTGAGTTCACGAGGTATTATCAGCAGGGGCAGGTCTCACCTCGTAGTATTCCTTCGCCACCTGCTCGCGAGCACGCTTGTTCCTCAGCTCGCATTTGGCGACCAAGTTGGTTTGAACAGCCATAGTAACGACGAAAAGCGGCGCGATAGCCATTCCAACGAGGGTTAATTGCCATCCCCTGATCATAGCCCAGAGCAAGCCGGTTCCGAGCATGACAATTACGACGATCGCCTGAGCGAAGACGGTAGCAAGTAAGCTCCTGGCGTCGTCACCATCCTTGATGAGGATTTGAACTAGTTTAATGGGTCCATTCGATCCGTCCACCTTGTCAAACCACCTCTTGTCCTGGAGCAGGACCAATCGGAAGCAGAACATCCTAAGTCGGTTGACCCAGGAGATGGCAATCTTCTCGAGGATGAAGTACTTGAGGCCCAACAATAACCCGTCCATGGCGGCCAGCGCCAATACGATGCCTCCAAAGATGTTGATAAGTGAGGTGTCTTGTGCGCCGGCAGAAACTTGAACAAAAAGTTTCGAGAGGACAAAAGAGAAAACCGGGGTAACTGCGCCGCTAGCGGCTGCGATGGAGAAGCCGAGGAAAATGAAGAATTTGTGAGGGATGGTGGGGTAGATATCGCGCAAGAGTTTGAAGAAAGAGACGGGGGTTTCGGTTGAGACCGCTTCCGGAACCAATTCCTCGACAGTGACTGCCCGCAGCTCGGGTTTTGAACGCGTACGTTGTCGCGTCCGGCGGCTGCTCGCTTGGTTCGCGGACCTCTTGATGGCATCCTTTTCGGCATCGAAGTCCTCGTCATCGAGAACATAGGAGGGCTCGGAACGTAGGGTGTAGATGGGAGAGGTTGGAGAGAATTGGAGGCTGAATCGATGATTATGGGGGTTAGGCACGGCGGCAGGTTCTGGGATTGTGAGCGGCGGGACACAGGCACTCGAGGGCCGTCTTGGTCGGGGGAACGTGCTAAAAGTTTCGTCGCCAATAACGCGGCTGACCCGAGGCGGAATGACGTTCTGGGGGCGAGACTTGTTGGTGAGGTCTGCAACAACGTCGATCATCCAGTTCCCGAGAGCGGATGGGGCGGTGGCCTCAAATCCGTCCTCTTCTGTCTCGTCGAGAATCACCTGGACTGTGCGTTTTTTCTCGGCGGCCTCTTGATCGATATCACGTTCTGGGAGAGCAGCGCCTTGAGAGGTGGCCATTTCTCTGAAGTGCCCCCCCTTCATGCACTCCAAGTCATCCCGGTACCCAGTCTCGACATTGACACCATCCTTCATCACGATCACAAAGTCTCCGGGGCAGATTTGGCTAAGGTCGTGAGTGACAACGATAGTGGTCCTGTTCTTGCGCCACTGCTTGATTGCCTCGAAAACCAAGACTCGGGAAGTGGCATCGAGAGCGGAGGTCGCCTCATCTGTGAGAAGAGTTAGGCAAGTTTGATGGTCCTACGGGATTTGAACGTACCGAGGATCAAAATGGTTGGGTCGCGCAAGTAGGCGCGGGCAATTGCCAATCGCTGTTTCTGACCGCCAGATAGGTTGGCACCGCCGTTTCCAAGGAGGGTGTCATAACCATCTGGGAGGTCGCGAACGAACTCATGCATAAGAGCAACTCTGCAAGCAGCGATGACCTCTTCACGAGTGACGTCCTCGGGGTGCCTCCCGGAGGGAGAACCGGCCAGTCCCATTGCAACGTTTTCATGAACACTCATGTCGAACATGATGCAGGACTGAGAGACGAGGGCGATATGTTGGCGGGTGAACCTCTCGTCGAGGACTTGAATATCCTGTTGATCGAGGGTGATCTGTCCAGACTGTTGGGAGTACATGCCAGTGAGGAGTTGAGCTACGGTAGACTTTCCGGATCCAGAACCGCCAACAATGAAAGTGGTGTCGCCCTCAGGGAAATACATCGTCACATTGTCAAGGATAGGGGCGGTGGGACGGGAAGGGTATGCGAAAGTGACATCAATCATCTCGAGTTCTCCTTGACACTTGGGGGGTTGGATCTTCCTGAATTCGTTGACCCTTCGAGAGAGGGGGATGAAATGAGTTGAATGGCGCGAAGCGTCCTCGGGAGCCGGTGCTTCCATCATGTTGAGAAGGGAAGCCATGGCAGTCTTGCCCTTTGCAAGGAGGAGGAACTGAGGGGTGGCCATATGAAGATTGCTGGTGGCGATAAGACAAGCCCAGAAGACGGACATGACCTCGCCGGGAGTGTTTTTGCCTTCTCGGACAAGCTTTGACCCGTACCAGAACGCTTGGACGAACATAGACATCATGAAGAACTGGGTAAGTCCCATGTTGACACCCCATAATCTGATGATCTTGTCAGCGGAGGCCTTGATGCCGATAAGAGCACCTTCAAGGGCCTTCAGTTCGTGATCGAGAGCGTTGAAAGCCTTGACGGTAGCGATCGCGGCAACTGCACGGTCGACGAGAGTCGCCGCAATCGCCGTATAGGAACGTTCGCCCATGAGCAGGTTGTGGGAGAGTCCTTGGGAGAGTCCACCGAGGAGGATGAGAATAGGGAAGGTGGATAAAACCACAAGGGTGAGAGACCATGAACCCTGGAAACCGAGTGCAAGGGCGACCAGGGTGGTGGTCAGGTATTGAATGACCAGCCCAAGAGCGAGGGAAGACGCAGAACGGACATCTTCGGTATCCCTACACGAATACGTTAGAAGCTTACAGTGGAAAGAGCTTGAGGGGAAAGAGGGCGCACTTGACAAATTGGGCCATCATACCAGCAGCACCAATGGGACCATCTTCGCCGTTGGCCGCATTCACGGAATCATCGGAACCCATCCTGTTGTCGAACCAGACCATCTCCTTATTGGTAATGACATGGTAGGCACGACAGCGTAAAGCTCGTAGGTTCCGTTCACCCGTCACAATCCAAAGGCTCGAAGTGACGCTGCTGAGTACGAGGGCAGCGATGGCCAGAGCGAGCAATGTAAGAGCGGAGATCCCGACACCCCTCAACAACTTGTCTTTGTCTTCTTGGGTTGGATTGGAGAGCGGGAATTTAGCGAACGCGTCGAAGGCTTGACCGACCGCAATGGTCATGAAAGGTGCAACACCACCGGAAATGAGGGAGACGAGGATCGCCGGAACGAGAAAGAAAAACATATCCCGACGGGACATGAGCGAGAAGAGGAGCGCAAGTGATGGTTGGAGGGGTTTGTAGGGAGATAAGGGCAATTTGGAGGTCGAAGTCGCGGGTGAGAGAGCGATGCTGGTCATCGTAGCAGGAGTGGTTGGCTGGGGGACGTCATCTACATAGGAGGGGACGTCGACCCCGAGCGACGCAGGACGACGCATAGCGGTGGTGATAGAGAGAGTAGAGCGAGGAACGCACAGTGGCTCGTGCCATGGTTTTGTATGATATTGTCCAAAGAACAAAAGAGAGCAGGAACAATAGACAACCGCACCGATCAGCTTCGATCACCCGTCACGTGTAACACCTGTCACAGTCACGCTTCCTCGATGGTCTGGCTTGCGACAGAAAAAGTGTTGGGTTTTCTCACTGGAACAGGCCAAAGCGACCGCGAAAGGTCAAGGCTCGTTGACGATGCAGCAATGGCGCAGCCAGTGTTCATGGCATGGCGCAATTTCGACCGAACCATTGACGTCCCCGATATGGTGGGCGCTTATTTCCGTTATTGTCTGCCCCCTTGTTGACAATTATCATCCGGCGAACGCCGCCTCCCTCCCACTGTAGGTCTGCGTTCCTCATTGATGCCGTTGATAAACCGAGATTTGGCTGAGTCAAAAGCGTTGCTCGCTGAACACTGGTTGCAGAATGTCAGATTACCTGCGCTACGCCCGAGCAACGCCAGGAAAGGGTATAGTGGAACCGCACTAAGATAATCCCAATAGCAAGTTAAACAGCAAGGTGCAAACACGACAAGGAACTAGATGTACGATGCGAAAGGAAATATACTAGAATATGCAAGCCCGCATAATGAAAAATAACGTACGTCGTTCCCCAGGAACTGCAGCATCCCACCGTTTAGTTCAGATAGCCACGACATTTCGCAGATCCACACAGGCATGGAATCTTATCTTGTTCTATGGGGAAATGGTAATCTGGAAGCAAAAATCCCGGTTGGTGCGACGTTCTTGCCAAAAACTCAGGACGCACCATATGTGATCTCATCCCCCAACTCTATCTCTTGCTTGGCGTAAATGACAATCTTCTTCACGCCACTGATGGTAATGATCTTTGCCGTGCAATTCGGGTCACAGGAGTGGTTGATAAGTCGCCTGCGGGAATGTGTCAAGTCAGAGCGGGCGCCAGGCGTACAGCAGGGTCAAAACGCACCCAAGGTTACCCTTCTTCGTAGCATCCACGACCAGATCTTCATCGATTCTGAAGAGGTAACTGCTCCCGATTCCCTGTCTCTCGTACGCTTTCTCCCTTTTGTCGGCGACGGCGGCGCGGATGACCTCTCCCACGTACTCGATAACCATCTCTCCACGCGTAATTCGTTCCATCGCGTACAAGCCCCAGTCATGAATCGGGGACCTTGCAAACCGAAGGTGTTTCTTGCGCGTCTGAAGCTGATTGAACTTGACCTGGTCTGTAGCCGGAGTTTCACCTAGAGATAGCTGCATAGCCCTTTGCATTTGATTGATCTCCTCGATGCCTTGGGCGCGTCTCCTCGCGTTTGCGCGGTTGGAACGCGAGGACGTGACAACAGGGGCTGGGGCAGACACAGCGGATTCGGGGATGGTATCCTTGTTTGCGGTCTTCGCCTGAGCGGTGTATTGCGCGACGTAAGCAGACTTCTCGGCATGGGTAATCTTGTAATACCCTTCAGTGCGAGCGGACCCGGTGGTATGCACTCGGAACGGCGGGGGCGCGTCAGGATCGGGTTCTTCTTCTTCCACCGGACGAGAGAGGGGGATATTGAATTTTCCGTTTGAGTTTCGGGCAAGGGCGAGTTTGGCGAAGTACATGTCTTCGTCGTCCTCAAATAACCCATCCGTGATTGGATCAGAGGAGACGAATGCAGGCTCTGGAGTGGCGAAGGCTGAAGATTCTCTGTCGACAGATAGACGGACCTCTGTGATGACAGGGACTTCGAAATCGACATCTCCAGGGATAACGACATCTGGTGTGAGAGGTTGCTCGACGGCTGTCTGTTTCCTTTCGGCCTTCTTGGCGATTGCCTTCGATTTTTTGACAGGGCGGACATCCTCAAAGTCTTCAGTGGGGGGTTCCTTTCTCTTCGCTATGTTGTCCTGTGGGGAAAGGGCACGGTCCTCTTCTCCGGCCTCCTCGGCCTCCTCGACGGCCAAGGCGACTTCGGGCTCAGGCTCGACGACGTCCTCGAAGATGACCTTTCGCCTCTTCTTTGGTCTTTGCGCCGCCTCGAGATCATCTTCGTGACCTTCGTCCACCTCCTGCTTTGGATCAACTTCTTGTACCAGATGTTCCTCCGTGTGGGGCAGAGGTTGGGGTTTAACGACCCTGTTCTTCTTGAACGAAAGACCTTTGAGTCCTCTCTTTTCTTTCTCCTCGACGACAGTATCGCCTTCCACGCTGTCAACTTTCACACCTCTCGCTTTCCGTGCCTTCTCCTCGTCAGTGACCATCTGCCGAAGCTTGACGCCGATCACCCTGTCCATCACATCCTTCTCCAAAAGTGTCCGCAGCTCCTTCATAATGAGTCGCTCAGCCTCTTCGACCACGTCATCATCCCGCCATCGCCTGGCGACTTCTCGAGCGGAAGGTCTAGAAGCACGCATAGACGGTGTCCATGTTGACGGAGGTGTGTGGACATTCAGTGTAACAGATGTGTGGGCCAAGGTGCGGGTGCCTGCATTCAACACTGTCTTTGCTTTCCGCGCGGAATCCGACGTCTGGAACGTCACGTACCATCCAAGGTGGTCGCGGAGAATCTGTGAGGAGAGAAAATATGTAACAAGAATATAATTCGTCAACAAAGAGACTCGGACAGAGGCTAATGGGATGCGTACCTTATCCACCTTGAATCCTTCAAAGAAACGCCGAACATCCTCTTCCTTTACATGGGTTCCGAGCTGACCGCCCCCGGATTCTCCAATCGTCACATACTCGTTGCCGTTACGCTCCAGTTCAGCGTCCACGGCTTCTCGTTGGCTTTGCCTTCCGAGGTACCGGGATGACTGGCCGGGTTTGCGGGAGATTGGTGATGGGGACCTCGAGCGTGATCTTGACCTCGAATATGAGCGGGAACGAGACCGCGAGTATCGACGAGGGGAATAGCGACTCCTTGAGTAGTAACTTGATCGGCCACTGTATCGATCGTTTGGACGGCCTCTCGTATGGATGGGTGTAGATGAGGAGGAGTGGTCATGGAGGGAAAGGGTTGGACGAGAAGAGTATCTTGACGCCGAATGCAAGTTCCTTGTCCGGATCAGAGCAGGCGGGGGAGGTTTGGACTCGGAAGCAGTCGAAGCGGCAGCACCGGGATGGGCAGGTAGCGGATGGCGTGTTGGGGGGAGAGCACTGCGATGACGGGGGTCAGGTTGTGCAGATGGTCGGTTTCTTCTTGCCTCTTCGGCCTCCTTCCTCGCGGCCAGTTCCTCCTCCTTCTTTCTACGCTCTTCGGCTTCAGCTTCCTTTTTCTTATTCAAAGCTGCCTCCCTTTCCCTTCGCCTTCGATCATCCAACTCCCTTAAAATTGCCCTGAGTTTAGATTTGGCATCATCATCGAGAACAACTTTGAGCTCTTCGCCAGGTACAGTTTGGATACTCAGCGTTGACCCCTGTCCGTTGCTTCTTCCACCATGTTCTTTCTCCACGCAAAGTTTCGCCTCCTCGTGTGTTGAGAACTTCATGTACACGATCCCCAACGCGCCGCCGGTGGTCTTGTCAATTTCAGGTTCAAACGAAACGATGCGACCATGAACAGCGAAGTGTCGACGAATTTGCTGGTTCGAGGCAAGTGGTGAGATATTAACTGCCAAGACCGCGGCGGGGGGAGGTGGTCCAACTGAATATTGATCGTGCTAGAACACTATGAGTTAAACCTTAACCCCACGAGGACCCGAACGCACTTACTTCGTACTTGATCGTATGAAATTCCCCTCTTCCAGGTCTCAGGGTTTGTAACCTCCTCGTACCTGATACCTTCCTCGGATCTCTTATGGGCGGCATGTGCTCACCTTCCACGATCTCACCCTCATACCGATACAACACTTCCTTTCCTTTCCCCTTTCCCTTAATCCTGTGCTCCGCTTTGGGATCTAATTGCTGGATCTTCTCAATCAACTGGCGGAAGCGACCATCCCGATCCTTTTCGACGGATGCGTCGAACAGAATTTTGTAAGTTCGATCATCTTGAGGGAACCCGGATTGATTAGTCGGCCAAGGCGGTGGGGACGGCAAGCTATAGACAGGTGCAGGCGAGGGAGACTTTGGTGGTGGGGGCGGAGGTGGGGGTAAGGGTTCTTCGATCGGGGGCGGGGCAGGCGGAGGTGAGTGGGGAGGAGATGGTCTGACCACATGCTCTGGTAGTGGTTTCGGGGAAATAGATGGTTGTGGCGATCTCACTGGGGACTGTAATATTAGATTTGGCTTTAAAGGTTTTGAAAAGTGGATCGGCAGCATGACATGTTTCGCAGGTAGAGTTGGCAGAGGAGGTGGTCGTGGATCAGGGGGTGGTGGGGGCGGAGGCTGCGAATCTGGCGGGGGTGGTGGGGGAGGAGGTAGGGTGGGTGGTGCATCTGAGGGAGGGTTGGGTTGTGGGGAGGTAGAGGGAGGAGGGGGTGGTGGGGGCGCTAAATCTGGCGGGGGAGGGAGAGGGGGCGGAGGTGGAGGCGGCTGCATCGAAAGGGGCGGCAGAGGCGGTGGTTTCGACGACGGTGGCCGCGGCTCATCTCCGTTGACCTGTCCAATCCGTTAGATGTCTTCAAAAATCACAATGCTAGGATGCACGTACGGTGGTGAGATTGGATTGGTCTTGCCTGGGAATCCCAATGTTGCTGTAGTCGACTTCTTTGCCCTTTAGCGACGGTACAAGCGTCGAGAAACCATTTAAAAACGACTTTGGTCTGGATGTCCCACCGTTGGTGAGACTTCTCGGTCCAGTAGGGATGGGATGCCGAACGGTGGTGGACGTGTTTGGCGTCGTGTTTGACGACGTCGAGCTCGAGGACGCGGCGTTGGCATGGGCTAGCGAGGTTAATAATGCCCTCGGAGCCCGTGGCGGGGCTTTGCCAGACATCGTCAAAGAGGACGACGACGACGTGGGTGAGAACAAGAGAGATTTGGCTTTGACCACAACCACCACCCTCGGAGTCGCCTCTCATGCAACACCTCAACGTACGATCTCCCTCGGACGAAACTACGGTGACACACAGTCCACCGGGAGAGAGCGCGGTCCCAGTTCCGTTTTCGTACACTCCCAGCGATGACGGTGTCGACGAGAATTTGTTGATCCTTTTGCACGGCTTGGGTGACACACACGTCCCGTTCGCTAACTTGGGAAAACAGCTCAAGCTACCGCAGACGGCAACCCTGGCCCTTCGTGCCCCCGAAAAGTCGGTCTACTGTTCTCTCCGGTCATTATGCACGGCAGATTTCTAACGAGTGAGAACAGGATACCCTATCTATACGAGGAGGCGTTCCAGTGGTACGAATCATTTGATTCCCTAGGCGACCTTCTCCCAAATCCCAATCCAACACCCGCGCTCGACCTTCTGGCCAGGATATTTGACCACCTTATCGATGGCTGCGGATGGTGTCCCCAAAAAATTCACGTCTTCGGGTTCGCCCAAGGGGGCACGGTTGCCGTTGAGTTCGCCCTGCTGAGATGGAGACAGCAACTTCAGAAAAGCCCCGATTCATCTATCGCACCACTCGGTTCTGTTGTCTCCGTCTGCGGTTCACTGTTATCATACCCAACCTTGAAATCGCCGTGCCCGGTTCCTCTGCTACTCTTCCACAGATTACCTCCCGCCGAGTCTGCGCTCTCTTCGAGTGATAAGGCTTCCTTTCGAAAAGGCTTTGGATCTTTCCGGGAAGTTCAGGTGGGTGGCGAAGGGATGCCGCGATCGAAAACAGAGTGGGAACATATCATGAGGTTCTGGAGCGAACGACTGAACAGCCAGCAGATAGGCGGTGCATACCAAGTCATGTAGATTACGTAACACATCTTAAACGCGTCTTACTTACCTTCAACACCATGAGTGGGAAGATCATCATCCGCCCGCTTCGTTCACGCGAGCCTCCTGCCCCATCTCCTCCACCAGCCAGCGAGTCGGAGCCTGCAGATCCCGAAGAAGAAGAGCAGCCCGAGGAGGAACAGGATGACGAAGAACACCACATCGATAACGGCAACGAGAATAACGTAGAAGAGAACGGAGAGGTCGTCGCGACCGAAGACGGCGCTCCGAGCGATCCTGACGGTGCTACTAAGGAGACTCCAGTAATCAAGACTCCACGACCAAGAGGCAGACCAAAAGGCAGCGGGAAGCCTAAACCCCCACAAACTGGGACTCCCAGACCCAGAGGTCGCCCAAAAGGTTCAGGAAAGCGAGGACGTCCACGACGTGGTTAGTGGCTTTGATCTACGCGACATTTGGCACTGATCCATGTTTGCAGAGGGTGAAACTCTGGAAGGAGATGAGGCTGGCGAGGATGGCTCGGAGGGTGGTGGCCCGATCGGTGGCGGCAAACCCTTCCGCAGGATTAACGGCAAGGTCTACGTTATCGAGGGCGATGAATTCATTGCAGAAGAGGATCCCAAAGGCAACACCAAGATCGATACTGCTGGGAGACTCCTAGGTGACCGACGTTTCAAAGCCCAAACATTCAACCTTCCACAAAGGCACCCAGAGAAAATGTTCATGTTGGCCATCGACGCGGCGAGGACTTCTGGTTTTCGAGACTCGCTCTACTATTTCCGCAGGAACCCTCTTGCTTTCAAACTGAACGCGACTCAACCGGAGAAGGATTACCTGATTGAGATTGGGAAGCTTGGACCCCATCTACGAACGAGAAGCGTCACGCTCATCACTGCGCGAAGTGCGTACAAGCTCCATGGAGCAAAGATGCTTATTGGTGCGTTATTGGTTCCCATCTATGCGGCCTTTCTGTCTTGACTCTTCGACGCCCAACAGACGGACGGTGGGTTGTGGATGATTACTACGAGGACAAGGTTCTGGAAGAGATCACAGCCATGGGCTTACAACCTGGCGACCTCGTGGGGGACCTCCAGGATCCCTCTACTCAGACCGAGCTTGCGCAACTTACCGGTGGTGACAAACAATCTCGTGTTGAGCGGGGTGGGGGAGGCGGCGTTTACCGAGCTGGAGGTCCTACCACGATCTTCGGAGGTCCCGGCTGGGGCCCGTACAGCGACGGCCCTCTGAATGCTGTTCGGAAGTCAATGCTCACTAGGGATGGCCTCACCGAGGAAAACTGGATGTCGATCGCGGCACAAAGAGTGATTGAGACTGGCGAAGAGTTCAGTAGGCTCAGAAGAGAGGCGCTCAGAGTTTGCGGTGGTATCTTGGGCGACCCTTCCTCGACACCAGGCAGTCCAAAACGTTCCGCTGAGGACGAAAGCGAAGAGACGAGGGAAGAAAAACGAAGACGCGAAGAAGCTGAACTCCCTTTGGGTGTGTATGAACCACACAACGGTATTGTCGTATGTGAGTACACGTTTCATGAAAGCACGTGTACCTCCCGCTTATGTTTCACAGACCGTTCGGATACCCAACCAACGCGCAGTCGATGGGAACCGGGTCCTCGGACAGACGAAAGGAGGGTTTTGGGTGGCACCAAGACGGGTAACGGCGCCTGGGGGCTGGCTTGGGTCGATACCATCATGGAGTTTACCCCTGCAGAACCTCCAGGTCCGCCGTACATCCCGCAATCAGCTTCCCACCCTCGAGTAGAAACCCTGTGATTTCTCCAGTGTAACCGGTTCGGGTATCGGCAATTAAACCAATGTTTAGTCATACCGATCACTGTGATTCCCAATATTTCCCAACGCTTCGGGGATGCCGCCATCGCGGAACCCAGTGAGGCGATATAAATGGGCCCACTCCCGCTTACCACCAGGGACATCGCTGGTCCACCCTGCTCTGAGATATGCCGCTCGCCTTTGAAGAATATGGGTTTGACCCTAGGCCACGGTTCCCTTTTGTCACCACGATGAAACGTTATCCAAACTCGGATGGCAACCAAAACGGGTTCACCTTGATACTAACGCACGGGAACGGATTCCCCAAGGAAGTGTGGGAGCCCACCATCGAACGCATTTTCGCAACAGAGAACGCGAAGCCCGATGGGTCGCGTATCCGTGAGGCATGGGCTATCGACGCACCCAATCACGGTGACGCCGCAGCCCTAAACGCAGCCCTCTTGCAATCTGGTGCCTACGGCCTCACATGTGAGTCGTTTAGATGTTGACCGCCACGCGGACTGTCGAGCGCTAATGCCAAGTTCTGGGGTCAAGTCAGCTGGGAGAACTATTCAAGAGCCATTCATTTGGTCCTTGCAGGACTGGGGGGCTTTACCGACGGCAAGAATCAGCCCGTGAAGTTCGACTTCACGAGTAAGAGGTTGATTGGGATCGGTCACTCCATGGGTGGGGTTTCCCTGTATGTGTCCCCTTGCGAAACCGCAACAAGAGTCTTTGGCTGAAACGAACCTTAAGGATCCTTGCCCACACGTTCTACCCCGTTATCAAGTTCGACTCGCTGGTGCTCGTAGAACCCATGTTGATCACCACCCGGCATTTACAAGGGAGTGATCGTAAATTGAGATTAGATGAGGGTGCCCTCGCTCGTAGAGATTTCTGGGAGAATAAGGAAGAAGCATGGATATCGCTTTCCACGAAAGGGATGAAAGCATGGGATAAGCGGGTTGTGAAGCTCTTCGTGGTCAGTAGGACTACATCTGCTTCTCTTTTGTATTGCTGGTCATTCATGTCGGTGTCTCTGCAGGAATTTGGCCTTCGGGATACAACCGAGGATGATCCATTCGGTCGACCCGGTGTGACCCTCAAGTGTGCAAAAGCCCAGGAATTCGTGACATTCAGAGACAGGACCAGTGGAGTGCTCGCATTTGACTTCCTCGATACGTTGTGTTCGAGCTTGCCTGTGCACGTCATTTGGGGAGCTATCGATGATCACATGTGAGCCGAAGCAGCGTATTCTAAGTTCCACCCCGAGCGCTGCTGACTTGGCTGTTAGTCCCGCTCCCGTCAAGGAGGATATACAAAAGAATGCGTTCAAAGGCAAGGCTGCCTCTATCCAGCGGGTCGCGAACGGCGGACACCTCGTACCGCAGGTTCAGCCGGATAACGTTGCAGATGCCATCCTGACCACCTTTTGCTCATCGTTGAAGCCTTCCTCTGCGAAGAGTAAATTGTAATGAAGTTGGCCGTGTACCTGCTGCAACAACAACGATGAACCCACAAATATAATGCTACTGTTACTACTCGTCATTTGGTGTCCCCAGCTAGCATCTGTCAAGGCGGAATCGCGGGCCGGAAGGATCGAACCGTCCTCCATCGATCAAGGGAAATAGCGAACCGTTGAACTTGCTGCCTCACGGCAACACCGGCATCTCGAGACACACATCTGCGGTACCACCACCATCGCTCCGCACTTGGACGTGATATGGACTCATCCAGCAGCACAGAGTACTACCTGATTTCTTCCAGACGCGATCTTGGGTACCAGTCCGGCCGCATCCTCCTCCTCGGTATGGTCCATCCTCGCTAGACGATTTCTGATGTGGGTCTCGGTCGCTTACGCGTAACCTCCTCTGGTTCGTAGGGTACAATGCCGAAACGGGGTTACCACAGATCCTCCGAGCGGACCCACCTCACGAATACGGTCGAGGACCGCCTCCCTCACCGCCATCCCAGTTCACCTCCATCTCCCCGCTCGAGTACAACAATGCACAACACGATCGAATTTGCGATCTCGTATGGCCCCGTTTTGCAAAGAAGAACAAGGCAAACCTATGGCGCACACAGCTGGGAAACATAGAGACGAAGAAGATCACTGCTGCGTATGAGCACCAAAGGAAGGTATTGTCTCCGTCGCTGAACACGTGCGTTCGTGCAAGCGCGTAACACCGTCAACTAATCCTCTCTTCGACTTTGAAATTTGATTATGTAGGACCCTACAAGCTCTAATACAGTCCAACGATTGGAGACTGTTCTCTGTTCGACGCACGTGGGGCAGAGCAAGATGGGTGACGATGGTCTGGACATACTGGAAGCAAGACCCCAAACGGCTCCTCGACCTCACTCTCACGGAATTCGAAGTAGCGCGCCCAGAGGATCGCGGAAAGCACAGTAGGCTCGAACCTCTGCTAACGACCCGTTACATCGTCAAAGAGTACCGATCTCTGGCACCTTCGCGACCACGACCTTCTGGAGACTTGCCGGTCCCAGTCACCGAAGAAATCGTGAGTAAAGACGCCATAGGAGAGAAGATTACCGCGTACTTTCGAGCACGATCGTCAGAAGCTTCGCCCCTCGTGTTGTTCTTGTACGATGTGTTTTGGGCGAGGAATTGTTTCCCGAAAGGATCTTTTCCAGAGGTCGTGGAGGGTATCAACAGTTTGCTCTATGACCCTCCCAAACGTTACGACCTCGGCTCTAAGTCCGCTGGAGGATCGGGCTGGCACCAACCCAACTTCGACCGGGATAGGGACGTTAGCCGCTCACGGGATCCACGCCGTCCTCCTTCCGCCAGTGTCCACGATCAGAAAGCGAGACGTGACGAAGGGAAGGTATACCTTTTGGATCTCAAACCCGCTATGGAGAGCGTCCTCAAATACCGAGACTCCAAATGGGACCTCTACTCGGCGGTTCAGAAGTTTGGGATTCAAGTCAGTGAGGAAGAGAAGAACCCGGTTCACGACTCATTGTAAGTCCTTCAAATTTGCGTTCACGACCAATGGTATAGGATATGAATGCTTTGGGGCGAACAGATTGATTATTCGCTTATGGAGTCTGATTTTCTCGGGATCTCCCAGGAAGATCCGAGAAGAGGAGATAGAGAGCGCACGGAAATCGGTTCCAGCAAACGTGGAATTCAAAAACGGACCCAAGGATGAAGGTACCGAGGGCGCCCCACCGATGCGACCAGATGACGAAGATATAGACCCGAACGACTTAACTTCGAGTTCGACCTTTGGGAAACCTCAGGTAGCTCCCGAGGTGGATTGGGAAAACCCGTTCGACGAGGACGAGGAGGACGATTACTGACCCAAGCTCAAGCTTGGGCGGACGCGGGGCTGACGCGGAGATTCTCTTCATTTTAACCATTACTATACTCGTACGTATGAGGTGGTATTCCACAGAGATTACAATGGGTGCCATTCTGTATTCTACAATCGTGACCAATGATTGTGATTTTTTTTATGTTTGAGAGGCTTGGAAGATGATGCATGATGGCTGGCAAGACAACAAGAGAATGAAGAGAGCACAATAAATGGGGGTGGGGAGGGGAAGGGGAGGGGAAGGGGAGGGGAAGAGGAAGGGAAGAAGACACGGGATGTACGACAATGAAAAGCACGGCTGGGATATCTGAGATGGGGGAATAAATTATAGAAAACTATGTCCATCCGAGGAAAGCGAAAGGCGGGTGTAGACGGGAGGACCAAGATGCGGAATGCTGGTAGGTGTTCGTGTGTGTTTGTAAGATAGGTTGAGGGAGCCGTGTGGTTCCTGAGATTCAGTCACCAAGAAGGGGCTTAAACGAACACGGCCGTATCCAGTCCCTCAGAGAAATCGAGCACCACAATCTTCTGATCGTGCGAAGTGCTATATAAGAGTGAGACCGGTGCATGAGCACAATGGGTGGGTGAGCAACCAACCTGACGATTCTCCTAGCATCAAACTTGACATCGAATATATGACTGACGTGACTGTTTTTAAACTCGGTAATGAGCCTGCCTGTGTTGAGGTCCCAGACCTTGACGGACTTGTCGTAACTTGCACTGACGAGTCGGCCAATGACTGGGTCGAAAGAGAGGGCACGAACGAGTAGGTCGTGACCGGCGAGAGTTCGAATGCATTCCCCACGGGAGGCGGACCAGACTTTGATCTTGCAGTCGTTCGACCCGGAGACGATCAAATCATCCTAAAGAGAGAGGGTTATGGTTGTTGATGGAGGGGGTCAAGAGGGCGGACCTTGAATTCGATGCAAGCCAGACCCCTGTCATGGCCCTCGAACGTCTTGAGGTGTTCCCCGGTGATAATATCCCACATCACCATCTTGCCATCACCGCTAGCGCTGACGACCTTGTTGCCTTGGAGCCCAACGGCATTCACTGGACCTTGATGCCCTTCGAGGGTAGTGAGGAGGTCAAGAGTGTTTCTATCCCAGACGCGGATGAGAGTGTCTTTGGAGCAGCTGACGATATGCTTGTCATCGATACGAAGATCAAGGACACCTCCAGTATGAGCGTTGAGGATGGCAGAAACCTCTGCCCTACGCCCACTAGCGAACAAATTCCAAACAATAATGGAACAGTCGCTACTGCCGGTAACCATGAAACCGGGGGCGAATGGATCGTCGATATCCCAATCCTTGTCAAATTTCAAGCAGAGGACACTGCCAGTATGACGCTTGAAGGAAGCCAATCTTTTGCCAGTCACCAGTGACCAGACCTTGATTGTTCTGTCGCGCGAGCCAGTGATGATACGTTTGGAATCAAACTCGAGACAATACACACTGTGATGACGTCAGCAACAATCAAAGCGAACCCGAACGAAGGGGACGGACCTGTCAGAGTGGCCAGATATCTTTGTCAAGTTGGCTTTACCCTGGAGCCACCGATCCTCAAGCTGAGTTCTAGACTTGTACAGAAGCCGCCAATCAAGCGAGAGGGGGGCGAGCTCTTGGGGAATGGAAGAAATGTACGAGGCGCGCCTGGTTGTGGCGGCAGAGAACTGAGCGCGGGAGAGGTCGAGAGACCATTCAGTTCTGCGGTAGAAGAGGTCCCTCCAGATTACATTGTCCTGTGCATATATGCGCCATGTTCTGGATACTGCGCGACAGGCGATTATGGAGTCTAGGTCGAGGAAGCCGAGGAGGTGAATTGAGAGTTCAGGAGGGAGTCGGGCGACGATGTCTGCTGCGGTTGTGAAGGAGCCGAAGTCGATGAAACAGGCCTCATCGTCGATGAGTTCGCCCTCTTCTCCGTCTAGGGGCTGACCGTCGTCGATGAACCTCGATGACTTGTGTTTTGACCGTCGGAGGGCGTCCCAGAGGCGTGGGAGGAAGCCTCTGGGGCGGGGCAAGTTGTGGTTGACAACTTCGGGGGACGAGGGGCGGGTGACGGCGAGGGAGGGGGAGACAGCCTGGAAAGAGCCGTCGACGACATCGAGGTCGGGGAGGTCGTGGGTTGTGAGGAAGGGAGAGCCGAGGACGGAATCGAGGAGGCGGTTGAAGTCAGAGTCTGCGTGTACGGCGTGTTGTCGACGAAGAAGAGAGCGGCGGGCGCGAGGCGAAAGGGAGGAGGTCGCGAACATGGATTCCATCCTGAACCGCGCTCGGGAAACTCTTATGTACCGCTCAGAGCTGGAACCATCTCTCCCGAGGACACTCTAATTTCCCAATCTGGTAATCGATCGCATCTCCGCCATGACTCTCGACATCCTCCACTTCATCCATGCAAAGGGCGGCAACCCAGACGAGATCAGAGAGTCCCAGAGGAAGAGGGGGCTCTCTGACGAAATCGTCGACCAAGTCGCCCAAATGTATGCGGATTGGGTCAGGCGTACGCACCAGTGTCAACTCCACCGCTAACCGCTCATCGCTCATCTGCACCACCACAGTCGACTATGAGGCTTCAAACATGGCAAAGTCAGTGAACCAGGTCCAGAAAGAGATTGCCACAAAGAAAAAGGTCTGCCAACCCACACAATTTTCATCTCGTCACGTCCAGCTCAAACAGCCTCCAGGCAAAGGAAAACGCAGATGATCTTGTCGCAAAGAAGAAGGAGATCGACGCGCAGGTAGAGGCGAAGCGTAAACATGCGAAGGAGCACGAGGCTGCAATGCGTGCAACAGCCTCCACTGCAGGCAACATCGTTGGCAAGGCGGTCCCAGTCAGCAACACAGAGGTGAGTCATCCCTCCATCTCCCTCTTCGAGTCCTCACCCCCAGGGCCGTATCCCAGGATGATAACCAGGTCCTCCGCACATGGCACCCGGACGGTCTGAATGGCGTCTTCGAGAAAAAGTCTGGAATTCTTGCACACCATGAAGTCCTCCTCCGATTAGATGCAATGGATCTTGATCGAGGTGATCTCTTCTTCATTTCCATTCCCTCCCCCCAGTACCCAACGATCCACGCGCAGGCGCAAAAATCTCTGGCCACCGTGGCTACTTTCTCACAAACGATGGTGTTGACCTCAACCAGGCTTTGATCTCCTATGGTCTCGACTTTTTGCGTAAAAAAGGTTACAAGAAGATCCAACCTCCCTTCTTTATGAACAAGGACGTAATGGCCAAAACCGCACAGCTTGACCAGTTTGACGAAGAACTTTACAAGGTTCATCCGCTCTCCTCGTTTCATTCAAATAACTTACCCCCGTTTCGTCCCAGGTGATTGGCGAAGATGAAAAGTACCTGATCGCCACCTCCGAACAGCCTATCTCCTCGTTCCATTCAGATGAGTGGTTCGAGAGCCCAGAGAAGCAGCTCCCAATCAAGTACGCCGGATACTCTACCTGTTTCCGCAAAGAAGCCGGATCTGCTGGTCGAGATATGTGGGGTATCTTCCGCGTCCATCAGTTCGAAAAGGTCGAGCAGTTTTGCATAACTGAACCTGAAAAATCCTGGGAAATGTTCGACGCGATGGTAGCCACCTCAGAAGAATTCTACCAGTCTCTTGGGATTCCATACAGGGTCGTTGCCATCGTCTCCAGTGCCCTCAACCTCGCCGCCTCCCAGAAGTACGATCTCGAGGCTTGGTTCCCTTTCCAGGGTGCCCATAAAGAGCTCGTGTCATGCTCAAATTGCACCGACTACCGTACGCCTCCTTTTAATTGGTTCGTCCCCGCATGACCCTGATTATCTAACAGAGAGCAGGAGGCTTGAAGTGCGTTGCGGGCTAAAATCCAAGGACCAGGCTAGAAAGGTCTACGTCCACATGCTGAACGGCACCTTGTGTGCGACCGAGCGAGCGTTGTGTTGCGTGGTAGAAAACTACCAAACACCAGAGGTCAGTGCATGTCCATTTCTACCCTAACCCTGGCCTCATGCTCGTCTCCAGGGTGTGGTCATACCCGAACCGCTTCGACCGTATATGCAAGGAAGGGACTTCTTACCTTTCGTCAAAGAGCTGCCCAAGTCACTGCAGAAGAAACGAGTTTGAGAGAGGTCATTTGGGAAGGGTAGCAGGTTGACACCCCGTGTCTTTGGGGCGTCGGTTATGTATTACTTCAGTATTCCACTTTTGTCACTCATAGATCATCCTCGGCAAACAGACAACTGACCCGTTTTTGTATCCCGTCGTCAAAGTATCCTCGTTCTGGGCTTCTGGATGTAGTCCACTTTGTCTTCGCAACCAGGTCAGGAGCAGAACGTGTTCGAGGTCACGACCCGGTTGGCGTTTCAAGTAATATATGACGATCGGCGGCCTCGTGGGTTTGGCGCCCCTTCCCCAGTTCTTTCCGTCATCGCGGTATCTGTATCATCATGCGCCTTCTCTCAACAAGCTTGCGCGCCGCGCCTAACATGCGTGGTCTCGTACTCAGACCCGGCCCTCATCTTGGAATTCTCGTTTGGAAAACGTGATGTGAGCTGTTCGGCCTAATCCACACCCCTGGCGGTCGATATTATTCGCCAGAGGATGTGTGCGTGTGTCAGGGCTTCAAGCCTCCCATCCGGTTCCGTTGACGGGCTTCAGGACCGAGCGTTATCCTTGCCCTTGTCAAATCCCGGAAATCGCGTGTATGTGGTGTGAAAGTTCCCGACAACATTTTCCAGTTCCGTGGAATGCGAAATATGCGTCCACAAGTACGCACGGCACGCGACGGGGGACAGTATTCGTGGGCACTGGGATCCGATAATGAAATCGAGGGCCGTACGAAGCTGTAAGTCTTCCACCCTTCTTTCGTCTTCACTTTCATCTCCACCCCTGCCCTCGTTGCTTTTGCGAATCCGCAAAACAATATTACGGCTATGGTGTGTTCATAGACCAACACCTGGTACACCCGTACACCCTGACGCCTGGATTGTTTTGGCCTTGAGGCCCTCTTTCGACACGCGCTTTACGCTCGGTCTTGTTTCCCTCCCCCCACCCCTCCCCCCCCCTCCCCACCGGCGCAGGCGCCCTGCGCTACTCCTCTTCTGCTCACCTATCTTGTTTCTTTGACGACTTTGCAAATCTCCTTCGTTTCCCTTCGTTTAACCTTTCAATCTCCACCCCCACCCCCCTTCATCGCTACACCACTTCTGATGTTCAGCGGACTCGCTTCCTTCCTCCCCTGGTCCGGAGCTAAGGGGTCCACCACCGGCTCGGTGGACATGGACCTAGAAAGAGGAGACCGAAGTCGATCTCACATCGACGATGATAGACTGTCGAGCGTCGGCTCGTTTCGGGTCGCCGATTCCTACACCTCGAGCACCGCCGAAGTTAATCAGGAGAGAGCCCTTCCGGGTCCCCCGCAGGACGAGCTCGATACCGATAACGACCTTTCCACCTCCGGGTGTGGTGTGGGTCCCTCCTCTGAAGAATCCGTGTCGGCGGCCGTTCCAGGGTTCCTCCCTCCGATAGGCAGGTCCGCATCCACGCCTCCAGAAATCTTACGCGTAAACCCCCCTCCCGATTCCATCCTCCAACAACTCCAAGACCAAGATCACATCTACTCTGCGACAACCTCTTCTTCCTCCGCTTCCTCCGATCATTCCTATACGCGGTTCTTCCACCGGAGTCGTACCCCGAAACGCACTCGGTCGTTAGGCCCTGGGGGCATACACACCGGCCTGAGCGTCCTTTCGCCTATTTATGAACCTTCGAATCCGGATTTGAGGGGTCTGGCTTCAACGCAGAGGGAAGGAGAGGCTGGTGGATCCTCGACGCCACAGAAGAAGACGGATGCCCCGTCGATCCATTCGACGACTTCTACGATCCAAGAGAAGATAACGTGCTTGCAAGGTATGCGAATGAAAGACTTGGTTCGGTTCGGATTTGGACTGAATTTCATCTTTTCATTTACCTCTGCGCAATGACCACCCATTCCAAAACCTCCACCCTTCCCCGCACCTGTGTCCGTTGTCTGCTAATGGAAAATAGCGACTCGCCCGGCCTTCCTCAAACGATCGCTAAAAAGGTCACTCAGTCCAACCTCCTCCAACTCGCTTCACCCCGAAGCCTCTGGCGTACCTCAACTCCCGCCTCTCCATTTCAGGCCCGCGTTCATTGGAATTGCTGTGGGAACTACTACTTCTCCGACGTCGACCCCTTCACCGGGGCCACCGAATAGTTGCAGGACCCCATACCCACCGACAGTGGTGGTTCCAACGAGAACTTCACCCTCTACCACGTCACCACAACGCTCCCAACCAAACACACCTCAGTCCCTCACAACGCCACGCAGTCACCGGTTCGGGTTCACGGATCATTCCCAAAAATGTTCGGCCATTTATGAGGATTCCCCTTCCGAGAAGAGTTTTGTGACCGCCTCAAACGGGGGGACGGAACCTGACCCGGGGGTCATGACCAAACACGATATGCCCTCCACCGCAGAGTTGATCATATATCATCAGGATCAGGATCAGGAGCAGACCGAACAAGAGCTGGAACACATCGAAGAACACGAACGGGTTGTTCGGGAACAGCCTTCGAGCTCGAACGTAGGGATATCGGCGCTGGAACAGCGTAAGAACAAGAGGTTCAGCGATTCGGAGACTACCTTCAATGTCGCTCCAGATCCTAAAAGCGGGCCCAGTACGGTCCCTGCCACCGTGCAGAAACCCAGGGGAACAGGGACGGTGAGCGTCATGTCGATCGCATCGACGACGGTCAGGAACGAGTCAGTGGTAGCAGAGGACGGAGTGGTCGAGGAGACCGCGACCCTTGTGGAAGACGACCAATTTATCATGGAAAGGTGGACGAAAACCCTCTTCTATTCAGCCTCAGGGGGGAAGGAACTCCTTTCAACAGCGAATGGAGGAGAGGGGAAGCAATATCCAGTATCGTCGACCTGTGTGCTGTTCTGGGTTGGGTTCGTAGCGCCGTGGTGTTGGCTTGTGGGAGGATGGATGATGCTCCCAAGGGACGCCTCATTGCGCGAGAGCGAGACGAGGAAGCTGAATGAAAAGGTCAGCGTGGACGTAGGCAGGGGGACGGTTCCACAGGGAGAAGAGGGCGGGTCGAGGAAGCGGACGCTCCCAGACCCTTCGTCGAGCTTCAAAACCACCGCTAGGGCACCGTCAATTCCGAGCACCACTATATCGTGCTCAAAGGAGGTTGGGGAGGCCAGAATAGCTGCAGCAGATCCCTGGATCAGACGGTGCAGGATAGCATCGATCGTAGGGGGGGCGATATTGGGACTGGCTCTTATTGCGATGGCTATCGTTTTGGCGGTGGTTATGGAGTGATTTATTCGATTTTTCATGGTGGATCTGACCCCGAGGGGCTTTTATGTTTGCGCGGGCTATACTATGGACTAGGCATATATCAGTATCACAAGTTTTCACTGTACCTACATATCCAGCGCTTTTGCTTCAATGGTATTGCTGGAACCCGCGGAAGGTGATGGTGTACCGGCTATGAAAACACGAATATATTCACGGGAGATGACTCCAAACACGGAAGGAACAGCGACAGGTGGGGGAAGATTACTGGAAAGGCGACTGGCCAACCTTCGGAGGCGTGATGAGGATCATCGGGATGTATGAAGCCACCAGCGCAAAGACGGCAAACCTGGGTGCAAGCTCAGCCAAACGTTCGGGGTATCATAGTAGTGGACGTGGGTGGGTTTGGGAGGGGTGTACGAAGCGGAAGCCTACCAGAGACCACTTGTGCCGGTAGAACCTTCCTTGGTGCGAAGCGGGTGTTGGTTAACAGCACCTGAAATGGCGAGCAGGAGAGCCGGCCACGCCAACAGCCTATTCAGCACCGGAACTGGCCATTAGCTTTGTAGGAGTGAACAGAGTGTAACGCCTGGACGAACCTGTTCCGGGTGACGAGGATGAGACCTGACAGCATCATGTTGGATGATCCCAACGCATCTATTGTACACCAATTCACTTGAGCACGTTGGTTCGGGGGGTAACTTGCAAGACTGACCAGCCTCATCTCGACTCCAGGATTTTGGAAAAGTGACCTTGGTTTCCAGAGACGCGTCCTTCGGGTCGTTCGGGTTGGACATGATGGGGGTCACTTAGATGTGCGTAGAATAACGCGATGCGGCCTGCCTCATACAACTTCGGGTTTGGATACGAACGCTGGCCAACACTGTGCGTCTCTGCGGAGTCCTGCGTCGAGGGCGGCAACACCCCTTGGTGACGCAGGCCGGGCAAATCCAGATCCCATAAGTTATGAGGCAGCGGTCTTGACGACTGACTCGACTGCTGCCTGGTCCCCTTTCCTCTCATCCATCCCGTCCATCCACTTCCAGATCTCCCGGCTTTTGGAAGGAAGTCATGAAGTACTTTTCAACTAGGGGCGGTTCCGACCGACTCTCGTTTGAAGACGTGCGTTGACCGCGTTCTCTCCTTTGGCTTTAATGACCTTGGATCGTCTATCTAGACCGTCCTCACTGGACTTGCACCCGACGGAGGGTTGTACATTCCGGAAAATATCCCCTCTCTTCCGTCAGACTGGCAGGAAAAATGGAGATCCCACTCGTTTATCGACCTCTCCGTCGAGATCCTTTCCCTTTACATATCTGAAGACGAGATCTCTCGCGGCGATCTACAGAAACTGGTCGAGAAATCGTACAGCACGTTCCGCCATCCGGATATCACACCGCTTCAAAAACTCAACGAGAAGCTGTTCGTCCTTGAGCTTTTCCACGGCCCAACGTTTGCTTTTAAGGATGTCGCGCTTCAACTGCTTGGAAATCTATTCGAATTCTTCCTCGCAAGGAGGAACGCAAAGAAGACCAGCCGAGAGCCGAGAGAGAAGTTAACCGTAGTTGGGGCGACCAGTGGAGATACCGGAAGGTACGTGGCGGGTTGCACCACGAGAACCTGCTCGCTGAAGACTCTCAGCGCGGCGATTTACGGCCTTCGAAACAAGGCAAACGTTTCGATTTTCATCCTCCACCCAAAGGGTCGCGTCTCCCCTATTCAGCAGGCTCAGATGACCACGATAACTGACGCAAACGTTCATAACGTTGCTGTCAAAGGGACGTTTGACGATTGTCAGGTGTGTCCTTGAACAGAAGGTGATGTTAGATGATCAGCTAAACCGAGACGCAGGATATCGTCAAAGCTCTCTTCGGAGACAGGGAGTTCAATGCGAAACACCGCCTTGGAGCGGTAAACTCCATTAATTGGGCCAGAATCCTCGCTCAAACGGTGTACTACTTCCTTTCATACTTCCACGTTCAGGCCGTCTCTCCTGGGGCACGGATCCAATATGTCGTCCCGACAGGTAACTTCGGTGATGTCCTGGCAGGATACTATGCCAAACGCATGGGTCTTCCTATGGATAAGCTTGTGGTCGCAACGAATTCGAATGATATTCTTGCACGGTTTTGGAAGACTGGGAGGTACGAACGTGCCGAGTCGGGCGCCGAGGCTGCTGCTGCCCCCGCAAGCGGCGCTTCGGACGGGAAACAGTCCGTTGTCGCCGTGAAGGCGACCCTCAGCCCCGCCATGGACATCCTCGTTTCAAGTAACTTTGAGAGGCTACTATGGTATCTTGCCTACGAGGCCGAAGGAGGAGGAAGTGTGGACGCCGCTTGTGCTGTGGTCGATGGGTGGATGAAGGGTGTCAAATCCAACGGTCGAGTTGAGGTACCCCGAACCGTGCTCGAACTCGCCAAACGAGACTTCACTGCTGAGCGGGTTTCCGACGATCAGGTCAGGATATTTCTCATCGGGTGCTCCGTGGGTGTTGAATGAGTGACCTATGCAGACACTTGCAACAATACGGAGGTACTACGAGTCGGAGCCCTCTTATATAGCTGATCCTCATACCGCCGTCGGGTTGACGGCTGCCAAAACCACCCCCTCAAAATCAACGTATGTTATTCGGATGACAATCCGACATTCACAGGAGAACTGAAAATATTTTCGGATCAGTTCGGATCCTTCACCCATCCAGGTTTCGCTTTCTACTGCACACCCAGCCAAGTTCTCGGAAGCTGTGGCCGAAGCTTTGTCTTCTTTCCCCGCATTCGACTTCGACCGCGATGTACTCCCAGAGGAGTTCCAAGGTTTATTGCAAAAGGAACAGCGGGTGATCGACGTGGAATCAGCAGATGTGGATTTGGTAAAGAGCGTGATCGAGAGCAAGGTGGGCAAATAGGATCAAGTACAGGGAGCGTATAAAGGTGGTATAAGAGAAGAAGGGTGTGACAATAGGCACTAAAACCAAGAGCATGTATGTTGTATGGGAAATCCGCAGGTATATATCCGATAAAAATACTCATGCACAAACCAATCCAGAGGAAAGGAGAGTGGATAGAAATCAAGCCTTGACCTCTGGCTTGCCTTCCGAGGCCACCTGTTCCTCAGTGGTGGATTTCGAATGAGAGACCTTGGTAGGCGATGCGGGGTTGACAGCGAGGAGTTTGGCACCTTCCTCGGGGGTCTTGATGATACCCTTTGAGTCGTCCGTGGGCTCTTGCACCAGTTTGACCGGGACTCCGTCCGCCGTATCACCCTTCACAGGCTCCTGTGATCCCTCCACCTCTGGCGCGTTCCCCCCTCCGGACCGCCGTTCCGGGGTAGAATCCTCCTCGGTGTCGGTCTTGACCTCTTCGTCGGCTTCCGCAGATGGCTCTGTGACGAGCGTAGCGGGCGGCTCGACAACCTCAGAGGGATCCGATAGTGGCACTTCAGGCTTCTGATCTAGCTCGATGTCCTTGACGCCAGTAGTGACTTCCTTCACGTCCTCCGGTGGAGGGGACGATCTGGGAGGGAGTGGAGAAGAGGTGACAGGCGAAGAGGTGGGTTCTTCGTCGTCTGAGGCATCCCCGTCTTTTCCCCTCCTAGACTTCTTGGATAAGGAACCGACAGGGGTGTCAAGGTCCATATCGACGGAACTTAATCTACGTTTCATTCCAATAGTCGGGGCGGTGGATGTCGCTGTTTAATGTCCAGGTTAGTGGCGCGGGTTGGGGGGAATGAGCGGGAGGAATAGTGGACGCACCATCGTCAGCCCATGGCCTGTCGTTGCGCGGGAAGACAGAGCTGGAGATGCGTCGGAGGAGCGTGAACATCGTGGCCTTGATCAAGCACGCGCGGGCTGGGGAAGCTGAGGATGAGCTGTTGAATATTTTATTGGCGCGTCACCATTCTCGGTTGTCACGCTCAACCACGCGTCACGCCTTCCTGGCGGGTTAAGCGCCAGTTTGCCCTTCAGAGAGCGGAAATGCCGGATATCTCGGTCGGCGCGCAAATATTTGACCTCACCTTTCACCCTACAGAGTCTGTCGTGTATGCTGGGCTACTCACGGGAGAGGTCAAGGCGTTCGGCTACGACGAGCAGGGCCAACATGATCAAAGGTTCACGCTCAAACCGTCTAAGAGATCGTGTCGCGGGTTGGCCATCGACGAACAGGGAGACCGCATCTGGTCCGTTGGGAAAGGAAAGTCTTTGTGGTGAGTCAACACGCATTATGTCTGTCCACCGGATTGAACAATAAATTTCGGGTTTTGTGGGGAACACAGCACAATCGACACCAGGACCGCACAAATAACCAATACTCGACTGGCCGTGCACGAGTGGGTGTCCAGATATCAGAATGCATCCTAAGAGCACTGAGTATGGGAAAGTGCACCAATAAATCGTGTTCGGTACATCTCTCCGTACTTCTTGGCTACTGGAGACGACGACGGAACTGTGAAGGTGCGTTGCCCATGAACCCTGCTCATCCACTCTGACCGTTTTCCCCTCGTCACTACAGCTCTGGGACCCCAGGACTCCTGCAGAGATTCGAGCATATAACCACCATTTTGACTTTATCTCCGATTTTTTATGGTTATCGGACAAGAAGCATCTTGTTGTGACAAGGTTCGGCCTCGCCTTCGGGAACCGCCTGGCTCTGGCTGAACGTACTTGAACTTTCGCAGCGGTGATGGGACACTTTCGGTCCTTGATGTCAGGTCGAGCAAGGCCACACCATTTGCACAGTCAGAAGATCAAGAGGACGAGTTGTTGTCCGTCGCAGCCATCAAGGGGTCGGTGGGTTTCGTTTGCAATGACCCATCCTCTCAAACTCCGTTTTAGTGGATCAAAAGTTGTTGTCGGAACTCAAATGGGCATCCTGTCGATTTTCAATCGTAAAAGTGGTTGGGGTGATTGTGTTGACCGCGTTCCAGGGTACGCAGAGTGTTCTCACTCAAGCTGCGTCTATTTTAAAATCAACCCAACACCCTCAGACACCCGCACTCAATTGACACCCTGTGTGCACTACCGTCCTCATATCCGTCATCCCACTCGACCATCCTGACCGGTTCATCGGATGGTCTCATCCGTGTAGTCCAGCTTCTTCCTACCAAACTTCTTGGAATCGTTACCGACCACGGAGATTACCCGGTTGAGCGCATCGCCATAGATCGTGCTGGAGAAGGACGATGGGTTGGCAGCGCGGGTCACGAAGATGTCCTCAAATTGACGGACCTGAAAGACATCTTTGAGGACGAAGACGAGGGTGGCGCAGAAGGGGAGGGCGATGAGGATGTGGGCAGTGAGGGTGAGCGTCTCGATGTTACTGTTCCCGAACCGGTGGAAGAGGGGAAGGAAAAGGCTGTGGATTCAAACACCGACGAACCGGAACCGGAAGAAGAGCCCAAGTCCAAGAAGCGGAAGATGAAGCAGACCAAGGACCCATTGGCCAAGAAGAGGGAGAAGAAAAACAGGAATCAGATTGTTTCCGACCCTTCGTTCTTTTCTGACTTGTAACGAAGCACTGTACCGCTGTATCGGTTTCTTGTCGTATGAGACGGATAAAACCCACTCGTTTAAATACTAACCATTCAGACGTTTGCAGTATGGTGGGTGTATGTAGCGATGGCATGTACACGAATAATTAAGACCAAGATATTCAAGGAAATTGTCCGACGCTCACGCGTCGACGGAGAAGTCGACTCCCTGGGCCAACGGAGCGGCATCCGAGAAGTTAATAGTGCAGGCGCTCCAACGGACGTACTGTTTCCAAGCATCTCCTCCAGACTCGCGACCCCATCCAGTGCTCTTGTTTCCACCGAACGCAGCACCGATCTCAGCGCCGCTCGTGCCGACATTAACATTGACGATGCCTGCGTCGGAGCCGGCGGGCCCAATCCACTTCCCGATGTTCCTGATGTCCCTCGTCCACAGACTACTTGACAGGCCTTGTGGAACGTCGTTATTCCATTCGATAGCCTGTTCGAGCTCATCAAAGGTTCCGACGTTCAGTACGGGAGCGAAAGTCTCCGTTCGCCAGATCTTGTCTGCGGTATTGACGGATTTCGGAATAGCAATTACAGGCTGCACGAAGTTTCCTTTGTCCAGGGGCGAGTCCAGGTACCTCTCACCGCCAGTGAGAATGTCGGCCCCAATGGAGCGGAGGTGATCGATAGCGGTACCGTATGTCGAAACAGCCTTGGAGGTGTGAAGTGGCCCAAGGAGGGTACTGTCAGCCAAGGGGTCACCGACACGGACTGAAGAATAGAGTTTCTGGAGTTTGGTTAGAAACTCGTCGGCGATCGACCTGTGAAGGTACAATCGACGTGTAGAAGTGCAACGTTGACCTGCTGTGCCAACCGCACCAAAGAAAACGGCAGGGAGTGCTAGATTCATGTCGGCGTCGGGCATGACAACAGAGGCTACGGTAAACGCATAAGGGTGGGAGTGACAAGGACTGTTTCGTACGGCGCGCACCATTGTTTCCACCAAGCTCAAGGAGAATTTTTCCAAAGCGGGATTGAACAGCCTTGCCGACGACGCGGCCAACGTGTTCACTACCAGTGAATGAGACTGGAACCAATTTGTAGGTTGAGATTTCAGAGTTGTGCGTCGAGGTACTGACCCAAATCCGCATCCCTGCTCTCCGTGATAGCCTCTCCAGTGTGTTTGTCACCAGTAACGAGGGCTGATACCGCACCAGGAATACCATTCTTTTCCAGGATCTGAGCAATAATCTTTGTCACGGCCACAGCACACAGGGGGGTAGTTTCCGAAGGCTTCCATATGGTCGCGTTGCCAGCAGCCAAGGACAGCGCAAAGTTCCATCCGTAGACAGCAACCGGGAAGTTGAACGCAGTCAGGACCGAGACAACTCCAAGGGGGTTTGCGACTTGAAGAAAAATCGGTCCGTGTGCTAATACTTCCACCCAGTCATTATGAATAACATACCTTCCAAGATCGAGTGACCAGGTCGTTCCGACGCGACAACCCTCCCGTTCATCATTCTCGATAAACCGACACCGTAGTCACACTAATTGTATGAAACGTTTCGCAAGTGAGCAAACGTGCCGTGGTATGATAGGGCGGATGTGGGGAGTAACCCACAATGTCAACGAACTCCTGCACTTCACCCTGGCCTTCCGTCCTGATTTTTCCCATCTCCAAAGAAACGAGCGCACCGAGTTCATCTCGCTACATGGTTTTGGTGAAGGCTGTCGTTAGTAGAGAGTCAAAACGGGGACTAAGCGTATATACGCAAGTACCTTGGCTGCAAGCGCTTCCCGAACCTGCCTGAGGATCTCGCCTCGTTTCGGCGCGGGGACGCTGCGAATATAGCGATAAGCCTCCCGTGTCTTATCAAGGGCCTCGTGCAACTCTTTGGGAGATGCCTATAGGAGGTGGGCGGTAATTATTCTCTGCTCTCGCTCTTCGGTCCCAAACACCGACGCACCGTCTTTACTCGACCCAGCACTTCACCGGTAGCGGGGCATTTGCTCTCAAGTAGATCCCCTGAACCTCCCCAAGCTCCGTCATAAACTCCTGGAATCTCAGCGTTTGTCGGCAAGTCCAAGGCATTCAGGATGGTGGCCGCCCTGGTAGACAGGTGGCGTGAAGAGGTAATCCTAGTACGGAAGAGAACTCGAGAAGCGAGCATAGTTCGTCTCTGACCACTTGTTGTGGAAGATGGTGGGTCACAGCGCGTGAAGAGTCCAGGCGTCACACGTCAAGCTTCAAGCTTCAAGTTTCATATGATCCGTACGGAGGTTTGTTGATCGGCATCGATGACCACGAAGCGGCGGGTCAAACATGCCCCCTGTGCTGGGGACAAAGAGCAGAAGATGGATTGCGCTAGGGATATACAACAGAGCGAATATATATGCGATACATGGATATAATATTAGAAATTATGTTTAAGCCGAAAGCGAAAGCAGGAAAACACGGAAAACACCAAATAAAATGCAGAGGCATAAGTCAGACAGGCCAGTGCTCGTTCAGGTCAAAATAAGACCTGAACATTGCTTCGTGTCGTACAGCGGAAGACTCGACGACACTGTGAACATGCATGAACAGTAGGGGGAAGCGACGCGTGAAGTACACGAGGTATCCTTCGGGCATTGGGTGCAGTTGCCTCCGGAGATTCTCGGGCAGATCCTGATAATGGTGTTTCTGCAGAATCTGTTAGACCCTCTGTATACGAACAACGTCGTGGTCTGCTTACTTTGTTTCGCAGGGCTCTGAGGAGATCTTGCACCGACTTGCCATCGTACTTCCTGAACTTTCCAAGGTTCTCTTGGAAAGACTTATCCAGTCGCGCCCGCCAGTCCTGGCCAACTACGTTCGAAGCGTTGGCTTCAAGTGCGACGAGACCCTTCTCCCGGGGCTCTCGACACATGATCTCGAACCGGTCGGAAGCGTCTTGTAAAAATGTCAACCGTCGTTCCGCGTCCCAGAAGAAAGGGTGGACTAAGCAAGAGGTGGTGTCTGGTCTGAAAATACGGTCAGAATTGTCCTACAAGAGTGGCTGTTCTACATACCGTAAGGACGCTTGAGCGTTCAGCATTTTCTCGATAAGATCCGTTGCCTCGGTGCCCTCCTCGCCGAAGTGGTCTAGGCCCCCCAAACTCTTTGTGTCTTTCATGATGTTGACCTCCCTCTCGAACCGATCACCGTATGGATGGCTACCCCCAGTAAGGCAGTAGTAGAAGAGACACCCGAGAGCAAAGATATCCACCGCCTTTGTCAGTTTCGTGGGCTTTGCACTGCTGGACGTGTTGCTACCGTTCAAGGTTGCAACACTACCGCGCGATGACTGTGATGCGTCCGAGTCATCCAGCCTGACTTCTCCCCGTAGGATTTCAGGAGCCCTCCATCCGACCGTTCCGGCAGCCATCGCTCCAAAAGCCGTCGGTATAAAACTCGTCTGATCAACCTCCAGCCGCTTACACAAGCCGAAGTCCGATATCAACATCCGATGATTTTTACCGTTCTTTGCGCCAGAAACCAATATATTCTGTGGTTTGATATCTCGGTGGATGATCTTGAGAGCGTGAAGATGTCGGAGACCGGATGTGATCTGGCGTAAAGCACGCTTGGGATCAAACGTGACCGCGATGTCCATGAAGTTATCCGGGTGTTCGACAACGTCGGCGAGGGACGCGGGGCAGAGTTCGATAGCAATGTAAAGGAAATTTGACTGAGCCTCTTGATAGAAGTACCGGATAACGTTGGGGTGGTCGTCGGATTCCTCGAGGATGCTGACTTCACGAGTGGCCAAGGTGACGAAGTCCTGGAGGAGACGTTTGACGGCAACAGCACGGCCCTGCAGTGAGCCCTTAAAAACCACAGTTCCGTGAGAACCAAAACCTAGACAAGTGATCAGGAGTTAAAGTGGAGCACGTAAATCATAACATACCGAGAACTTCATCGCTAACTGTTAGTACAGGAGACGGAGCGGCCACAGTGACTGGCGTTGGAACGACAAGCTGAAAATTTCCCGGCCCCTCCTCAGTGGCGCCAACAGCGCCGTCCGTTTCAATCTCGCCTTCTGGTTCGTCATTATCGGTAGGAGCAGTGACGTTTGGGCCTTTTTTCTTCTTCCCCCTGCGTCTCCGCAATGGCCTCTTCCGCGTGGGCGTGACGATCAGGTCTTCTTTCTCCGATTCCCCAGTTTCTTCTACAGGCGCAGATTCCTGAAGGGGTGCACCATTATCAGTGGTGGGACCGCTGTTCGCCTCGGGCAGTTCCAAACGATCGGGAGTTTGCCCCGGAATAATGGTATCAATGAGTGGGATTCGTTCGACGTATTTTGGCTCGAACTCATGGTGAATACCAAAAGGTTGCGCAGGGGTCTGAAGCTTGACTGATTTCCACCTCCTACGGCCGATCACAATCCACCCCAGGATGGAGCTCAACAAAACGAGCATCCATAAAGGCAGGTTAGACTGCAAGTCTCGCCCGGGTGCCTGACCGTGGGGCCAGGGCGACAGTATATTCACGAGGGACCTGTTGTCTCCTGGACCTTCCACGCTGGAAGGTGTGGGGAAGGCGTTGGCGGTTGACTGTGGTGCCTGGTTAGCAACCGGAGCAGCATCAAGCAATCGACTCAATCGGGATCGACTGGAGGATTCCAGTTTTCTAATTCCGGTTAAGCAACGGGGGTCGAAGGCACCCTTATCGCAGAGTTCCCGGAGTTTCCTCGCCTTTGTAATCTCGTAAACGCTTGACTTGGGGATGGCTCCGGTGGGAAGAGGAGTGCCAGGGGGTGGGTCGATCAGCGGATGCATAGAGTTTGGATTAGCGTCGCCAAACGCTACAAGCGGGAAGCGATCCGAGCTCATCGCAAAAAGAGAACCAGTCTCTTCCAAGACTCCCACGTAAACGGAATCGAGGTTTGGAAGTTGGTGGTTGAGCTTTGCGGTGTTGGAGAGGTCCATGGAAGGGAAAACATCCTGGAGGCGGGGACTGGGTTGAAGTAATACCATAGGGTTTTGCCGACCGGAGGTTTTGACGACATCTAGCACGGTGACTCTGTGGAATAAATTAGGCGCGTGGATCGTAACAGAAGGACCCGACGTACATGGGCTTCGAAAAGGACATTCCCCACATCCACGTTGTCTGTTTCGGAGACTCGTCCTCATTCGGTGGGATTTTGAAGGACATGACCATCCCGTTAGAGGAAGGCTGGATATACATGTCGTCTGGGGTCTTGCGGTAGAGCATCTGATAACTGTTGTCCTGGTTGTTTGGGCCGTAAGTCGAGAATGATAGGTGTTGGTCAGGTGGGCGGGATGAAGAACCCGGAAGCTTGCTGGTACGAATGGTGATGTGGTAGTCTGGTATATGTCAGAATTGAGGCAGCAATGAGATGTGGCTGGCTCACCTGTCCGCCCCACGAACACCTCGATCGGCTTGCGGGGCTTGGGCGGTCTGATATCCTGCTCGTCAGAATCAAGTTCCTCCTCCGCTTCCTTCAGATCCTCAAAGGGGTCCTCGTATTCGTTCCATGGACATTCGGAGCTGATCGTTTGTTTGATTCGACCGGTTTCCAATTCGATCAACAAGAGGGAGGTTTCTTTTCTTCCTATGAAAGTTTTGGAATCTCCTTCGCCCGAAAGTCTGAATGGGGTCATGTCAACGAGGGTAGACATGGAAAACGGGAGTCGTTGCAGTGGTTCCGACTTGGATGACATGACGTATATGTCACCGGATTGCGGTTCTATCACGTAGTATTCTTGCTGGGAGTCATCAGCCTCGTCATCGAGAATAACCGTCTGCTGTGTGCGCACGAGCGGGCCGAGGGCAGATGGGGAACCGGGGGAGTTGGAGGACATGGACCAGAGGATTGTTCCGGTCGATCGGTTGAGTGCATGTAAGTTACCGTCGACGGACGCCAATAACACGATGTTAAGGGATTCTAAGTCGTTGGAACCTTGGCTGCCATAATGCTGGCTCCCAAGGGGAGGGATGAGAGGGTATTCATCGTGAGGGCCTGGGGCGGTGCGTAGTTCCCTTCGGGATAGAGTTGCAAGGGACTGGACAGCGATGGAGATTAAAACAAAGGCTGTGGCGAGAAGGCTATAGGCGAACGCCATCTGTCATCGCCCCCTTCAGATGAATGAGGTCGAGGACAAAAAGGTGTGAGGGAGTGCGAGGGTCGGATTTCCGCTGGTAGGGAGTCAGTGTTTTTCTCACGATCCATCACTACCAGCCATTCGGATGCAATGCTCGATGAGATACCGCCTTTTACTCCTGGAACCTGCCCGTTCTGAACGTGGACGTGCACTCTCGATATGGTGGCGGCGAGCCCAACGCACGGACCGCGCATCGGTTGCCATCGCCACCCTACTAT
>Ga0307517_10000810_pt1 | contig 53724 bp, 47 predicted proteins | sample 23_EM_MG_FD_194515 | JGI IMG/M metagenome (GOLD analysis project Ga0307517, IMG submission 194515) | Populus trichocarpa ectomycorrhiza microbial communities from riparian zone in the Pacific Northwest, United States - 23_EM | ecosystem: Host-associated > Plants > Roots > Unclassified | place... | reverse complement strand
ACCTGCAACCTGCCCAAGCCCAGCGACCAAGCGGCCGGCGCGGCCAGAACCAGCGCGGCAGCAGCCACTCCCGTGAGGGCGAAGCGCCCCGAGAACGTCAATTTTCTTTTCAAGGCGTCTCCCAGAAAGACGGGGCGAAGGCACGAGAGCGCCCGCCAGTAACAACGTGATTGTCGCGATTTACTCCGCGCCCCATGTATTTCTTTGGCGCGGACCTGGAAATCACAATAGCATCAATAACATACGATGACAAGCTCATGCATTTACTGACATTGCACGAAACCCCGGCCCGCGGTCTTTCGTCGGCCTGACGTTGCAGGGTGACAACAGGCGTCACGCGCTGCCGCACCGTCAGGCCTCGATCACGATGCGCAGCATGCGGCGCAAGGGCTCGGCCGCGCCCCACAACAGCTGGTCGCCGATCGTGAACGCACCGAGGTACTGCGGGCCCATCGCCATCTTGCGCAAGCGACCCACCGGAATCGTCATGGTGCCGGTCACCGCGACCGGCGTCAGATCGCGCACGGTGGCTTCTCTCGTGTTCGGCACGAACTTGACCCAGGCGTTGTCGTTCGCGATCAGCGCCTCGATGTCGGCGAGCGGCACATCCTTCCTGAGCTTGAACATCAGCGCCTGGCTGTGGCAGCGCATCGCACCGACACGCACGCAGTAGCCATCGACCGGCACGGCCGCCGTACCGAAGCCCGGTCCCTGGCCGAGGATCTTGTTGGTCTCGGCACCGCCCTTCCACTCTTCCTTGCTGACGCCGTCGCCGAGGTCCTTGTCGATCCACGGGATCAGGCTGCCGCCCAGCGGTACGCCGAAATTCTCGGTCTCGGCGGCGCTCAAGCTGCGCTGCTTGTCGGCGAGCAGGCGGTCGATCTCCAGAATCGCACTCTTCGGGTCGTCGAGCAAGTGGCGGACCGAGTCGTTCAACGTGCCGTACTGCGTCAGCAGCTCGCGCATGTGCGCCGCGCCGCCGCCCGACGCGGCCTGGTAGGTCATCGTGCTCATCCACTCGACCAGGCCGGCCTTGTACAGCGCGCCGACGCCCATCAGCATGCAGCTCACGGTGCAGTTGCCGCCGATCCAGTTGCGGCCGCCCTTGGCCAGCGCGTTCTTGATCACCGGCATGTTGACCGGGTCGAGCACGATCACCGCATCGTCCTTCATGCGCAGCGTCGACGCGGCATCGATCCAGTGGCCGGTCCAGCCTGCGGCGCGCAGGCGCGGGAACACATCGCTCGTGTAGTCGCCGCCTTGCGCCGTGATGATGATCTCGCAGCGCTTCAGCGCATCGAGGTCGTAGGCATCCTGCAGCTTGGTTTCGTTCTTCGCCATCGCGGGCGCGGAGCCGCCGGCGTTGCTGGTGCTGAAGAACAGCGGTTCGATGTGGTCGAAGTCACCCTCGGCCTGCATGCGGTCCATCAGCACGGACCCGACCATGCCGCGCCATCCCACCAATCCCGTCAGTCTCATCATTCGCCCTTTCAGAAAGTTATCGAAACCTCTTGCTGCTCCGGCTCGTTCGCCGGAGGTAGGGGCGAGACGAACCGGAGCTTGCTAGCCCTTGATCGCCTTTTTGGTGATGCTGGTCGTGAGCGCCGCAACCACGGCGTCGCCCATCTCAATCGTGCCCACCCGGGTCGCGCCCTCGGACCAGATGTCGGCCGTGCGCAGGCCGGCGGCAAGCACCTGCTGCACCGCGGACTCGATACGGTCGGCGGCGGCGGTCTGGTGGAGGGAGAAACGAAGCATCATGGCGGCAGACAGGATTGTAGCCAGTGGATTCGCCAGATTCTTGCCGGCGATATCGGGCGCGCTGCCGTGGCTCGGCTCGTACAGGCCCTTGCCCGCCGCGTTGAGCGACGCCGACGGCAGCATGCCGATCGAGCCGGTCAGCATCGCGGCCTCGTCGGACAGGATGTCGCCGAACATGTTGCCGGTGACGATCACGTCGAACTTCTTCGGCGCGCGCACCAGCTGCATCGCGGCGTTGTCGACATACATGTGGTCGAGCGCCACGTCCGGGTACTCGGCGTGCACCTCGGTGACGATGTCCTTCCAGAACTGGAAGGTCTCGAGCACATTGGCCTTGTCCACGCTCGTGAGACGCTTGCCGCGCTTGCGTGCCGCCTGGAACGCGACATGCGCGATGCGCTCGATCTCGGGGCGCGAATAGCGCATCGTGTCGAAGGCCTCGGGCGCCCCCTTGAACGCGCCATCGGGCGATTCGCGCCGGCCGCGCGGCTGGCCGAAGTAGATGTCGCCGGTGAGCTCGCGGATGATCAGGATGTCCAGCCCCGACACCAGCTCGGGCTTCAGGCTGGAGGCGTGCGTAAGCTGCTCGTAGCAGATCGCCGGACGAAAATTCGCGAACAGGCCGAGGTGCTTGCGCAGCCCGAGGATCGCCTGCTCCGGGCGCAGCGACCGCTCCAGCGTGTCGTACTTCCAGTCGCCGACGGCGCCGAACAGCACCGCATCGGCGGCCTGCGCGAGCTTGAGCGTCGATTCGGGCAGCGGATGGCCGTGCGCCTCGTACGCCGCGCCGCCGACGAGCGCGGTTTCGGTCTCGAACGGCAGATCGAGCACGCCCAGCACACGCACGGCCTGCGCCACGATTTCGGTTCCGATGCCGTCGCCCGGCAAAATTGCAATCTTCACGAAGTGCTTCCTGTGCTCAGTTCAAGGAGTGCGCCAGCCACGGCTTGGTCAGCAGGCGTTCGGCTTCGAACGCGCGGATCTTGTCGGCGTGACGCAGCGTCAGGCCGATGTCATCGAAGCCGCCGAGCAGGCAGTATTTGCGGAAGGCCTCGACCTCGAACGCGATCGTGCTGCCGTCGGGCTTGACGACGAGTTGGCGCTCCAGATCGATGGTCAGCGCATAGCCGACGAAGGCCGCAGCCTCGTCGAACAGCTTCGCCACCTCGCTCTCGGGCAGCTTGATCGGCAGCAGGCCGTTCTTGAAGCAGTTGTTGAAGAAGATGTCGGCGTAGCTGGGCGCGATCAACGCGCGGAAGCCAAATTGATCGAGCGCCCACGGCGCGTGTTCGCGCGACGAGCCGCAGCCGAAGTTCTTGCGCGCGAGCAGCACCGAGGCGCCCTTGTAGCGCGGCTGGTTCAGCACGAAGTCCGGGTTCTGCCGACGCGTGGCCGGGTCCTGGCCGGGCTCGCCGTGGTCGAGGTAGCGCCATTCGTCGAACAGGTTCTGGCCGAAGCCCGACTTCTTGATCGACTTCAGGAACTGCTTCGGGATGATCGCGTCGGTGTCGACGTTCTCCCGGTCCATCGGGGCGACGAGACCGGTGTGTATGCGGAACGGTGTCATGGTCTTCTCTGCCTCACCCAAGCCGACTGACGTCGACGAAATGGCCTTCGATCGCGGCCGCCGCGGCCATCGCCGGGCTCACCAGGTGCGTGCGGCCGCCCGCCCCTTGCCGGCCTTCGAAGTTGCGGTTGCTGGTCGACGCGCAGCGCTCGCCGGGTTCGAGCCGATCCGCATTCATCGCCAGGCACATCGAGCATCCCGGCTCGCGCCATTCGAAGCCCGCCGCCTTGAAGATCACATCGAGCCCTTCGCGCTCGGCCTGTTCCTTCACCAGGCCCGAGCCCGGCACGATCAGCGCCAGCTTGACGTTCTTCGCCACGCGGCTGCCGAGACGGCGCACCACGCTCGCGGCCTCGCGCAGGTCTTCGATGCGAGAGTTGGTGCACGAGCCGATGAAGACCTTGTCGATCAGGATGTCGGCAATCAGCTTGTTCGGCTCGAGTGCCATGTACTGCAGAGCACGCTCGATCGCGCCGCGCTTGCCGGCATCCTTCTCGCGATCGGGGTCGGGCACGCGGTCGTCGATGCCGAGCACCATCTCGGGCGAGGTGCCCCAGGTGACCTGCGGCCGGATCGTCGCCGCGTCGAGTTCGACCACCGCATCCCATCGCGCATCGGCATCCGACTGCAACCCGCGCCAGTAGCGCACGGCCTGTTCCCACTCGAGGCCGGCGGGCGTGTACGGACGACCCTTCACATAGGCGATCGTGGTTTCGTCGACCGCCACCAGCCCGGCGCGCGCACCCGCTTCGATGGCCATGTTGCACACCGTCATGCGGCCTTCCATGCTCAGCGCGCGGATCGCCGCGCCGGCGAACTCGATCGTGTAGCCGGTGCCACCGGCGGTGCCGATCTTGCCGATGATGGCGAGCACGATGTCCTTCGCGCTGCAGCCCCGGCCGAGCTTGCCTTCGACGCGCACGAGCATGTTCTTCGCCTTGCGCGCGAGCAGCGTCTGGGTTGCCAGCACATGCTCGACCTCGCTGGTGCCGATGCCGTGCGCGAGCGCGCCGAACGCGCCATGCGTCGAGGTGTGCGAGTCGCCGCACACCACCGTCATGCCGGGCAGCGTCGCGCCCTGCTCCGGCCCGATCACATGCACGATGCCCTGGCGCCGGTCGTTCATCTTGAACTGCGTGATGCCGAGCCGATCGCAGTTGGCATCGAGCGTGTCGACCTGCAGCCGCGAGATCGGATCGGCAATGCCGTGCGAGCGGTCCGTGGTCGGCACGTTGTGGTCGCTCACCGCCAGGTTCGCCGACAGCCGCCAGACCTTGCGGCCGGCCAAGTCCAACCCCTCGAACGCCTGCGGGCTCGTGACTTCGTGGACGAGGTGGCGGTCGATGTAGAGAACCGCGGTGCCGTCGTCTTCGGTGTGGACGACGTGCTCGTCCCAGATCTTGTCGTACAGCGTGCGAGGCATGGCGGCGGCCGTTCAGAAGTAGGACCGCAATTTTATGCGCATGCAGCATCAGGCGCCGGCGAGGGCTCCGGCCATGAAAAAAGGGGCACGGTCTCCCGTGCCCCTTGTGTCAGCAGAATCGGCTGTGTCTTACCAGCCCAGGTCCTTCAGCAATGGCAGCGTCAGGTCCTTCGGCGGCACGAGGACCGTCGTCAGGTCGCTGTTGATGTTGGGCTCCATCAGCAGGTTCGGGAACGCGCTGACATCCCAATGCGACACCGACGAACCCGAGACCAACGGGTTCGGCGTGTACAGCAGCGGACGGCCCGCGCTGTCGGCACCGGCGCGCCGTGTCGTGTCGACCGAGAACGAGCCGATCACCGAACCCGGCTTGCCGCGCGAACCGTACTTGACGGCGTCGGCAACGGCGGCCTTCAGCTTGACGCCGTCGGCCTGCGAGACGCTCACGGTCGGGATCGTGATCGTTGGATCGGCCCCGCCCAAGCCCGGCGCCGCACCGGCCGCGTTGTTGGCGATGATCACGCCGAACGCACCGGCGTTCTGCGCGTTCTTCGCCTTGGTGGCGAAGGTGCAGGCCCCCCGGTCGATGATCGCGACCTTGCCCGCGACCGCAGCGGCCGTGGCCACGTCGAACGCAACGCAACCCGGGCCCGTCACCGGGTCGACGGGCACGACGGCCAGCGTGCCGAAGGCGCTCGGCGTCGTCACCGGCGGTCCGAACGAGGCCGTGCCGTAGTCGTAGAAGCCGGAAGCCCCCGGGACCGGCGTCGTGACCTTGATCGTCGGCACGTTGCCCAGCACCGATGCGGCACCGGTCACCGCGTTGCTGCCGTTCCAGGCCAGGTGCAGCGGGTTGATGGCCGAGGCCTTGCGCTCCGCCGGCGTCATCTGCAGCCAGGTCTTGCCGACCGTGCTGTCGTACATGAAGCCTTCCCAGATGCTCGGCAGGCCGTTCGCGCCGTAGGCGCTGCCGTCGGCGATGACGCGCAGACCGGTCGAGGTCTGCACCGTCAGCACCGAGAAGCCCAGGCCATGGCCAAGCTCGTGCAACAGCGTTTCAACGAAGTTCACTTTCGTGCCGGCGTTGCCGTCCAGCCCCAGGTAGAACGGCGTGCCATCGAGGCAGCCGGTGTTGCCGAGGTTGACGTTGAACTGCGTCTTGATGTCGACGGTGCCGTAACCGCTGCCATCGTCGGGGATCCCGGCCGACAGGTTCACGCCGGAGAGCTTGTTGGCAAGCGCCTGCGGATACCACGTGCCCGGCACGCCATTCGCGAAGTCGTACCAGATGTTCCACGCGCCGGCACTTCCGAGCACGGCCGAGCTCGACGTGCAGGTCAGCGCTTCCCAGCCGGCACTGACGGTGATCGTGACGTTGCTTTGCAGGTTCTGTTCCCAGATGTCGGCCACGTAGCGGTAGACGTTCAGTCGCTGCTGACCGAGCGTGGTGCCGGAGTTGCCGCCGACCGGGGCGACCGGTGTCGGGTCGTTGAAGCCGACACCGGCCGCATCGCGACTCGAGATCTGGATCGTCGCGGCATTCGCCGCGAGCGCGCCGAACGTCAGGGCCAGCGCGGCGGTGACAGGGGCGAAAGATGCTTTGAATTGGGTCATGTTCTCACTCCGTCGGAAGGGTGCTGGTCTTGGCGACCGGAGAGGCGGCGGCCTTGAGCGCCGCATCGGCTTCCTCGCGGCTTTCGAAGCACAGCGTGGCCAGGCTGCCATCGGGCTGGCGCACGACCACCGAGTAGCTCATGAACTCGTCGGTCAAGCGGGCACCGCGCGCACCGCTGGGATGGAAGCGCGCCTGCGGCGTGGCGGCCACCGCGCTCTTGCGCAGCGTGGCGACACCAGCCCTGCTGGCATGCAGCGCCTGCGCCTCTTCGGGCGTCGCGGCGCGCAGCTGACCTGTGGCGGCATCGCGAACCACGACCTGGGCATTGGCATCGACCGGCGCCTGGGCCTGGGCCGGCTTCGCGGCTTCGGCGTGGCCGTCGTGGGCCAGGGCCTGCAGGGGCAAGGCGGCGATGCCGACGAGCGCCAGGCCGGTGCCGGCGACGCTGACGGATCGAGCGCATGACTTGAATGTTGCAAACATGTCGTTCTCCTGAGTGCGGATGAAAATGGAAGCCGACGGCGGCCTCGGCGCGTGTGCCGCGGCGTGGCGCCAGAACGGTGGTCGAGTCAGCGCTTGGCGACGCTGCGACGCCCGGCGACGGTCAAGGCCATCAGGCCGAGGCCCATCATCATCCAGGTCGTGGGTTCGGGCACCGCGGTGACCGTCAGCGTATCGATGCCGACGTAGTTCGACAGATCGGCCGCACCGGTGTAGTTGATGGCGAAGCGTGCCACCGAGCCGGCGCCTTGCGCCGCGTAGTTGAACGTGTACTTGGTCCAGTCGCCGGCGACGGTGACGGCCGACCCGAGCGCGAAGCTGCCCGTGTCGCTGCTGCCGCTGCCGCTGATGCCGTAGGCCAGGTGATCGGAGTACGGATCCAGAATGTCGGCCTTGGCCCAGAAGGAGATCGACACGCCGTTCTCGGTCGAGAACGTCGGCGTGATCAGCCAGTTGCTGATCGTGCCGCCGGGCGCGGCGTTGTTGTAGTTGGCCGCGATGTACGACTCGGCGCTGCCGGCCTGTGCCGAGAAGATGCCCGCATCGCCCTGATACCAGCTCGTGCTGCCGGCAGGTGAACTCAGATTGGTCTGCACCCAGCCGCTGGGCAAGGTGGCGACGCTGTTGAAGCCCTCCGACAGCAACACGTCATCGGCCTGCACCGATGCGGCTGCGAATGTGATGGCGACTGCCACCAATGCGCGGTTCAGCATGTAGTTCTCTCCAAAGAGACTGGTTTGGGGATTGCCGCAGGCCGAGCGTCCGTCATCACGACCAAAGTCTTCCTGGGGCAGGGGTTTCTAGAGGAATTGACTTTACGTGCGGAAACTCACGACTGTCCAGACGCTTTGACCCCTCCACCCCCTGAACCGAGGGGGGGTGGGCCGAGGCGGCCTCAAAAGCAAACGGCCCGTGCCGGCGCGAGAGCGCCGGCACGGGCCGTGCAGGATCGTGAGAAGTCTAGCCGCGTTGCGACAGCGGTGTCACATTGCGCGCCGTCGCGCCGTTGAACAACTGACGCGGGCGGCCGATCTTGTACTCGGGGTCGCCGATCATTTCGTTGAGCTGCGCGATCCAGCCGACCGTGCGCGCGAGCGCGAAGATCGCGGTAAACAGGCTCACCGGAATGCCGATCGCGCGCTGCACGATGCCCGAATAGAAGTCGACGTTCGGGTAGAGCTTGCGCGAGACGAAGTATTCATCCTCGAGCGCGATCTTCTCGAGCGCCATCGCGAGCTTGAAGATCGGGTCGTCGTGCAGGCCCAGCGCGTCCAGCACTTCGTGGCAGGTCTCTCGCATCAGCTTGGCGCGCGGGTCGTAGTTCTTGTAGACACGGTGGCCGAAGCCCATCAGCTTGACGTTGGAGTTCTTGTCCTTCACCTGCTTGATGAACTCGCCGATCTTCTCGACGCCGCCGACGCGGCGCACGTCCTCGAGCATGTTCAGCGCAGCCTCGTTCGCGCCGCCGTGCGCCGGGCCCCACAGGCAGGCCACGCCGGCCGCGATCGCCGCGAACGGGTTCGTGCCGGACGAGCCGCACAGCCGCACCGTGGAGGTCGACGCATTCTGCTCGTGGTCGGCGTGCAGGATGAAGATGCGGTCCATCGCGCGCACCAGCACGTCGTTGGGCACATAGTCTTCGCACGGCGTGGCGAACATCATGCGCATGAAGTTGCCGGCGTACGAGAGATCGTTCTTCGGGTAGATGTAGGGCTGGCCGACCGTGTACTTGTAGGCCATCGCCACGAGCGTCGGCATCTTCGCGATCAGGCGGATCGCGGAGATGTCGCGGTGCTCGGCGTTGTGGATGTCGGTGCTGTCGTGATAGAAGGCCGACAGCGCGCCGACCAGTCCGGTCATGATCGCCATCGGGTGCGCGTCTCGCCGGAAGCCGCGCAGGAAGAACTGCATCTGCTCGTTGACCATCGTGTGGTTGGTCACGAGCTTGGTGAAGTCGCTCTTCTGGGTCGCGTTGGGCAGGTCGCCCTTCAGCAGCAGGTAACAGGTCTCGAGGTAGTCGCAGTTCTCGGCGAGCTGCTCGATCGGGTAACCGCGGTACAGCAGCTCGCCCTTGTCGCCGTCGATGTAGGTGATCGTGGAACTGCACGACGCCGTGGACAGAAAGCCCGGGTCGTAGGTGAACTTGCCGGTCTGCGCGTAGAGCTTGCGGATGTCGATCACGTCGGGCCCGATCGAGCCCTTGTAGATCGGCAAGTCCATGGTCGGGCTGCCGTCGGAGAACGACAGGGTGGCTTTCACGTCTGACGGGGTCATGAGCTTTCCTTGAAGTGCCTAAAAGGGGGTGACAACTCTTGTGGTCATGCGGGCACGCGCAGCATGCGCAACACCTGCACCACCTCGTCTCGCTCCAACTCCCCGGCAGGTTCCTGGCGTGCCAGGAGCAAGTCGAGCAGATCGTTGTCGGACAGGTCCATCAAGGCCAACAAGCCTTGGGCCTGGTCTTCGTTCAGCGTCGCCGCATGGCGCATGAAAAAGCGCTCGATGAACAGGTCGTTCTCGAGCAAGCCGCGCCGGCAGCGCCAGCGCAGTTTGCTCAGGGCGCGTTCGTCGATCAATGCGGCGGCATGCATAGAAAAATCAGACGGCGCGCCGCACCATCAGTTCCTTGATCTTGCCGATCGCCTTGGTCGGGTTCAGGCCTTTCGGGCAGACGTCGACGCAGTTCATGATCGTGTGGCAGCGGAACAGGCGGTACGGGTCTTCGAGATTGTCGAGGCGGCCGGCGGTGTCCTGGTCGCGGCTGTCGGCGATAAAACGGTAGGCCTGCAGCAGCCCGGCCGGGCCGACGAACTTGTCGGGGTTCCACCAGAAGCTCGGGCAGCTCGTCGAACAGCTCGCACACAGGATGCATTCGTACAGGCCGTTGAGCTCGTCGCGCTCTTCGGGCGACTGGAGCCGCTCCTTCTCGGGCGGCGTCTCGTCGTTGACGAGATACGGCTTGATCGAGTTGTACTGCTTGAAGAACTGCGTCATGTCGACGATCAGGTCGCGGATCACTGGCAGGCCGGGCAGCGGCTTGAGCACCACCACCCCGGGCAGCGTGCGCATGTTGGTCAGGCAGGCCAGGCCGTTCTTGCCGTTGATGTTCATCGCGTCCGAGCCGCACACGCCTTCGCGGCACGAACGGCGGAAGCTCAGCGTCGGATCGACGGCCTTGAGCTTGTTCAGCGCGTCCAGCAGCATGCGCTCGCTGCCGTCGAGCTCGACCTCGATCGTCTGCATCCGCGGCTTCGCGTCGGTGTCGGGGTCGTAGCGGTAGATCTGGAACACACGCTTGGTCATGACTGCTTTCCTTGAAGACTTAGAACGTGCGAACCTTGGGCGGAACCGATTCGACGCTGAGCGGCGTGAGGTTCACCGGCTTGTAGTCGAGCCGGTTGCCTTCGCTGTACCAGAGCGTGTGCTTCATCCACACCGCGTCGTTGCGGCCGTTCGGGTGCTCGGGCGTGTCGGCGTAGTCGTCGACCGTGTGCGCGCCGCGACTCTCGTGGCGCGCGGCGGCCGAGATCATGGTCGCGAGGGCGACTTCGATCAGGTTGTCGACTTCCAGCGCCTCGATGCGCGCGGTGTTGAACACTTTGCTCTTGTCGGCGAGGTGGATGCCCTTCACACGCTCCGCCAGCGCCTTGATCTCGACGACGCCGGCGTCCATCAGCTTCTGGGTGCGGAACACGCTGGCGTGCTGCTGCATCGACTGGCGGATGTCGTTGGCCACGTCCTGCGCGTACTCGCCGCCGGTGCTGTTGTCGAGGCGCGCGAGGCGTGCCAGCGTGAAGTCGGCTGCATCGGGTGGCAGCGGCTTGTGCGGCATGGCCTTCAACGCACTGGCGACGATGTGGTCACCGGCCGCCTTGCCGAATACCAGCAGGTCGAGCAGCGAATTCGTGCCGAGGCGATTCGCGCCGTGCACGCTGACGCATGAGCATTCGCCAACGGCGTACAGGCCGTTGACCACGGCGTTCGGATTGCCGTCCTTCGGCGCCACGACCTGGCCGTGGATGTTGGTCGGTACGCCGCCCATCTGGTAGTGGATGGTCGGCACCACCGGGATCGGTTCCTTGGTGATGTCGACGTTCGCGAAGTTGTGGCCGATCTCGAGCACGCTGGGCAGGCGCTTCGCGATCGTCTCGGCACCCAGGTGGGTCATGTCGAGGACGATGTAGTCCTTGTTCGGCCCGCAGCCGCGGCCTTCCTTGATCTCCTGGTCCATGCAGCGCGAGACGAAGTCGCGCGGCGCCAGGTCTTTCAGCGTCGGCGCGTAGCGTTCCATGAAGCGCTCGCCGTCGCTGTTGCGCAGGATCGCACCTTCGCCGCGGCAGCCTTCGGTCAACAGCACGCCGGCCCCGGCGACGCCGGTCGGGTGGAACTGCCAGAACTCCATGTCCTCGAGCGGCAGCCCAGCGCGCGCCGCCATGCCCAGGCCGTCGCCGGTGTTGATGAAGGCGTTGGTCGAGGCCTGGAAGATGCGCCCGGCGCCGCCGGTGGCGAGCAGCACGGTCTTGGCTTCCAAGATGTGGACCTCACCCGTTTCCATCTCGAGCGCGGTCACGCCGACCACATCGCCATCCGCATCGCGAATCAGGTCGAGCGCCATCCACTCGACGAAGAAATTGGTGCGCGCCTTGACGTTCTGCTGGTACAGCGTGTGCAGCATCGCGTGGCCGGTGCGGTCGGCCGCGGCGCAGGCACGCTGCACCGGCTTCTCGCCGTAGTTCGCGGTGTGGCCGCCGAACGGGCGCTGGTAGATCGTGCCGTCGGGGTTGCGGTCGAACGGCATGCCGAAGTGTTCGAGCTCGTAGACGACCTTGGGTGCTTCACGGCACATGAACTCGATCGCGTCCTGGTCGCCGAGCCAGTCGGAGCCCTTCACGGTGTCGTAGAAGTGATAGTGCCAGTTGTCTTCGCTCATGTTGCCGAGCGAGGCGCCGATGCCGCCCTGCGCCGCGACCGTGTGCGAGCGCGTCGGGAACACTTTCGAGAGCACGGCCACGTTCAGGCCGGCGAGCGAGAGTTGCAGCGAGGCGCGCATGCCGGAGCCGCCGGCGCCGACGATCACCACGTCGAACTTGCGCTTGCTGAGCGAGGCCGTGCCGGCCGTCATCTGGGGAATACCGGCTTGCATCAAATTCTCCAAAGAACCTGGATGGCCCAGCCGGCGCAGCCGACCAGCCAGACGATTGTTGCCACCTGCAGCGTCAGCCGCGCACCGACGCTCTTGACGTAGTCCATCAGGATGTCGCGCACGCCGACCCACACGTGCACGAGCAGCGCCATGATCACGACGAAGGTCAGTACCTTCATCCACTGGTGCGAGAAGATGCCCGCCCACTTGTCGTAACCCATCTCGCCAGGCATCAGCACCTGCACGATGAGCGCCAGCGTGAACAAGGCCATCAGCGATGCGGTGATGCGCTGCGAGAGCCAGTCACGCAAGCCGTAGTGCGCGCCGACGACGGTGCGCTTCGATCCGAAAGTTTGTGCCATGGGCGAGCGTCTCAGTGGATGAGTCAGAAGAAGAACAGCTTCGCGCCGAGCGCGAGCGTCAGCACGATGCTGGCCGCGAGCGTGACGATCGCCGATTGCCGGCCGAACTCCTTGCTCACCGCGTGCGTCGCGTCCATCCACAGGTGGCGCACGCCGGCGATCAGGTGGTGCAGATAGGACCAGATCAGCGCGAGCGCGATCAGCTTGTAGAACCAGCCCGGCAGCAGCCCGGTGCCGCTCTTGAACACCGAGGCGAACTGGCTGTAGGTGATTTCGGAGGTGATGCTGGTGTCGAACATCCAGATGATGAACGGCAGCAGTACGAACATCACCAGGCCGCTGGCGCGGTGCAGGATGGACACCCAGCCTGCCGGCGGGAGCCTGTACCCCAACGCGTCGATCAGGCGCATGTTCTCGCCGGGCCTGGGTTTTCTTGCTGTGTTCGACATGAAGCAACCTTGTTGTTTGATTCGGTCCGAAACCGTTGCGTAACCGAAGGATTTTATTGCAATGCAGCACGAGATGGTCGGCCGCTGTCAATGACCGACGTCAACTCAAATCATTGCGATAGTAGTGCGACGCCGTCGTGTAAAGCCCACGCCGCAGTTCGACCGGCTTGTCGCCATAGGTGAGTGACAGCCGCTCCACGCTCAGCAGCGGCGCGCCCTCGGCGACCGCGAGCAAGCCGGCGCTCGCGGCATCCGCGGCGACCGCGCGAATCTTCTCTTCGGCGCGGATCATGCGCACGCCGAACTCGGTCTCGAACAGGCCGTACATCGGCCCGCGGTGCTCGGCCAGGCGCTGCGCCGTCAGGCCCTTGAACAGCTGCGCTGGCAGCCAGATGTCGTCGAGCACGATCGGCGTTTCCTTCGACGCCAGCACACGCCGCACCCGGATCACCGGGTCGCTCGCGCGCAGGTGCAGCGCACGCGCGATCTCGGCCGGCGCGCGCTGGCGCTTGCAGTCGATCAGGCGGCGCGCCATGTTGGCCGGCGCGCCATCGTCCGGCATCAAGCGCAGGAAACGGAACTGCACGCGCTCCTCGGCATGCGTCGCGACGAACGTGCCCTTGCCCTGGCGTCGCACCAGCAGGTTCTCGGCCGCGAGTTCGTCGATCGCCTTGCGCACCGTGCCCTGGCTGACCTTGAAACGCGCGGCGAGCTCGATCTCGCTCGGGATCGCCTCGCCCGGACGCCATTCGGCGCGTTGCAGGCTGCTCATCATCAGCGCCTTGATCTGCTGGTACAGCGGGCTGAAGGCGGGCTCGAGCGCAGCGGGCGACGGCGGAGAAGACACGGACATGCCGCGATTGCAGCACAAACTGGCCGCTTTGCCCGCAGAGTCGTGTCTTATATAAGACAGAAGATATGATCACGCCCCGACGCGCCCAAGGGTGAACCCGCCCCGCCGCGGCGTCTGACTTAGACTCACCAACCTGTCGCAGCGCCCCGCGCGCGCCCTCGTCCACATACCTTCGGAGAATCCGCATGAGCAAGAAACCCGTTCGCGTCGCCGTCACCGGCGCCGCCGGTCAGATCGGTTACGCGATCCTGTTCCGCATCGCCTCGGGCGAAATGCTGGGCAAGGACCAGCCGGTGATCCTGAGCCTGCTCGAAGTGCCGATGGAAAAGCCCCAGCAGGCGCTGCAAGGCGTGATCATGGAGCTGCAGGATTGCGCGTTCCCGCTGCTTGTCGGCATCGAAGCGCACGACGATCCGATGACTGCGTTCAAGGACGCCGACTACGCGCTGCTGATCGGCTCGCGCCCGCGCGGCCCGGGCATGGAGCGCGCCGAACTGCTCGCCGTCAACGCCGAGATCTTCACCGCGCAGGGCAAGGCGCTGGACAAGGTCGCGAGCCGCAACGTCAAGGTGCTGGTGGTCGGCAATCCGGCCAACACCAACGCCTACATCGCGATGAAGAGCGCCCCCAGCCTGCCGCGCAAGAACTTCACCGCGATGCTGCGCCTGGACCACAACCGCGCGCTGAGCCAGATCGCCGCCAAGACCGGCAAGCCGGTCGCCGAGATCGAGAAGCTCTGCGTCTGGGGCAACCACTCGCCGACGATGTACGCCGACTACCGCTTCGCGACCATCGGCGGCAAGAGCGTCAAGGACACGATCAACGACCCGGTGTGGAACGCCGAGAACTTCCTGCCCACCGTCGGCAAACGCGGCGCGGCGATCATCGCCGCGCGCGGCGTGTCGTCGGCGGCTTCGGCGGCGAACGCTGCGATCGACCACATGCGCGATTGGGCGCTCGGCACAAACGGCAAGTGGGTCACGATGGGCATCGCCTCGGACGGACAGTACGGCATCCCGAAGGACACCATGTTCGGCTTCCCGGTCACCTGCGAAGGCGGCGAGTACAAGCTCGTCGAAGGCCTGCCCATCGACGCCTTCAGCCAGGAGCGCATCAACATCACGCTCGCCGAGCTGCAAGGCGAACAGGACGGCGTCAAGCACCTGCTGTAAGACGATCTGGCCGCGTGCGGCCATGTGCGCACGCTCTTCACTGGGAGCCCCTGCCATGGCTGACAGCGACTGGAACCCCGAGCTGTATCGTCGTTACGAGGATGAGCGCACCCGGCCCGCGCGCGAGCTGCTGGCCCGGGTCGACTTGACCGACGCCAAGCGCATCTACGACCTCGGCTGCGGCCCGGGCAACTCGACCGAGCTGCTGGTCGAACGATTCCCCGGCGCCACCGTCGTCGGCACCGACAACTCGGAAGCGATGCTCGCAAGCGCGCGTAAGCGCTTGCCGGCCTGCCAGTTCGAGCTGAGCGACATCGCGCAGTGGCAGCCGCCCGCCGAGTCCGATCCGCCCGACCTGATCTACGCCAACGCGGCGCTGCAATGGGTGCCCGACCACGAGACGCTGCTGCCGCGCCTGTTCGCGTCGCTCGCACCCGGTGGTGTGCTTGCGATCCAGATGCCGGACAACCGCGACGAACCGACGCACCGGCTGATGCGCGAGGTGGCCACGCTCGATCCCTGGGCCAGCACGATCGGCAACGCCGCGATGGTGCGCACCAAGATCCTGGCGCTGAACGCGTACTACGACCTGCTCGCACGCGACACGGCCGACGTCGATGTCTGGCGCACCGCGTACCAGCACCCGATGGACACCCCGGCCGCGATCGTCGAATGGGTGCGCGGCACCGGTCTGCGGCCGTTCGTCGATCCGCTGCCGCCGGCGTACCGCGAGGGTTTTCTCGCCGAGTACGAACGGCGCATCGCGCTCGCCTACCTGCCGCGCTCGGACCGCCGCCTGCTGCTCGCGTTCCCGCGGCTCTTTATCGTCGCGCGCCGCCGCGCTGCCTGAAACGAATCCTCATGACGAACCCCACTGCAACACATCCGCGCGACGCCCTGTTCGATGCCGACGAGACCGCCGTCGCGCTGCTGCCGGTCTGCGACCACTACTGCGGCGTCGAGTCGCGCATGCGCAAGAGCCTCGCGCTGCAGGCCGAACTCGGGCCGGTGTTCGACATCACGTTCGATTGCGAAGACGGCGCGCCGATCGGCGGCGAAACCGAGCACGCGCACCTGGTCGCCGAGCTCGCGATGTCGGCCGAGAACCGCTTCGGCCGCGTCGGTGCGCGTGTGCACCCGGTCGATCACCCGAGCTTTGCCGACGATGTGGCGACGCTCGTCGGCCGCGCCGGCGAACGCCTCGCGTACCTGATGCTGCCGAAGCCGCGCGGCCTCGTCGACGTCGAACGTGCCTGCGCCGAGATCGACCACCAGTCGCGCGTGCGCGGCCTGAGCCGCGCGCTGCCGGTGCACGTGCTGGTCGAGACCCACGGCGCGCTGCGCGAGGTCGAGCGCATCGCGGCGCATTTGCGCATCGAGTCGATCTCGTTCGGGCTGATGGATTTCGTCTCGGCGCACCGCGGCGCCATCCCGGCCAGCGGCATGAGTGTCGAGGGCCAGTTCACGCACCCGCTGGTGTTGCGCGCCAAGCTCGCGATCGCTGCAGCCTGCCATGGTTTCGCGAAGACACCCTCGCATTCCGTCGTGACCGAGTTCAACGACGCCAGCGCGATCATGGCCGCGGCGACGCGCGCCTCGCGCGAGCTCGGCTACACACGCATGTGGAGCATCCACCCGAACCAGATCGAGCCGATCGTCGAGGCCTTCGCGCCGACCGCGGCCGAAGTCGAGCAGGCCTGCCAGATCATCATGGCCGCGCAGGACGCACAGTGGGCACCGATCAATCATCGCCAATACGGCCGCGACACGCTGCACGACCGCGCCAGCTACCGCTACTTCTGGCGCGTGCTGGAGCGTGCACAGCGCACCGGCCAGCCGCTGCCGGCCGAGGTGCGGCTGCGCTTCTTTTCGTGAGCGAATTGCCGCAAACGTGTCGAGAAGAAACATCGGCGCCGGACGAGAACTTTGTTGCATTGACCGATCGCCGCGGCCATCGCAGGCCTCCACAATGAGCGCCTCGTTGGCAACCTAATACTCAATATGACCCTGCAACCTCTGGCAAGTCGTTCCATCCTGGCGCTCGCGCTGGGCCTGTCATTCACCGGCTTCGCGCTGGCACAAACCGCCGACAAGCCGGTCGCCAAGAAGACGGCAAAGGCCGCACCGAAGCCGGCCGCGAAAGCACCCGTGGATCTGACGCCGGCCGCAGGCCCCGAGCAGATCGACGCGGCACAGCGCGTCTACTACGGCGTCTACGACTGCGAAACGAACCAGAAGGTCGACATCACTGCCGACCCCAAGCACGAGCACTACGTCGAGGTGAAGCACCTCAAGTCCACCTACCTGATGAAGCCGGTGCTGTCGAGTACGGGCGCGGTCCGGCTCGAGGACGTGCGCGGCGAGGCCCTGATGGTGCAGATCGCCGCGAAATCGATGCTGCTCAACGTCAAGACCGGCCAGCGCATCGTCGACGCCTGCGTCAGCCCGAAGCAGCGCGAACTGATGGAAGCGGCCAAGGTCGCTGAGGCGGCCGCCAGCGCCAGCAGCACGCCCAAGTAGATCCAAAGACCGCGGCAGCGGTACGCTCGATCAGGTATGTATAATTCATGCATACCGATTCCAGGAGCGCGCTATGGAAGCGACCGTTGCCGAACGTGGTCAGATCACCCTGCCCAAGGCGGTGCGTGATGCGCTGGGCCTGACCAAGGGAACCCAGCTCAAGGTCGAACTCGACGGCAGCCGCATCATCCTACGCAAGAACGTCGACGACGCGATCTCGCGCGCCCGCGGCCGCTTCAAGCTGCCCGAAGGCGTGACCACCGACGACGTGATGCGCGAACTGCGCGGTCGGGCACCCGGCGATCCGATCGACGTCTGATGATCGCGATCGACACCTCCGTGCTGATCGACCTGCTCGGCGAAGACGCGATGGCCGACGCGGCGGAAACCTGCGTGCGCGACGCGTTGTCGCACGGGCCGGTGGTGCTGTGCGACATCGTCGTCAGCGAGATCACCGCCGGCCTCGGCCACGGCGCCGAGATCATGGACGTCGTCGAGGAGATGGGCATGAGCTATCTGCCCGTCGAGCGCCGCGCCGCGATCCGCGCCGGCGAGATGCAGCGCCGCTACAAGCAGCGGCTGCGCAGTACCGGCGCCACGCCGGCCGTGCAGCGCACCGTGCCCGACTTCATCGTCGGGGCACATGCCTTGCTTCAATGCAGCGCACTGATCACCCGTGACGCGGGCTTCTTCCGCGACTACTTCAAAGGTTTGAAAGTCATCGTGCCGAAAGCTTCCTGAGCTCAGCATCCTGACCTTCCAGCCCGCCCTCACCCGACCACATCAGGAGCCACCCCCATGCTTCAAGCCTACCGTCAACACGTTGCCGAGCGCGCCGCGCTGGGCATCCCGCCGCTGCCGCTGTCGGCCCAGCAGACCGCCGACATGATCGAGTTGCTGAAGAACCCCCCGGCGGGCGAAGAGGCCGCACTTGTCGAGCTCATCACCTACCGCGTGCCGGCCGGCGTCGACGACGCCGCGAAGGTCAAGGCCTCGTACCTCGCGGCCGTGGCGCACGGCAGCGAGACCTGCGCGCTGATCGACCGCGTGCGCGCCACCGAGCTGCTCGGCACGATGCTCGGCGGCTACAACATCAGCCCGCTGATCGACCTGCTCGACGACGCTGTGACCGGCGCCGCCGCGGCCGAAGCGCTGAAGAAGACACTGCTGATGTTCGACCAGTTCCACGACGTGCAGGCCAAGGCCGCCAAGGGCAACGCGAATGCGAAGGCCGTGCTGCAGAGCTGGGCCGATGCCGAGTGGTTCACGTCGCGGCCCGAGGTGCCGACGTCCATCACCGTGAGCATCTTCAAGGTCACCGGCGAGATCAACACCGACGACCTCTCGCCCGCGCCCGACGCCTGGAGCCGCCCGGACATTCCGATGCACGCACTCGCGATGCACAAGAACCCACGCCCCGGCATCACACCGGAAGAAGACGGCAAGCGCGGTCCGATCAAATTCATCGAAGACCTGCGCGCCCGCGGCAACCTCGTCGCCTATGTTGGCGACGTGGTCGGCACCGGCTCGAGCCGCAAGTCGGCGACCAATTCGGTGCTGTGGTTCACCGGCGAGGACATCCCGTTCGTGCCGAACAAGCGCTTCGGCGGCGTCTGCCTGGGCGGCAAGATCGCGCCGATCTTCTACAACACGATGGAAGATTCGGGCGCGCTGCCGATCGAGCTCGACGTGAGCCAGATGAACATGGGTGACGTGGTCGAGCTGCGCCCCTACGAAGGCAAGGCCTTGAAGGATGGCAAGGTCATCGCCAAGTTCAGCGTCAAGAGCGACGTGCTGTTCGACGAGGTGCGCGCCGGCGGCCGCATTCCGCTGATCATCGGCCGCGGTCTGACGGCCAAGGCGCGCGAAGCGCTGGGCCTGCCGGTCTCGACCCTGTTCCGTCTGCCGGTCAGCCCGGCCGACACCGGCAAGGGCTTCACGCTCGGCCAGAAGATGGTCGGCAAGGCCTGCGGCCTGCCGATCGTCAACGGCAACCAGCAAGGCGTGCGCCCAGGCACCTACTGCGAACCGCGCATGACCAGCGTCGGCTCGCAAGACACGACCGGCCCGATGACGCGCGACGAGCTGAAAGACCTCGCCTGCCTCGGCTTCAGCGCCGACCTGGTGATGCAGTCGTTCTGCCACACCGCGGCCTATCCGAAGCCGGTCGACGTGAAGACGCACCACGAGCTGCCCGCCTTCATCAGCACGCGCGGCGGCATCTCGCTGCGGCCCGGCGACGGCGTGATCCACAGCTGGCTGAACCGCCTGCTGCTGCCCGACACCGTCGGCACCGGCGGCGACAGCCACACGCGCTTCCCGATCGGCATCAGCTTCCCGGCCGGCTCGGGCCTGGTCGCGTTCGCGGCCGCCACCGGCGTGATGCCGCTGGACATGCCCGAGAGCGTGCTGGTGCGCTTCAAGGGCACGCTGCAACCCGGCGTGACGCTGCGCGACCTCGTCAACGCGATCCCGCTGTACGCGATCAAGGCGGGCCTGCTGACCGTCGAGAAGAAGGGCAAGAAGAACATCTTCAGCGGCCGCATCCTCGAGATCGAAGGCCTGCCCGACCTGAAGGTCGAGCAAGCGTTCGAGCTGAGTGATGCCTCGGCCGAACGCTCGGCCGCCGGCTGCACCGTGCACCTGAACCCGGAGCCGATCAAGGAATACATCAACAGCAACATCACGCTGATGAAGTGGATGATCAAGGAAGGCTACGCCGATCCGCGCAGCCTGCAGCGCCGCATCGATGCGCAGGAGGCCTGGCTGAAGGACCCGCAGCTGCTGAAGGGCGACGCCGATGCCGAGTACGCGGCCGTGATCGAAATCGACCTGGCCGACGTGCACGAGCCGATCGTCGCCTGCCCGAACGACCCGGACGACGTGAAGATGCTCAGCGAGGTCTCCGGCGCGGTGATCGACGAGGTCTTCATCGGCTCGTGCATGACCAACATCGGCCACTTCCGCGCCGCGAGCAAGCTGCTCGAAGGCAAGCGCGACATCCCGGTCAAGCTGTGGGTCGCGCCGCCGACCAAGATGGACGCGAAGAAGCTCAGCGACGAAGGTCACTACGGCGTGCTCGGCAATGCCGGCGCGCGCATGGAGATGCCGGGCTGCAGCCTGTGCATGGGCAACCAGGCGCAGGTGAAGGAAGGCGCAACGGTGTTCAGCACCAGCACGCGCAACTTCCCGAACCGGCTCGGCAAGAACTCGAACGTCTACCTCGGCTCGGCCGAGCTCGCGGCGATCTGCTCGAAGCTCGGCCGCATCCCGACCAAGGCCGAGTACATGGAAGGCATGGGCGTGCTGACCGCGGCCAGTGCGTCGGTCTACCAGTACCTGAACTTCGACCGCATCGAGGAATTCACCGCCTGATGGCCTATGGTGCGCTGAACCGCGTGATGCCCGTGCGCGTCAGCAGGTACAGCGCACCGTCGGCGCCGGTCAGAAGGTCCACCGGGTCACCGGTCACCGATGCAAACGCGTAGCTGGCGTTGTTGATCCAGTCGAATCGCCCGATGAATTTGCTGACGTAGTCGGCGAAGTAGTAGCTGTTGCGGTATCCGGCCGGGAACGGCGCCGCATCGGGATAGAAGCTGCCACCCACAATCGCGAAGCCGATGAAGAACCCGCCGTCACCCGAGCCGGGCGGGGACGCGTCGCCGTGCTTGTAGGCGAACAGCGGGCCCGTCATGCCGGCCCCCAGGTTCTCCCGCCCTTCCGATGCGGGCCAACCGTAGTTCGCGCCCGGCACACCCAGGTTGATCTCTTCCCAGGTGTCCTGGCCGACGTCGTTGATGTGGATGCGACCGGTGACGGGCTGCACCGCGAACGTGAACGGGTTGCGCAGCCCGTAGGCCCAGATGGCGCGGGCCTGGCCAGACGCGGTGGCGGCGAACGGGTTGTCACCCGGGATCGTGCCGTCGTCGTTGAAGCGCAGCATCTTCCCGAACACACTGGTCAGCAGCGGCGCGTTCGCGCTGTTGGCGTTGTCGCCCACGCCGACGTAGAGCTTGCCGTCGATGCCGAAGTGCATCGCGCCACCGTTGTGGTTACTCGCACTCGACAACGCCGGTAGCTCGACGAGCTTGAGCTCGCTGCCCGCGGTGTCGCCGCTGGCCGTGAACCGGCTGATGCGGTTGTGCGTGCCGTTCTCGGTGGTCGTGTAGTACAGGTACACATAGCCGTTGCTGGCGAAGTTCGGGTGCAGCGCGATGCCGATCAGGCCACGCTCGCCGCTCGAATCGACCGCCAGCGTGAGCATCGCGGTCGCGAGCAGCGTCCCGTTCTTCACGACCCGCAGCGCACCGCCCTGCTGTGCGACGAAGAGACGGCCATCGGGCGCCTGCGCAAAGGCCGTCGCACTGCTCAAACCGGTGATCCACGATTCGTTGCGCGTGAAGCCGGCCGGCACCGCGCGGCTGCCGCCGAACTGGACGGTCCGAGTCGCCCAGACCGAGAGGTTGCCGGCCGCGTCTCGCGCCCGTGCCCGCACCACATGCTGACCGGAGGCGTAGGCGTTCGAGTCGACCGTCACGCTGTGCGAGCCTGTCGTGCCGGTCGCCCCGACCTGCATTCCGTCGAGCTGAATCTCGAGTCCGGTCACGCCGACGTTGTCGGTGGCGGTCGCACTCAGCGTCAGGGTGCCGGTCAGCCCGCTGGCGAAGGCGGCAGGTGCGCTGAGACTGGCAGCGGGCGCTTGCGTGTCGGCGCCGCTCGGCGCACTCACCGTCACGACGGCCGCGCTGCTGGTCGCTGCCAGGCCGAAGTTGTCGGTGGCCTTGGCCGTCAGGCTGTGCGCGCCGCTGGTCGATGGGGTCCAGGCCAGCGTGTACGGGCTGCTCGTGTCTTCGCTGAGCTTGGTCGCGCCGTCGAAGAACTCCACCCTGGAGACGCTGTCGTCCGTGTCGGTCGCGGTGGCGCCGAGGGTGATCTGCACACCCGTGGTGCCGGTCGCCGGCACGCCGGAGAGCGCGACGACCGGGGGGTTGTTGACCGCGGGCCCTGAGTCGCTGAAGGTCGCGGTGTAGGTCGTGGCGGCGGACGGCGTGGCGACGGTGTGCGTCGCGGCGCCGCCGTCGCTCCAGCTCGCGAACACGTATCGGCGGCCATTGAAGTTCTGGGTCGCCGCGGCGAGGTCGCGCTCGATGCCGACCACGCCGGTCACCGTGCTCGGCGCGGCCACCGGTTGCCCGTCCAGCGTGAGCGCCAAGCCAGTCGGCGCCGTCGCCAGCGTGATCTGCGCCTTCAGCGGCACGACGTCGCGCGTCGTTTCGTTCGTCAGGCCGGCACTGTCGGTCACGCGCAGATGGAAGCGATAAAAGATGTTGTCCGAGGTTTCGCCACGCACCGGAATCTGGACGCTGCCGCTGCCCCCGGGGGTTTCGAGCTGCAGCGGATGGGTGTGGGTGTCGTGGTGAAGATCGACCCACCACGTCAACTGAGCTGCGGCCAGTGCGCCGTCTTCGGGATCGGAACCGGTGCCGCTGAAGGCTATCGTGTCACCGGCCTTGAAGGTCGTCCCGACCACCGGGCTGGCGATGCTCGCGACCGGTGCCTGGTTGCCGGACGGTGCCGACGCGCCATCGCCGCCACCGCACGCAGCCAGTACCAGTGACACCAAAAACGCGAGCGATGTCTTGAGCATGTTCATCCCCGATTCTTGCCTCGCGGGCAGGCAAGCCGCTGTGAGGACTTGTACTCAGTCGCGCTCTGGCGCAATTTGCGTCGCGTAGTCGACCAACGCACCGAGGATGTCCTGGCCGCGCTCGTCGGCCTCCTCGCCGAGCACGTCGATGCGCTCGAAGAAGGCCTCCAGCGTCAGCGCCCCACCGGCACCGTCGTGCAGTCGGTGCGCACAGTGCTCGATCCACTGCCCGCGTTGCGCGTCGTCCAGCGTCTCGGGGAAGTTGCGCGCGCGGTAACGGAACACCAGTTCGTCGAGCCTCGTGTCGCTGAAGGCTGGGCGCGCGGCGGCGAGCTGAGATGCGCTCATGCGGCTCAAGCGCTGCAAGGTGCGGCGGTCGTCGTTGCCGACGAAGCCGCCGTACAGGTCTTCGTCGACGTCGGTCGGCCCGTCGCGGGCCGGGCGCTCGAACACCGCGGGCCACATGCCGGCGAGTTTGGGCGCATGCTGTGCGGCGATCTCGGCATGGCGCAGGCCCGGCTCGATCGCCAGGCCCCATTTCGCGGCCGCCTCGGCATTCAGCGTCTTCAGGTTGCCGATGACGATCGGCGACTTGTTGATGTGGATGGTCTTGATCGGCAACCGCGTCACCCCCTCGGGCAGCTCGTCGGCCTTGCTGAACATGCGGGTGCGCAGCTCCTGCACATTCAGTGCGAGCAGCTCGCTCGGGTCCTCGCGCAGATCCCAGACGACGATCTCGTTCTTGTTGGTCGGGTGCGGCGCGAGCGGCCACACCAGCGCCAGACAGCCACGCTCGACGCCATACATGCCCGAGACGTGCAGGAACGGGCGGCCGACACCGATCTCCTGCAGCACCGCGTCCTTCTTGCGCAGGCGCAGGCAGAAGTCCCAGAGCCTGGGCTGGCGCGTCTTGACGAGCCGAGCCACCGCGATCGTGGCACGCACATCCGACAACGCATCGTGCGCCGCGGCATGGACCAGCCCGTTGGCGCGCGTCAGGTCCTCGAGCTTGAACGACGGGCGGCCGTCTTCGTGCAGCGGCCAGTGGATGCCGTCGGGCCGCAGCGCCCAGGTCACGCGCAGCAGGTCGAGGATGTCCCAGCGTCCGCAGTCGTTCTTGTACTCGCGCTCGTACGGGTCGATCAGGTTGCGCCAGAACAGGTGGCGCGTGACCTCGTCGTCGAAGCGGATCGAGTTGTAGCCCACGCCGACCGTGCCCGGCCTCGCCAGCTGCGCTTCGATCGCGGCCGCGAACGCATGCTCGGGCAGGCCCTGAGCGAGGCAGGTCTGCGGCAGGATGCCGGTCAGCAGGCAGGCTTCGGGCTCGGGCAGGTAGTCGGGCGCGGGCTGGCAGTAGTGCATCACCGGCGCGTCGATCTCGTTCAGGTCGGCGTCGGTGCGCACGCCGGCGAACTGCGACGGCCGGTCGCGCCGGGGCACGCGGCCGAAGGTCTCGTAGTCGTGCCAGAAAAAACTGTTGCCGTTCATGAGGTGAATCTAACAGGGCGCGCGAGTCCCCAAGCTTCGGCTAAGCTTGCGAGCCCCGTCTGTCGCTTCACCGGAGCCCTCTTTCCATGACCCGTGTCTTCAACTTCAGCGCCGGCCCTGCCGCCCTGCCCGAATCCGTGCTGCGCCAGGCGGCCGACGAGATGCTCGACTGGCACGGCTCGGGCATGTCGGTGATGGAAATGAGCCACCGCGGCAAGGAATTCATCGCGATCCACGCCGAGGCCGAGGCGCTGCTGCGCGAGCTGCTGGCCGTGCCGGCGAACTACAAGGTGCTGTTCATGCAGGGCGGCGCGATGGCCGAGAACGCGATCGTGCCGATGAACATGCTGCGCGGCAAGACGCGCGCGGACTACATCAACACCGGCGAGTGGTCGAAGAAGTCGATCAAGGAGGCCGGCAAGTTCGCCAAGGTCAACGTCGCCGCGAGCTCCGAAGCGACGAGCTTCGACCGCATCCCCGCGCGCGACACCTGGAAGCTCGATCCCGACGCGGCCTACGTGCACATCTGCTCGAACGAAACCATCGGCGGCGTCGAGTACCACTTCACGCCCGACGTCGGCGACGTGCCGCTGGTGGCCGACATGTCGTCGAGCATCATGTCGCGCCCGGTCGACGTGACGCGCTACGGGCTGATCTACGGCGGCGCGCAGAAGAACATCGGCCCGGCCGGCGTGACAATCGTGATCGTGCGCGACGACCTGATCGGCCAGGCCCTGCCGATCACGCCGTCGGCCTTCGATTACAAGCAGCAGGCCGACAACGACTCGATGCTGAACACGCCGCCGACCTACGCGATCTACATCGCCGGCCTCGTGTTCAAGTGGATCAAGGCGCAGGGCGGGCTGGCGGGCATCGAGCTTCGCAACCGCGCGAAGGCCGCGCTGCTGTACGACGCGCTCGACGCGAGCGAGTTCTTCTCCAGCCCGGTCGTGCGCGCGGACCGCTCGCTGATGAACGTGCCGTTCAAGCTGAAGGACGAATCGCTCGATGCCGCGTTCCTGAAAGGCGCGCAGGAGCGCTCGATGATCCAGCTCAAGGGCCACCGCTCGGTGGGCGGCATGCGCGCCTCGATCTACAACGCGATGCCGGTCGAGGGGGTGCAGGCGCTGGTGGCCTACATGAAGGAGTTCGAGGCCCGCCATGGCTGACGCCCTGCCGCGGTTCTCGGTGCTGGTGCTGAACCAGGTCTCTGCGAAGGGCCTGTCCCGCCTGCCCGCCGAGCGCTACGTGGCAGGCTCCGACATCACCGCCCCCGACGCCGTGCTCGTGCGCTCGGCCGACTTGCATGCGCGCGAGATGCCGGCCAGCGTGAAGGCCATCGCCCGCGCCGGCGCAGGCACCAACAACATCCCGGTGGCCGCCATGAGCGCGCGCGGCGTGCCGGTGTTCAACGCACCCGGTGCGAACGCGAACGCAGTGAAGGAACTGGTGCTCGCCGCGATGCTGCTGACTGCGCGCAACCTCGCGCCGGCGCTGCGCTTCGTCGCCGCGCTGAATCCGCATGGCGCCGCCATGGAGAAGGCGGTCGAGGACGGCAAGAAGGCCTTCGCCGGATTCGAGCTCAGCGGCCACACGCTCGGCATCGTCGGGCTCGGCAAGGTCGGCTGCCTGGTCGCCGATGCCGCGATCAAGCTCGGCATGGACGTCTGGGGCTTCGACCCGCACATCACCGTCGACGCCGCGTGGAGCCTGCCGGCGCAGGTGCGCAAGGCCGCCAGCGTCGACGAGGTGCTGCGTCAGAGCGACTTCGTGACGCTGCACGTGCCGTTGATCGCCGCCACCCGCGACATGGTCAACGCCGACAACGTCGTGCTGATGCGCGACGGTGCGGTGCTGCTCAACTTCTCGCGCGAAGGCGTGGTCAACGAAGCGGCGGTGCTGGCCGCGCTGGATGCCTCGAACGAAAAGAGACGTCTCGGCTGGTACGCCTGCGACTTCCCGAGCGCTGCGGTCAACGCCCACCCGCGCGTTGTCGCGCTGCCGCACCTGGGTGCGTCCACCGCCGAGGCCGAAGAGAACTGTGCCGTCATGGTGGTCGATCAGTTGCGCGACTTCCTCGAGCACGGCAACGTCGTCAACGCGGTGAACTTCCCCGCGGTCAGCATGGCGCGCGAATCGACGTACCGCGTCGCGATCGCCAACGCGAACGTGCCCAACATGCTCGGTCAGATCTCCACCGCGATGGCCGGCGCCGAACTCAACATCCACAACATGGTCAACAAGTCGCGCGGCGACATGGCCTACACGCTGGTGGATGTCGACAGCCCCGTCGCCGACAGCGTGCTGGCGTCGATTCGCGCGATCGACGGCGTCTTGTCGGTCCGCTACCTGCCCACGCTCGACCCGTGACCAACGGCGCCGAACCCGCATCGCGCACGACCGGTGATCGGCCGGCGGCGGTGTGGGTGGTGCTGGCCGCGTGGACCTGCGTTTGCGTCGCGGCGGCTTCCTGGTGGCTGCACGATCACCTGCGCAGCCACCGCGACCAGGCCGCGCAGACCGGCGGCGTGCGCCTGAACGGCGTCAAGGACACCCTCTCGATCAGCCTGCGCCAACTCGCCGCGCTGCCGCTCGACCTCTCGCATCGGCCGCCCGTCGCACCCTTCATCGCCGAAGCGCCGCGCGCGCGCGGCCCGACCGAGCGCGCCGAGGTTCAGCGCATGCTCGATCGCCTCGGCGCCGACTTCAACCTGCCGCTGGTCGGGCTGATCGCGCTCGATGGCGAGCTGGCAGCGTCCAGCACCCGCGCCGCGAACCCGGGCAGCGGCCAAGCGCTGCGGCTGGCCACGCGCGAGTACTTCATCGAGGCGCTGGCGCAAGGCGCCGCCGTCCAGTTCCTGCTCGGCCGGAACAGCCGCGAGCCCGGTCTCTATTTCGCGCGCCGGATCGAGCACGCCGGCACCCCGGTCGGCGTGGCCGTCGTCAAGCAGGACACCGCGACCCTGAACCGCCTGCTCAACGAAGCCGATGGCGCACGCGTGTTCGTGACCGACACCCACGGCGTGATCGTGCTCGGCAACCACAACGACATGCTGATGCGGCGCATTCCCGGCGCGCCCGCACCCTCCGAGGGGGTGGCCCAGGCCATCTACCAGACGCAGCCAGAGGCCATCAACTGGCAACAGTCGCGCGACGCCGGCGGCGGGCGCAGCATGCTGATCACGAGCATCGCCGAGATGCGTTACGTGAGCCTGTCGGCACCGCTGGGCGACGCACCGCTGAAGCTGTGGGTGCTGGAGCCGCTCGACGAAGAAGCGGGCATCGCGCGCAGCACCTGGGTCGGCGGCTCGCTGCTGTGGGCCACCGGCGGCCTGTTGATCTGGATCAGCTGGCGGCGCCGCGAGTCGCTGAACGCCGCGCTCAGGGCGCGGCGCGAGATCGTCGAGATCGCGCAAGCGCTGCCGCTCACGGTGTTCCGCTACACCGAACCCGCCAAGGGACCGGCCCGGTTCTCGTTCCTCGGGCGCGGCGTCGAAGACGTGCTCGGCGTCGACGAGGCAGCACTCGGCCGCGACCCGCGCCTGCCCTGGCGCCTGGCCGGCAGCGGCGAGCGTCCGCCGACCCAGGCCCAGGAGTTCAAGGTCGAGCGCGGCGATCAGGTCGCCTGGCTGCTCGCCGACAGCCTGGCCAAGCGGGAGTCCGACGGCAGCACCACCTACAACGGCTATTGGCTCGACATCACCGCGCGGCGCGAAATACACGCCCGTTTCACAGCCGTGTTCGAACATTCGTCGATGAGCTACCTGTTTTTCGACACGCGGCGCGGCGTGACGCGCTGCAACCCGGCCGCGCTGCGCCTGTTCGGCGCCAGCGACGCGGCGCAGGTGCTGGGCCGCATCCTGTGGTTCCCCGGCCTGTCGACTGAGCTGCAGGCCGACGGCCGGCCCAGCCGCGAACGCACGCTGGAGGATCTGCGCGAGCACCGGCGCAGCGCCCAGCGCCTGCGCGAATTCGAGTGGCGTTTCCAGCGCGTGGACGGCACGAGCTTCGACGCCGAGGTCAGCGTGATCGCGCTCGACTGGGCCGGCACGCCGGAGTTCTGCGCCGTCGTGCAGGACATCACCGCACGCAAGCAGGCCGAGGCCGAGATGCGGCAGGCGCGCGAGGCGGCGGTGGCGGCGAGCCAGACCAAGTCGAGCTTCCTCGCGAACATGTCGCACGAGCTGCGCACGCCGATGAACGCGATCATCGGCATGACCCACCTGGCGCTCGACGACGGCCTGCCGGACAAGCAGCGCGACTACATCGAGAAGGCGCACAGCTCGGCGCGCAACCTGCTGCAGATCCTGAACGACATCCTCGACGTCTCGAAGATCGAGTCTGGCCACCTGGCGCTGGAGCGCATCGATTTCGAGCTCGAATCGGTGATCGGCGAAATGGCCGACGTGCTCGGCCTGCGCGCCGACGAAAAAGGCCTGGAGCTGCTGTTCGCCGCCGATCCTGACGTGCCGCGCCGCCTCGTCGGCGATCCCACGCGGCTGCGCCAGGTGCTCGTCAACCTCGGCGGCAACGCGATCAAGTTCACCGACACCGGCGAGATCACGGTCGGCATGGAGCTCGCGCAGCAGGACGCCGACAGCGTCGAGCTGCACGGCTGGGTGCGCGACACCGGTACCGGGATGAGCGAAGACGAGATCGGGCGCCTGTTCCAGCCCTTCGTGCAAGCCGACAGCTCGACGACGCGGCGCTACGGCGGCACCGGCCTGGGCCTGGTGATCAGCCGCCAGCTGATCGAGCGCATGGGCGGCCGCCTGTGGGTCGAGAGCACGCCGGGCGCGGGCTCGACCTTTCATTTCACCGCGCGCTTCGACCGCAGCGTGCCGCGCGCCCCGGCGCGCGCCTGGATGGCCAACGAGCTGCGCGGCCGCCGCGTGCTGCTGGTGGACGACAACGCCGCCGCGCTCGACGTGCTCGGCAGCATGCTCGAGACGCTGGGCGTGATCGTCGACCGCGCCGACAGCGGCGACGAAGCTCTGGCGCTGGTCGATGCCGAACCCGACGCCTACACGTGGTTTCTGATCGACTGGAAAATGCCGCAGATGGACGGCATCGAATGCGCCCGCGAGATCCTGAAGCGCCACCCGCTGGTGCAGCCCTGCATCCTGCTCGTGACCGCGTTCGCACGCGACGACGCACTGCGCGCGAGCGCGGCGCTGCCGCTCGCCGGCGTGCTGCACAAGCCGGTCACGCCGTCCAGCCTGCACGACTGCCTGATGCAGGCGCGTCGCGCCGTGCCCACGGCGCCAATCGCACCGCGCCGCATCGTCGGCACGCCGGCGCTGTCGCCGGCGGTGCGTGAGCGCCTCGTCGGCGCCCGCGTGCTGCTCGTCGAGGACCACCCGCTGAATCAGCAGCTCGCGAGCGAATTGCTGCGCCGCGCCGGCGTCGACGTGGTGCTGGCCAAGGACGGCCGCGAGGCGCTGGCGATGCTCGCCAGCGAAGCACCGTTCGACGGCGTGCTGATGGACTGCCAGATGCCGGTGATGGACGGCTACACCGCGACCCAGGAACTGCGCCGCAACCCCGCGTGGCAGCGCCTGCCGGTGATCGCGATGACGGCCAGCGCGCTCGCCGAAGACCGCGACCGCGCGCTGGCCAGCGGCATGAATGCGCACCTGACGAAGCCGATCAACGTCGAAGCCATGCTGCGCACGCTGTCCGAATGGATCGGCCGCACCGATCTGGAACCGATCGTCGCGGAGCCGGCCGCCCCGCTGCCGACGCCCGTCGACGGCGACACGGTGATCGACCCCGAGGTCGGCTTGTCGATCTGCATGGGCAACGAGGCCATGTACCGGCGCATGCTCGAGGGCTTTCGCGACACCGAGGCGGGTTTTGCCGACGAAATCAGCCAGGCCCTGGCCGAAGGGCGCTGGGCCGACGCGCAGCGCCGCGCGCACGACATGAAGGGGCTCGCCGGCACGCTGGGCGCGCGCCGCCTGCTGCCGGCCGCCCAGATGCTCCGTGGCGCGATCGCGGCGCGCCTTGCCGAACCGAATGGCGACGAGATCGAGCAGGTGCGCATCGAACTCGACCGCGTGCTGGCCGAGATCGCGACGCTGGTCGCTTCACGCTCCGGCTGACACAATCGTTTTTCCTCCTGCGCCCGCCCACCGATGAGGTTGATTTCCATGAAGACAAAAACACCCGCCCACGCCTTCGCCAAGACGCGCAAGACTTTCAAGACCGCCTCCGGACGGTCCGGCGAGTTCTACTCGCTGCCGGCGCTCGCGAAGACCTTCCCGAACATCAGCCGCCTGCCGGTGTCGATCCGCATCGTGCTCGAGTCGGTGCTGCGCAACTGCGACGGCCGCAAGGTCACCGCCGAGCACGTTGCCGAGCTCGCGAACTGGCTGCCGAACGTCGAACGCACCAACGAGATCCCGTTCGTCGTCGCGCGCGTCGTGCTGCAGGACTTCACCGGCGTTCCGCTGCTCGCCGACCTCGGCGCGATGCGCAGCGTCGCCGCGGCAATGGGCAAGGACCCGAAGACGATCGAGCCGCTGGTGCCGGTCGACCTGGTCGTCGATCACTCGATCATGATCGACCACTTCGGCGGCAATGTCGGTGGAAAAAGCGCGCTCGACCTCAACATGAAGCTCGAGTTCCAGCGCAACAACGAGCGCTACCAGTTCATGAAGTGGGGCATGCAGGCCTTCGACACCTTCGGCGTCGTGCCGCCGGGCTTCGGCATCGTGCACCAGGTCAACCTCGAGTACCTCGCGCGCGGCGTGCACAAGACGAAAGACGGCGTCTACTACCCCGACAGCCTGGTCGGCACCGACAGCCACACGACGATGATCAACGGCATCGGCGTCGTCGGCTGGGGCGTGGGCGGGATCGAGGCCGAAGCCGGCATGCTCGGCCAGCCGGTGTACTTCCTGACACCCGACGTGGTCGGCTTCGAGTTCACCGGGCGCCTGCGCGAGGGCGTGACCGCGACCGACCTGGTGCTCACCGTCACCGAGATCCTGCGGCGCGAGAAGGTCGTCGGCAAGTTCGTCGAGTTCTTCGGCGAAGGCACGGGCGGCCTCGCGCTGCCCGACCGCGCGACGATCGGCAACATGGCGCCCGAGTACGGCGCGACGATGGGCTTCTTCCCGGTCGACGACAAGACCATCGAGTACTTCCGCGGCACCGGCCGCACCAAGGCCGAGATCGAAGCCTTCGAGGCCTACTTCAAGGCGCAAGGCCTGTTCGGCGCGCCGGGCCGCGGCGAGATCGACTACACCAAGGTCGTCACACTCGACCTCGGCACCGTGACGCCCAGCCTCGCCGGCCCGAAGCGGCCGCAGGACCGCATCGAGCTCGGCAACGTCAAGACGCAGTTCACCTCGCTGTTCAGCAAGTCGCCGGCGGACAACGGCTTCAACCAGCCGGCCGCGCACCTGCACACGCGCCACCACGTGCGCGCGAACACCGGTGTCGACCAGCCGCCGCAGCCGGCGCCTCCGGCCGCACCGGGTGCGCCGCGCGAGGTGGTCGAGATGATCGGGGGTCACCCGACGCTGGAAGCCGCGCAGTCCGAAGCGCCTTCCGCACAGCCGCAGCAGGTCGGCGACATGACGCTGGGCAACGGCGATGTGCTGATCGCCGCGATCACCTCGTGCACCAACACCTCGAACCCGAGCGTGATGATCGCGGCCGGCCTGCTCGCGAAGAAGGCGGTCGAGGCCGGGCTGAAGGTCGCGCCGCACATCAAGACCTCGCTCGCGCCGGGCTCGCGCATCGTCACCGAATACCTGACCAAGGCCGGCCTGCTGCCCTACCTCGAGAAGCTCGGCTTCAGCCTCGCGGCCTACGGCTGCACGACCTGCATCGGCAATGCCGGCGACCTGCGGCCCGAGTTCAACGACGCGATCACGAAGAACGACCTGGTGTGCGCGGCGGTGCTCTCGGGCAACCGCAACTTCGAGGCCCGCATCCACCCCAACCTGAAGGCGAACTTCCTCGCCAGCCCGCCGCTGGTGGTCGCGTACGCGATCGCCGGCACGGTGCTGAAGGACCCGATGACCGAGCCGCTGGGCAAGGGCAAGGGCGGCCGCGACATCTACCTCGGCGACATCTGGCCGAGCACCGACGAGATCTACGCGCTGATGAAGTACGCGATGAACGGCAAGGCCTTCAAGGCCAACTACGACAAGGTCGCCACCGAACCGGGCAAGCTGTGGGAAAAGATCAAGGGCGTGACCGGCCAAGTCTACAACTGGCCGACCTCGACCTACATCGCGAAGCCGCCGTTCTTCGACGGGTTCACGATGGCACCGGCCACGCTGGTGGCCGGCGTGAAAGGCGCGCGCGCGATGGCGCTGTTCGGCGACTCGATCACGACCGACCACATCTCGCCGGCCGGCTCCATCAAGGAGGCCTCGCCGGCCGGCGCCTGGCTCAAGACCAATGGCGTGACCAAGGCCGACTTCAATTCCTACGGCTCGCGCCGCGGCAACCACGACGTGATGGTGCGCGGCACCTTCGCGAACGTGCGCGTGAAGAATCTGATGATCCCGCCCGGCGACGACGGCTCGCGCGAGGAAGGCGGCGTGACGCTGTTCCAGCCTTCGGGCGAGAAGATGTTCATCTACGACGCGGCGATGAAGTACATGGCCGAGGGCACGCCGACCGTCGTCTTCGCCGGCGAGGAATACGGCACCGGCTCGAGCCGCGACTGGGCCGCGAAGGGCACGCAGCTGCTCGGCATCAAGGCCGTCGTCGCGCGCAGCTTCGAGCGCATCCACCGCAGCAACCTGGTCGGCATGGGAGTGCTGCCGCTGCAGTTCAAGGGCACGGACTCGTGGGAGTCGCTCGGCATCCGCGGCAACGAGAGTTTCGACATCGAACTGAACCCCGAGATCAAGCCGCAGCAGGACGCGACGCTGGTCATCACGACCCCCGCCGGCGACGTGCACCGCGTGCCGCTGGTGCTGCGCATCGACACGCCGATCGAGGTCGAGTACTACCAGCACGGCGGCATCCTGCCCTTCGTGCTGCGCCAGCTGCTCGCCGCCTGAGCGACGCGCGCCGGCGTCGAAGCGATCGAACGATCGTCAGGCCCGGCGCGCCCAGTCGGCCGCGTCGAAGCCAACCGTGATCGCCCCATCGGCCCACTCGACCACCGGCCGCTTGATCACGCTGGTCTGGTCGCGCATCAGCTGTTTCGCGCTCGCCTCGTCGACGACCGCGGCGCGCACCGCGTCATCGAGCTTGCGCCAGGTCGTGCCGCTGCGGTTCACGAGCCGCTCCCAGCCGACGGCCCGGGCCCACGCGTCGAGGCGATCGGGCGGCACGCCGGCCTTCTTGAAATCGTGGAACGACACGTCGCGCCCCTGCGCCTGAAGCCAGGCCCGCGCGCGCTTCACGGTGTCGCAGTTCGGAATGCCGTACAGAGTGATGTTCATGCTCATGTGTTTCAGTCTCGCGGATCCCGGCCGGCGTCGCAGGCCGGGTCCTGGCCGATGCCCGCCTCGCGCACCTTGCGGTCGGCGTCGCGTATCGAGACCTGGAACAGCACGCAGTCGCCGCCGGCAAACCGGTAGTTCCAGACCTGAATGTGCTCGTGCCAGCCGGCGCCGAACACCTGCACCGGGCTGCCCAGCCGCAAGCGCACCTCGTCAGCCGGCATGCCGGGCGTGATGTTGGCGAAGTTGGCCTCGGTCAGCACCTGCCGCGAGGACACCAGCGCGCCCTTCGCATCGAAATCCAGCATCCAGGTTTCGCGGTTGTAGCCCCCCTGGGTGAATTCGAGTCGCCTGCCGCCGTCGGGCAGCGGGTACTCGGCGGTGGGCGATTGCACGCCGTGGCGCGCCGCATCGATGGTCGTGCCGGCCGGCAGACCGCCGGGCGAGGCGCAGCCGCTCAACGCGGTCGCCAGCGCGAGCGCCGAAGCGACCGCGCCCCTGGTGAAGGTGATCTTGTTCATCAGCGCTCCATTCTGAACCCAAGCGCTCCCTAGAATCATCGGCTTTATCACGCGCCCCTTCCACATGCCCGCAGAGTCCTTTGTGCAGACGCTGGATCATGGCATCCACGTCATCGACACCGGTTTTCACCGCCCGGTGTTCGATGCCAGTTTCCTGATCACCGAGCGCGGCCGCGCAGCCTTTGTGGACACCGGCACCAACCATTCGGTTCCGCGCCTGCTCGCCGCGCTGGACGCCGCTGGCCTCGCGCCCGACGCGGTGGACTTCGTGATCGCCACCCATGTGCACTTGGACCACGCCGGCGGCGTCGGCCTGCTGATGCAGCAGTTGCCGGCGGCGATGCTCGTCGTGCACCCGCTGGGCGCGCGCCACCTGATCGACCCAACGCGGTTGATGGACAGCGCGCGCCGCGTCTACGGGCCCGAAGAACTTGCGCGGTCCTACGGGGAGGTCGTCGGCGTCGCGCCGGAGCGCGTGCTGCGTACTTCCGACGAGATGGTGCTCGACTTCGCCGGCCGGCCGCTGAAGTTTCTCGACACGCCGGGCCACGCGCGCCACCACCATTGCATCTGGGACGAACGCAGTCGCGGCTTCTTCACCGGCGACACCTTCGGGCTGTCGTACCGCGAATTCGACAACAGCACCGCAGGCGCCTGGATCATGCCGACGACAACGCCGATCCAGTTCGAGCCCGAAGCAATGCGCCGCTCGATCCGGCGCATGGTCGCGTACCAGCCGGCGTCGCTGTACCTGACCCACTACGGCCGCGTCGGCGACGTGCCGCGCCTCGCGGATCTGCTGCTCGGCCAGATGGACGCGATGGTCGCGCTCGCACTCGCGCTGCCGAACGACGCGGCGCGCCACGCGACCCTGATGCGCGGCTTCGCCGAGATTCACCTGACCAGCCTGCGCGCCCACGGCTGCACACTGTCCGACGCGCAGATCCTCGAGCTGCTCGCGCTCGACCTCGAACTCAATGCCCAGGGCATGGCCGTGTGGCTCAACCGGAGAAACCGATGACGACTGCCGTTCACTTCCACCTCGAAAACCAGGTCGCCGTCGTCACCGGCGCGGCGCAAGGCATAGGCGCCGCGTGCGCGGAGCGGCTGTCGCAGGACGGCGCCGCGGTCGCACTGTGGGATGTCGACGACGCGCGCGGCGAGGCCCTCGCCCGCAGCCTCGTCGAGCGTGGCCGGCGCGCGATCTACCGGCACTGCAATGTCGCGAGCAAGGCCGAGGTCGACGCCGCGCTCGCCGCCACGCTCGCCGAGTTCGGCCGTGTCGATGCGCTGATCAACAACGCCGGCATCTTCAAGGCCGCGAACTTCCTCGACATAACCGAGGCCGACTGGGATGCGGTGATCGACGTGAACCTGAAAGGCGCGTTCCTGGTCGGCCAGGCGGTCGCGCGCGCGATGCTCGCGAACCCGGACGGACGCGGCGGCGCGATCGTCAACATGAGTTCGGTCAACGGCGTGATGGCGATCCCGAGCATCGCGAGCTACAACGCCAGCAAGGGCGGCGTGAACCAGCTGACGCGCGTGATGGCGCTCGCGCTCGCCGACCACCATATCCGCGTCAACGCCGTCGCCCCCGGCACGATCGCGACCGAACTGGCGAAGAACGCGGTGCTCGGCAGCGACGAGGCCAAGGCGCGCATCATGAGCCGAACGCCGATGAAGCGCCTCGGCGAACCGAGCGAGATCGCCGACGTGTGCGCGTTCCTCGTCAGCAGCGCGTCGAGCTACATGACCGGCGAGATCGTCTACATCGACGGCGGCCGGTTGACCCTCAACTACACGGTGGCGCCATGACAAACACCTCCACCCCCCTGCCCGCCCTGCCCGGTGGCTGCCTGTGCGGCGCCGTGCGCTACGAGGCGCGCCCGACGCACCGCGAGGGCTACTACTGCCATTGCCGCATGTGCCAGCTGGCCTTCGGCAACACGCGCGCCGCGTTCATCAACCTGCGCAAGGACGAGGTGCGCTGGCTCGCGGCAGCGCCGACGTATTACGCGTCGTCGAAGATCGCGCGGCGCGGCTTCTGCGGTCATTGCGGCACGCCGCTGAGTTTCGAGTACCTCGACTCGGCGCGCATGGACCTGTCGGTGGGCAGCCTGGACGAGCCGGCGACGCTGACGCCGGTGTCGCACTTCGCGATCGAGTCGCGCATCGCGAACTGGCATGGCGAGGACGGGCTGCCCGGCGAGCGCATCGACGAGCACACGACGCTGACCGAACGCTGGAAGAAGGCGTATGGCGACGACGTCGTCCCGGGGGTCGAGGCCGTGCGCCGCTCAAACTGACGCGTCGTCGGCAGGTTCGTTCATCAGCGCCAGGCATTCGTCGATCAGCGCGTGCAGCTGCGCCACGCGCTGCTCGCCGACCAGCGCGTTGAACTCGACCTGCGCGTGCTTCCAGTCGCGCTGGGTTTCGGCACGCTTGGCGCGGCCGGCGTCGGTCAGCGTGACAAGGCGGCTGCGGCCGTCGTCGCCCGGCCCGACCTCGACCCAACCCTGGCGCATCAGGGGCTGCAGGTTGCGCGTCAGCGTCGACGCGTCCATCTCCATCTCGGCCGCCAGGTCACCCGGGCGCACCGGCTCCAGCCGCGCCAGGTGCGACAGCAGCGAGTACTGCGTCGTCTTCAGGCCCGATGGCCCGACGAAATGGTCGAAGTGCTGGCTGACACGCCGCGAGAGCTGGCGCAGCTTGTAACTGCTGCAGCCCCTGGGCGAGACAAGCGGTGCGGCGGTCTTGTTCTGCATGGTGTCTCGATTGTAGCTACAATGATTGCAAATACAATCGAATCGACGAGGGCCTCTGCATGGACACGACCACCGAATCCCCCGAGCACGTGCTCGCCCGCTGGGAGGCCGACGAGGCCGAGCGCCGCAAGACCATGGTCAAGAGCGGCGTGGCGCGGCCCGAGCAGGTCGCCGGCCTCAGCGGCGTGCAGGTGTTCGAGGCGATGTTCGCCGGCACGCTGCCCTACCCGCCGATCGCCGACACCAGCGACTTCGTGCTGATCGAGGCCAACCTGACGCGGGCGGTGTTTCAGGGCCGGCCTCAGCTGCGCCACTACAACCCGCTGGGCAGCGTGCATGGCGGATGGATCGCGACCTTGCTGGATTCATGCGTCGGTTGCGCGGTGCATGTGTCGCTGCCCGCAGGCAAGGCCTACACGACGGCCGAGCTGAAGGTCAACTATGTGCGCGCGGTCACTGAGGGGGTTGGCCTGGTGCGCGCGATCGGCAGCGTGATCCACCGCGGTAACCGCATGGCCACGGCCGACGGCCGGCTCGTCGGGCCGGACGGCAAGCTGTACGCTCACGCCTCCACCACTTGCTTCATCTTCGACGCATCATGAGACTCCTCCACACCATGCTGCGGGTCGGCGACCTGCAGCGCTCGATCGATTTCTACACCAAGGTGATGGGCATGACGCTGCTGCGTCAGTCCGAGAACCCGTCGCAACAGTATTCGCTCGCGTTCCTCGGCTACGGCCCGAACCCGGAACACGCCGAGCTCGAGCTGACCTACAACCACGGCGTCTCGAGCTACGAGCTCGGCAGCGCGTACGGCCACATCGCGATCGCGGTGCCCGACGCGGCCGCGGCCTGCGACCGCATTCGCAAAGGCGGCGGCAACGTGACGCGCGAAGCCGGCCCGGTGAAGGGCGGCACGACCGTGATCGCCTTCATCACCGACCCCGACGGCTACAAGGTCGAACTGATCGAACGCTCGTTCGACTGAACTCGCGGCAATTCACCCAGGACCCTCGACGCATGATCGCCCAACTCGTCTCCACTTCGCTGACCCGCCGCGGCGTTCATTACGCGTGGGTGATTGCCGCCGTCACGTTCCTCGCGATGCTGACGACCTCGGCCGCGCTCGGCCTGCCGGGGGCGATGCTGCAACCGCTGGCCAAGGAGTTCGGCTGGACCACCGACGAACTGTCGTCGGTGTTCGCGGTGCGCTTCGCGCTGTTCGGGCTGCTCGGGCCGTTCGCCGCGGTGTTCATCGGGCGTTTCGGGCTGCGCCGCATCATGGTCGTCGCGGCCAGTTTCATCGCCGCGGCGATGGTGCTGGCGACCGGCATCACGCAGCTGTGGCAGCTGTTCCTGTTGTGGGGTCTGGTGCTGGGCTGCGGCACCGGCCTGACGGCGCTGGTGCTGGGCGCGATGGTGGCGAACCGCTGGTTCACGAGCAACCGCGGCTTGGTCGTCGGCCTGTTCGCGGCGAGCACGGCCACGGGGCAGCTGATCTTCCTGCCGATCGCAGCGTGGATGATCGAGAACATGGGCTGGCGCTACGCGGTGATCCCGGTGTTCGCAGCCTGCGTGGTCGTCGCGCTGCTGGCGACGCTGTTCATGCGCGACCACCCGGGCAGCATCGGCCTGCGCGCGTTCGGCGAACCTGACAGCGCGCCTGTCGAGGTGCCGCCGGCGCGCACGACGAGGCTGAACTTTCTCGGCCCGTTCCAGATGCTGATCGAGGCCTCTGGCAACCGCACGTTCTGGATCCTCGCCGGCACCTTCTTCATCTGCGGCCTGTCCACCAACGGCCTGCTGCAGACGCACTTCATCTCGCTGTGCGGCGACAACGGCATGACCGCCGTGCCCGCGGCCTCGGTGCTCGCGATGATGGGCGCGTTCGACCTCGTGGGCACGACTGTGTCGGGCTACCTGTCCGACCGCTACGACAACCGCAAGCTGCTGTTCTGGTACTACGGCCTGCGCGGGCTGTCGCTGTTCTGGCTGCCGTTCTCGACCTTCACGTTCTACGGCCTGTCGATCTTCGCGATGTTCTACGGGCTCGACTGGATCGCCACCGTGCCGCCGACCGTCAAGCTCGCCGCGCAGGAGTTCGGCAAGGAGAAGGCCGGCATGATCTTCGGCTGGGTCTTCGCCGCGCACCAGCTCGGCGCCGCGACCGCAGCCTACGGCGCGGGCCTGACCCGCACGCTGCTGCTGACCTACAACCCGGCGCTGTTCGCGGCCGGTGCGGCCTGCCTGATCGCAGCGGCCTCGGTGCTGATGATCCGCTTGCAGGCGCGCTCGGTGCCCGTCGTCAAGCCGGCCTGAGCAGGGCTCAAGCGCGCAATGCGCTCGCCTCCTTGGCGAGCGCCGTGATGCGCGCCCAATCCTTCGCGGCCACCGCATCGGCCGGCGTCAGCCACGAGCCGCCGCAGACCTTCACGTTCGGCAGCGCCAGGAAACCCGGCGCGGTCGCGAGCGAGATGCCGCCGGTCGGGCAGAACACCACGTCGGTGAACGGCCCGGCCAGCGCCTTCAGCATCGCGATGCCGCCGGCCTGCATCGCCGGGAAGAACTTCAGGAAGAAGTAGCCGTCGGCGTTCGCCTGCATCACCTCGCTGCCGGTCGCGGTGCCGGGCAGCAGCGGCAGGCCGATCTCGGTGCAGGCCTGGCCGATCGCGCTCGTGTAGCCGGGGCTCACCGCGAACGTGCAGCCCACGTCCTTCGCGGCCTGCGCATCGGCGCGGCTGCGCACGGTGCCGGCGCCGAGGATGGCCTCGGGCACGTCGCGTGCGATCGCCTCCATGCACTGCAGCGCGATCGGCGTGCGCAGCGTCACCTCGAGCACGCGCACGCCGCCGGCGACCAGCGCCTGCGCCATCGGCACCGCGTCTTCGAGGCGGTTGAGGACGATGACCGGGATCACCGGGCCGTACGCGACGAGGTCGAGGGAGTTCTTCATCATCATGATGTTCTGTGTCCTTGATGGATCAATCGATCAAAGCCAGGTGCACGCGCCCTGCTCCGCTGAGAGGACATTGCGGCGCATGCCGGCGAAGAGTTCGCGGCCCAGGCCGTGGCCGTTGACGTCGGCCTGCGCGTCGGGCAGCACCGCCTGTTCGCGCGCCGCCCATGTCGTCGCATCGACCAACGCAGCGAGCGTGCCAGCCACCGCGTCGAGCCGCAGCAGGTCGCCATCACGGACCTTGCCAAGCGGGCCGCCGTGCGCGACCTCGGGGCTCACATGGATGGCCGCCGGGATCTTGCCCGACGCGCCGCTCATGCGCCCGTCGGTGACGAGCGCGACCTTGAAGCCGCGGCCCTGCAGCACACCCAGCGGTGGCGTCAGCTTGTGCAGCTCGGGCATGCCGCAGGCGGCCGGGCCCTGGAAGCGCACGACCGCGATGAAGTCGCGTTCCAGCGTGCCGGCCTTGAAGGCCGCGAGCAGTTGCTCCTGCGTGTCGAACACGATCGCCGGGGCTTCGACGATGTGGCGATCGGCCGGCACCGCCGAGACCTTGATCACCGCACGGCCGAGGTTGCCGGTCAGCAGCTTCAGGCCGCCCTCGGCGCTGAACGGTGCGGCCGCCGTGCGCACGACCGAGTCGTCGATCGGTGCTGCGGGCAGTTCATGCCATTGCAGCCGCGCCCCGGCGCGCTCCGGGACCTTGCCGAACTCGCGCAGCCCGCCGGGCACGACGGTGCTGACGTCGCCGTGCATCGCACCGCTGTCGATCAGCTCGCGGATCACGAAGCCCGGCCCGCCGGCAGCCTGGAACTGGTTCACGTCGGCGACGCCGTTCGGGTAGACGCGTGCCAGCAGCGGCGTGCTGGCCGAGAGGTCGGCGAAATCGGTCCAGTCGATCAGGATGCCGGCCGAGCGCGCGACCGCGACCCAGTGGATCAGGTGATTCGTCGAGCCGCCGGTGGCGAGCAGCGCGACCATCGCGTTGACGATCACGCGCTCGTCGACGAGGCGGCCGATCGGCGTGAAGTTCGCGCCGCCTTTTGTGATGTTCAACAAGGTGCGCACCGCGTCGCGCGTCAGCGCCTCGCGCAGCTCGGCATGCGGGTGGATGAAGGCCGCGCCCGGCACGTGCAGGCCCATCGCCTCGAGCAGCATCTGGTTGCTGTTGGCCGTGCCGTAGAAGGTGCAGGTGCCGGCGCCGTGGTACGCGGCCGATTCGGCCTCGAGCAGCTTCTCGCGCCCGACGTTGCCCTGCGCGAACTGCTCGCGCACCTTGGACTTCGCGGTGTTGTCCAGCCCGGTGCTCATCGGCCCGGCAGGCACGAACACGCAAGGCAAGTGGCCGAAGTGCAGCGCGCCGATCAACAGGCCGGGCACGATCTTGTCGCACACGCCGAGCAGCAGCGCCGCGTCGAACACGTCGTGGGTCAGCGCGATCGCGGTGCCCATCGCGATGTTGTCGCGCGAGAACAGGCTCAGCTCCATGCCGGGCAGCCCTTGGGTCACGCCGTCGCACATCGCCGGCACGCCGCCGGCGACCTGCGCGGTCGCGCCGAGCTTGCCGGCTTCGTCGCGGATCAGCGCCGGGAAGCCCTCGTAGGGCTGGTGCGCCGACAGCATGTCGTTGTAGGCCGTGACGATGCCGATGTGCGGCGCGCGCTCGGCGACGATGCGCAGCTTGTCGTTGTTCGGCAGCGCCGCGAACGCATGCGCCACGTTCGCGCAGCCCATGCGGTCCGAGCCGCGCGGCCGGTTGATGGCGGCCTCGACGCGCGCCAGATAGGCGCTGCGCGTGGCCGCGCTGCGCTCGCGAATGCGCTGGGTGACTTCGACGACAACTTGCTTCATGGCCGACCTCGCATGTAACCGTTGGATCGATTGTCAGGTAACCGAGTTACATCGTCAAATCAATCGACGTGCACAGGGTCAAGCCGCCGCGATTGTTTCCGTTGGTAGCAAATCGATCAGCGCAGCCGCAGGTCGACACGACGCGCTTCGCGCGCGTTCGCGCCGCCGGTCGTGGCGATGGGCTTGTCCATCACCAGGTGATCGGCCGCGACGCCGTTCGCCTCGAGCGCGTGGCGCACCGCCAGCGCACGCTCCTTCGCGAGTTCGGCGTTCCGGGCCGCATCGCCGCTGGCGTCGTGGTAGCCGGAGATCTGCACGACCTTGCCGGCCTGAGCGCGCGCCGCATCGGCCACCCGCACCAGGATCGCCGACGCGTCCGGCGGCAGCGCTGCGGATCCGAGCTCGAAGTAGATGCGCCCGTCGGGCCCGGCCGCCTCGAGGCCCGGCGCGGCGCTGGTCTGGGCGGCGCGCGGCGTGCCATGGTCGCGCGTCGTCGACACGGCCAGCGTGAGCACGCCGGCGATCACGAGGCCGAGCACCAGCGCGAGCACGATCAGTGCAAAATTCTGACCCTCGTCGTTTTGTTCACTCATTCGATGCTCCTGCGCAGCGGCTTTCATTTTAGAGTGACGGGATGACGCCCCCGTATTCGGCTCTGCACCTGCGCGACCCGCAACCGATGCTGGCTCACGCTCGCAAGGCCTGGGGCGGGCACCAAGACCTCTGGGTGTTCGGCTACGCGTCGCTGATCTGGCGGCCCGAGTTCGATGCCGACGAGCAGCGCCCCGCCGCCGTGCATGGCTGGCATCGCGCACTGCAGATGCGCTCGCGCGTCAATCGCGGCACGCCCGAGTGCCCGGGCCTGGTGTTCGCGCTCGTGCCGGGCGGTTCGTGCCGCGGCATGGCCTACCGCATCGCCAAGCAGCGCGCCAATGCCGAGCTGGAGCGCCTGTGGGCACGCGAGATGCCCACCGGCGTGTACGACCCGAAGTGGCTGCCCTGCCGCACGCCGCAAGGCACGGTGCAGGCGCTGGCATTCACGCTGAGCCGGCGCAGCCCGGCCCACACCGGCCGCCTGCCGGACGCACAGATGCTGGAGGTGCTGCGCTGTTCGGCCGGCCGCTTCGGCAGCACGCTGGACTACCTGCTCGAGACCGACGCGTCGCTGCGCGGCTGCGGCATCCGCGACCGCGATGTCGAGCGCCTGGTCGCGCTGGCACGCGACAACGACCTCGTGCGGCCGCGGCCGAACACCCCGCCGCGGGCCGCAGCCGTCACCAGCGCGTCACCGGCGACGCCTCGCTGACGCCGGCCTGGCGCACGCTGTCGAGATCGGCCACCGTGTCGACGTCGACGAGCACGCCGGCATCGTCCACATTCAGCGCGAAAGCCGGGTAGCGCGCAATCACACGGCGCGCGCCCTCGTCGCCGCGCAGCGCGACGAGCTCGGAGTACAGCTCGCCCGAGAAGCCGACCGGGTGGCCGCGCCGGCCCTTGTACTGCGCGTAGACGACCGCATGCGAGGCAAGCTCGCGCGCGACCCGCTGCAGGGTATCGGGCTGCACCTGCGGCATGTCGCCCGGCAGGATCAACCAGCCACTGGCATCGGGACGGGCGCTCACGCCGGCGGCGATCGAGTAGCCCATGCCGAGGCCGGCCTTGCGGTCGGCGCCGACCTCGGGGACCAGCACCACATCGCGCGCGGCGATGCTGCGCCGCGCCACATCGGCCAGCGCCTCGGTCGTGACGACGACGACCGGCAGATGACTCGCGATCGCCTGTTGCAGCGTCGTGCCGAGCACCGTGAGGCTGCCCAGGCTTTGCGCAAGCTTGTGGTCGCTCCCCAGGAAGCGCGAGCCCTTGCCCGCTGCCAGCACGATCACCGCAGGCCGCGAAATCATTTGTCCCTTTCGTTGGTTGTCGGTCATGGTGCGCTGCCGCACCGGTCTCAAGAATGGAATCTGCAACCGGTTTGAGATAGTGGTGGCTTTACCTAAGGCCTTCCCCGTACACCATCATGCGCAAGAATCGCGCCGCGATCGCCTTCTTATACTCAGGTTCATGGATGACATCGCCCAGCTTCGCAAGTCGTACGAGCGCGCCGAACTCGACGAAGCGGCCTCCAAGGCCGATCCGACGGCGCAGTTCGAGCTCTGGCTGTCGCAGGCGCTGGCCGGCGAACTGCCGGAACCGAACGCGATGACACTGGCCACCGTCGGCACCGACGGCCGGCCGTCGACGCGCATCGTGCTGATCAAGGGCGTCGATGCGCGCGGCATCGTCTGGTACACCAACTACAACAGCCGCAAGGGCCGCGAGCTCGCCGGCACGCCGTTCGCGGCCCTGCAATTCCACTGGGTCGAACTTGAGCGCGTCGTGCGCATCGAGGGTGCGGTCGAGAAGGTCAGCACGGCCGAGTCGGACGCCTACTTCGCCTCGCGCCCGCTGGACTCGCGCATCGGCGCGTGGGCCTCGCCGCAAAGCGAGGTGATTGCGTCGCGCACGGTGCTGCTCGCGAATGTCGCGAAGGTCGGCGCGCGTTTTTTGCCCTCGATGCTGACGAGCGGCCCGCCCCGGCCACCGCACTGGGGCGGCTACCGGCTCGTGCCGGATCGCTGGGAATTCTGGCAGGGCCGGCCGTCGCGCCTGCACGACCGGCTGCGCTACCGGCGCGACGGCGATGCCTGGGTGCGCGAGCGCCTCGCGCCCTGAGTTCAGCGCGGCGTCGCAATCAATTCATCGAGCTTCTTCAGAAACAGCTTGAAGTCGATCGGCTTGGTCCAGTAGTCGTCGAAGCCGGCCGCCATCGCACGGGCAATGTCCTCGGCCAGGCCGTTGGCTGACAGCGCGATCAGGCGGCTCGCGGCCAGCATGGGTTCGGCGCGCAGGCGGCGCTGCACCTCGAAGCCGTCGATGTCGGGCAGCTGCATGTCGATCAGCACGACCTCGGGACGCTGCGCCAGCGCCATCGCGACGCCCGACAGGCCATCGACCGCGCAATACAGGCTCACGCGCGGCCGCAGCGCCACCAGGCCCTGCACGAGGATCATGTTGACCGGGTTGTCCTCGATGCAGAGCACGCGCAGCAGCGGTCCGTCTTCGACTGCCGAGGCGACGCTGCCGGCGGCTGCCGGCGCGGACGGCGGCGTGTCCGGCCCCGGGCCGTCGACCGCGTCGAAGCTGACGCGGAACTCGCAGCCCTGGCCCGGCTCGCTGACCACCTCGGCGCGGCCGCGCATCAGCGTGGCCAGCTGCTGCACGACGGCGAGCTGCAGGCCGATGCCATCGAGGCCATCGCGTCCTGCGCCGGGCCGATCGAACGCGTCGAAGATGTGCGCTTTCTGCGCTGCCGACAAGCCGCGGCCCGCGTCGCGCACGCCGATCTGCCAGGCCGGTGCCGGGCCGTCGTCGAGCCGGCGCGCGCCGAGCCAGACCGTCCCATCGGGCGCGCTCGACGCCAGCGCGTTGCTGAGCAGGTTGGCGACGATCTGGCGCAGCCGGCGCGCATCGACCCGCACCCAGCCACCGCAAGGCTGCACGACCAGCCTGACCCGGCTGCGCTGCGCGAGCACGTCCAGCCACTGCGCGACCTCGGCCATCACCGCATCGAGCGACACCGCGCTCAGCGTGACGGGCAGGTTGCCGGCCTCGATCGCGGCGAGGTCGAGCACGTCGTCGACGAGCGCCAGCAGGTGTTCACCGGCCGAGCGGATGTGCGCGACGCGCTCGAGCTGGAGCGCCGGCGGCGCCCGCGACCCGTCGTGCTCGATGAGTTGCGCGAAGCCGAGCACCGCGTTCAGCGGCGTGCGCAGCTCGTGGCTGGCGCGCGCCAGCAGATTCGACTTGGCCTGGCTCGCACGCAGCGCCAACTCCTTCTCGTGCAGCGCCTGCTCGACGCGCTGGCGTTGCGTGACGAGTTCGGTGGTGTCGAGGTGGATGCCGATCAGCACCAGGCGGCCGCCGTGTTGTTCGCGACGCGAGCGCGACGTCACCCAGCGCAGCGTGCCGTCGGGCCGGACGATGCGGAACTCGGTCTCGAAGGTCTGCGCGCCGGATCGCACGGCGTCCTCACGCGCCTCCGTCAGCGCGTCGCGGTCGTCGGGGTGCACGTGGCGGTCGCGCCATTCGCGCAGGCTGGCCGGCAGCTGCTCGCGCTCGATCCCGTAGATGCGGTACATCTGGGCGTTCCACTCGACCTGCCCGCTCTCGCCGTCGACGCTCCAGATGCCGAGATCGGCAGCGTCCGCGACGACCTCGATGCGGCGCAGCAGCGTGTGGATGCGCTCGCGCACCGCCATCTGCGCGCTCTGGTCGATCGTGATGCCGAGCAGCCCGGTCACCTGGCCCTGTTCGTCGCGCTCCGCGACGCGCCGCGTCAGCAGCGGGTGGTACGTGCCGTTCGGGTCGCGAAAGCGCAGCTCGACGTCGATCACCTCGGTGCCGGTGGTGGCCAGGTCGGACGCGCGCAGCAGCTGAGGCAGGTCGTCGGGATGCGCCCATGAACGCAGCTCGTCGATGTCGAGGCCCTCGGGGCGTGGCGCGAGGCCGATCAGCGCGTAGCCGGCATCGTTGAAATGAATCCGGCGGCTGCGAAAATCGACGCGCCAGACCGACACCCTGGCCAGGTGCAGCGCCCGCGCGAGATGGGCCGTGATGGCCTGCTGCGCCCGCACCCGGCCCGCCGCGTCGGTGTCATCGACCACGACACCGGTTACCAGCCGCGGCGTGCCATCGGCGGCCAGGCGCACGTCCACCAGCGAGTGCAGGTCATGCACCGAGCCATCGGGCCAGACGATGCGGTAGCGCATGCTGTGGCGCCCGCCCTCGCGCAGGAAGCGCGCGTGCTCGGCCCAGAACTGCTCGCGGTCCGCCGGGTGCACCAGCGCCGCGGTGTGGTCGAGCCGAGGCGAGCCGTGGCTCGGATCCAGGCCGAAGAGCTTGAACATCTGCGCGTCCCAGCGCGCCTCCTGCGTGACCAGGTCGCACTCGAACACACCGATGGCGGCGAACTCCTGCACCAGCGCGAGCTTGTCGGCGGCACTGCACCAGGACACCGAGGGCGCCGCCTCGATCGGGTCGAGCCACACCAGCCATCCGGGCACCAGTGGCAGCGCCTGCCAGCGCAGCGGCCAGGTCTCGAGGGTGCCGTGCGCCGCTTCATTAGCGTCATTGACGAGGGCGGCCTGCAGCTCCGCGGCGAGTGCCGGCCAGAGGTCCGCGGGGTTCAACCCGTGCCCGGCGGCCCACGCCTGCGCCGCTGCGTTCACCATCCAACCAGACGCGTCCAGCTCTCGCCCGAGCCGCATGGCCGGGCTGGGCGCCGCGAGCCAGATCTGGTCCATCCTCAGCCGTTTCATCAATCCGAAGACGGGTCGGCGCGATCCTGCCCCGATGCGCCCGACGAACCCGAGTCATCACGGCCAGTGTATCGACGCCGGGAACCGGCGACCCCCCGTCAAACCCGCGTGGATTCGGCCCCCGTGCCTCAGTTCGTCGACAGCGAGAGCTGCACGCGCGGCGTCCAGGTGGCGGTGTCTTCGGCGGCGGCACGCAGCTTCGGCGCTGCGAGGAACAGCCGTTCGCTGGTCAGGCCTTTCGCGATCAGCGCGTCGCGCACCGCGAGCCCGCGTTGCAGCGCGAGCTCGCGCATCGCGTCGTCGGAGACCGGCATGCGCGTCTTCAGCAGCGCCTCCATCTCGGCCGGCGGGAGGTCCTTCGCGAAGCCGACGACATTGCGCGGCTTGTTCGGAATGTCGGTGTCCTTGTAGAGCCGCGTCAGCAGGCGGGTGCGCTCGGCGGGCGGCAGCGCTGGCGGCGCACTCGCGCCCGAGGCGGGCGCTGCGGGCTCGCCGGCGCGCAGGTTCTCGCGCCGCGCTTCGGCCGCCAGGCGGGCATCGATCGCGGCGCGCTGGAACGCATCGCGTTCGCCGACCGGGTCGGACGCGCCGGTGACCGTCATCTTCAGCGCCGGGCGCTCGGTCAAGGCCTTCGCGACCTTGTCGATCGCGCCCGCGCCGCTCGCGCTCATCACCGCGGTGCCGGGCTGGAACTCGACCACGCTGAGGTCGTCGCTGCCGCCGCCCGAGAGCAGCGCGAACGGTGAAGTCAGCGCCTTCACCAGCAGGTTGAGAATAACCTTGACGATGATGCCGCCGACGCTGAACTTCGGATCGTTGACGCTGCCGCTGACCGGCAGGTTGATGTCGATCACGCCGTTGCGGTCCTTCAGCAGCGCGACCGCGAGCAGCACCGGCAGCTTGGTCGCGTCCTTCGACTCGATCTTGTCGCCGAACGTGAGCTGGTTCAGGACCACCTGGTTGCGCGCCTCGAGCCGGCCGTCGGGTTCGATCTTGTAGGCCACGTCCATGCTGAGCTTGCCGCGCTCGATCGCGTAGCCGGCGTACTTGCCGGCGTACGGCGAGAGCGGTGCGAGTTCGAGATCGGTCGCCCTGGCCTTGATGTCGAGCGCGAGCGGCTTGACGGTCGGGTTCAGCTGACCACTGATTTCGAGCAACGCAGTGCCGGCGGCGCGGCCGCGCAGCTCGAGCGTCGCGGCATCGCGGCTGCCGGAGCTGAACGCGCCGAGCTGGCCGTTCAGTTCGGTCAGCGCCGCGCTGTAGTTCGGGCGCACGAAGTGGTCGCTGAAGTCAACGCGGCCATTGATCAACTTCGTCACGCCGACCTTGATGTCGATCGGCAGCGGCGTGTTGTCGACCGCCGCCGGCGCACTCGCCGCCGACGCGGCGGCGGCGGGCACACTGGCCGCGGGCTCACTGGCGGCGGCGCCCGGCGGCGCCGCCGCGGTCACGTCCTGCAGGTTGAACCGGCCCTGCTCGGTGATGACGAGGCGCGAATAGAAATCGTTGAGCGCAGCCTCCTTGATCTCGAGCTGCGGGCGCGCCTTCGGCTTCATCGCGAACTTCACGCCCTTCAGTGCGAACGATTGCCAGCTCAGCAGCTCGTCGGTGTTGTTGGCACTCGCCGGCGCCGTGGCGTCCGGCAGCGTCGCCACGTGCACACCGCCGAGCAGCACGTCGCCGGCCGCACTCACGTCCAGGCCCGCGGGCAGCTGGCGCAGGTTCACATCGCCCTTGTAGCCGGCCTCGGCACTGATCAGCGAGAGCTGGACCTGGTCGGCAAAGTACGGCGCAAACAACTGCACCGGAAAGCGCTCGATGCGCAGTTGCCCGCTGGCGAGCAGCGGCTCGAGGCCGACGCGGCCCTTGTAGTCGATGGCACCGGCGAGCGCGCGCGGCTTTTCGCGTGCGCTCGCCGGTGCGGGAGCGCCGACACGCGCACTGAGCTGCAGCGCGGCGGGCGCGGTCGCCTGTTGGCCGTGCCACTCCAGCCCCTGCGCCGCAACGCGCAGCGCGCCGACCTCGACGCGCAGCAATTCCTTGCCGCGGCTCGCCTTCGCGTCGCTGAACTTGAGCTGGCCGTCGTCGAGCAGCAGGTCTTTCAGCTGCACGCGCCAGGCCGGCGCCGATGCGGCCGTCGCCGGCGCCGCGGGAGCCGGTGCCTTGCCAGCCGGCGCCCCCACGACCCAGCGTTGCAAGTTCAGCCGGCCATCGGCCTCGCGCATCACCATCGCGCTCGGTTGCACGAGCTTGACGCTGCCGAGCACCGCGGTGCGCGCGAGCAGGTCCAGCTGAACATCGGTCAGCGCCAACTGCTTCAAGGTCACCGCGTCCTGCACCTTGCGGCCACTGCCTTCGCGCAGCACCAGTGCGTCCAGCGTGGCACTGTCGATCGCGAGGCGCAGGCGCGGCGCCTCGGTCGCGGCCGACCAGTCGAGCGTGGCCTGCAGCGCGAGCTGCCCATCGACACTCGGCAGCAGTGACTGCGCCACATACGGCGCGAACGCGGCCAGCGACAGGCCCTTGAGCTCGAGCTTGAGCTTGGCGTCGCGGTCGGTCAGCGGGCCTTCCGCGCTGAACTCGGCCAGCGCGGCCGTGCTCGGCGCCGCGGCGGATGCCGCGGCCTGCGGACGCAGCGACCCGTTCAGCGTCAGCGCGATCGGCCCCTTGACGGGCCACTGGATCTGCTTGGTCGCGATGTTCAGGCCATCGAGCTGCAAGGCCGCGGCGGGTTGCACGGCGGCATCGTTCCAGAGCACGCGCGTGTCGGCGAGCGTCAGCGATTCGAAGCTGACGCTCCACGCGCCGGCGCCGGCCGTCGGAGCCGCGGCGCTCGCCGCCGACGCGGAAGACGCGACCACGACCGTGGTGTCCGCCTTCGGTGTCGCCAAGGCAAGCAGGTTGATCAGGCCGGCGGCGTTGCGGATCGCATGCAGCTGCAAGCCGTCGATGCGCAGCGCGTCGAACCCGAGCTTGCGTGCGAGCGGCTGCACATCGCGCAGCCCGAGCCGCAGCCCTTGGGTTTCGAGCAGCGGCGCGCCCGCGGCGTCCGTCAGCGCGAGGTTCTTCGCGCCGGCGCTGCCGCGCAGCGTGACGCTGGGCGCGCCGCCCGGCGGCACCGTGAAGCTCATCTCCAGGTCGGCGGACACGCTGCCGCGCGTCACGCGCACCGGCAGCGCCGATGGCAGGTAGCCGAGGTAGGGCGCGAGGTCGAGATCGGTCGCCGCGAGCTTGAGCACGCCGGACTTGGTCGGCGCGAACGGCGTTGCCTGCGCGCCGCTGTCGAACGGTGCGCCGTTGAGCTTGAAGGCCAGGTGCGGCTCGACCTTGACCTCGACTTCGGCCGGCAGGTTCGACAGGAACGGCAGCGCGAGATGCAAGGCCTCGATCTTGTGGACCCGCTTCGCCGGCCGGTCGTCGAAGCTCAGCTGCGCCTCGCGCACCTGCAGGTTGTACAGCGCGAAGCGCGCTGGCTCGGACGGCTTGGCATCGGGCTTGGCGGCGAAGCGCGCGATCAGGTCGTCGACGTCGTAGTGGCCCTCGCCGGTGCGCGCGAGCTGCAGCTGCGGCGCGTCGATCTCGAGCGCCTCGATCACCGGCGCGAGCCGGAAGATCGACGAGAGCGAGACGTCGGCCAGCACGTGCTTGACGCGCAGCAGCGGCGGCGTGTTCGCGGCCGGCCCGGCGATCGCCAGATCATCGAGCGTGAGTCGCATGCTCCAGGGCCGGAAGCCGACATCGCCGAGCGTGACGCTGCGGCCCAGCGCCTCGCTCAGGCGCGGCGGCGCCTGCCACTTGATCAGTGCCGGCAGCGCCAGCCAGGTCACGACCCAGAGCAGCAGCACTGCCCCCACCACCCACGCCACTCGCTTGAGCCAAACCACTGCCACCATTCGCCTCCTGTCGCTGCCCGTGTGCGCACCGCCGGCGTCGGCGGCCACACCCGATGCTGTCACATCAGGGCTCGCCGTCCCAGTAATCGAGGTCGTCCTTCTCGCGGTGCATGCGGCCGAAGACCTGGCGCTGCCCGTCCAGCGTGCCGACCGCCATCGCGAGGTACTTGCCGGAATCAGGGTACTCGACGACCTCCGGACTGTCCTTGGTGCTGATCGACAAATACCTCAGCGGCGCGTCCGAGGTGTTGATGATCTGGTGCGGATACTCGGGGCCGGGCGGAATGAAGACCACGTCGCCGGCCTTGATCGCGAGCATCTCACCGGCGACGCGCAGGCTGCCCTCGCCGTCGAGCACGACGAAGGCCTCTTCCTGCGCGTAGTGGAAGTGGTACGGGCACGAGCGCATGCCGGGGGCGACGGTGTCGACGCTGATGCCCAGCTTGGTCGCAGCGGTGCCGGTGCCGAGCCGGGCGCAGACGCTGTCGTACAGCGGCGCGCGCTGCTCGCGTGCGGTCGGGATGGTGTCGAAGTTGCGCAGCAGGCGCGCGCGCAGTTGTTCGGCCTTGTCGTCACTGCTCATGCAGAGCTCCTCATGGAATCCATCACGCCATCATGCCTGTGCCGCGCCAAGGCGTGCTGCACAATGCCGCGCATCGCGCCCGGCGCCTGCTGAAAGCCCCCCACTTGAACAGCCTCTTCCTCTTCCTCGGCATCGAATCCTGGAAGCCGGTCCTGACCGCGCTGCTGCTGCCGCCGGTGCCGCTGCTGGTGCTGCTGCTGATCGGCGCGCGGCTGATCCTGCCGCGCCGCGGGCTGGGCTGGTTCGTCATCATCCTCAGCGTCGCGCTGCTGTGGTTCAGCAACTGCGCCGGCACCGCGCAACTGCTGTCGCGGTTCGTTCTGCATCCGCCGGCGGCGCTGAGCAGCGACCGCATCAAGGAGCTGAAAGCGCAGTCGAAGGAGTCGACCGCGATCCTGATATTGGGCGGCGGGCTCGAGCCCTTCGCGCCGGAGTACGGCGTCAGCAACCTGAGCTCGTATTCGCTGGAGCGCCTGCGCTACGGCCTGTGGCTGAGCCGCGAGACCGGGCTGCCGGTCGGCTTCAGCGGCGGTATCGGCTGGGGCCAGGTCGACGGCACGCCGGAGGCGCGCGTCGCATCGCAGATCGCGGCGGCCGAGTTCGGCCGGCCGCTGAAGTGGATCGAGGAGAACTCGCGCGACACGCGCGAGAACGCGGCCCGCAGCGTGCCGCTGATGCGCAAGACCGGCATCAAGCACATCGTGCTCGTGACCCACGGCTGGCACATGCCGCGCTCGATGGCGGCATTCGAGGCCGCGGCCGGCGGCGACATCCGCATCGAGGCCGCGCCCATGGGCCTGGCGCAGCGCACCGCCCTGCCGACGCTCGAATGGATCCCGACCGCCGAAGGCACGCAGCGCGTGCGCGCCGTTTTACGCGAGCTGCTCGGGCGCCTCGCCGGCGCTTGACTTAAACCGCACGCCCAGGGCTTCGGCCGGCCGGCGCAGCGCCCGGTCGAATGGGTTCACCTGCGCCGAGATCTTGCGTGCCTCGCGCTGCAGCAGATCGATCACGACGGGCAGGCGGTCCGCGTTCAAGCGGTTCGCGAGCGTGCCGACGCTGAGCGCCGCAACCACGCGCTGGTTGCGATCGAACACCGGCACCGCCGCGCCCGCCATGCCATCGAACACGCCTGAGCTGGTGTTCGCATAACCCTGCACGCGCACGCGCGCCGCCTCGGTGCGCAGAAAGACCTCGTCGAGCCAGCCCATGTGCTGGATGCGCGGCACGTTGAAGCGCATCACCTCTTCCTGCTCGGCCTCGGGCAGGTGCGCCAGGATTGCGAGCGCGCCCTGCCCGACGCCCAGCGGCACGCGCCCGCCGATGTCGCCGGTGAAGGTGCGGATCGGAAACGGGCCTTCGCAGCGATCGAGGCAGACCGCGTCGAAGCCGCTGCGCACCAACAGGAACACGCTGTCGCCGAGCGACGCACCCAAACGCAGCAGCGACGGGCGGCACAGCTCGCGCAGTCCGCCGTTGTCGCCGGCACGCGCGGCGAGCGCGAAGAAGTCGATGCTGAGCCGGTACAGGCGCTTCTGCTCGCCCTGCTCCACCAGGCCCTCGTCGATCAGCTGTTGCAGCAGGCGGTGCGTGGTGGGCTGCGTCAGCCCCAGCTGCTTGCACAGCTGGCTGACGCGCAGCCCGGTTTCGGCGCTTTGCGCGAGCGCCTTGACGATCTCCATCGCGCGATGGAGGCTGGAGACAGATTTTTCATCCAACGGGTTCATTGAACTGAATAGTACTCAATTAATCCATTATTCGGAACAGGCACAGAACTTGATCTGATTGGCGGGTATTCCTTGTTGACGTGCAATCTGGCGCAACTCCACACTGTCGACCCCAAGGAGCTTCGCATGTCGTTTCTGAATCTCGAAGGTGTCT